>Ga0193719_10000300_pt1 | contig 17811 bp, 17 predicted proteins | sample U2a2metaG_FD_160103 | JGI IMG/M metagenome (GOLD analysis project Ga0193719, IMG submission 160103) | Soil microbial communities from a riparian zone of the East river system, Colorado, United States - U2a2 | ecosystem: Environmental > Terrestrial > Soil > Riparian zone | place: USA: East... | reverse complement strand
CGCCGATAAAAACGAGGGCACGATCGAAGGTTACCATTGCTGGGCCGAAGTTCTCGCCGATGGCAGCTGGGTACCGGTGGACATCAGCGAAGCATGGAAAAATCCAAAGCTGGCTGATTACTACTTCGGTCATAATCCGGCGAATCGTTTCGAGCTGACGAAAGGCCGGGATCTGGTAGTCGATCCCGAGCCGGCCAGCGGCCCGATCAACTTTCTCGTCTACCCCTTGCTCGAGATGAATGGCGAGGTAATAAAACCCGAGACTACTTTCATGTTCCGCCGCATCGGCGCATAAAAAAGTTCGTTCGCTCGCGCCAGCCGCGGTTGCCGTCGTGCATCGGCTGATGATAAAGTCACAACGGCTGCGTCAATAGCAATCCGTGCAAAGAATTCCTTTGATCGATTATGTTGGCAGACCGCTGCTGGCTTGTGTATTTCTCGCCCTGCTCTGGCTGCAATGGCGCTTCCCCCTGCGCCGCCAGCATTTCAGCGCGCTGCATCGTCTGGTACGCAATTTTGTGCTTTCGATTCCGGGTTTCGCCATCGTCCGTCTCGCCATGCTGCCAATTCCAATCGCGGTGGGGGTGTGGGCGCAGGATCGGCATATCGGATTGTTAAACTGGGTCGCTCTGCCCGGATGGGCCGCTTGGATCGCTACATTTCTGCTCATGGATTACGCTTACTGGTGGTGGCATTGGGCCAATCACATGGTTCCGCTCTTCTGGCGATTCCATAACGTGCACCACACCGATCTGGATATGGATGTCAGCACCGCCGCGCGATTTCACTTCGGTGAAATTTCTTTCTCGGTGGGGTTTCTTTCTCTTGCTGTCCTGGTTTTCGGGATTGCTCCGATAATGCTCCTTGTTTTTTTCATCACCTTTGAAGCCGAGACCCTGTTTCATCATTCCAACTGGCGGCTTCCGATCCAATTCGAACGCGTTTTGAATCTGATCATTGTAACTCCGCGGATGCACGGCATTCATCATTCAATCGTCCAGCGCGAGACGAACTCGAATTGGGGAACGATTTTCTGCTGGTGGGACAAATTACACGGCACTCTGCGCCGTGACGTACCGCAAGATGCTATTACAATCGGCGTCGCCGCCTACCGCGACGAACAGGAGCTCACCCTTGGAAAACTCTTTGCATTGCCATTTTGCAAACAGCGCGAATGGCGCTTGCCAACCGGTGAACAGCCGGAACGCGAGCTGCAACCAGTGGAGAAGCTCGCCGAGTAACTTCGCGGTCGTCATTGTAGGGCTGCCGCTCCGCTTGCCCACCCCAACTGTTGCCAAGCGATGACATCTAATCGTGAATGCAAAAAGAAAACGACATGAATAGGGAAACAAGACCGGCCAGATGAAAAAAGGTGAAGGCGTTTACAACGTCGTCGTGATCGGCGCAGGTACCGCCGGGCTAGTCACAGCGGCTGGTACCGCTGGACTCGGCGGACGCGTTGCGCTGATTGAGCGCAATTTGATGGGCGGCGATTGTCTCAACTTTGGCTGCGTGCCAAGCAAGGCGCTCATTTCTTCCGCGCGATTGATCCAACAAATCCGTGACGCAGAAAAGTGGGGCCTGGATCACCAACAGCCGCAGTTCGCTTTCGAAAAAATCTTTGACCGGATGCGGGCGCGTCGCGCGAAGATCGCGCCGAACGATTCGCAGGAACGCTTCGAGTCGTTAGGAGTGGATGTTTTCCGTGGCGAAGCGCGTTTTGTTTCGCCCCACGAAATCGAAGTTAATGGTCAAAAACTTCGCGCAAGGAATTTCGTTATCGCTACCGGTAGCCGCGCGGCGATTCCGGAAATCGAAGGTATCGACACGATTCCCTATTTCACTAACGAGACAATTTTCGATGAGTTAAAAGAAAGGCCTGAAAGCATGATTGTTCTTGGAGGCGGCCCGATCGGTTGCGAGCTCGCGCAAACTTTCCGCCGCTTTGGCGTGGAGATGACGATCCTCCAGCGCGGGGATCAACTCTTGCCAAGAGAAGATCGAGATGTGGCGGAATTTCTTGAGCGCCGCTTGATTAGCGAAGGGGTGCGCATCATCAAGAATGCCGATGCGCGTTCACTAGCGACCAGTGACGCCGGGAAAGTTGCGCTTGAATTCTTAGATCGACAGTCAGGCCGGATTGCCGAACGGACTTTCTTTACGGATGCGCTCCTTATCGCCATCGGGCGAACGCCAAACTTTCGGCGTCTGGATCTAAAATCGGCAGGGGTTAACGTCAATGAGTGCGGTATGTGCGTGAACGATCATTTGCAAACGTCTCAGCGGCACATTTACGCCGCAGGCGATGTGATCGGGCCATTCTTGTTCACACACATGGCCGATGCGCAGGCACGCGTCATCGTGCGGAACATTCTTGTTCCATTCCAATTCCTGCGGCAGAAAATGGATTATTCAGTCGTTCCCTGGTGCACTTACACTGATCCAGAGGTCGCGCACGTCGGTCTCGGCGAAAAGGAGGCGAAACAGAAAAATGTCGAACACGATTTGTTTGTTGTTCCGTTGGAAGATCTCGATCGTGCAGTGGTCGAGAGCGAAGACGCTGGTTTCGTCAAAGTACTGACCGCAAGAGGCTCCGATAAAATTCTCGGCGCAACCATGGTCGGGCCACACGCCGGCGATTTGCTGCATGAGTTTGTGCTTGCGATGAAATCCGCCATCGGCCTGGGAACGGTTGCATCGACAATTCACGCTTATCCAACATTCGCGGAACTCGCACGCAAGGCCGGCGACAAATACAACAAGACTCGCCTCACTCCGCGGGCGAAAAAAGTTTTCAGCTGGCTCTACCAGCGCGCGCGCAAGTGAGTAAAGATCATCATCCAAATCGCGCCTTGTTTTTTGTAGCCACGGCCGTGTGGGCCGTGCGCACGCGTCTCACAGAGACGCGGCTACATCATGGGAATCTCGCGACATGAGCTCTCAGAAGAGTAGCGCTGCATCGAAAAGTGCGATCAGCCGGCTCGTAGCGCTGATAATAATTGTCGTCGCGCTTTTTCTGGCGATGAGATTTCTGCCGGTCCAGCAATGGCTGAGAAATTTCAATGGCTGGGTCGGCCAGATGGGTGTGGCCGGCATTTTTATTTTCATCGGCGTTTATGCGGTCGCAACCGTCTTACTTGCTCCGGGAGCAATCCTAACAATTGGCGCGGGATTCGCGTTTGGTTTGTGGAAAGGTTTCTTGGCCGTTTCGGCCGGCGCGACACTCGGCGCTTCTCTGGCATTTCTCGTTGCCCGTTTCATTGCGCGCGACAAAGTCGAGGCGATCGCGAAAGGAAACGAAAAGTTTCGCAACATCGACAACGCCATCGGCAAACAAGGCGCCAAACTGGTTTTCCTGCTTCGGCTCAGCCCAGTGATTCCATTCAATCTGAGCAATTATTTTTACGGTCTCACGAGCGTGAAGTTCTGGCCCTATGTGCTTGCGAGCTGGATCGGCATGATGCCCGGCACGTTCCTTTATGTCTACATCGGAACGGCTGGCAAGGCCGCTGTATCGGCCGCTGCCGGTGGCGAGGCAATCAAACATGGCTGGCAATATTGGACATTCATGAGCATCGGTCTCGCCGCCACTATCATCGTGACAATCTGGGTCACAAAAATCGCGCGAGATGCACTAAAATCGTAGAGCGACATGAAGTAAGAGCTTTCGATTGTCTCCGGGGGATTCTCCGTGGTGAAAAAACTGCTTGCTTTTGAGCCATCTGCAGCGATTTAATTTGATTCATGCGCCAACTTCTTAAATCGAGCTCGGCATTCCGGCGTCTGGCCGGTCGTACGAGCCGCTACTGGCGCCGCTCAAATTAGGCGAAGCGGAACTTCTGGCCGCTCTTTAGCTCGTCGGAGTTTCGCGACAGCGTGCCCAAGCGTCGAATCGACGATTCGATATTTCACGCGCTTAGCGACCGCAAACCGGTGCCTCGATTCAAATGACTTAATCTTCTTACCCTTATGTTGATTGTGATGAAAACCAGCGCGACTGCATCCGAGATCGATGCGGTGGTTGAAGTCGTTCACACTATCGGCCTGCGGGCACATCCGTTGGCCGGCGCGACACGGACTGCGATTGGAATCACGGGTAATACCGGAGTGATCGATGGCCGGCGTTTCGAAAATCTGTCCGGTGTCGCCGAAGTCATCCGTGTAAGCAAGCCATACAAATTGATTACGCTGGATCTACGTCCCGAAAAAACGATCGTCCGCGTCGGCGACGCCTGCATTGGAGGAAGCGAGCTGGCTATCATCGCCGGGCCGTGCGCGATCGAGAGTCGCGATCAGGCCTTCGCGGTGGCCGAGGCGGTCAAGCAAAGCGGCGCGCGTTTCTTTCGCGGCGGCGTGTGCAAGCCGCGGACTTCGCCTTACACGTTCCAGGGTTTGGGCGAAAAAGGCTGGACGATCATGCCTGAGATCCGGGAACGTTTCGGATTAAAGGTCGTGACGGAAGCGATCGACGATTCCAGCATCGAGCTGGTCGAACGGTATTGCGACGTCATTCAGATCGGCGCGCGCAACATGCAGAATTTTTCGCTGTTGAAACGCGCGGGCCGCTCAAAGCTGCCGGTATTGTTGAAACGCGGAATGGCGGCAACGCTCGAGGAGTTTCTGCTCGCGGCCGAATACATCATGGCGGAGGGCAATTACAACGTCGTCCTGTGCGAGCGCGGCATTCGCACCTTCGCGCAACATACCCGCAACACGCTCGACCTCGGAGTCGTGCCGGCAATTCGCCGCATTTCGCATTTGCCGGTGATTGTCGATCCGTCCCACAGCGGCGGGGCCAGTCATATGGTGGCGCCGCTCGCCCGCGCCGGCGTCGCCGTCGGCGCGGACGGGCTCATAGTCGAAGTCCACAATCAGCCGGAAGCCGCGCTTTCCGATGGCGCGCAGGCGCTGACGCCGGCCGAGTACGCACAACTTATTACAGAAGTTCGGGCCATCCGCGAACTCACCGTGCCGCTAACCAACGCGCCGGATTGAACCAATGCTTCTGCTTCTCGATAACTACGATTCGTTCACCTACAACCTCGCGCAATACTTCGGCGAACTGGGGTGCGAGCTGTTGATCAGACGGAACGACGGGATCGCAATCGATGAGATTGCGGCCTTGGCGCCGAGTCACATTTGCATTTCGCCAGGACCATGTACGCCGCGCGAGGCGGGCATCAGCAAAGAAGTTATCATGCGCTTCGGCGAAAAGATTCCCATCCTGGGCGTTTGTCTCGGGCACCAGTGCATCGCGGAGGCGTATGGTGGAAAAGTGGTCCGCACTTCGCGTTTCATGCATGGGAAGTCGTCTGTCATTCATCACAATAGCGCCTCGATATTTTCCGATCTGCCGATACCGTTTGAGGCCGGCCGTTATCACTCGCTTATCGTTGAAGCCGATTCATTTCCTTCGTGCCTCGAAGTCATAGCGCAAACCGATGGGAACGAGATCATGGCGCTGCGTCACCGCGAGTTTCCCGTCTATGGCGTCCAATTTCATCCCGAGTCGATCCTCACGCCGGACGGCAAGAAAATCCTAATCAACTTTCTCACGCTCGAAGCTTAGATGATCACGGCGCCGCTCAAGCCATCGCTCGACGAATTCCTTCGGCTTGCTGCTCGCGCCAATGTCGTTCCAGTTTTCGTTGAGTTCGTGGCCGATGCCGAGACACCGGTTTCGGCATTCAAAAAACTTTCCTCCAGCGGTCATCGCTTTCTTTTTGAATCGACAGAAAAGAATGACGTGTCGGGACGCTTCTCGTTTGTCGGAGCAGAACCGCGCGCTGTCATTCGGAGTTACGGTCGCGAAGTTCGACTGATCGAGCACGGCCATGAACGGCATTTCGAGACATCGACCAGCCCGCTGGACGAAGTTCGCAAATTGGTGGGTCGTTACCGATTCGCGGCGCGTCCGGAGTTATCGCAGTTCGCCGGCGGCGCAGTGGGATTTCTCGGCTACGACGCGATCCGTTTTTTCGAGCCGGTAGTCCCCGTCGCCGCGACCGACGATCTGTGTTTGCCCGACATGCTGTTCATGATCACGAGCAGTCTGCTGATTTTCGACCATCGTTTGCGCAGCTTGAAGGTCGTCGTCAACGCGTTCCTTGAAGATGGCGCACCAGAAGAAGTCTATGCGCGAGCGGGGCAATCGATCCACGCGATTGTGCGGAAGCTCGCGCAACCGTGCGATCTACGTCTAGTCTTAACCGAGAACGGTGACGCGCCGGCGCCGCGCAGCAATTTCCGGCGCGAAGAATTTGAGCATGCCGTTGAACGGGCAAAGGAGTACATCCATGCCGGCGACGTTTTCCAAGTCGTGCTGTCGCAGCGTTTCGAGGCCGACTTCGCGGGCGACCCGCTCGATTTTTATCGATGCCTCCGCTTCATCAATCCGTCGCCTTACATGTTTTGTTTGAATTTCGGCGATGATTTCGCGCTTGTCGGCAGTTCGCCGGAAATGCACGTGCGCCTTGCCGGCGACACGGTTGAGATTCGGCCGATCGCAGGGACGCGCCCGCGCGGCGCGACCCTCGGCGAGGACGAAGCGAACGCGAGCGAGCTGCTGGCTGATCCGAAAGAGCGCGCCGAACACATCATGCTTGTCGATCTTGCGCGCAACGACGTCGGGCGCATCGCGGATTTCGGGAGTGTGCGTGTGACGGAATTGATGGGCATCGAGCGTTACAGCCACGTTATGCACATCGTCTCGAGCGTGAGCGGCCGACTTCGGACTGGTTGCGATGGATTCGACTTGGTCAAGGCAACGTTTCCCGCCGGCACGGTTTCGGGTGCGCCAAAGATCCGGGCGATGCAAATCATCAGCGAGTTGGAAAAAACCCGGCGTGGTTGTTACGCGGGCGCAGTCGGTTATTTCGGATTCGATGGCAATGTCGATTCCTGCATCGTCCTGCGATCCGTCGTGCTCAAGAAGGGCAAAGCCTACTTCCAAGCTGGCGCTGGAATTGTGGCCGATTCCGACGCGCGCCGTGAATACGAGGAAACAGTCAACAAAGCGCGGGCAATGATGCAGGCACTGGCCTTGGCCGGCGGCTGAATTCCACCAAATGAACTTCGAGGAGATAATCGGCGATCTGGCACTGCGCCAAATAACGTCGCGCTTGATGCAGGGCGAGCATCTTACTCGAAAGGAAGCGGGAGAATTCTTACACGCGCTTCTCCATCCGGACGCGACCGACGCGCAAATCGCGGCCGCGCTTGCTGCCATGGCTGTAAAAGGCGAGTCGGTGGAGGAGCTCGCGGGCATGGCGGCCGCAATGCGCGCACGCGCGGTGCCGTTGTCGTCGCGCCACGCTCGTTTTATCGACACGGCTGGCACGGGATCGAGCGCAGTAAAGACTTTCAACGTTTCGACCGCGGCCGCGTTCGTCATTGCCGGGGCGGGTCTCCCGGTCGCCAAACACGGTTCGCGTGCGGTGACCTCGCGTGCCGGCAGCGCCGATGTGCTGGAAGCGCTCGGCGTCAACACGACCGCCTCTTTAGAGCACACTCAACGTTGCTTAGACGAGCACGGAATCTGTTTCATGTTTGCGCCGCTTTTCCATGGCGCCACCGCGCGCGTCGCACAGGTGCGCCGTCAGCTTGGCGTCCACACCGTCTTTAACCTGCTCGGTCCGCTGGTTAATCCGGCGCGTGCGCCGTTCCAACTTCTCGGTGTCTGGCTTCCTGAGTTGCTCGAACGCGTCGCCACCGCTCTTGTGGGGGTCGGCGTTGAAAAAGCCTGGGTCGTCCACGGTAGTGATGGTCTCGATGAAGTCACGCTGGCCGGCGAAACGATGGTCGCAGCATGCTCCGGGGAATTGAACGGCAGCACCACCGTGAAAACTTTTGCGATCTCGCCGCGCGATTTCGGATTGGAACCGCGATCTCTCGATGACCTTCGCGGCGGCGGGCCGCAGGAAAATGCCCGACTCATCCGCGCAATCCTCCATGGTGAAAAGAGCGACAGTGTCGCCACCGCGCGGGATCTCGTGATCGTAAACGCAGCTGCGGCTCTGAACGTGGGAGAAATGGCCCCCGATCTTTTAACGGCGACAGCTTTGGCCCAGCGAAGCATTCAGAGCGGACACGCGGCAGCGAAGCTGGATGCGCTCGTCCGAGAGACAAATCGCAAACTATGAGCAAAGATTTTCTTTCGGAAATCGTTGCGCAAAAACGGAAAGTTGTGGCCGTGCTTCGCGCTCAGAAGGATTTCGCAGCATGGCGGGACCGGGCGCTGGAAGAGCGAGAATATGGGGCGCGACATTGTTTGCGCGAAGCGTTGGAAGCGGGCTCGCCGATGCTCAAGATTATTGCCGAATTCAAGCGCATGTCACCATCCAGAGGTGTGATTCGCGACGATGTGTCTCCGATTGATGCGGCCCGCTCCTATGAGCGCGGTGGCGCGTGCGCCATCTCCATTCTGACCGACGAAGAATATTTTGCCGGTTCAATCAATGATTTGATCGCGGTTCGGGCCAACACGCGGTTGCCGATCTTGCAAAAGGATTTCATCTTTGACCCGATCCAAATCTACGAAGCGGCCAGTGCCGGCGCCGACGCCGTTCTTCTGATCGCCGCCATCTTCGACGATCTCGCGCTCGAGAAGATGCGCACGATCGCGGAGGATGAACTCGGACTCGATGCGCTCGTCGAAGTGCATACTTCTGATGAATTGCGCCGCGCGCGGAGTGCCGGCGCGAAACTAATCGGTATAAATAATCGCGATCTCCGCACTTTTGAAGTTTCTCTTTGCACCAGTGAACGCCTCGTCGCTGAAGCGCCGCGCGACGCAGTGATAATTAGCGAGAGCGGATTGCGGAGCGCAGACCAACTGCGGCATCTTCACGCCCTCGGATTTCGCGGTTTTCTTATTGGTGAAACCTTAATGCAAGCAGGCGACCCCGCGTCCGCCCTGCGCGGCATCATCGAGAAATTCAATCGTTCTCAGGTCGCGTCCTCATGAAGATGAATCGCCTGCAAATCAAAGTCTGCGGCATCACCAGAATCGATGATGCAAGAACGTGCGCGGAGTTCGGCGCCGAGATGATCGGGCTGAATTTCTACCGCCAAAGTCCGCGCTACATTGAACCGGAGCTTGCCCGGGAGATTGTCCAAGCCGTGCCGCGCAGCGTTTGTCCGGTCGGCGTTTTTGTCGAGGCAAGCGTTGATGAAGTGCGCGAGATCGCAGCGATTGTCGATTTTCGGTGTGTGCAACTCCACGGAAACATCCTGCCGGAAACATGCCGAAAATTGGCACAGGAATTTCGCGTGATTCGCGCGCTTCGCACCGACATCCGTTTTCGCCCGGAAGACGTACAGTTATTTTCGGGGTGTGACGTGCTCATCGATGCGCATCATCCGGAATTGCACGGCGGAACAGGCCAAACCTGTGATTGGCCAATGGCGCGGGCAACGCTGGCTTCCGCTCGTTTCCTGATTCTCTCCGGCGGTTTAAATGCGAGAAATGTTAGCGACGCGATCGCAGCCGTGGCGCCGCACGCGGTCGATGTTTGCAGCGGCGTCGAGAGCGCGCCGGGCGTGAAAGATCGGCGCGCGATCGAGCGATTTATCGCTGCGGTTCGGCAGGCAGAAGCTGTTCTCACCAGCCATTAGCAGAATGATCACACGCAGCGAACCGGATGAGCACGGCCATTGGGGAAGATTCGGCGGCCGCTACGTACCGGAAACTCTGGTCGCGCCGCTTGATGAATTGACGAGCGAGTTCACGCGTGCACGCCGCGACCCGAATTTCTGGAGTGAACTTGAGCAACTCCGTCGCGATTACTGTGGCCGGCCCACGCCGTTGTTTCACGCGCAGCGACTAAGCGCGTACGCTGGCGGGGCAAAAATCTTCATGAAGCGCGAAGATCTCGCCCATACGGGCTCGCACAAAATCAACAATGCGATCGGTCAGGCGCTGCTCGCGCTGCGCATGGGTAAGCGACGCGTGATCGCGGAGACCGGTGCCGGCCAGCATGGCGTCGCGACAGCGACCGTCTGCGCGTTGTTCGGTTTGCCCTGCGTGATTTACATGGGCGCGGAAGACATGCGACGACAGGAGCTCAACGTATTTCGGATTCGATTGCTCGGGGCTGAAGTTGTGCCCGTGAACTCTGGAACGCGCACGTTAAAGGACGCGATCAATGAAGCTTTGCGCGACTGGGTGACGAACGTTCACGACACGCATTATCTGCTCGGAAGCGCGCTCGGGCCGCATCCTTATCCACTCATCGTGCGGGAATTTCAGAGCGTAATCGGGCGCGAGGCGCGCGAACAGATTCTTTTCCAAACCGGAAAACTGCCGCACACCTTGCTCGCCTGTATCGGCGGCGGTTCGAACGCCATCGGTTTGTTCCATCCTTTCATCGCAGACGAAAACGTGCGCCTGCTTGGAGTCGAAGCTGGCGGCCGTGGCGAGGCGATAGGACAGCACGCAGCCCGATTTCACACCAACGCAGCGAGCGGCGGCGGGCGCATCGGCGTGTTGCAAGGCACGATGTCGTACGTTCTGCAGGATGTTAACGGACAGATCGCAAGCACTCATTCGATCTCCGCCGGATTGGATTATGCCGCGGTCGGCCCGGAGCACGCGTTTCTTCATGATTCCAGGCGGGCCGAATACATTTTCGCCAGCGACGCCGAAGCGCTTGAAGGCTTCACCCTTTGCACTCAACTGGAAGGAATAACTCCCGCCCTTGAAGCTTCGCACGTCGTCATTCCCGCCATTCGCATCGCACGTCAATTGTCTTCGGCCGATGCTATCATCGTGAATCTCTCGGGACGCGGCGACAAAGACGCGCACCTCGTCGCGCAACTGCAAAGGCGATGAGCCGAATTGGAGAAAAATTCGCAGATCTCAAGCGCAGTGGACGCGGCGGATTCATTCCTTTCATCACCGCCGGCGATCCCGATCTCGCCACCACGGAGCTTTTGCTCATCGAACTGGCCATGGCCGGCGCAGACATCATCGAGCTCGGAGTTCCGTTCAGTGATCCGGTAGCCGATGGCGAAGTGATTCAGCGGGCATCGAACCGCGCCTTGCGCAACGGCGTGACGCTTTCGCACGCGCTCGATTGCGTAGCGCGCGTTAGAAGCCGCATCGACACGCCGATTGTGTTGTTCAGCTACTTCAATCCGCTGTTGCAATTTGGTGAGGATCGGCTGGTACGTGAGGCGAAGATGGCCGGGGTCGATGGCGTGCTCGTGACCGACTTGATTCCGGAAGAAGCGCAATCATGGATCGAGCGGTTGCATCACAACGAGCTCGATCCGATTTTTCTCGTCGCGCCAACGACATCTGAAGAACGGCTCGCGCGGATCGCGCAGCAAGCGCGTGGATTCATCTACGCCATCTCACGCGCGGGCGTCACTGGTGCGCGCGATGCGCTCACCCGCGATGCGGAAATCCTTGTCCGGCGAGTCCGTGCGGCCAGCGATCTTCCGGTGGCGGTCGGCTTTGGCGTTTCGGCGAGGGAACAGGTGAAAGAAGTTTGGCGTTTTGCCGATGCCGCCGTTATCGGGAGCGCAATCGTTCGCCAAATTGAAAAACTGAATGGCACGCCGAATTTGGCAAACCGCATCGGCGATTTCGCGCGATCGCTCCTCCCCCCGGACTAACCTCGTCTAATTGAGCTCAACGATTCAGGATCATAGACAGAAACGCCAGGCTACACCCTTCTACTGGGTCGTTGCACGTCAAGTATATCTTCACGCTGCCAGTAAACCCGGGCATCGGGACGAGCGCGCTTCGGTCAAGCAATCAGACTTTTCAGGAATAAAACGATCTGTTAAAACTTCGCATCAACTATGATTAAGTCTCAGGGTACTGAAACCATCGTCAGACAACGATATGCCCTTGGCGCAAGGGAACGCGCAGATCAACTTTGCTTTCCGGTTGATTATGAATCGGCATATCTCAGCGTCATTCCGCAGGAAGTAATCGATCGCGATTACGGTTGCGGCGATCCGTCGCGTTATCTGCGCGCGGGCGAAACGATTCTCGATCTAGGCAGCGGCACGGGAAAAATCTGCTTCATCGCCGCACAAATTGTCGGCCCAAAGGGGAAGGTGATCGGAGCGAAAGGCCAGGACTACGACGTGACAATGGAAGCAAACAGCAAGTGCCGCGATGGCGGCAGTTGCTGTTGATTTCGCAGGGGATGAATAGGTTTGCGCAAAAACTTACGGAGCACTCGATCTTGCTTCGTCGTGCTCATCCAGAAATTCTTCAGGTCAACGTTGGCAAGCTTTGCAATCTCACCTGTGTGCATTGCCACGTGAACGCCGGGCCGAAGCGCAAGGAAATCATGACGCGCGAGACAATTGATCGAGTCATCGATTGGCTGGCCAAGACTGAGATTTCAGTTGTCGATCTTACCGGTGGCGCTCCGGAAATGATTCCGGATTTTCGCTATTTTATCAAACGGGTGAAAGCGCTCACGCTACCACGCCATGTGATCGACCGCTGCAATCTCACGATTCTGCTTGAACATGGCTATGAAGATCTGCCGAAATTTTTCGCCGCGCACAAAGTCGAGATTATCGCCTCGATGCCCTGTTACTCCTCTGAAAACGTGAACGCACAACGCGGCGATGGCGTATTCGAAGGGAGCATTAAAGCGCTGCAACTTTTGAATTCGCTCGGGTATGGCAAAGCTGTCGATCTGCCGCTCCATCTGGTTTACAACCCTGTCGGGGCATTCCTGCCCGGGCCGCAAGCCAAATTGGAAGCCGATTACAAACGCGAGCTAAAGGAACATTTCGGTATCGTCTTCAATAAGCTTTACACCATTACGAACCTCCCCATCGCCCGCTTTGCCTCCTATCTGCGGCACAACAACAGGCTTGAAGAATACATGCAACTCCTGGTCGACAATTTTAATCCGGCCACGATCGATGGGCTGATGTGTCGCAACACGATCAGCGTCGGATGGCGCGGCGAGGTTTACGACTGTGATTTCAATCAGCAGCTCGACATGCAATGGGAAAACGGCAAACGGTTCTTTCTGTGGGACGTCGATGCGGACAAAATCGAAAATCGCGAGATCATGACCGGCGATCATTGTTTTGGTTGCACCGCTGGCGCGGGTTCGAGCTGTGCCGGTGCGATTGTGTAACTTTCGAGCCTGATTCGTCGCCCAGACTTCCCAGCCTGGCGTTTACTGCCGGCAAGATGCCGGCTCGACCCGACAGACTGGACGCCTGTGTTAGTTCGACACGACGACAATATGCGCAGCCATCGGTATCACGAATTCGTTTCCTCTTCGCGTAACGCCTGATCCCATTTTCGATCGCCATGCGAATCGCGTTCAGTCTTTCCGGCGATTGGCGCGCCAGTAGCCCAGCGGTGCGAACCCCCGCATCACGCTCAGCTTCGAAGAAATAGTGGGCAGTTGGCAGATGCCATTCAACCGAGCGCGTCTCATAAATCATCGAGTCTCCATTGAACCCGGTCTTTTCCATTACTGCTCGGCATTCCTCCTTTTGCTCATATAAATAACGCGGAGGGCCTTCTGGTAATTGCGCATGCAGATCTGCGTGCGCTTCAATCGCATCGTTTACAATCTTAGCCCCCGGGCTCTGCGCCGGCGGAGCCCACACAGTGAAACCGAATTTGCCACTCGATCGCAAAACACGGAACGCTTCTGCGCACGCCCGTTCGGGGTGAGAAAGATCCAGCAAACCGAAATCTATCAGCACCCGATCAAAGCTCGCATCATCACAGGCCAAATTTTGTGCATCACCTTGAGCAAACCGAATACCTGGAAACATTTTCTTTGCGATCGCCACCATTTTTTCGGAGAAAATCGATGCCCATTGGAATTGCGCCTAGCTTTCTGATTGCGTCGGACACGTAACCGGGTCCGCACGCGACATCCAACACGGACATGCCCGATGAAACCTGGGCGTCCTCTATTAAATAAGAAATAAATTGCCGTGTCAGTGACGACCACACAGAGTCGTATTTGTCCGCTACGCGCTCCCAGCCTTTGTTTCGAAGCGACTAAAATTCGTCTTCGAGTTTCGTCATGGCGATGATGTTGTGGCCTTCGCGCCTGGTTTGCAAATGAGGTGAGATCCGACCGCTCCGGCGATGCCAACAAACGCGGCTTAGTGCCTATTATTAACATTCAGTAAGACCGCTCGATCCATCTACGCCTCGCACAGCGAAGCGGATAATTATTCCAGAGGAAATTCGATTGGCTCTTCTTCTTCGCGCGGGACGAGCTTGTTTCGCTCGATGATTCGAACACAGGTGTTCCAACGAAGCAATGCGTCGTCGTGTCCAGGCGGATGAATTGCTTCGGCCTTTTCGAACCAACTCATCGCTTCGCGAAAAAGCTCGTATGCCTGAAATCGGCAGTCCGGCGTGTGTTGTGCCAGCTTTGCCTTGGCGCGGCGCTCGGCAAGGATGCCGGAAAAATAAGTGCGCTCATACTCACTGCGAATACGCCCGATTAACTCTTTGATTTGTGTGTCGCTCACTCCGTAGCCCTTCGTGAAACGATCCGTCAACGCCAGCAGCAAGGTGATAATCGCCTCCTGATTTTCCGGATCGGTTTTCAGCACATCCAGGCAAATACTTTCTGCTTCGGCCGGTTCGTTAAGCAGCCGATACCGCGTCGCCTTCTCGAGAGCGGCTGGAATTGCACCCTTGTGGAGCGATTTTAGTTCAGACATGGCTCAATAGTTACAAGGTTACAAAGTTAAGTAGTTAAAAAAGGGAACATGCGAGTGTGACTTCACCTTGTAACATTGTAACTCATCTAGCTTTTCAGCTTTTTCTTCAGCCACCGCCAGAACCAGCCAAAAGGATCGTAAAATTCATCCACGACCCGTTCCTTGAGCGGAATGATTCCGTTGTCGGTGATTTGAATGCTTTCGGGACAAACTTTTGTGCAGCACTTGGTGATGTTGCAGTAACCAATTCCCTGTGTATTTCGCAATTCGTTGATCCGATTTTCGGTATCGAGCGGATGCATTTCGAGCGCGGCGACATAAATCAAATATCGTGGCCCAATGAATTGTTCATGCATCCGGTGATCGCGCAAGACGTGGCAAACATCCTGGCAAAGGAAGCATTCGATGCATTTCCGAAATTCCTGGACGCGATCGATATCTTCCTGCTGCATTCGCCAGGTTCCGTCCGGCGCATCGGGCGGACGCGGATTGAACTTCTTGATCTTCTTCTTCACTCGAAAATTCCATGACACGTCGGTAATTAAATCTTTTATCACCGGAAAAGCTTTCATCGGTTCGACTGTGACTGGCCTTCCCAACGGGAGCTCGCTCAATCGCGTCATACACATCAGTTTCGGCGTCCCGTTCACTTCTGCCGAACACGATCCGCACTTGCCTGCCTTACAGTTCCACCGGCATGCAAGATCGTTGGCTTGCGTTGCCTGAATCTGATTGACCGCGTCGAGCACGACCATTCCTTCTGAAATTTCGGTCGTGTAATCTTGAAACTTGCCCCCGCCCCTATCGCCGCGCCAGATTTTGAAGGTAGCTTGTTCCTGTGCGCTCATTTGTTCTCCTCGATCACTTGTTTCAAATAATCGGGCATTTCGGGCAATGACTCTAATCGAACTTGCATGTTGCCGTCTGCGGCTTGCGAAACAACTGTGTTTACTTTGCCAAACGCATCATCCTTTTCCGGATAATCTTCGCGGAATTGCGCGCCGCGGCTTTCTTTTCGCTCCAATGCCGAGCGCGTGATTGCCTCAGAAACACTAAGCAGATTTTTCAGGTCGAGAGCAGTGTGCCAGCCGGGATTAAAATCGCGATTGCCAGTGACGCCGGCCCGAGCCGCACGATCCCAAAACGTTTTCAGGTGATCGAGTGCCGAGCGCATCTCGCCTTCATCGCGCACAATTCCAACGTTGTGCTGCATCACTTCCTGCAGATCGCGTTGCACCGAGTACGGATTTTCGCCGCTGCTGTTCTCGAACGGCTTCAATGCGTCGCGAGCGTATGTGTCGATCTTGTCGCTGTCGATCTGGCCATGTTCATTTTCTCTCGCGAATTTCGCTGCGAATTCGCCGGCGCGTTTTCCGAACACCAAAAGATCGGAGAGCGAATTGCCGCCGAGGCGATTCGCGCCGTTGATTCCCGCCGCGCATTCGCCCGCAGCGAACAAGCCAGGCAGCCGCGTCATTTGGGTGTCCGGATCGACACGGACACCGCCCATGATGTAGTGCGTTGTTGGTCCGACTTCCATTGGCTCCTTCGTGATATCGATGCCGCCCAGCTGCTTAAACTGGTGATACATGCTCGGCAGCTTCCTTTTAATGTATTCAACGGCGTTCGGCATTTTTTGTTTGATCCACGAAATATCGAGAAACACGCCGCCGTGCGGACTTCCTCGCCCTTCCTTGATCTCACGCACGATGCAGCGGGAGACGTGGTCGCGTGTCAGCAACTCGGGTGGACGACGCGCGTTTTTGTCGCCCTGACAATAACGCCATCCTTCTTCTTCGTTATCCGCAGTCTGCGCTTTGTAGTTGCCCGGAATATCATCGAACATGAAGCGGCGACCTTCATTATTGGTTAAGATCCCGCCATCGCCGCGAACGCCTTCGGTCACCAAAATTCCCATCACGCTGGGCGGCCAAACCATTCCGGTCGGATGAAATTGCACGAACTCCATATCGATGAGTTCCGCGCCGACGCCATATCCGAGTGCGTGTCCATCGCCGGTGTATTCCCAACTGTTGCTCGTGATCTTGTAAGCACGACCGATCCCACCGGTTGCGAGAATCACCGCTTTACCACGAAAAATTTTGAAGCGTCCCCGCTCGCGCTCGTACCCAAATGCGCCGACCACGCGCTCTCCATCCTTTAACAAGGAAAGAACGGTGTGCTCCATGTAGACATCGATTCCCTGGTGCACGCCGTGATCTTGCAACGTCCGAATCATTTCGAGGCCCGTGCGGTCACCTACGTGGGCTAGCCGCGGATATTTGTGGCCTCCGAAATTCCTTTGCAGAATCCGCCCATCCTTCGTGCGGTCAAAGACCGCGCCCCATGCTTCAAGCTCGCGAACACGATCCGGCGCCTCTTTAGCGTGTAGCTCGGCCATCCGCCAGTTGTTAACGTATTGCCCACCGCGCATCGTGTCGGCGAAATGCACTTTCCAATTGTCACGGTCATCGACATTAGCGAGGGCGGCCGCAATGCCGCCTTCGGCCATTACCGTGTGCGCTTTGCCAAGAAGGGATTTGCAAACCAAACCAACTGAAACTCCGGCTGCTGATGCTTCAATTGCCGCACGCAATCCGGCACCGCCCGCGCCAATGACCAACACATCGTGCTCGAAGGTTTCGTAATCCGCCATGCTTGAAGAGTGAAAAGGTAAAAGTTACAACGTTACAAAGGACAATTCTAACTTTGTAACATTTTTAACAAATCACCTTTCAACCTCGCTATATTAACCGCCAATCTGTCCAGACGCCCATCGAACAGAGCCGCACATACAGATCAGAAAAGCCAACCCAGAACAGACTCAGCCACGCCCAGAGCATGTGACGGCGATTGAAGCAGGTTACGCAGGCGTAGGCACGATAACATGTCGGTGATCTGGAAAATTGATCCAAAAATCCGCCGGCCAAATGGCGCAATGAGTGACAACCAAAAGTGTAACCACTCAGCAAGACGACATTGATCGCGAGCACAATTGTCCCAACACCAATTCCAAATCCATCTGGGAACCAGAGCGCTTTCCAAACGTCGTAGGTCAAAATCAAAATAAAGATGACCGCGAGATAGAGAAAATAGCGATGCACATTTTGCATGATGAGCGGAAACGAA
>Ga0193719_10000298_pt1 | contig 17843 bp, 14 predicted proteins | sample U2a2metaG_FD_160103 | JGI IMG/M metagenome (GOLD analysis project Ga0193719, IMG submission 160103) | Soil microbial communities from a riparian zone of the East river system, Colorado, United States - U2a2 | ecosystem: Environmental > Terrestrial > Soil > Riparian zone | place: USA: East... | reverse complement strand
CGGAAAATCGACATCGTTATATTGCTTCTTGAGCAGCATTAATTCAGTGCAGCGTCGCATTATCACGATCGAAGAGCCGGTCGAGTATCGAATTCCGGGAGTCTCCCAAATCGATGTGAAACCAGAAATCGATCTTACCTTCGCAAAAGGTCTCCGCCATATTTTACGACAGGATCCGAACGTCGTTATGGTCGGCGAAATTCGCGACATCGAAACAGCAGATATCGCGATTCGCGCTGCTATGACCGGTCACCTCGTCTTCAGCACGTTGCACACGAACGATGCGGTCGGCGGCATCACGCGCTTGCTCGACATGGAGGTGGAGCCCTTTCTCCTCGCTTCGGTCGTGAAAGCGTTCATCGCGCAACGACTCGTGCGCACGATCTGTCCAGATTGCGTGCAATGGGTGGACTATCCGCGCGACTATCTGGCGGAGATCGGTTTTCCTGTGAAGGAACTAGGCGCCCGGTTCCGGCGTGGTGCCGGCTGCGATCAATGCCGGCAGACCGGCTATCAAGGCCGCGCGGCTATTTACGAGATTTGCTTGGTTACCGAGCCCTTAAGAAAATTGATCATGCAGAAACGCGACGGAGGCGAACTCAAGCAATGCGCCATTTCCGAAGGCATGGAAACGTTGCGGCAGGATGGCTGGCGGCGTGTCGCACAAGGCAAAACGACTGTCGAAGAAGTAGTGCGCGTCACGCAAACTGACGAAGTCATGGCCGAGACGACCGAGGAAGCCGGGCCAGTCGTTGCTGCGGAGACGGCTTAAGATCGACAATCGCTGTCGTGTTCCCGCCAGGATTGGCAACGACCAGCGCGATGTCCTCCCGCAGACCGGGATGACACGCGTTATTTGATGCCGCGTAATTCCCGGATCGCTTCGCCATAATCTTCCGCGTGGAAAATGGAGGTGCCTGCAACGAGAACATTAGCGCCGTTCTGGATCGACAAGCGTGCGGTGTCGGCATTGATGCCGCCATCGACTTCAATATCGAGCTTGGCGCCAGTTTTCATTTTCCATTCGCGCGCGCGTTTCACTTTTTCCATCATCTCAGGCCGAAACGATTGACCGCCGAAACCAGGATGGACAGTCATGACGAGCAAGATATCGATCTTGTCGAGAAACGGTTCGACCGCTTCAAATGACGTCGCGGGGTTTAATGTAAGGCCGGGGCGGCAAGCAGCGTCGCGAATTGCGCGCAAAGTTTTCTCGACATCGTGTTTCGCTTCCCGCTCCACATGAACGGTAATGGAGCTGGCACCTGCTTTGATAAAGCGTGGCACGTAATGATCGGCGTGCTCGATCATGAGATGCACATCGACCGGGAGTTTCGTATTCTTTCGGACCAAATCGACAATTGCCGGCCCGAAGGAAATATTATCGACGAAATGTCCATCCATAATGTCGCAGTGAATCCAGTCGGCGCCAGCTTGTTGGACCCGTCGGATCTCGTCAGCCAATCGCGAGAAGTCGGCGGCGAGAATGGACGGCGCGACGATGATTTTGTTCAGCGACATGCGGCAGAGAACGTCGAACGTTCAACGTGCAACGTCCAATAGCCAATCATTGAAATGTTACAAAGTTAAAAAGGTTACAGAAAGGGGGACACGTCCGAGCGTTGTCGGTCGTAACGGTGCTAACGATGCCAACAACAAGAACGTGTTAACCCTTCAAGCTTTCCCTTGACGGCGCTAGGCTCTGTTTCATGTTAGCGCGTTTCAGCCGATTGAATCGCGCTCGTGGCGGACGGTGTGCTGCGAAGATCGACAATGTGGTCGCGCTTCCGACGGACTGAAGAAATTTAAATTCATGTTCAACGGACTCTTCGGCTGGTTATCCAGCGACATCGGCATCGACCTCGGCACGTCGAACACGCTCGTGTACGTAAAAGACCAAGGCATCGTCTTGCGCGAGCCATCGATCGTGGCGGTGCAAGCCGGCACGAATAAAGTGCTCGCGGTGGGCGACGAAGCGAAGCGCATGCTTGGCCGCACGCCGGCGAACATCGTCGCGGTGCGTCCCTTGAAAGATGGCGTCATTTCCGACTTCGAGGTGACCGAAGCGATGTTGCGGCATTTCATTTCCAAAGTACACAACCGCCGCCGTGTGCGCGCGCGACCGCGAGTCGTGATCGCGGTTCCCTCCGGAATCACTGAGGTGGAAAAGCGCGCGGTGCGCGAAAGTGCCGCGCATGCGGGTGCGCGCGAAGTTTATTTGATCGAAGAACCGATGGCGGCGGCAATCGGGGTGGGACTTCCGGTGCAGGATCCCGCTGGCAACATGATCATCGACATTGGTGGTGGCACGACAGAGGTGGCGCTCATTTCGCTCTCGGGAATTGTTTTTAGCCGCAGCGTCCGGGTGGCTGGTGATGAACTCGATGAAGCGATCGTTCAGTATATGAAGCGCGCTTACAATTTGATGGTGGGCGAGCGCACGGCCGAGGAGATCAAAATTAAAATCGGCTCGGCGTATCCGAGCGAAAAGGAAACGAGCGTGGAAGTCAAAGGGCGTGATCTGGTCGCGGGATTGCCGAAAACGCTCATGATCACTTCGCAGGAAGTCCGGGAAGCATTGCTCGAGCCGATCTCGACAATCGTCGATTCAGTCCGTATCACGCTGGAGCGCTGTCCGCCTGAGCTTTCGGCAGACTTGGTCGATCGTGGGCTCGTGCTGGCAGGCGGCGGCGCATTACTACGTGGGTTCGACAAGCTTTTGAGCGAGGAAACAGGTTTGCCTGTCCATGTTGCTGAAGATCCACTTAGCGCGGTAGCGGAGGGGACTGGCAAATGCCTCAATGAACTTAAATTTTTGCGTCAAGTGGCTTCGGCAGGTCGCCAGTGGCGGTAGCGATTCCGGATTGCGGATCCGCTCCGCTTCGCTGCGCTGCGCTCAGGACGGAGTTTGCGATTGCGAGTTGAAGCCAGCTTTTGAGCGCGGCCGATTGCACATTCCGGGATCCGCAATCCGGGAAATGTCGATGAGGCTCGAGGCGAAATCGAGATGAGTCGCACAAACATTATCGCGCTGCTGATTTTTGGCGCTATTCTGGGATATTTTCTCAGTTTTGGCGCGGAGAGCACGCGCAAATTTAAGGCCGGAGTTTATCAGTTGCTTGCGCCGTTCTTGACCGGTGGCTCAGGGCTTCAAAAGCAGATTACGGCAGTTCGCACGGGTTTGAAGTCGCTCGAGCAATTAGAGCGCGAAAATGCTGCGCTGCAGGTGGAAAATCGAGCATTGAGAGCGACCAACCAGAGTTTGCGCGATGTCGAGCATGAGGTCAATCGTTTGCGCCATGGGCTCAATTATCGCGAGCGCTCAGTCTTTAAGTTGATAGCGGCCGAAGTTGTGACGCGTGATTCATCCACTTGGTGGCGCACCGTAACAATCAACCGCGGCAAGCGGGAGGGTATCGAAACTGACATGCCCGTGGTAACCGACGAAGGCTTGATAGGAAAAACAACGACCGTGAGCGACAGCATCTCGGTCGTCCTTTTGGTCTCGGATGAAAACTGCAAAGTCGCCGCTTCGGTGGAGGGAAGCCGTGAACAAGGGATCGTCTCTGGCGAACGTGTGACGGCGGGATTGAATCCACTTTTGAATTTGAATTTTCTGTCAAAGCAAGCTGACTTAAAACCTGGACAGAAAGTGTATACCTCAGGGGTGGGCGGCGTTTTTCCCTCCGGGCTGCTGATTGGCCTCGTGAAAAGTTTCCGGGTGCGGGAGTTGGATGGGCAAGGGCAGCTCGCGCCGGCGGTCGATCTCTCGCATCTAGAGGATGTGTTCGTGGTAACTGGCCGAAAATGATATTCTTTTTTCTTCTGCTGGTAATCGTCCTGGTCGCTCAGATTGCAGAATTTTTTATCCCGGCGCTGCCCTGGCTCTACAACGCGCACGTCTACATTGTGCCTGTGATCGTTTTTTATGGGGCAATGGCGTTGCCGTTTCCGCTCATGCTCGCGCTCGCCTTGTACGCTGGCCTCCTTCTCGATGCGCTTACGGTGCACGTGATTGGTGGGAAAGTTGAAATTTCCACCGGATCGTCGATACTGCTTTACGCTGTGCTGGCGGGAATCATGCATGGGCTACGACCGCTCTTCGTCCGTGGCCGCTGGGAAGTGCATTGCATTCTGAGCGGCATCTGCACATCGTCAATAATTCTGGCGCAATATTTAATGATCACATTCCGGCGCGGCTCTCTTGTTTTTACCCGCGAAATTTGGTGGCAAATCGGCGGGCCTGGCCTGTTCGCGATGGCGATTGCACCGATCCTGTTTTGGTTCCTGCAATGGCTCGGACGGATCACGGCTTACCGGTATCTCCCTGAAAGGAGCCGTTTCGAATGAACCGGCGTCGCATCAATTCGCGTTTGCGGATCCAATTTCTTGCACTGCTCATGCTGATGGGCATGGGTACCCTTGGCCTCAGGCTTTGGTGGATACAAGTGGCGCATGGCGCCGAATGGACTGCTCAACTTCGCGGCAGTTCTCAAGCAACGGTCCGGATTCCATCTGTGCGTGGCGAGATAAAGGACCGAAACGGACTGACCCTTGTCCAAAACCGGGGGAGTTATGAGGTCGATTTTTATTTGCCGGAAATGGTCAAAGGCTATCGCGAACGCTTTGGTTCACCCCCCTTGACCGAATATCGAGCGACTATCAACGGAATGCCGAAAGACCAAAAAGAGCCAGATATTATTAAGATCGTTAACGGCGGCATCATCCCGCGCCTCAACGATCTCGATCTTGCGCGCGATTACAACGCCGGCAAGCTCCAGAGACACTATCGCAACGACACCGAAGTTCCGTTTTCCTACATCAAAGATATCGATTTTCCGACGATGGCGAAATTTTCCGAGCACGATGTCGGATTACCCGGGGTAGATATCGCGATCAAGCCAGTGCGTTCCTATGTTTACGGCGCGCTCGCTGCGCACCTCCTGGGTTACGTCGGCGCGCCTGACGATATCAATAGAGAGGAGGCAAGGAAATTCACATTTTATCAGGGGGATGTGGAAGGGAAATCGAACATCGAGAAATCGATGGATGAATATTTGCGTGGTAAGCCTGGCGTGCGCTACTTGCGACGCAACGCGAAGGGGACGATCGACGGCGTGCTGCGCGAAGATCTGCCGAAGCAGGGTGCGAATGTTTTCCTTACGCTCGACGCGAGGATTCAAGCGATTGCCGAAGAGGCATTGCGCGCAGTGAGTCGCGGCGGCGCTGTAGTTGTCGATCCAAACAACGGCAACGTCCTGGCGCTGGCCTCGGTTCCGTCATTCGATCCGAATACATTCATCCCCAGCATCAAAGCGAAAGACTGGAAGACTCTTCAAAAAGATGAAAGCGACCCGCTGGTGAATCGAGCCATCAGTGCATTGCCGCCTGGATCGACATTTAAACTCATCACAGCGCTTGCCGGTTTGCGAAAGAATCTGGCGACCGCGCGCTACAGTTGTGGAGGCGGTGTGAGTTACGGCGACCACTTTTTCCAGTGCTGGGTGGCAGAAAAACATTACACCCACGGCACACTGGGGTTAATGGACGCAATCAAGGTTTCGTGTGATTCCTTTTTCTATCAATACGGCAATGCCGCTGGGATTCAGTCGATTGACACCATCGGCAAAATGTTGGGATTAGGCGAAGAGTCCGGCATTCATTTAACAGGCGAACAAGCTGGCAATTTGCCCGGCCCAGAATGGATGCAAATACATCATCCGCAAGAGCGTTGGTCGCAAGCGCAAACGGCGAATGTTTCAATCGGCCAGGGTTACACGCTGGTTTCGCCACTCCAGTTGGCGATGGCATATGTGGCGGCGGCAAATGGCGGAATCTGTTATTACCCGCGCTTTGTCGACAAAGTTTTAAACCAGGACGGTTCCCCTGCTCTTGACGAGAACGGAAAAGTCGCGGTGCTGCAGACGCCGCGTGTGCGAGCAGATTTACGTACTGAGCTTTCGCGCGAGCAGATCGATCTCGTGCGAAAAGGACTTTGGAAGGTGGTGAATGAAGACGGTGGGACTGGCGGGAGAGCCCGCTTGAAAAATGTGCAGGTCGCCGGGAAGACCGGTACCGCCCAAGCCACCGATCGCGGCCACAAAGATACAGTTGCGTGGTTTGCCTGTTTCGCTCCTTTCGATAATCCAAAGTATGTCGTTGCTGTGATGGTGCAGGGCGGCGAACACGGAGGGAGCGTTGCCGGTCCGGTCGCGACACGAATTCTGGAGCGGACGTTGGCGATGGACGAAGGCAAGTTCGACATGCAGGTCGCCTGGCTCTCACCCGCGCACAAGGCCAATCCATTTCAGATGATCAAAGATGTGAGTTACGCAGGTGGGAACCTCGGCGCTGGCGATGAAGAGGGTGCCGACACATCGCAAAGTGCCGATGCGCAGATGGCAAGTTCGGACGCAACGCCTGATGTAGAACCTGAAGCAGACTCTCAAGGAAAAGTACGGCGGCGGGCGCCCGCTGCCCGGGCTGTTCCGGTTGCGACGCCGGCTCCCCGCAACTTTTTCGAACGGCTCTTCGGCGTGCGTCGTCAACCGGTGTCCGCGCCAACGCCCCCGCTGCCCACACGACGTCGCGGTACTCGATGAACTTTCGACTAAAAACTCTGCGGCAAAATTTCCAGGCGGTCGCGCTTTTGCCGCCTGAACCTCTCCACTTTTATGATAGACAAGGTAAGAAAAATTTTAGGCCTTTCTTCCCGCAAGACTGGCAACAAACTCATATTGAGCGTGGAAAAACTCGAGTCGCGTGTCGCGTTGCTCGAGAATGGCCGCCTGGAGGAATACAGCGTCGAGCGTAAAAGCTCGCGCAATATCGTCGGCAGCGTTTACAAGGGTAAAGTCAAGAACATCGAAATGGGATTGAAGGCGATGTTCGTCGACATCGGTTTCGAAAAAAACGCCTTTCTTCATTTTTGGGACGCCATTCCCGCCGCGCTCGACAGTGGTATCGAGGAAATTGACCGCTCGGCCAATAGGCGGCCGCGGAAACGCATCACGGCAAAAGATATTCCAAGCATTTATCCGGTCGGCTCAGATGTAATCGTGCAGGTGACCAAAGGCCCAATCGGGACAAAAGGACCGCGAGTCACTACGAATCTCAGTTTCGCCGGCCGCTATCTGGTCCTGATGCCATTTAGCGACCGCAGTGGCATTTCACGCAAAATCGAAGATCCAAAGGAACGCGATCGCCTTCGCAAAATTTTACGCGAGCTCGACATTCCGGAAGGCGTCGGCGTCATCATCCGCACCGTTGGAGAAGGACAGCGCACACGATACTTTGTCCGGGATCTGCGCTTCCTCCTCGATCAATGGGCGAAAGTAGAACAATTGATTCGTGACCGTCCGGCGCCATGCCGAATCTTTGAGGAGCCCGATTTGGTTGAACGGACCGTGCGTGACTTTCTCACTGAAGAAATCGATGAAGTCATCTGTGATGATCGCGAGTCGATTAACCGGATGAACGAAATGGTCGACCAGATTTCGCGGCGGGCGCGGAACCGAATTCATTTTTATGATGATGCGACGCCGATTTTCGAAAGTTACGCCGTGCAAAAGCAGATCGACGACGCTTTTCATCGGCAAGTCTGGCTGAAGTGCGGCGGCTATATTGTGATTGACGAGACCGAAGCGCTGGTCGCGATTGATGTGAATACCGGCCGGAACAAAGGTGGGCGCGATGTCGAAAAAACAATTTTGCAGACGAATCTGGAGGCGGCAGATGAAATCGCGCGTCAGCTTCGGTTGCGCAATGTTGGCGGTTTGATCATCGGCGATTTCATCGACATGAAAAGCCGCAAAGACCAGCAGATGGTCTATACCCTGATGAAGGAACGGCTCAAGCGCGACAAGGCCAAGACTCACGTGCTTCCGATTTCCCCGCTCGGTCTGATGGAAATGACGCGACAGCGGGCGCAGGAAAGTCTCAGCGATACAATTTACGAAAATTGTCCTTACTGCGGCGGGCACGGCGTCGTGAAGACTTCGATGACTACAAGCGTGGAATTACATCGCACACTCAATACCGTGATGCGCAAGTACCAGGACAGCATCCACGAAATCCGTGTGATCCTAAATCCGGATGTCTTGAAGCGATTGAAAGAGGAAGACGAAGAATTGCTCGTGGAGCTGGAGCGTCGCTACGCTGGGCGGCTGATGTTTCGCGGTGATCCCACATTTCATCACGAAAAGTTTACTATCACCGACGCAAATACTGGGGCGGAACTCAAAGCTTGACCGGCGTAAAAAAGCTAAAAAAAATGCTTGCAATTCTTGACGGCCCACTCAAACTCGCAGGCATCCAAAGGAGTAGCGAATTTCGTTATTGACTTAAACGCTCCAAGATGTTTGGAGTTACATTGTTAGGAAAGACTTAACCAAAAGGAGAAATAAGATGAAAAAATTAATGTTGAGCCTGTTGGGTATTGCGGCAATCAGCTCGATTGGCTTTGCTGGTACCGAGACCTATTCCGGAAAAGAAATGAAGCAGGTGGCTGGCCCGCCGCCTTGTCCGCAATGGTACGCGGACAGAGAATTTAATATCGGGCTTTGGGGCACCTATGTTTTTACCGGGAACGAGTGGCAAAATGACCGCTACCTCGAAGCCGACCACGCCTGGGGCGGCGGTGGTGATATCAAATACTTTTTCTGGCGCTACATCGGTGTCGGGATCGAAGGCTGGGCGGTGAGTGCCAGGCGACGTGTCTTGAATTTCGGGGAGTTTGAGAACGACGCGACCGGCCAGGAGTTTTTCTTCGCCACGAGCAGTCATCAGTCGCGCACGGTGGGTGCCGTCTTAGGCACGTTGACCCTGCGTTATCCAATTCCTTGCACGCGCTTTTCGCCTTACATTTTTGGCGGAGGTGGCGCCATCTTTGGCGGCGGCGAAAGGGATACGTTTACGGACAGTGAAAACCCTGACGTTCTCACTAATTCTCACTCCAATAGCACGAGCGAGGCGATTGGCCAAGTAGGCGGTGGCATGGAAATCCGCTTCACGCCGCACATCGGTTGGATCAGTGATTTCAGCTGGAACTTTGTTAACGGTCCGAAAAATAACTTCGGCATGGTGCGCAGCGGCATTAATTTCGCATTCTAAGATCGACAATTGCACTTGCGGCGGCGGCGTCCGGGACGTACCAGACGCCGCCGTTGTTTTTCTAGGCGGTAGTCTCATCTTCCCTCGAACGATAGCTCGAAAGAGAATACGTTCTCTTGACCCGAGTGATTCCTGTTTGCGAACGCTTGTTCGGGCACGAAGTTATGCTGATGTCGTTCGTCGAAACTCTGGACAGTTTGGCCCTGAGAAAATCGGAGCTTGTCCATCGGTTCGAGCATCTGATCGCCTCGAAGTCCGACCAGGAACTCGAAACTATGGCGCGAAACTCACGCGCGCTCACACTGCAGAATTTCGGCCGGACAATGCGTCTGTTCGCGCCGCTTTACCTTTCGAACGAGTGCATCAATACCTGTCAATATTGCGGTTTCTCCCGGGACAATCCAATTCTTCGAGTAACGCTCGACATCGATGAAGTAACCGCGGAAGGGCGGCATCTCGCTCAGCAAGGCTTTCGTCAGATCCTTCTCGTTGCGGGTGAACACCCGAAATTCGTCAGTCGCGACTATCTCGCCGAATGCGTCCGCGCTCTTGAGCAAGATTTTTCATCGATTTCGATCGAGGTCGGTCCGATGGAAACGCACGATTATGAGCCGGTTGTCAATGCTGGCGCGGACGGGTTGGTGGTTTATCAGGAAACCTACAATCGCGCGGTGTACGCCGAAATGCATACCGCTGGGCCGAAGCGCGACTTTAATTATCGACTGGATTGCGCGGAGCGCGGTTACCGCGCAGGATTTCGCCGGCTCGGAATCGGTGCGCTCTTTGGGTTATCTCCCTGGCAGCAAGAAGCGATCGCCCTCGCGGCGCATCTGGAATATTTGCTCAAACATTGCTGGCAGGCGCAGATTAGCGTGAGCCTGCCCAGGTTACGGCCCGCTGCCGGGGGTTTTCGGCCGCTCTTTTCATTAACTGACCGCGAACTGGCACAATTAGTTTGTGCGTTACGCATCACTTTCCCGCAAGTGGGAATTGTGCTCAGTACACGCGAGCGCTCATCCTTCCGCGACTCGCTTGTTTATTTAGGCGTGACGATGATGAGTGCCGGCAGTCACACTGAACCCGGCGGGTATACTCGACAAGGCGGCGGACATCTGCATCGCACGGTCCGCGGGCGGATCGTTGCCCCTGATTTCCAAGACGGAGAAGACCAGCTTGCCACCGGGCAATTTGAGATCAGCGACGAGCGTTCGCCGGCCAAGATAGCAGAGGCCCTTCGGCGTCGCGGTTTCGAACCAGTTTGGAAAGATTGGGACCAAGCTCTTTGCGGCGTGTGACGATTTCACTCAATGGCGAAAGGGCGGATGCACGCGGCGCGGAAACGATCGCGCAACTGGTGGAACACTACCAATTGCCGCAAAAATCCATCTTGGTGGAGCACAATGGCCTCGCCCTGCGTCGACACGAATGGGCGGAGCGAGTATTAGCCGAAGGCGATCGCGTCGAATTTGTGCGAATGGTGGCGGGTGGCTAACGCGGTTCAGCACTCCATCGCGGTCTTCACGACGACTCGCATTCCATCCGTTTGGATCACGGCAATTGGCGTTTGTGGCGGAATAAATTCTCCTCCGGTAACAACATCTACGACGTGATCGCCGAAGCGCGCTTTCCCGCTAGGTCGCAAAATCGTAAGCGCTGTGCCTAGTGTTCCGGGCGTAAGCGGGACTGCCGTAACAAATTGACGCGGCACACCGACCAGAGAGGGCCCTGGCGGATTTGACGTCATGAGAGCGAATCGGCGATAAAGCCCCGTGCGCGGCAGGAAGCGAGCGAGGATCGCGATTACAATCATTGCCGCGACTATCGCGACAAAAAGATTGAGCAGTGGAATGGCGAGCATGCGGCCCGTCGGAAAAAATGTTTCGCCTGGGTAACGATCGATCATCGCCCAGAGCAACGACGCTAGCATTAGAAAAACACCGACAACGCCGAATACGATCGTGCTATGGGCGAAAAAGACGATCTCGATCAAGACGAGAACTACGCCCAAGATAAAGAGCCCAACCACTTCCCAGCCAGCCAGACCTGCCAGATAATGACCGAGGAAGAACAGCGCAAAACAAGTCGCTGAAATAATTCCCGGCAAACTTGCCCCCGGAATTTTGAATTCAAGATAGGCGCCGATGATTCCTCCCAGCAACAGCAATGGTGCGAGCGCGGTGATCCAAAAGGCGAGTTGCTCAAAGCCGGTCGGGTTAAGCGAAACGATATTGCCTTTGAGTCCCGCTTTTTGCGTTAGATCGACAATCGAATCAGCGATGCCATCTGCCAGCAGCGGTTTACCGTTGATGCGCTCTATTGCCTCCTGCGCGTTGAGCGTGAGCAGCGTTCCCTTCGGATGGATCACACGCTCTCCGATCTTCACTTCCTTGTCTTTGTTCATGAATGCTTCGCCGACGTCGGGATTATGTCCGTTGCGAATGGCAGAGCTGCGGATGAGAGCCGACCAATAGGAGATGGTCTTATCCCGCTCTGTGGCCGGAAGGTCTTCGCCGGTCGGCAAAACGGGGGCTGCTGCGCCAATCGCGCTCACTGGCGCCATGTAGATATGTTGCGTAGCCAGCGCGATAAGCGAACCAGCCGAACCCGCGTTTGAATTGATGAATGTGTAGGTGGGAATGGTGGCGCGGTTGAGCACGTTTGTTATTTCCGCGGCGCTGTCGAGGCGTCCGCCGTAAGTGTCCATTTCAAAAATAATCGCCGAGGCGCCGCTGGTTTCGGCTGCTTTCTCGGTTCGACGCAAAAACATCAGGAGAGAGGGCGAAATTTCTCCACGCAGTGGGACCACGATTACGTCACCTTTGCGAATGATCTCGCGGGCCTGGGCCGTCTCCACTCCCAAGCAGCAAACCAAGGCGAAGATCGCCAATATATTTGTCATATTTGGAAAGAGACCACGCACTGCGTAAGTTTGACATCGCTTCCCAAACCAAACGAGCGAAAAATCCAACACCTCATGGGAACAATCCCATCCGAAACCATCGAACAGATTGCCGCGGCGAACGACATTGTCGAGGTGATCAGTTCCTATTTTCCCCTGAAACGGGCGGGAGCGAATTTCAAGGCGCTTTGCCCATTTCATCAGGAGAAAACGCCATCATTTCATGTGAGTCCGCAGCGACAAACCTTCCACTGCTTTGGATGCGGTGTGGGCGGAAGCGTCTTCCGTTTTGTGATGGATTACGAGCACGTCGATTTTCCTTCAGCCGTACGCAAACTCGCGGCGCGCGTCGGCATCCCGGTGATCGAAGAACGGGGGCCAAGCGGAGCCGAAGATCGACAAGTTGAAGCCCGCCACATCTTGTTGCAGCTGCATGGGGAAGCCGCCGCATGGTTTCACGAGAATCTGATTAAGAGGGAATTCGCGGAGCCGGCGCGAAAATATTTGAAGGAACGCGGAATCACGGCAGAGATCGCGAAACGATGGCAGCTCGGTTATGCGCCCGAGGAATGGGATGCGTTTGGCGGCTGGGCCTGCGGGCGCGGCTATGACGCGCGCGATCTGATCGCAAGCGGCCTGCTCAAAACCAAAGACGATGCAGATGGGACGCCCGGTCAAACCTCATACGATCGCTTTCGTGGCCGAATTATGTTTCCGATCTGCAACGACGTCGGTGAAGTCATCGCGTTTAGCGGGCGTGTTCTGCGAAACCAAACAGAAGGCGCAAAATATCTAAATTCGCCTGAGACGTCGCTTTTTCGAAAGGGCAGCGTCCTTTTTGGTCTCGACAAGACCAAGCGCGCTCTGATCGAGACGAACTGCGCGATCGTGTGCGAGGGCCAGCTCGATTTGATCAGTTTGTTCGAAGCCGGAATCACGAATGTCGTCGCACCGCAGGGGACCGCGTTTACGGAAAACCAGGCGCGGCTTCTAAAACGCTTTGTGAACGACGTGGTTCTTTGCTTTGACGCTGATGAAGCGGGCCAAAAAGCGGCCGAGCGGTCTCTCGATGCACTCCTCCAAAATGATTTGATCGTGCGTGTTGCGGAGATGCCCGCCGGTGAAGATCCTGATTCGCTGGTTCGGCGGGAAGGAAAAGAGGAATTTGAGAAACGCGTAGCGGCGGCATGCGATTTCTTTGACTATTGGATCAAGCGCGAAGTCGCGACGACTGATTTGAATTCGTTAGGCGCGAAGATGCAACTGGCGCGCAAAATGGCTGAAACAATCTCGCGGGTGCACGACCCGCTTTTACGCGGCGAGGTTCTGAGCAAAACGAGCGCGCGGCTTGGTGTCTCCAATACCGATTTTGAAACACTCCTGCCAAAACAAAGGCGCGAACAGGTTTCTGCATCGGGACCTCCGCACTCTCAGGCTTCTCCAAGCCCGCGCCATGATGTCGCAATGCTTTGCCTCCTGGCGTTGCGAGATGAGACAGCGCGAGGATTTCTTCGCGGGCAGAACTGGCGCGAGATCCTAAAGCAAGTGCCAGACGCGGAAATTCTGGTCCGCGTTCTCGAGAGCGATTTGCGCCCAACTGACGCAGCCTCGCTCAACACTTTTATGGCCACCCTCTCCCCGGCAGATGAAGGACTGGTTTCTTCGTGGTTGTTGCAAAAAATGCCGCCTAATGCCGGAACGATGGTGGGGAAATGGTGGCTCGGCGTTCGTCAAACCGTGTTGCGCCGCCAGCTCGAAGTGGCGAAGAACGAAATAAGACTTCCGCAGCTCAGCACTGGCGACGTAGTGAATTTGCAGAAACAAATCCTTGACCTGCAAGAGCAGCTCCACGAACTTTCCGAGCCTGCCCGCGCGGCCGACAATTAGTTGTCGATCCCGGACGGTAGATCGAAAGTCTCAGTCAAATCCTTAACCGCACAATCTTGGCCAGGCATTCGAAACGAAAGGGAGGCATTCGACGGTCGTCGTCGCGACGACCTAAGACAAAACAGCTTCGCCGTCGTTCAATAACAAAGACTTCCGCTCTCCGACGCAGCCTGAAGAGACAGCCAAAAATCGCCGCATTTAAGCCCAAGCCTATCGTTCTCGTCCGAGGGCGGCGACGCAGTGGCAAACCGCGGCCGAAGCCGCAGAGCGCAATGACGGTGGCGCATCTGCATTCGGCGATTGAAATCCAGGCCCGCATTCGCGAACTGATTAAACTGGCGAAAGAACAAGGCTATCTCACATTTGACGATCTGAACGAGGCGCTGCCCGAGGGGATCACCGACGCCGACGAGCTCGATCTCATTCTGACGCGGCTGCGCCGCATGGAGATCAACATTATCGAAGCTTCGGAGGTGGATCGCTACAAGGACGGGAAAAAAGACGCGGAGGAAGAGGAAGAAGAGGAAGAGAAACCCGAAACCAAGCTCGATATTCTCGACGATCCGGTGCGGATGTACCTCAAGCAGATGGGCCAAGTCCCTCTGCTGACCCGAGAGCAGGAAGTGGAAATTTCCAAACGTATTGAGGAAGCCGAAAACATGGTGCAGAAGCACATCAATCGGTTCGGCTTTATTGCGCGAGCCCATCTCGATCTTGCCAGAAAACTCGCCGAAGGCGGGGAAAGATTTGATCGGGTCATTCTCGACAAAAAAATCGAGAGCCGGGAACGCTACATGAAGAAGCTTCCGCGCTTGTGCAAACAAGTGGAACAATTGAGCGCGTCGATTACTCAGCAATACTGCCAACTGTCACGCAACTCTTCAAAAAAACGATCGAAGAAGCTCAAGTCTGTGCAAAGAACGATGGCTTCGTTGCAAAGGTTTTACCCCCATTTCTACTTCAAGCAAAAAGTCACGGAAGAATTTGTTCACCTGGCGGACGAGGTCTCCCACACATCGCTCTATCTTCAGACCGAGTTAGCGAAACGTCCGCGCGAGAAGAGAAAACGTTTACAACTCGGGAACAGAGTTCGCGAGTTGGAAAAGAACCTGTGGCTTTCCCTTGGTGAATATGCCGAGCAGTACCAGGCGCTGAAAGGTTGGATGCGCCAGGCATTGCGAGCCAAGACCGAAATGGTGGAAGCCAACCTGCGCCTTGTTATTTCGATCGCAAAAAAATACACCAACCGCGGTCTCTCGTTTCTCGATTTAATTCAGGAAGGAAACATGGGACTTATGAAGGCGGTCGAGAAGTTCGAATATCGGCGCGGCTACAAGTTTTCCACGTACGCGACATGGTGGATCCGCCAGGCCATCACACGATCGATCGCCGATCAGGCGCGCACCATCCGGATTCCCGTTCACATGATTGAGACGATCAACAAATTGATGCGTGTGCAAAAACAGCTCGTCCAGGAATACGGTCGCGAGCCTACGCCGGACGAGGTGGCGGAAGAGGTACTATTGCCGGTGGATCGCGTCCGCGCAGTCTTGAAGATGGCGCAGCAGCCGATCTCGCTCCAATCACCCGTGGGCGAGAGCGAAGAAACCAATTTTGGCGACTTTATCGAGGATAAGGGCGCCGAAAACCCGAGCGATATGACTGCTATCGTTTTGTTGAAGGAGAAGATCAAGGATGTGCTCGAGACTCTGACTGAACGCGAGCGCCAAGTGCTCGAGCAGCGGTTTGGGTTGGTCGATGGATACAGCCGAACGCTCGAGGAAGTAGGCCGGCAGTTTCAGGTCACGCGGGAGCGCATTCGCCAAATCGAAGCGAAAGCGCTGCGAAAAATGCGCCATCCAACCCGTATCCGGCAGCTTGAAGGTTTCCTTGAGGCGCCTGAACTGTAATATCGACTCTCGGAATTCTTTCCGAGCGCAACTTTCAGAGCTGCAATTAGTTCAATTCACGGAGAGAAATATGAAACGTGAAGATGACCAGGAATTGTGGGATCTCCTCGGCCACCCGGTCGAGCCTGAGCTTTCGCCATTTTTTGCCCGCAATATTGCGAGACAGGTCCGGCAAGACGGAAGCCGTTCCGAGCGGATGCGAAAATGGCTTGGCTTGCGTAGACTCATCCCGGCATCTGCCGTGGCAATTGCCCTGATGGCGACAGCAATCGCCATTTATCATCCTGTGTCACAGAAGACCTCCGAGGGAGAGCCAGATGTGGTGGCAAAAATCGATCCACAAGATTACGAAGTTGTCGCTGATCTGGATGAATTGCTCGTTTTGGATGAAAACAGCCTGTGGGACGAAAAGCCAACTTTGTAAGATAATCATTACATTGTCGATCTTCGCCTCGTCCTGCGCTTTGGCACAAGCGCAGCCGCAGCGGACTAATGGGCGAAGGGCAGGCCCAGGCCCTGGGGCTGGACCTGCCCGGCATCCACCCGTACAGAGTGTGCGTGAGCGGTGGTTTTCGCTTCCGCCGGCAGATCGGCAAATTTTCCGGCGAAATGCCGAGCGTTGGATGCGAATGAGCCCACAGGAGCGCCAGATCATGCGCGAGCGAGAGGGTTTACGACGAGAGCGAATCAGACGCGAAACTGAGGCTGCCTTACACGATTCCGGCCTCCTGTTGGATCCAGAAAGGCGTAATTTGTTTGAGTCCCGCTACATTCAAGAGCGCCGAAAAATCGAACAAGGGCTCCGGCAGCAAACCGAGACCGAGCGACAGCAGCAATTGCCAGCTTTGATTCAACAGTTAAAAAAAGAATTCCAACCTCCGCAATCGAACGGCACCACCACAGCGAAACCCACGGAGTCACCCAAATCTCGCAAATAAGGGAGTTTACCCCGAAGGATCGATAGCGGGGCCTGTGCTTAGCCAGAACCTGCTTTGTCCGCAAGAAAATGAGCTGGCTCGGATTGCGAGCCAGCTCAGCGGATTTTGCTCTTCTACGTCAGTTTAATACCGATGGCGGTAGTAATGATGACGATGGTGGCGGTAATATCGATGGCCTCCGGACCAGTAGAATGAAGGCCCCCCATAATAATAGTATGGGTACGGCCGATAATACCGATACGGATAATAGCCATATCCATAGTAGCCCGGGTAGCCATAGCCGTAGTACCCAACCGGGAACCCAAGTCCGATTCCGAACGACACGCCGGCGTCCGAACGCGGCGCCGAAACAAAAGCGAATCCACTTGCCACCAATGCAATCAAGAGAAGTCGTTTCCAATTCATTATTTTACCTCCCAATGATTCAACAGTGGTTACGACGAAAAGTTTCTCGATTTATTCAGCAGCCACAACCTTGGGATAAGCCGTAACACAGACATTTTGGCCGATCCGCTGATAAGAGACACGATCGAGACGAATGGCGTTTACAGTGGCCTCAACTCCGCGGCCCGAGAATGCGATTACTGGTCCTCCAGTCAAAATCGGAGCCAGGTAAAGTTGAACTTTATCAAACAAATGCGCATCCAGTGCTTGGCCAAGCACTCCTCCACCGCCTTCAATCAGCACGCTTGTCACATTTTTTTTGCCCAGATCCTTGAGGACAGCAGCGAGCGACTTGCGTTTGTACACCAGTGTTCGTGCTGATAGCCGATCGGAAAACAGACGCGCGTGCGATGGCAGATTTCCAGATCGGGTCAGCACAATTCGCCATGGTTGTCGCGCGTGGCGCATACCACGGACGGTCAATCGCGGGTTGTCCACTCGAAGCGTTCGTGCTCCGATAAGAATTGCGTCCACGCGTGCGCGAAGCTGGTGCGCGTTACGACGAGCGGCAGAATCTGTGATCCAGCGAGGCTCATCGGGAGGCCGCGTCAATCGGCCATCGAGACTCATGCCGCATTTTGCGATCACAAAAGGTCGCCCAGTGACAATCCATTTATTGAAACCCTCGTTAAGGCACGCACACTCCTCGGCCAA
>Ga0193719_10000296_pt1 | contig 17968 bp, 19 predicted proteins | sample U2a2metaG_FD_160103 | JGI IMG/M metagenome (GOLD analysis project Ga0193719, IMG submission 160103) | Soil microbial communities from a riparian zone of the East river system, Colorado, United States - U2a2 | ecosystem: Environmental > Terrestrial > Soil > Riparian zone | place: USA: East... | reverse complement strand
GAACGTTGAAGGAGATATCGTTGAGCACAGTGCGATCTCCGAATTTCCGGGTTAGATCGGCAACTTCGATAATGGCTTCGCCGGTGGAGTTCATGCGCTAAAAAAGAAAATCCCAGTCAATACGGCGTTCATGACCAGCATCGCCAGCAAAGCTTGCACGACCGACGCCGTTGTTGACTGGCCCACGCCCTCCGCGCCACCTTCAACGTGAAGCCCGGCATTGCACGCAATTGTGATGACGATCCAGGCAAAGACGGCGCTCTTGATCATTCCCGAATACAAATCCCACGTGTCTGCGCTCTGTAAGGCGCGCAGAATGTAACCAGCGGTGTTAAAATCGAGTGCGAAGCGGCACACGGCCCAGCCTCCGAGCACGCCGATATAGTTTCCGAAGATTGTGAGCGCCGGCAGCATCACCAGCATTGCCAGGAAGCGCGGCACGACCAGGTATTGAATTGGGTTAATCGCCATTACTTCCAGCGCCTCGATCTCCTCGGACACCTTCATCGTTCCCAGCTCCGCTGCGACGGCCGAGCCGCTGCGACCGATCACGATCACGGCGATCAGCACTGGCCCCATCTCGCGCAAAAGCGTCACCATCACCAGGTCGGGAACGTACATGTCCGCCCCAAGTTGTTCGAGGGAATGGGCGGCCTGCATGGCCAGAGTCACGCCCACGCTGAACGCCGTTAGCGCGACCATCGGCGCCGCGCGCACTCCGATGAACACCATCTGCCGGAAAATCGGCCCGATTTTGAAAAATTGTCCGCTAAACGGCGCGATCAAAATCCAGTAAAGCAGACTAAGATTAAGGTTGAGATAGTTTTTCAAAATCTGGAAGTCACTGGTTCCAACCCAGACGAATGGCGCTCGCGTGGCTCAGCCGCAGAATGACAAGCAGGGCGCACCGACGAAAGCTGAAAGTTTAGCACTCTGATTACAAGTCGACTCCAACGTTGAGGATCAGCCCCGGAATCCATCGCTTCCGGCCGTGTTCACTGCCCGCCCCGATTATCGCGAGTTTTCAAGACGGCTTGCGGGCAGGATTTAACAGCGACGCCACGAGAATCAGGCCCGACCCATCCGCTTGACTCCGTCCCGCGCGCACCGTACGGTCGGCCCGCCCGGTGGCAGCGGAAAGCAATGGTTCAAAGCGAAATCGAGGCGGTGCGCGCGTTGCTGAGTTCCAAGCCACGGCCTATCGGGTGGGCGGAGCGGCGCCAGCGCCTCGACGAGATCGGTTCTGTTTGGCCCGTAGCCGACGACGTCAAGCTCGCTGCAGTTAATGTCAGCGGCATGCCGGGGGAATGCTCGATCGTTCCTGGCAGTGATGCCTCTCGCATTCTGCTTTTTTTTCATGGCGGTGGCTATTGCTCCGGTTCAATCCTGAGCCATCGTCGCATGGTGAGCGAGGCGGGCCGAGCGGCCGGAATGCGAACACTAGCCGTTGCCTATCGGCTGGCCCCCGAGTATCCGTTCCCCGCCGCGTACGACGACGTGCTGACGGCGTGGCGTTTTTTGCGGAACCAGGGCATTCCGGCTGCGCGCATCGCGATCGGTGGCGACAGCGCGGGCGCCGGGCTGGCAGTAGCGTTGATCACCCAGCTACGCGAGGCCCGCGACGAGCTTCCGGCTTGCGCGTGGCTCATATCGCCCTGGACGGATCTGACGATGTCTGGTTCGACGCTTGCCAGCAAGGAAGCTGTAGATCCAATCATCCACAAAGGCTATCTGGATGAACTGGCCAACGTCTATCTTCCCGCTGGAATGGATAGGAACGATCCGCGGGTCTCTCCTCTCTACGCCGACCTAAGAAGCTTTCCTCCCATACTTATCCAGGTGGGGTCTGCCGAGGTGTTGCTCGATGATGCCACTCGCTTTGCGGCCGCGGCTGGTGCAGCCGATGTCGGGGTGACCCTGGAAATCTGGCCGCACATGATTCATGCATGGCATCTGTGGAACGCTCATCTGGAGCCCGGCCGCGGCGCACTCGTCAGCGCCGGCGCGTTTATCCGGCGACATCTTTGAGATCTTGGACCCGCCGTCGCGATGGTACAGCGCGACAAAACAGCGAAGCAGCTATAACAAGCCGCGCTTGCGAAAGTCACCGAGATTGCCCCCCGACGAACGTTCGATTAAATCGATGGTGAACTTGAGCAGGCAAACTTCCCAGGCGTCATCCACGCCTTGAATGATGGCACTCAGCGGTTCGTTTGCATTTTCGACGCGATGCTTGGTTCTGTTGATAACGGCGTCAACCGAATCGCGAATCGTTTCTTCGGTCACATCGGTTTTGCGAAATTGAAACCCGTAGCGCAAGACCGCGATATTGCGCAGATGCTCGCGTAGTTGATCGACGTAGCGCTGTGCTTTATCACCGAAACCTTCCAGCAATAGCCGGCAATAATGTTCGGGCGTCAGAATCTGGGGACGCTCAGCGTGAATTTTTCCGTTGCGAACCCGGACCTGATCGACGCGGTCCATCAACTCGGAGATAAGATAAAAATTGAAACTGGTGCTGCCGAAGGTCGCAATCTGTCGCTCAGGTGCGAGGATCACCTGCGTGTTTTCAATTGCGTAATCGAAATCGTCCTTCTTCATGGTCTGACATAAGAATAGAAGCACGCCATCTTCACGCAAATCGTGGGTAGGAACAACCCGCCCGGCCGTCCGAAGAAGTCGATGGACGTTTCGGCAAAACGTCCCGAGCTAATTAATTTCGGCGACCCGAATGCAAGCGGCGAATTGATTTCCTCCCCAATCCACCAACGGTGGCACTTCTGCTTTGCATGCATCGATCATGTAGGGACAGCGCGGGTGGAACCGGCAACCGACGGGCGGATTAATTGGCGAGGGCGGATCGCCCGGAAGGACAATCCGCTTGCGCGCATGCTCACGCGTTGGATCGACAATCGGCACCGCACTGATGAGCGCCTTTGTATAGGGATGCAACGGCTTCTCCAAAACCGCGCGAGCCTCGCCAAGCTCGACAATTTTTCCGAGATACATCACCGCAATTCGGTCGGAGATATGTTTCACGACCGACAGATCGTGCGAGATGAAGATAAGCGTCAGCTTCATCTCGTGCCTAAGGAGGACGAGCAAATTGATGATCTGCGCTTGGATCGAGACATCGAGCGCGGAAACCGGCTCGTCCGCGATAATCAATTTTGGCTCGACCGCGAGTGCGCGTGCGATCGCGATGCGCTGCCGCTGTCCGCCGGAGAATTCATGTGGATATTTCTTCATTGTGCGCGGCAGCAAACCAACCTTCTGCATAAGCGCAGTGACTCGTTGGCGCAGTTCGCGGCGCGAAACTTTTTTGTGAGTCCGTATCGCCTCCGCGAGCGTGTCAAACACGTTCAGGCGCGGATTGAGGGATGCGTATGGATCCTGGAAAATCATTTGAAAATCGCGACGCGCGCGGCGCAGCCCTTGCCCGTGGAGTTGATTCAAGTTGCGCCCCTCAAGAATGACTGTGCCAGCAGTGGGAGGGATCAGCTGCACGATGGTGCGGCCAAGGGTGGATTTGCCGCAGCCGGATTCACCCACAATCCCGAGCACTTCACCTTCTTGGATCGACAAACGCACGCCGTCGACTGCCCGCACGGTGCCAAGGCGACGCTTGAAAATCAATCCTGCCTCGACAGGAAAATGCGTCTGTAAGTTTTCGACTTCGAGAAACGCGCCAGGCATTTGACCAGAGCCAGATGTAGTGGCGCCTCTTCTCAGCCGCAATTCTTTTGTCCGCGGGCGAGGAGACGCGCCGCTATTGCGGTTTTCCTACTGACTTTGCGGTTTCCCTTCTGCGCCTTCCTGCTGAAAAAGCGCTACATATTCGCCGTAACCTTCTTCCTTCAATTTCTCGACCGGAATAAAACGAAACGCCGCAGAGTTTACACAGTAGCGTTGACCGGTGGGCGCAGGGCCGTCTTCGAAGAGATGACCAAGGTGCGAATCACTTTTGCTTGAGCGAACCTCGGTGCGCTCCATTCCGTGGGAAGAATCTCTTTTTTCCACGACGCGCTCCTTCGAAATCGGCTTGGTGAAACTGGGCCAGCCCGTGCCGCTGTCGAATTTATCCAGTGAACTGAAGAGCGGTTCGCCCGTGATAAGATCGACATAAATTCCGGCCTGATGATTGTCCCAATAGGCATTTTGAAACGGGGTCTCCGTGCCGCATTCTCGCGTTACGTGATACTGGTCTTTGGTAAGCTTGGTTCGCAACTCGGCATCCTTGGGAATTGATTTGGTGGGATTCATTTTTTCGTTTTCCTTTTTCTGCTCTTGCGCGAAGCCAAACAAAATCGAGCCGACGATTACAACGATCGCGCCAAAAAAGCCAATCCACAACGTCTTATGCGAGGAGTGCTTGTGTGTTATTCGTGTCGTGTTCATCTCCAAAAATCTCCGCCGTTATCTTTATCTTTAGACCAATATCTGCGCTTCGCCGTTCACTCACCTGCGAAAAGTCTGTTCGGAAGATGAGCAGGCGTGAGGTCGACCTCCCTTAATTGGATTCGTAAACAAGCTGAGAAATGGTCGGGTGTAACTTCCTTCAAGGCGATTGTCGATGTTGTACATTTTTCCTGCGCAAATTCGCAGCGCGGCGCGAACGCACAACCTGGAATCGGCTTCGAGAGATCAGGCGGAGCACCCGGGATCGTGTAAAGCTTCTCTCCTTTTTCGTGAAGCGCAGGAATGGATTTTTGCAGCGCCTGATTATAAGGATGTTTCGGTTTGTAAAAAATCTGCGCGGTGGAGGCGCTCTCCACGATTCGCCCCGCATACATGACCAGCACGCGATCGCAGAAACCGGAAACGATACCGATGTCGTGGGTGATGAAGATCACCGCCGTGCCGAGTTCGCGTTGCATCTTCCGAATCAGCTCCAGAATTTGCGCCTGCACCGTCACGTCGAGCGCAGTCGTCGGTTCATCCGCGACTAGCAGCGCCGGTTTTGTGATCAGAGCTGCCGCAATCATGACTCGCTGGCGCATGCCTCCGGAAAATTCATGCGGATACGAGCGCATCCGTTTCTCCGCATCCGGCATGCCGACCTCGCGTAGCGCCGCGATCCCACGGTGCCATGCTTGTTCCCGCGAAATCTTTGCGTGGATGACGAGCGGCTCGATCACCTGATCGCCCACCCGCATGTAGGGATTGAGCGAAGTCATCGGGTCTTGAAAAATCATCGCGATGCGATCGCCGCGAATGGCTCGCAATTGGCGATCCTCGCAATGAAGCAAATCGATTCCGCCGAAATCCGCACGACCGGTTTCGATCCGGCCAGGAGGGGAGGGGATTAACCGGAGCAACGAAAGGCATGCGACCGACTTCCCCGACCCGGATTCCCCCACGATCCCAAGCGTTTCGCCCGGGTTTAGCGAAAACGAAACATCATCGACGGCACGAACGGTGCCTGCGCGCGTGTGAAAGGATGTGCGTAAATGTTCGACTCGAAGCAGTGCCGTCACGAAGTGAATAGTGATTAGTGACTAGTGAATAGGAAAGCATCCATTCATCTATCACCGTTCACTAATCTTTTGCCGCGCGCGGGTCGAGGGCGTCGCGTAAGCCGTCACCGAGAAAGTTCAGGGAAAAGAGGGTAATGGCCAGCACGAGTCCTGGAAAAACCAGCAGCCACGGGAACTCTTCCATCACTTCCGCGCCTTCCTTAATGAGCACGCCCCACGAGCTCATCGGCGGTTGCACACCGAGTCCGAGAAAGCTCAGGAACGCTTCGAGCAACATCACAGCCGGCACCGTGAGCGTGGCGTAAACGATGATCGGCCCGAGCGCGTTTGGAATCATGTGTCGAAGAATGATCCGCGGCTTGGAGAGGCCCAACGCTTCTGCGGCTTCGATGAACTCCTGATGCCGTAACGACAGGATCTGGCCGCGAACAATCCGAGCCATCGTCAACCATTGCACTGCGCCAATCGCCACGAAAAGGAGCACGAATTTGCGGCCGAAGAAAACCATGAGCAGGATGACAAAAACGGTGAAAGGCAGCGCGAAAATGATGTCGACGATGCGCATCATCAGCATGTCGATCTTTCCACCGAGGAAGCCTGAGATCGCTCCGTAGAAAACACCAATGGTCAAGGCGACCGCGGTCGCGCAAAAGCCGACCGACATGGAAACTCGGCCGCCATACAAAATCCTCACAAACAAATCTCGGCCGAGGGTGTCTGTTCCGAGCCAATGCCGTACACCTGGCGGGACGGCGCCGAGCTGAAGATTTTGAGTCTCATACGATAGCTTCAGAAAAAATGGCCCGATAAATGAGGCGAGCACAATCAGGATAAGAATGACGGTGCTGATCACGGCCATCTTATTTTTCCCGAGACGCTGCCACGCGTCGCGCCAAAGTGAGGTCCCGCGCTCGGCTTCCTCGAGCGCTTGCTCGGTTCCAGTGGTCTCACCGACGGCGTTCATTCGAATTTTTGTTTCGGATCCATCCAAACCAGCACAACATCGACAATCAAATTAAAGATGACGATGAGCCAGGCATAGAAGAGGACCGCGCCCAGAACCATCGTGTAATCGCGATTGAACGCCGCGTTTACGAAATAACGTCCGAGCCCCGGAATTTGGAAAATTGTCTCGACCGCAAATGACCCCGTCACGAGCGCGGCAGCCGTTGGCCCCAAATAATTCACCACTGGCAGCAATCCGCCCCGCAACGCGTGCTTCAGAATCACGCGCAAATTGGACGCGCCTTTCGCCCGAGCCGTACGAATGAAATCCTGCGACAGAATTTCGAGCATTCCGCCACGGGTCAGCCGAGCAATGTAGGCCGCGTACAAAGCGCCAAGAGTGAGAGAGGGCAGGATGCGATCGATCGGGTTTTCCCAACCGGAGACATGCAACCAGTTGAGCTTCAAGGCGAAGATCAAGACCAGAAGCGGACCGAGTACGAAATTCGGGACGGAGATCCCCACCATGGCAAACGAGCTGGCAATGTAATCGGTTGCACTGTTTGGCCGGAGCGAAGCGATGACGCCCGCGGTGAGTCCGAGCGCTAAAGCGATCAGTAACGACCAAAAAGCCAGTTCGGCAGAAATTGGAAATGATTCTGCGATCAGTTCGTTAACGGTGCGGTTCGCGTAGCGATACGATGGTCCCAGGTCGCCGTGCAGTGCGTTGCCTAACCAGCGGAAATACTGCCGGTAGATTGGCAGATTAAACCCGTAATAGCGATCGAGACTCTTTTGGATTTCTGGCGTCGTGTTCCTCTCCGTATCGAACGGCCCGCCCGGCGCGAGACGGATCATGAAGAATGTAAGCGTCGCGATTACAAACAGCACCGGCACCATTTGCAAGAGGCGGCGCGCGATGAAGCGAAACATGGGATCGTTGAAACGTGAACCGTCAGAAGTGTCCGATATAACGTTTTAACGATTCAACGAATATCGGTCTACAGCAGATTATCGATGTACGTTTGACGATCGAACACTGCGAAATCGTCGATCTTTTCTCCCGTGCCAACGAAGCGCGTCGGAATGCCAAGTTCATCCTGAATTGAAACGACGATTCCACCTTTGCCGCTGCCGTCGAGTTTTGTAACGATCAAGCCAGTAAGGCCGATTGAACTTTGGAATTCGCGCGCCTGGCTAAGCGCATTGCCCCCAGTCGTTGCATCGACTACCAACAGCGTCTCGTGCGGTGCGTCCCGATCTTGTTTGCCAAGGGTGCGCTTCACTTTTTCCAGCTCGGCCATGAGATTCGTTTTTGTGTGCATTCGGCCGGCCGTATCGCAGATAAGAAATTGGATCTCGCGCTTGACCGCCGCTTGATACGCTTCGTAGCAAAGTGCGGCCGGATCGGCGTTGTATTGCCCGCGAATCATTTCAACGCCGAGTCGTTCGGCCCAAATGCCAAGCTGCTCGATAGCTGCAGCGCGAAAAGTGTCGGCTGCCGCCAGCAAGACCCTATGTCGATCTTGTTGAAGATAATGAGCGAGTTTCGCCGTCGATGTTGTCTTTCCGGTGCCGTTTACGCCTAGGAGCAGAATCACTTTCGGTTTGCCAGTCAGCGGCCGGATAGCTGCCGGGTTACTCGGCAAAATACGGGCAATTTCCTCGCGCACGACTTTTACAACGTCATTGATGCCCATGAGTGACCAGGCTTCGCGCTCTTGCAGTGCCTTAATGATTCGGGTTGTCATCGGCACACCGAGATCCGCGCGAATGAGCGACTCTTCGAGTTCGTCCCAATCGATCGGTTTGTTCGCGAATGTTTGGGCGAGGGATTTAAGGAAGTTCATTTGGTTCTATTCTGTCATTCCGGTCGAAGTGGAGGAATCCCTTGCTGCTAATATTAAGAGATGTCTCGACTCCGCTCGACACGACAAAAGCTTCGCTCGGAGTGACAACCGGTGAATGGCAACTCCGATTTACTTGTCAGATCCGGATTTTGGCGTGGCCGGTACAGCCTCCCGCAACGGACGCGTTAAATCGTTCTTTACCCGATCGAGAATCCCGTTGACGAATCGGCCCGATTCGGCACCGCCGAACGCCTTTGCCAGCTCGATTCCTTCATTGATCGAGACGACCGGCGGAATGTCGTCGCGATAAAGCATTTCGTAGATGGCAAGCCGCAAGACGTTGCGATCGACCGCCGAGATACGATGGAATTCGTAATTCTCGCAGTAACGCCGAATGCGTTCGTCGATTTCGGGGAGATGCACCACCATCCCTTCTATAAGTGGTTGCGCAAACTCGCGGACGCGTGGCGTCGCCGGGCAAAATTCCCAGAAATCGTCGATCTGCTCCGGCCCTTCGCCGTGTTGAAGATCGCGCCAGAAATGATACTGGATGGCCGCTTCGCGCGCCTTTCGCCGTTTCCCCATAAATTTATTTTCCGCGAAGTTTTATTTTCCGCGAAGTTTTGACATCACATCAGCAATTTCCACCGCGGCGCGCGCAGCCTCCGTCCCGCGGTTGATCTCATTTCCAAGGCAGCGCTCACGCGCTTGAGTTTCGTTGTCGAAGCTGAGGACAGCGTTGACGACCGGCACGCCATGATCAATTGCGATACGTTGCAGCGCGTCGGTGACGGAGCGGCTCAGATTTTGCGCGTGGTTCGTCTTTCCTTTCAAAATGACACCACAGGCGATCAGTACGTCCGCCTTTGCCTGCGACGCCAGTTCACGGACAACGACTGGAATTTCGAATGCCCCCGGTACTCGCTGAACAGAAATCGCCGCGTTCGGCGCCAGGGCATGCAATTCTTGTTGGGCATGGTCGACGAGCCCCTCCACATATTGCGCGTTAAATTGACTGGCGACGATGATAAACGTGCGTTTCCCGGCAATAACAATAGGGCGAGGCGGGACAGTCTTGGACATTCGAAACTTAGGTCTCAGATCGACGCGATCGAGTCTTTGCTCGTCGATTTGATGTCTGCCAACCGCAATCGGCAAATACAAATCGCCAATTGCAAATCACAACAGGTGGCCCATCTTCACTTTCTTGGTCTCGAGATATTTTGCATTGTGCGGATTGGCTTCGCTGCGAATCGGCACTTGTTCGATCATTTGAATGCCGTAACCCTCGAGACCAACGACTTTCTTCGGATTATTCGTTAGAAAACGGAATTGGCGGACGCCGAGGTCGAAGAGGATTTGCGCGCCCAGGCCGTAATCGCGCAAGTCGCTTGGGTAACCAAGCCTGGCGTTTGCCTCGACCGTATCGAGCCCTTCCTCCTGCAATTTGTAAGCGTGAATTTTTGCCGCCAGTCCGATGCCGCGCCCTTCCTGCCGCATGTAAACCAAGACGCCATTGCCTTCCTCTTGGATTTGGCGAAGTGCCGCGTGCAATTGATTTCCACAATCACATCGGCGCGAGCCGAAAACATCGCCGGTGAGACATTGGCTATGCACGCGCACCAGCGTCGGTTTGTTCTTGTCGATCTTGCCCTTGACCAGCGCCAGATGATGCCCGCCGTCGAGCTTCGCCCGATACAAATGTAAATCGAAATCGCCGTAGTCGGTCGGCAGCTTTACGATTTGTTCCAGCTCCACGAGCTTTTCCCGAACGCGTCGATGCGCAATCAAGCTTTGGATTGTGCAAATGCGCAGCCCGTGCTTTTTCCGAAATTCCATTAACTCCGGTAAACGGGCCATCGTGCCGTCGTCGTGCAAAATTTCGCAAAGCACACCCGCCGGTTGCAGCCCAGCCATGCGGGCAAGATCGACAGCCGCCTCGGTGTGACCAGCGCGCCGTAACACACCGCCATCCTTTGCGCGTAATGGGAAAACATGCCCAGGCTGCACCAGATCATCGGGCGCTGATTTCGGATTCGCGATTGCCTGAATGGTCGTTGCGCGATCGTGTGCGCTGATCCCGGTGGTCACGCCGTGTGCCGCATCCACCGACACTGTGAAATCGGTGCGGTACATTTCCCGGTTCTGCGCCACCATTCGTTGCAGGCCGAGTTGTTCCGCGCGCTCGTTTGAAATAGGCACACAAATCAAACCGCGGCCATGAGTCGCCATGAAATTGACCGCGTTCGGCGTCGCTTTTTCCGCCGCCATGACGAGATCGCCTTCGTTTTCGCGGTCGGCATCGTCAGTCACGATTACCATGCGGCCCCTTGCGACATCGCTTATGACGTCCTCAATCGTGTCGAACTGCAATGCTTGCTCCGCCTCGATAATCATTGCTGATACCATTACGTCCGCTGCCGCTCTCAGCAACTCTCGTTCGCCCTGGGCCGTATCTTCCTCCAGTCGCGCCCCGTTTAGGCGATTAAGGTTAATCCTCCTACCTGGCGCAAATCAGTCCGGCTTCTTCGCGCCTGTTGCCACAATCGCTTCCGGCCGATACATATCGCGATTGCTGCCCTGAAACTCTGCTTTCAGTTTCACTTTAAATTGCGAAAGATCGACCAGGTCCCAGCGGGTAAAGTTCCAACGGCCATCTTTTCGGGGTTCGTGCTCGAAGCCCACGATCAAATGAACGGCGTCATCGCGCACTTTGTTCGTCGCGATTTTCGGTTCGAAATAGAAGGTTCGAAAACTGCTGTCCCGACTGCCAACGGCATAAAGTTTTGGATCGAGATAAAAGACGCGCGTGCTCGCAAGATCGACAATCCGAAGGTCAGGATAACCGGAGCGCTGAATTTTCCCACCCGCAATCCGAGGAAAATCGCAGTTCAATCCAGGCGTGGCGTTAAGCAATTCTCGCAGCAAATCTTCCACCTGACTGCTTACTTCGTTGATGCGCGTGACCTTTTGAATCGGACTGTCGGATGCATTCATCCGCCGCATCGTCTCATCAAGCGCTGCACTTATCTGCTTGATTACACGCTCGTCGGTTTCGTTTTTGCGATCGACAGCCAAAACATGTTTGCCCGTCGTGTCGAGAATCACCTCGCTAAATGCGATGCCGCGCAGTTGTCGATCTTCGTCGAGCAACCAGGGAATTAATTGATCGGCAGGCGATTCCCGCGACTGGTCAGCGCTGGAGGCTACGTTTTGCTGCGCGAGAGCATTGGCAAGCAGAGCTGTCGCTGCTGCCGAAAACGTGATTAGCCGAAGCATTCGCAGATTGGAAACAGCTTACGGTTTTGACCAAGACAAAGCGGGCAACAAATGGCTGGGTCGACGGTCATGCCTTGGAAGGAGAGCCAATCATCAATCATCCAATACTTCGGCATGGTTTGATCTCGATGAATAACGATACTGGACTCAAGCCTGAGCAAAAAAAAGACGCTCGTGCGGGACGCGAGCAAAGTTGTTTACGACACGAGGATTGCGCAAAGGTGCAAAAAAGAAAATGCTAAACGGCAGCTGGGCAGCTCATCATGGATAAATCAGAGAAAATCTTTGTCGCCGGTTATCGCGGGCTTGTGGGCAGCGCCTTGATCCGGCGGCTCGAAGCAGAGGGTTTTGCCAATTTGCCCAAGCGCGACCGTGAGCAACTCGATCTGTCGGATGAACCGGCGGTACGGAATTTCTTTGCTCTGGAAAAACCTGCGGTCGTGATCTTTGCTGCCGCGAAGGTCGGCGGCATTAAGGCGAACAGCGATTTTCCAGTCGAGTTTCTAATCGATAATTTGCGGATTCAGAATAACATCATCCACGCTGCTCACGAAGCCGGGGTGCGCAAACTTCTCTTTCTTGGAAGCTCCTGCATCTATCCCAGGCTCGCGCCGCAACCGATTCCAGAAACAGCCTTGCTGGGGGGTCCGCTTGAGCCAACCAATGAAGCTTATGCAATCGCAAAGATCGCCGGCATTAAACTCTGCCAGGCCTATGCGCGGGAATACGGCGCCAATTTCATTTCAGCGATGCCCGCAAATCTTTACGGTTCGAACGATAATTTTGATCTGGAAACATCACACGTGCTGGCCGCGCTCTTGCGCAGGGCGCATGAAGCGAAAATGCGCAAGGCCCATGAGCTTGTCGTATGGGGCTCCGGAAAGCCGCGCCGTGAATTTTTGCACGTGGATGATCTTGCTTCCGCCTGTCTCTTTCTGCTCGAAAAATATGATTCCCCGGAAATCATCAACGTCGGCTGCGGCGAAGATATCTCCATCCGTGAACTGGCGGAGTTGATTTGTGACGTGGTTGGTTTCGATGGTGAACTCGCCTGGGACACGACCAAGCCGGACGGCACACCGCGAAAACTTCTCGACGTCACCCGGCTGCATGATCTGGGCTGGCAGGCGACGATCCCGCTCCGGGATGGTATCGCGCAGACTTACGATTGGTTTTTGAAAAATTTTGCGCACTAGGGGGTCAGACATATCGATGAAAAAAATACGCGTTGGTATCGTCGGAGTCGGTCATATTGGAAGCAACCACGCTCGTCTCTATGCCGAAATTCCATCGGCCGATTTTACCGCGGTGTACGATCTCGATCTTGCCCGAGGGCACGCGATCGGGAGAAAATTTAACGCGTTGACGGCGAAATCGCTCGACGAGTTTATTGAAATGGTTGATGCGGCTTCAGTTGCGACGCCGACGAATACGCATTACGAGGTCGCGCGGTCTCTGCTTGCGCGAGGCAAACATTTACTGATTGAAAAACCGATTACCGACAATACCGCGCACGCGGCCGAATTGGTGGAGCTGGCGGCGCGGAATGGACTCATCCTGCAAGTTGGCCACGTCGAGCGGTTCAATCCCGTTTTAAACGCCCTCGAAAAACATATGACCCATCCGCGTTTCATCGAGGCGCATCGGCTTTCCCCTTATCCGGAGCGCAGCACCGATATCGGTGTGGTTCTCGATCTTATGATCCATGATCTGGAAGTTATTTTGCATTTCGTGCGCTCGCCCGTGCAAAGCATCGATGCCGTTGGGGTGCCCGTTCTAAGCCGTGGCGAAGACATCGCCAATGCGCGGCTGCGTTTTGAGAACGGATGCGTGGCAAATGTCACTTCCAGCCGCATCAGTCCCGAGCGGATGCGTAAGATTCGAGTGTTTCAGGAGGACGCCTATCTTTCGCTCGATTATCAAAATCAGAGTGGCGAAATCTATCGCCGTATCGGAGGGCGGATTGCGCGCGAGAAAGTCGAAATCGAACGCGAAGAACCGCTCAAGCGTCAACTCATGTCGTTCATCGAATGCGCGAGCACGGGACGCGAGCCGCGCGTTTCCGGGTTCCAGGCGACCGCGGCGCTGGATCTGGCGGTCGAAATCACCAAGCGACTCAGCTCGAGTGTCTAAGACCATCTATTTTGTCGCGGGCGAAGCCAGCGGCGACAATCACGGGGCGGCCTTGATGCGTTCACTGCGCGAATTGGATGTCGATCTTAATTTCATCGGCCGCGGCGGTCCACAAATGCGAATGATCGCCGGCAAGAAATTCAAGAATTGGATTGAGAATGCGGCTGTTGTCGGATTGTGGGAAGTGATCAAGAAGTACGGTTATTTTCGCGAAAAGTTTCGCGAAACGCTTAACGAAATTGAGGAGAACAAAGCTGACGCAGTCGTGTTGATCGATTATCCGGGCTTCAACTTGCGCCTCGCCCGAACATTGCGAAGGCGATCGGCAAAACGAAAAATAATTTACTACATCAGCCCGCAAGTTTGGGCGTGGAACCGCGGCCGAATTAAAAAGATGGCGCGCTTTCTCGATCTCATGCTCTGCATCTTTCCTTTCGAGGCCGAGCTCTATAACAAGTCCAGGCTGCACACGGTATTTGTCGGCCATCCAATGGTCGAGAGATTGCGGACTCGCAAGCTCGATATCGAACGCGATCCAAACTTAATCGGACTTTTCCCGGGCAGCCGCCGTCGCGAAGTGCGCAAGATTTTTCCGATCCTGATTGAGACCGCGGGCAAGCTGCACCAACAAAGAGCAAACTTGCATTTTGAAGTAGCGGCGGCGTCGGAGGCGCTTGCGAGTAAGATTTCGGATACCTTGGCGGACGCTCACGTGAGAGAAGGACTCTTTCGCGTCGTTACGGATGAAACAGCTGCGACTATGCAACGTGCTTCGCTCGGGATCGTTGCTTCGGGGAGCGCGACGCTGGAGGCGGCATATTTTCGGCTGCCATATGCGCTGATTTACAAGGTCGCGTGGCCGACCTATCTGGCGGCGCGACTCGTTTTGAACGTGAGATATCTCGGCATGCCCAATGTGCTCGCGAGTAAGGAAGTGGTGCCGGAATTCATTCAGCATCGAGCAAAACCCAACACGATCGCGAAAGCTGTTCTGCAACTGATCAATAATCCAGCCGCGCGAGACCGAATGATTTTCGAGTTCGATCGAATCGTTGCCAAATTGGGCGAAGGCGGAGCGAGTGAAAAGGCCGCGCGAGCAATTGTCGAAGAACTGGGCGCGACTTAGATCGCTATTTACCAAACGTATTCTAGCATCGAGTCGGAGCTGATCACCTGATGAAATTTTGGGATATTTCGCGGACACTATCGAACGAGGTCGCGCCTTGGCCGGGAGACATGCCGTTTCAGTTTCAGCTCACCGGGAAAATTGCAGAGGGAAGCTCGGTTAACCTTGGCGCGATTAAGACGAGTGTGCACAACGGTACCCACGCCGATGCCCGGTTTCATTTCGAGACCGAAGGCGAAACGATCGAGAAAGCGCCGCTCGAAATTTATATGGGCCGCGCGGTGGTTGTCGATCTTGCGGAAGCTTTCTTGGGGTCGAGCGAAAAGCATTTGATTACAACCGAGGATCTTCGGGCGCATTCTGAAGAGATCGCGGACAGCTCACGGCTTCTCATCAAAACCGGTCGATGGAGCGATTCGGCGATTTTTCCAAACCAAATTCCCGTGATCGCGGCTGATGTTCCGCAATGGTTGCAGAAAAATGGAGTCAAGCTCCTGGGGTTGGACCTGCCGTCGGTGGATGAGATTGATTCGAAGTCGTTGCCGAATCATCACGCGCTCGCTCGTGCCGGCATCGCCATTATTGAATCTCTCGATCTGAAAAATGTCGGGCCCGGCATCTATAATCTTGTAGCGTTGCCGCTAAAGATTGCCGGTGGCGATGCCGCGCCACTGCGGGCGATTCTTTGGCGCGACTGAGCTCCCGCAGCGAACATGGAACTTTCCTGGCTGGAGAAATTTCTTCAGAATAACCGCACGCCCTGGATCGTTGGCGCGCTGACAATCACTTTATTTTTAATCGCGAACCTGCCGTGGCAGCTCGACGATTACGACCAGGCCAAACAGGCGTTCACTTCCTTTGAGATGGTTAAGGAGGGGCGGTGGTTCTATCAGCAAACGCCGCGCGAACACGTAGCGACGAAGCCGCCGCTGGTAGGATGGATCTCGGTCGGCCTTTTTGCCGCAACGCGATCATGGGACGTGGCGTGGCGTTTGCCATCCTTCGTCGCGGCGATTGCGATGTCGATCTTGCTCTTTCGGGTCTCAGCGGTGGCTTACGGATCAGTCGCTGCTTTGATTGCGCTGAGCGCGTTCGGACTGAATCTGCTGAGTCCGCGTCTGGCCACTCTCGTCCGCACGGACATGCCGCTGGCGTGCCTGATTTTTCTGATCGGCTTTCTTATCTGGCGGAAAATTCTAAAACAGGAAGCGTGGATACCGCGGGATCGACTCTTGATCTTCGCACTGCTCACCGCTGCGATGTTGATCAAGGGGCCGATTGTTTATGCGTTTCTACTTCCCGGGATCGGCCTGTTTGCGTGGTGGCGACGAAAGACGAATTCGCCCAGTGCGTGGTGCGACTGGTGGCCCTGGCTCGCTTCGCTCGGTGTTTTTCTTTTGTGGGTTATGGGCGGCATTGTTTTTCAACCCGGCTTTTTCAATGAAGTTGTAATGCGCGAATTCGTCGCGCGTTTCGGGGAAACGATTCATCGATCGCAACCGTTTTATTTTTATCTGCCGCATCTGCTGCACAAATTTGCTCCATGGAGCGTGCTGATGATCGCAGTCGCGATTCTCGATCTTCGTGCGCGTCGATGGAAGATTGGTCCTGCGTTTCGCGGGATCTCTCCCGAAACCTTTTGGTTGCTTTGCTGGAGCTTGGGCGGCTTGCTCGCGATGTCGTTGATTCCGTCAAAACGCGTCGATCGGATTTTTCCCGTTATTCCGCCGCTCTGTTTGCTGTTGGCGGCGCAGATCGGGAGTATTTTGCCTGATGAGAAATGGCGCACCCGTGTTTGTCGATGGAGCGCTGTCGCGCTGTTCTTGTCGATCTTGCTGACGGGCGGCTACACAATCGCGAAAGTGTTTTCCGGATATCGTGATCATCGCGATGCCCTGGTCGTTTTCGGACGCGAGGTTCGCCATGAAGCAGAAACGCATCACTGGCGTTACGAGGTGATCGGCGGCAAAGATAAAGGCGTGCTGCTTTACCTGCGACGCTTGTACTTCGTTGAACCGGAGGACGCGATTGCTAAATGGAAGACCGGAGTTCTCGACGCCGTCGTCGCGCCGGATGAGGAACAGCCGCGCTTGCTGCGCGATTTGGAAGGATCAGTCCCCTCGCGTATCCGCTCGTGGAATGAGGGCGACGATCGTATTCCGCGTTATATTTTGCTGACGCGATCGGGACTGACCAAGCCGTAGCGGCAGTCTATGATCCTCGCGAGAGACCATTTTTGGCTCTGAGTCGGATTTGCTCAGAGATCACGCTTCTGGAGAAAGCGCCAGAAGAAACATTAGTCCGAGGCTGAAGATGATTCGCCTCCCGTTATTGCTTCGAAATAGCCGGTTTTCCACGGAGGAGATATTTTTGGACTTTCCCGGTCGCCGTCTTCGGAAACTCCGGCACAAATTTGATTCCATGGGGCGCTTTAAAGTGCGCGAGATGATCGCGTGCGTAGGCGATCAGTTCCGCTTCCGTGGCCATAGCGCCTACTTTTAATACAACAAATGCGTGCGGCGCTTCGCCCCAGCGCTCATGCGGCAGCCCTACGATTGCGACCTCTTGCACGGCTGGATGTCGCAGCAATACGCCTTCCACCTCGACGGAAGAAATGTTTTCGCCACCACTGATTATCACATCTTTTAAGCGATCCCGAATCTCGGCGTAGCCGTCGGGATGGACAACCGCCGCGTCGCCGGTGTGAAACCATCCGCCGCGCATCGCCTTGGCTGTCGCCTCGGAATCCTTATAATACCCTTTCATCACGGCATTCCCCCGAACGAGGATTTCACCAATCGTTTTGCCATCGCGCGGAACATCGTTTCCTTGTTCGTCAACGACCCGAAGTTCACCCGAGGTGAGCAGCTCCACTCCCTGGCACGCTTTAATCACAGACCGCTGAGCGCATGAAAGCCCTTTGTGTTCAGGCCTCGGTTCGCAGATCGTGATAAAAGGCGACGTCTCAGTCAGGCCGTAGGCTTGGGTAATGACCCATCCGAGTTCTCCTTCGATTCGCTCGATTGTGGTGGCCGCCGGAGGCGCCCCCGCCGTTAAGACGCGGACGTCACGGCGCGCTTCACATCTGAGTTCCTTCGGCGCATTGGCAATGCTGATTAATACTGTCGGAGCGGCGCAAAGCATAGTGATCGACTCCT
>Ga0193719_10000295_pt1 | contig 18054 bp, 12 predicted proteins | sample U2a2metaG_FD_160103 | JGI IMG/M metagenome (GOLD analysis project Ga0193719, IMG submission 160103) | Soil microbial communities from a riparian zone of the East river system, Colorado, United States - U2a2 | ecosystem: Environmental > Terrestrial > Soil > Riparian zone | place: USA: East... | reverse complement strand
GGACAGCTTCGGCGCGACGCTGTGAGAGTTGCAAGTTGTACGCCGGCGTGCCGACGTCGTCCGTATATCCATAGACAGCAATCGTATATCCCTTAAGCGTCATCAGGATCCCGGCGATGCGATTGAGAATGTCGCGATATTCCGGTTTAATGTTTGCCTTATCAAAATCGAAGCGAATCGACTTGCTGTCCAGCGTCATCACCAGGCCCATAGCGGTGCGACGCGTTTCGGCGATTTGCCCGAGCGCCTCTTGCAGCTGTGCTAGTCCCGCCTCTCGCTCTTGCCGATATGCCTCAGCCTGCTGTGTGGCTTGATCTGCCTTTTGCTGCTCGGCGGCGGCCTGCTGCCGCGCAAGTTGCGCCTGCGCCTCTGAGTTCGATTGATCCTGCTTCGCCAAGTCGCGCTGTTGAGCGGCTGCCTGCGCGTTCGCAGCCGCTTGCGAAGCCTGCTGAGCCGAGGTCTGCGATTGCTCCTGTGCGCGCACGACCAGCCGGCTGAGATCTTCCGTCTGCTGGCTGAGCCGTGCCACCTCGCGCTCCAGTCGACGGACCGAGATTAGATAAACAAACCCAAGAACCAAGCTGAGCGTGATTGCGATCACTCCCAGAGCCAGCGCTAACTTCCCTTGAGACTTGGCAGGTGCATCCCCGAGTCCACGCTCGTCGGGCTTCAGCGCCTCGCTTGAAGAGTCAATCATTCGGCAATCTTAGCGTGGAATCCTAGATTGAGGCAAAACGAGATAGCTCCGGATTGTCGCTAGCCGTAAGTAGTCCAGATTGTGACATGCGGATCAGTACCGAGAAGTCTTAGTGCAAGTCGGCTTGTGGGAAGTGATTGCGACTGACATTCCAACAGGTTCGTCCTGCAAGCCGACAGCAATAAGACGGCGACTAGCGATCCGGTAACGATCCTCGCGGCAACTTTGGTTCTGTGCTCGACTGCACTAGGCGCAGCGCTCATTCCCGCCCGCCGCGCGTCGGCTGTGAACCCTACTGAAGCACTTCGATTCGAGTAGTTAGTGGAAGATCGTCCTTTGCGCCTCGCGACATCACACAGACATCCTGTGTCGTCGCCGAGTGTTTACCGAAACTGTCCGCCACGGCGTGCGGGAGCGAGTCGTGATTGATTCCTATCCCTAGCCAGTTTTGTTTTGCGCCGCGCGCCGTGTGTCAATCGGCAATGTATCGGGGACCAGCCATCCTGATTTCTCTTCGAAACCAGTTGCAGTTTCAGCAGCGCCTGTGCCGTCCAAACTGGACCGTCGAAATGGCTATATACTCGCTAAACAGGGAACGGCAGCTCTCCATTTCACGCTGAATCACCACATTCACGCATTCCCGTCATTAGGAAAAACTCATACCACAGTCTCTCCTCCTCATCGCATACGGCGAACAGAGTCTCCAATTCCTCACGTTCGTAGACTTCAGGTTCTTCCTCAACGAAGCGCGGCCAGTCATTCTTGCCCATTAGTCCGCGAATGCCCTGTGCCTTCAGGAACGTCACCACGTTCTCGAATTTGTTGTAGACGCTGCGGGGCGACTGTTTCTTCACCTCCCGCAGAAATGCCGAGAACTTGAGGACATCCTTTCGTCCGGTGTCGTGAAGATTTAGTTTCGGCAGGATTCCTGGAAGTATTTCAGAGCAGTCGAATACGCAGCATGCGTCTTCGGCTTTTTTGTCAACTTGGTCTCGTCGAGGAATTCGGTGATGGCGACAGGGACCATTCGGGGCCACCGCGAGAGCGGCGACGATTGAGGGAGATTTGCCGTGAAGTGCATGGATTTCACCGAGCGCTGATTTTGCCAACGGCCTAGCAGTTTATGAAGGTCAACTAAGATGTCGTCACCGGAACACTATTTGAACTGTCCAACACCTTCCTCAGGTAGTAGATTTTGCCGGAAACTAACCCTCATTCTGTGTCAGAGATTAGGGAGCCGCTCACTGCGCCGAGAGTCAAGGTCTTGCAAACGCTCGGCTCCTGCCGAGACTGGCTTTGTTTCGAATACGTATTTCCTGTTCCGATACATAATTCCCCAGCCGAGTATCAGGATTTTGCTGTATTGCCAGCAGGCGGGTTTGATGCGATTTGTTAATCCTGGCCGGGAAATGAAGCGAGTGTCAAGACCATGTCACTAGAAAGCATGCGGCTTCGCCTCGAATCTGGCAATAGTTCTCCGGCGAAAGAGTACCGCATTGAAGACGGAAATGTTGAAGTTCGGACACTTGATCCAGAGGGCGGATCCCCTCGACGCACTGGGAGTGTCTGGTGGCGGCTTACGCCCGAGCAACTGAGGATTCACGTCGAGCGCAATACTGTGGTCGCAAAGTGGCTAGAGCGTCGCCTCGGCTGGAGACGTTTATTGCAGGCATGTGTGGGCCAAGAACCGAGTATGTGGAAAGTTGCCGAGAGCACAAATCATCCAGCTCTCTGATTCCGCCATTCGACATGGCCACTCTCGACGCTCTCCTGACCCGTGCCGATAGCCGACATGCCCTCGCTTCCTAAATATCAAATCTAAGGAGCGGGCTTATGCTAGCAGATGTATTGGAAAAATCGGCAGCAGCTGAGAATCCTCTTCGCGACGTCTCCAAGATTAGGTCTAGGGTCATTGATGCGGTGGAAGATGGTGTCCGGTCGGCAAGCCAAGCGATCAGGCATGGTCGCTATGCGGCCGAAGACGCAATCGAGGAAGCGAAACACACCGTCAAGCAGAGGCCATTACAGGCAATGGGCACAGTTTTTGCGGCCGGCATCTTGGCAGGGAGCTTTTTAGCCTGGGTCGGATTCCGTCGTCGTTGAGTGCAGGCCAACAAAAGCATTACACGCCGTCTCAGCTCGGAGGGATCGGGAAGACTGTGTCCGAGTTGTCGCGCCCGTTGCATGCAATGTTGCTAAGTCTTTAGCGGCGATACTCTCAGGCAAAGAATTGGACAGGAATACGACACCCCTTCGGTTTCGACACTTTGGGCTGGATCTTCTTGACGGAGAATAAGATGAGGACCTTAGAGCCCTGACCGTGTCAGCACATCCTGGCATCTAAAGGACCGATGAAGCCGACAGCCATAAAGAACGCGCTGACAGGGACGTACGGTAACATGGTTCGTAACCACACGCTGCAGATGGCTGCTGCACTCGCTTACTACTTCGTCCTGTCTCTCTTTCCAGCCCTGATTTTCTTGTCCGCCGTGGTGGCCTACTTGCCCGTGCCTGATCTATTCAACCAAGCCTTAGCCTTACTGGCACGCTTCCTGCCAGCTGATGCAATGGGACTAGTGCAGAGAGTTCTGGCTGATGTCATCTCCCCGAACAAGGGAACATTCCTTTCCCTGGGGATTCTGGGCACGCTTTGGGCCGCATCGGGCGGGTTTGCTGCAATGATCGAGGCGCTAAACATTGCATACGATGTAAGAGATGATCGTCCGTTCTGGAAGACGCGGCCCTTGGCGGTAGGCTTGGCTTTTTTGACGGGAGCGTTGTTGCTGATCGCGTTGTCGGTCATGGTTGCGGGTCCCAGATTTGGAGAATGGCTCGCTGGCAAAGTTCATCTTTCAGGACTCTTCGTGCTGCTCTGGCCATTCATTCATTGGACCATCGCAATCGGCTTCACCATCCTGGCGGTCGAGGCGCTTTACTTCCTCGCGCCCAATGTCAAGCAGCGATTACGGGCAACGCTGCCCGGCGCAGTCGTTGCCGTAAGTTGCTGGATCGCATTGTCCTATCTGCTCGGTATTTATTTTCGCCATTTTGGAAACTTCAACAAAACCTACGGAACGCTGGGCGCGGCGGTTGCCCTGATGATCTGGTTGTACTGGACCGGATTCGCCATGCTGGTGGGAGCGGAACTAAATGAAGAACTTGCAAAGATCAGCAAGGAGGGAAAACTGCAAGAAAAGCATGAACCGCCTTCCATCACAAAAATTGATTTTGCAGCTTGAGATTTTATTATCTACGAACAAAAGCGCTATGCGGCCGTCTGAGTGAGCAGGCTACGGGCTGCGCCGACCACAGCGGTCACCGGTTCGGATTTTGAAATGACCGAGGAAATTCCGAGCAGAGAAGCTTGCTGCTCCACATATCCGTCACCGAAAGCGCTGTACATAATTAACGGTACCTTCGGCATCAAACGTTTCAACATACGGGCCGCGTCGAGGCCATTCATCACAGGCATCGACATGTCTAGGACGATCAAATCGGGTCGCAATTGCTGAGCCTTCTCGATTGCGTCGCGTCCGTTTTCTGCCTCCCCGCATATATCGAAATCCTCCTCGCGCTTGAACATCTCGCACAGCGCCTTGCGAATGAAGGCATTGTCGTCCACGATTAAGATTGACCTAGCCATTTTTGGGTGCCTCTAGGGAACACTGAGATGCCAAATGTCGGAACACAGTTTGCGTCTCTCTGCGGGCAATCAGAGACTCTCGGATGGCCACCTCCTGGGCTCCAGTTTGGTGGAAATCCGTCCTGACCAAACTCGATCTCTGACGCAGTTCTCAGGGCAAATGATCGAGTCGACTACAACTCTTTTGTTATCAGCAAAACGTTGCGACCCTCGCAGAAGGCTAAGCCCTACAAGCGTGCGAAATACACCATTCACTGGATTGAGCTTCTCAAGCTTCCGGGGGTAAAAACACCTTACATTACATTAACGCGACTTCACATTAACGCGACTTCGGATCGTGAGCCGAATGGCGTCCTAAAGCCGGGAAAAATTTCACTACCCAAACAGGGCGGGCCACCCCTCGTCGAGAAGAATCGGAACCCAGATCACAAGAGCAAGAATCCGCAGCTGAAAAAAGCGTCACTCCTTGAAACGTAAGCTCGGGCCGAGGATTGGAGGGCAACCATGACCGAGAAGCCAGTGATCCTCTGTGCCGATGACACATCGACCATGCTTCAAGGGCGGAAAAGGCTGCTTGAAAAGAACGGATATCGGGTTTTGACCGCAGCAAATGGAAAGGAAGCGGTGCAAGCTTTTGTGTCACATACCGTTGACCTGGTGCTTCTTGACTACCGCGTGCCCCAAATAGATGGTGGCGTGGTCGCGATCCACATGAGGGCTTGCAAGCCTGATGTTCCCATCGCGCTTCTGTCTGGTGATGAGTCACTGCCACCGAGTGCGCTCGAAGCAGTCGATGCTTTCATTTCCAAATCGGAGCCCTTAACCAGCCTCCTGGAAAAAGTGGATTACTTGCTGAGTTTGCGGTTTTTGTTTCAGCCGCTCGCCGGTTCGTGGGCTGACGAAGCTGGAGCTCAGCATAAGCATAAGGTGCTCGGTTGAACCGATTGGGCATCTTTCTGAAAAACAGAGGCATCGTAACGGGCCGGTTTTCAATAAATATGGCCCCTGAGAGTAGACCGGATTCGGGCCACTGCGTAGGCGTTATGCGCTGGTGGGCTTTATCCATTTTCGTTGCTTTGGCGGGGTCTTCACACCTCGAATCCCAGCAAAGCAGCAAGGTTTCCTATGATGGTCAGAGGGTCGCGGCAGTAGACCTAGTCGCCAATCCGAAAATCTCAGTCGACTCCCTGCGCCCGCTGGTGCAACAGAAACCCGAAGAAGCGTACTCCACCCTCAAAGTCGAAGGCACAATCTCCGCACTGAAAGAGACGGGTCGGTTCAGCAAGGTAGAGGTCGACGTCAAGCCAGATCCAGGCGGGCTGCGCGTGACTTTCACACTGGAGCCGACACTCTCCTTCGGGGTCTTCCAGTTTCCGGGAGCAACGAAGAGCTTTTCCTACACAAGGCTCTTGCAAGTTATCGATATTCCGAACCAGACGGCTTACCAGGAGGACATCGTTGCCAAAGCCAGTGGGGCTCTCCTGCAATTCCTTATCTCCGATGGCTACTTCCAAGCCCAGGTTCAGGCCGAATCGCAGTTCGACGAAACCCACATGCTCGCCGACGTGGTTTTTCACGTGACCTTAGGGAAACGGGCGAAGATCGGAAGTGTAGAAGTCCACGGGCCGGAGCCCAGCGAAGCGGACCGCTTGCTGCATGCCACCCGTTCACTCCGCGCTGCGGCCACGGGTGCTTCTCTCAAAAAGGGCAAGCGATATACCCCGAAACGCATCGACTCGGCCATCGCGCTGATGAGGCGTGATCTAGCCAATCGGCACCATCTCGCCAGCAAGGTGCACGCCGAGCAGTCTCATTTTCACCCAGACACCAATCGTGCCGACATTATTATTGATGCCCAGTCGGGCCCCATCGTCAAGGTACGGGTAACTGGTGCGAACCTCTCCTGGCTTCCCTTCCTGCGAGGGAAGCAGATGAAAAAAATAATCCCCATATTTTCCGAGGGTACGGTTGATCCGGACCTGGTGGAAGAAGGCCGGCGAAACCTGATCGATTTCTTTCAAAGCAAAGGCTACTTTGACGCGAAGGTAACCACGAATTTCCAAAATCAGTCTTCCAGTGTCGATCTGGTCTACAACGTGGACAGAGGCTCGCGCCACAAGGTCGAAACGGTGGGATTTCGCGGCAACGAGCATGCCGAAGGCGACGACCTTGTTCGCCAGGTCATGGTTAAGCCACACCGGCTCTTGCTCTCTCGAGGAAAGTTTAGCGACAAACTGCTCCGCCAAAGCGTGCAGAGCCTCACGGCTTATTACAAGGACCGTGGCTACGAAGAGGTCAAAGTCAACCCTGACGTAGTTGATCGTGAGCCAAAGATTTACATCACCTTTCGAATCACGGAAGGTCCGCAAACTGTCGTCGAGAACCTCGCGCTCCAGGGGAATACGCGGATCTCAGGTCTAGAGATCAGACCGAAGAGCGGATTTCGGCTCCGCCCAGGCCAGCCATTCTCGCCGAAGGGTTTAGCCGACGACCGCAGCCATATTATGGCCGCCTATATGGATCGTGGTTTCCTAAACGCAGAATTCGATTCCAAAGTCGCCCGGCTACCGAATGATCCACACAAAGTAGATGTGACCTACACGGTCAGCGAAAAACAACAAGTGAAAGTGAGTGAGGTGCTGCTGGTTGGCAATAAGAAAACGCGGCCATCCCTGATTAACAAGGCCGTGAACATCGCTCCCGAGACACCACTGAGCCAAGGACGCCTGCTAACCGGGGAAAGCAAGTTACACGAGCTCGGAGTGTTCGATTGGGCCAGCGTCGAGCCACGCCGGCCGATCACAGATCAAGGTAACGAGGATGTATTGGTCAAAGTGCATGAAGCTGGGCAGAACGAAGTCACCTATGGCTTCGGTCTCGAAGTCGCTAGGCGTGGTGGCAATGTTCCCGCCGGCACAATTGCACTTCCAGGACAGCCGCCCATTACCAGCGGAGCGCCGAATTTCACTGCGGCCGAGAAGACGTTCGTCAGCCCTCGCGGCTCCATCGGTTTTACTCGCTACAACCTTCGCGGCCTCGCTGAATCGGTGTCCATTTTTGCCCTGCTGTCACGCCTCGACCAGCGTGCCGTCGCAACCTATTCCCAGCCCCATTTCAGAGGTTCAAGCTGGAGTTCGCTTTTCAGCTCGTCGATCGAGCGTACCACTGAGAATCCTACCTTTGCGGCTCGTTTTGCAGAAGGCTCGTGGCAATTGGAGAAGCCGCTTAATAAGGATAGGACACGCAGAATTCAGGTGCGATATCGCTTCCGTCGAACAATCCTCTCTAATCTTCTGATCCCCGGGTTGGTATTACCGCAGGACCAGCGACTGAGGCTTTCAACCCTGTCGGCCACTTGGATTCGCGATACCCGTGACAAGCCTCTGGATGCCAGCCGTGGTTTTTATCAGACTCTGGATTTAGGAATCACGCCGAGGGCCCTTGGGTCCAACGCCAATTTCGCTCGCTTCCTGGGCCAAAGCTCCTATTACAAGCCGTTCGGCAAGACTGTCTGGGCAAACCGGATCACGTTGGGGCTTGCCCATTCTTTCGCAAGCACTGACGTCCCGACAAGTGAGCGCTTCTTCTCTGGAGGCGAGACCACGCTCCGCGGTTTCCCGATCAATGGAGCGGGCCCTCAGCGCACGGTGCCTGCTTGCAGTAATCCCGCCGTTCCCTCCACGTGCGTGAACTTACAGGTTCCTGTCGGCGGCGATCAGTTGTTCGTGTTCAATTCTGAACTCCGTTTTCCCCTAGGAATCAAAGAGGGATTGGGGGCAGCAGTTTTCTACGACGGCGGAAATGTCTACGGTCCCGTTGGGGTTAGCCACTTCATTCGGGATTACACGAACACGGTCGGTGTCGGCTTGAGATACAACACTCCGGTGGGACCTGTTCGTATGGATATCGGGCGAAACTTGAACCCTGTAACGGGAGTAAAAGCTACCCAGTTCTACGTCACCCTGGGGCAGGCTTTTTGAAGTTCGAGATTGTTCATTGGGTGCTGCTATGGCATGGAAAACAAAACTCGGCTGGATCGCAATAAGTTTTGTAGCTTTTGTCGTTGTCCTCATGATCGCAGGCTACGTCGTGTTCCGCACTCAGAGGTTCCATGATTACGTACTCGCCAAACTCCAGCAGCAAGCCAGTGAGGCTACGGGAGGACAGGTGCGGATCCAGAATTTTGCACTCCGCCTGTCGAGCCTCACCGCTGACGCTTACGGAATCACCATCCGCGGTAGCGAGCCGAAGTCGCGGCCGCCGCTGATCCAGGCAGACCAGCTCATGGCTCGTCTAAAGATTGTCTCGCTGCTGCGCAAGAAGGTCGACCTGAATGAAATCATTCTCCGCCACCCGGTGGTGAATCTCCTAGTCTCCAAGGATGGCACTACCAACCTCCCTACTGCCCCGAAGTCGAGTAGTAGCGGTTCGACCAGCCCATTTGATCTCGGCATCCAGCATGTTCTCCTCAGCAACGGTGAGATCTATTACAACGACGTAAAGACACCTCTGGATGCTGAGTTGCATGATGTGCAATTGGAACTCAAGTCCGAGTTCGCGAGCAAAAGCTACGATGGCACTCTCTCCTATCGAGACGGAAGTCTCCAGTACGGAGACATGAAGCCACTTCCCCACGATCTGAAGGCCAGCTTCATCGCCACTCCTTCGGAGTTCACGCTAAAACCGGTGCTCTTGACCGTGGCCTCCTCCACCATACAGTTGGAGGGCAAGGTACAGAACTACTCGAGCCCCACAGCGGACGGGGCCTACAAGATCACGATTCATCCGCAAGACTTCCGTCCTGTTCTCAACAATCCCTCTATTCCGACTGGAGAAGTAACCTTGGCTGGCTCCCTGCGTTATCAGTACCAAACCAACGTGCCTGCACTGCGAACAGTAGTTCTCGATGGACGTCTAAACAGTCGCGAATTGGCGGTCAACTCACCGGATCTGCGTACCGTTATCCGCAATCTGCGAGGAGAGTTCAAGCTGGCCAATGGAAACGTGGACGCCCACGGGCTTGGGGCAGACCTGTTAGGTGGCCGGCTGAATGCTACCGCAACCATGCAGCATCTGGACAGCAACCCAGTATCGAAGCTACATGCATCCTTGCAGGCGATCTCACTCGCTGCGGCAAAAGCGGCATTACGAACCGCAAATCTTAATCAGATTCCGATTGAAGGACATGTTGACGGCGCCGTCGATGCGGCTTGGGTTGGCAGCGTCCAGAACGTTAAGGCTCATTCGGATATTGGGCTCAAGGCAACTCTGGCCAGCGCGGCTGCCGGCTCAGCTTGCATTCCTCTGGATGGCTCGTTTCACGTGAGCTATGACGGAGGCACGGGTTTTGCGACTTCGACCAACACATTTGTCCGTACTCCGCAGACTCGTGTGGATATTAATGGCTCTGCCGGTAAGAAACTCAACTTAACAGTTCAAGCGCGTGCAGCGGACCTCAGAGAGCTGGATTCTCTGGTAGCTGCATTCCAAAATACTGCCGCGCAGACATCGGCAAAAACTTCGCCTCCAAGATCCATGAATCTTGCGGGTGCCGCCGATTTGCAAGTAGTAGTCGAAGGGACCATGAGCGATCCTCACATCCGGGGACAGGTAAACGGCCGAAATTTACAGGTGGAGGACACTCAGTGGCGAAGCTTGCAGGTGGGATTGCAGGCCAGCAAGTCCGGGGTATCCATCCAGAACGGCTCTCTGGTGAATATGCGTCAGGGATATGTCAATTTCGCATTCAGTTCCAGTCTTTCGAACTGGCATTACCTGCCGTCGAGCCCGATCAATATACAGGTCACTTCTCGTGGTCTCGCCATCAATCAGCTGCTGCAGGTCGCGAAGCTCGACTATCCGGTTTCCGGCAATCTGTCCGTCGATCTCTCGCTGCATGGGTCCCGACAGAACCCCATGGGAAGTGGATCGGTGCGGCTGGCCCAGGCCAAGGCGTATGGTCAACCCCTGCAGCAATTTTCGCTTCAGTTTCAAGGAAATGGCGACCAAGTAAATACCTCGCTTGACGTGAGCACACCCGCAGGCTCTGCCAAAGCGAACCTCCTGTTCAATCCGAAAAGCAAGGGCTACGAGGTTCAGCTCAACGCTCCTGGTATCAAACTTGCACAGCTTCAACCCGTACAGGAGAAAAACCTTGGGGTAGTAGGCGTCCTGACCGCGACTGCCAGCGGCCGTGGAACCCTGGACGACCCGCAGCTGACGGCTAACGTGCAGATCCCACAGCTTCAAGTACGGCAGGCAAGCATTTCAGGTATCAAGGCTGACCTCAACGTAGCGAACCACAAAGCGCAGATCGCCCTTGATTCAGAGGTGGCCCAGACGTTCGTTCAGGCGCGTGGAACCATGGATCTGACCGACTATTACACCCGGGCAACACTCGACACCAAAGGAATGCCTATTGAGGGCTTGCTTGCTCTGTACGCGCCCGCTAAAAGCGATGGACCGAGTGGCATTTTAGAAGTGCATGCTTCTGCGGAAGGTCCGTTGAACGACAAAACTCGAATGCAGGCAGAAGTGGTCATCCCGACTCTTAAGGCGGATTATCAGGGGTTGCAAATCGGCAATACGCGCCCCATTCACATACGTTACGCAAATTCGATCGTCGCGCTCGATCCGACCGAAATCGCCGGCACCGACACTACTCTGCGGCTCGAAGGTCAGCTTCCGCTCCAAGGCAGTGCGCCGGTAACGCTCTCCGCGGTGGGTACGGTTGACATGCAACTGCTCCGTTTCTTCCAGCCCGATGTTCAGAGTTCGGGGAAACTTCTCCTGGATGTCCGTGGGACCGGAGCGACTGCTCATCCAGAGCTCCAAGGCCAGCTTCGTATGCAAAACGTGTCCGTCGTCACTCCTGACGCGCCGCTGGGGCTGCAGAATCTAAACGGAAGCCTTGACATTAGCCATGACCAGGTAAACATCACTCAGCTCACGGGCGAGGCTGGAGGTGGACAGATTTCGGCGCGAGGAATCATCGGATACCGCCCGCAACTCCGAATGAACGTTGCCCTTCAGGCCAAGAGTGTTCGCATTCGCTACCAGGACGCGATACGGACGGTGCTGCAAAGCGACCTGAATCTCGTCGGCACCAGTGAAGCGTCTACTCTGAATGGCCGCGTACTTATTGACAGTTTGAGCTTCACTCAGAATTTCGACCTGGCAAGTTTGGCCGGCCAGGTTCAGTCCGGTCCTGAATCCACACCCAGTGAGGGTATGGCTCAAAACCTCAAACTAAACATCGCCGTGCAGACTGCTCGAGATCTGAACCTCACCAGTAGTGCGGTCAGCCTGCAAGGACAAGCCAACCTACGGGTGATTGGTACTGCTGCTGATCCGGTAATTGTTGGACGGACGGAGTTCACGGGTGGCGACATATTTCTCATGAACAAGCGCTATCAAATTGAGCGCGGGATCATTGAGTTCTCGAATCCCAACCGCACGGAACCGGTGCTCAACGTTCTGCTGACCACTACCATAAACCAGTACAACTTGAGCTTGACCTTCCTGGGCCCGCTTGACAAGATGCAGACCAACTACGTCTCTGACCCGCCCCTGCCGACCGCCGATATTATCAATCTAATTGCCCGAGGACAGACTACCCAGCAAGCCGCAGCCGCACCCTCCAATTTCGGGGCGAGTTCACTCTTAGCCCAGGGGGCTGCGAGTCAGGTCAGCGGCGGAATTCAAAAGCTTGCCGGGCTCTCCAGTCTGTCCATTGATCCGACGTTGGGCGGCAATGACTCTAACCCTGGCGCCCGCGTTGCCATGCAGAAGCGGATCACCAGTAGCTTCTTGTTCACTTTCGCTACGGATGTCACCTCCACGCAGCGTGAGATCATTCAGGGGGAATATCAATTTAATAAGCGTTGGTCAGCGAGTGTGACTCGGGATGAGAATGGGGGCTTTGCAGTCGATGGGAAATATCGCAAGCGATTTTAGCGGCCATCAGTGCGGCTCTGACCGCGCCTCCGCCATCTCAAACTTCCGTGCCTTTGGATGATATCGGAAGAGAGGCGACCCGAGATGGCCGGAGCGCTTTCGACCCATCCATTCCGGATCACCCTAAGCAACTTGAGGTGAGAAGCTAAGTTCTTCGCTGATCCCGAAATCTACGAGGACGTCTCGTACCTCTTTTTCGGAAGAGTATTCGTGCATGGGATTCGAGTCGTGCTGAGGTCGAGCCACTCGAATCGTAACTCAGTCGTTATCTAGACGACTGACGGTCACTATAACGAGCATAGCCTGCAGCTGAATGCTGTGGTTGGACAGTCTTTTTCCATTCGCTGATGTCGCGCTCCGCAAGCTCGCGCAGGATGCTCAGCGTGTCTAAAGCATTGCGCAGCGCGGATTGTTCGCTATTGATTGGTGTGGAAAGGACGTCTTCGATTTGGTCAAGTACTGCGCTGCGTGCCTCAGCAATGCGCGCAAGCAGTTTGACTGGATCAAGCTCAAAAAAAGCAGCTTGGCAGAGCTGCCGCCACTCGGGATGGGTTGCGTCGTTGATATTGCTCATATACCCTCATACGCCCCGTCGCCCCGTACGTCCTTATAGAGCGCAGCATGCCTTTGCGTCAAACTCGTTTTGTTTGAGTACGCTAGCGCACTATCGGGAGAAGGCAAGGAAAATCTATCTTAGGGATTTACCAGAGGTTGGAAGGTATTTCGATTTGGCAGAATGGATTCATCAGCGGCAGCTTGGATTTAGCAGCTATGCCGCTTCTCTCAACTCGTCTAATTCGGCAAACAATCTTCGAATGCGCTCACGCCTAGTCTCGTATTCAGCAATCGCAGCCTGCGCCTGCTTCGTCCGACCGCCCTTTCTAAAAAACCCGCCTGTTGGTTGAATAGTTGCAACAATTCGTTGCGGATTGGTGAAAGTCTGTCGCTTCGCGTCAAAATATCCGACATTGTGAACAGCTCCGAGGTTAGCCAGAGAGCCTGCAGGTCTGCAACAGAGGAAATTTGCAAACGAAAACGCCCCCAGACTCTGTTAAGTCATCGGGCGCTCTCGCTGACGGCTCCTCCCCCCGGAGTAGCCCATCTCTCAGACGCTCTTGGGGCTGAGATGGTTGCTTTGCTACCCGTGCCTGTGGCGGCTTCTGGCGCGACGGTTGATGGCTACGGCGTGTTTGAGGCAACCAGAAAAGAACGAATGCCATTCTAAACGTCCGCAACCTTAGGCGTGAGCCGAGATCGTTTCCCTCGGAGGTCTGACCTCACCAAGGTCGCACCATATGGCAAAGAGTGATCGCACGGTTTTTAGCAGGTCGGCAAAATCAGCAACTTTCTGCACACTGTCTGGAGCAATCAGCGGGGCCAAGACATCGCTGAATACTCGGTAATTTTGGCCCTCATTTTGGTGCTGGTTGTGGGTACGATTCGATTGGTAGGTAGCAACGCCAACAACGTATTCTCTTCCTTGGCGAGTTTAGTTCACTAGGGACGAGCCTGAATCTGTTAGGACTTCACGGAATTGAGCGAGTCGCTATCCCTCTTGCCTTTCCGAAGGTGCAGCATGCCACTACACCAAGGCAGCCGACGCGGCAGCGCAACGACGTTGTACATTGGGCTCGGCATTTTGGTGGCCTTGCTGTCTTATGTATTCCTACAGGCGGTTCACCACACCGACCCTAATGCTCAGCCTCATGCGCCGCTGCATGATACGAAATGACACCGGGCGGCAACCTTGCTTCAAATCTCCGAGTGCAGGACTAAGCCTGTCATTGGCATCGTCGATGAGGCCTATCCTTGACTGAGATTAACCCGCCCGCTTCGATCTCCACGCAGCAACACCTTTCCACAAAATGTCGAGTCCGTTCAAAGCATCCTCGATGGCTTGATTTTGTTCGGGCGTTCCACCGTGGTTCATGGAGAATTCGTGCAACCTCACCCTAATGCCTTTCTCCGCTACTTGGATCTTCAGTTCTATTTTCGACCAGTCGGTTTCGAGCAGTGAGGTCGCGTAGAGCGCTTGCCCTCCATACTTAGTCTGGATATCCATGTAACATCCCGCAACGCCAACGAACGCTTTGGCAAAACTATTACGAAAGGCAATTGGTAGGTCAATTGAAAACGAGCGTACGCTGACGCACATACTGTCTCGCAAGGGAGCAACGAAGTAGGTAATTTCCCCTATCACCAATTTTCGTGTCTCTAGCATTTTTTCCTCTTCGTTTAATCCCGATCAAACGCTAAAAGGCTCAAAATGCAGGAATGGCACGGTTCGTGCTGTATGTCTCACGGAGTGAAGCAGGCACATGCCGAGGAGGTAATGGGCCATGCGAGAGAACAGAGAGAAGTGGATGGAACTCTGCGCGCAAGCAGCCACCGAACAAGATTCGCGGAAACTGATGGCGCTTATTGACCAGATCACTGCGCTCCTCGACGCCAAACAGGGGCGGTTGATTGAAAAAGATTCGCAGGGCTTAAAGTCAAAACTGGCTGACTAGCCAGCCTTGTGCAAACCAAAAATATGGCGCTCGTTCTGCACGGGCTCCTGCACGAATTCGTTACGTGGTAATCACCGCAGTTCAGCAGCAGGACTCACCCACAGCTCGATGGCCGCAGTCGTGAATATCCCTTGCGCCTGCGGCTCAGAACTATCTGCCACGCGCCGAATGCAAGGCAGAGAATCATCATCGGGATTTCCGCAAACATATCTAGTCCGATCGGCGCGGGCGATGAACCAGCTAAGTTGAGATGGCCCGGACGGACTCCGCAGGGAGGCGGGATGCGAGATTTTCATTCTTTGGGGCGAACTGTTCGGCGCGGCGATGTCGAATAATGCCGGGCTATCCTCAGCCGGAGACCGTCGAGAAGGCCAGCCGGCAGCGGCTGCAAATTGTCCATGCCTTGTGGAACGAACCGCTCGCCAAAGCGATCGTTGAGCAAGCGAGAATCGGGAAGAGAGCTTCCGGCCAGAGAATTAATCGCCGTGTTGCCGACGACTATGCGCAGTTCGTTCTTCCCCGCTTTCAGCAGTGAGCTCACATCGATGGTGTACGGTGGATGCCATACCACTCCTGCACGCTGGCCGTTGACATACACTTCCGCCGCTTCCCGCACCGGTCCCTCCAGGTAAGCTCGCAGGTTGAACGCCGGAAGGGGATCAGGCTTTGCCACGGGTGCGCCCTCTCCGAAATCGAGGATCAAAGTACTCGAACTAAAGTCAGCTGGGAGGTCGATCAATTTTTCGTAGGCGACTTGCCCGGAATAGTATTTGAAAGGTTCCTCTTCACTCCATGAGTGGAGAGTGGCCATGTGGATGGTCCGATTGAGTCCGCTGAAAGTAAGGTTCCAATCGTTGGACAGATCGACGACGGACGAGTGGGCGTCCTCCTTCCATGAAGTCTCAGGCTTGATCATGGAGTTTGTAAGAAATATCAGGCGCGATTCATATGGTTGCAACGATAGATCGATGTGAGCTGTGTCCTCCACCTGCGAGACCCGGCCGGTGAACGGGTCCCACCACTCAGCATATCTGGTGGATGGACGGAACTTCGCAGCGACGACGTGCCGCTGATTGCTGGTATTCGCAATAAAGTACAGGTCCCCGGCGCTTAGTTGACGATGAATGAACCCGATTTCTGAAGTCTTCGGAGAAAAGATGACATCCGCCTTGAGATGGCTTGCGGCGAAAGTTCCCAACTGGCTCTCATTCTCTAGAAAGTGACCGGGCGCTCCCTCTTCGCGGAACAAGCGCTGGGAGATTTCCTGAATCTGTTTGCTGTCACTCTCAGCGTTTACAAATCCCGGAGCCGTGGAAGGCAAGCTGCGCGTGGCAATGACAATGCCTCCGTGCAGCGCGTACTGTTCGATCTTCTGGTAGATGGAGAGCGGCAAGCGGGCAGGACCAATGCGGGATAGCGAATGCCGAGAGCCTCGATGACATCCCCATCAACAAAGTCCAGGCTAAAACCTGCGTCGAGAATCTGCGAGATCACGTTGTCTCCCAAAAGTTTTCCCATCGATTCATCGATGCTCAGATTTTCGCCGCGGGTATTGAATCCAGTTTTCGTGGTAACGGACTCAGACGACTGGCGGGGAACGTTGAAGCTGGCCCATGCATCATCGTTCGGCAACAACAGCGCAACATCATTGACCGGTTTGCCCTGGCGCAGCGCAAAGCTTATGCGCTGAAGGTATCCGGCCAGATCGGGCATGGCGAACCACCAGGGATTATGCGCATTAAAGGCACCAGCGGCGTACATGCGCCATCCCGGCTCTCCCGCTATTTGTGGCGAGTAGGGCCAGCCGTGTCCAACCAACTGGTTGATTCCCTGCAGGAAATGCAGATCCGCTTCTGCTTTCATATCCAGCGGGGTCGCACGAAAGGCAGGGGAATGCAGCCATGTCCAGGTTTCCGAGGAGATGACAGGTTTGCCGAACAGATGCCCGGCCGACGCTGCCCAGCGCGCATCAGAAAACTGCCGCCACATTAGCAGGGTTGCCTTACCCTCGCCTTCGGGGAGGTCTTCGTAACGATTGCTGAATAGCGTGACAGGAGGAAAGCCATAAGTTTGCGAGCGGAGCAGGGTGTGATGCTGCGAGGCCCATGAGTGCAGAGGCGCGAGGAAGCGCTCGTTTGTGAGTTCGGTCAGGGTCTTCGCCCAATCGTGCCGGACCGCGGCTGTCTCCGGACCGACCTCGGCAATCAGTGCTGGAAGATGAGGAGCGAGGTCATAGCCGCGGCGTTGGCGGAATTGCTGCAGCAGATCGCCCGTCCAATTGGATCCGTAGTCTTCCAGACTGTCGCTGAATACAGCGTACGGGGGATGACCACCGAATGCTTCGAGCAACCGGTCGCCGACCGCGTGGAGATGATTCTCCGTAGCACTCTGATCGTAGTGGTCGAGGACGAAGCCCTCCGCCCCCACCGCAGGGCGCTTTACCATCATTCCGGTTCGGCTTGAGATAAAGAAGACTACGCTGTATGGGCCGCTCAGTTCCGCAGAAATCTCCAGTCGTCCATTTTCAATCGCAGAGATTGGAACTGGCTTCGCTTCCCCGAAGGTAAGGGCATCGCCAGAACCGGGAATCAAGAACGTCGCGATCAGCTGCTCACCTGTCGAGATACCGGGCGTTGCGATCGAGTGCGCGTTGAATGGGATCGTAACGGTCTCCAATCGCAGCTCACCCGCGGCCTGGTTTACCGGGATATGCGGACCACCAAGGGGCCATCCACTTCCCAGAGTGACATCAATGCGCATCCCCAGCCTCATGGCCTCGGAGGCCGCACAGCGCAGAGCATCGATGTATTCGTCCGAGAGATAGGGCAGATTGTGGAAACCGGTTTGAGAGTCGTCCAGGGCAAGCGGATACAGGACAGCGATCTCAACGCCTCCTATACCGGCCGCCTTCATCTGTTCAAGTTCGTGCTGGATCTCGGGTTTCGTGATTCCAGGGCCGAACCACCACCAGCGCATCATAATGCGGGAGTCATCGGGTGGATGTGCGAAGGATTCCGTGAGTTGGGCCAGACTTGGATCCGCCTGGGCAAGGATCGTGGGAATTCGTGACAAGGAGAAAAAAAGCAGAACGCTAAATATAGTAGTAGCTCTCAATTGCTCTTGCCTCATGGTGGGTATAATACCTTGCCCTCTTTGAGAGGTTCCGCGATCTTGAAGGCTCGTTTCGTTAATCAGGCAATAGCACTCAGAACCCGGTCAGTGAGTGCAATGGCCATTTTCTCGCCAGC
>Ga0193719_10000293_pt1 | contig 18089 bp, 21 predicted proteins | sample U2a2metaG_FD_160103 | JGI IMG/M metagenome (GOLD analysis project Ga0193719, IMG submission 160103) | Soil microbial communities from a riparian zone of the East river system, Colorado, United States - U2a2 | ecosystem: Environmental > Terrestrial > Soil > Riparian zone | place: USA: East... | reverse complement strand
GTCTTTCGGCTCTACCCGGCGCGGTGAAGAAATTTGGTGCGATGACCACCGACCTCTTCTGAATTGTGCATTTCCAGGTGCCAACGATCCGTCCGTTGACCACGATCGTGGGAGCAAGCATGCCCTTGCCGGAATCCATTCGCTTGGCCTGCGCCGGGTCGAGTACGGCGCTGCGGTCCTTATAGGCGACGGTGAATTCGTCGTAGGCCGGGAGCAAGGATGCGTTGGGCTGCCGAACCCGGGCCGATGGCAGGGTTGGAGAAAACCAAAACCCGCGACCGCCAATTGCTTCCCGCGTCAAGTGTGAACTGGCCATCTCCAGTCCGGCTCTGGCATCCGCCATCGTCAGCCCTGACCACCATACGAAGTCTTGCAGCGTCGCTGGCCCGTGGCTTGTGAAGTAGCGCATGGCAATCTCCGCCAGTCCTTCATCACGTCGCAATGACTTGGCCGTCAAGGCCCATTCTGACAGAAGGACGAACGTTTGCTGCTTACCTTGCCGTTGGCCGAAACAAATAATTCCGTCTTGCGCGAGGCGGCCTAGAATGTGCGCCCCCCGGCTGTTAGCCGTCGCAATACCCGCTGCTTCCAGAATTCTGTACATGGCCCCTCGCGGTAGCTGCTGGCCGCCGGACAAAGCTGCCTCGAACAACTTTCGGCTGCGCGAAAATACGCGCGCGTTAAGGTCGAGTTGCTTGAAACGCGACTGACTTTTCGCAATAACCCGGGGCGCCAGGAGAGCGAGCATCCATCGGACGTCGGTCGCCGCCACAAAATGCAGTGTGCCTCGCATCGGCCAGGTGCGGATGATCGATCGATCGGCGATCGCCTGCTCAATTGCTTCCTCGGTCGCGTTTCGCATTCGCAGCCCAATTGCCCAAAGCGAGCCGAGATAGTCTTGAGCCTGAACCGCGCCCAGCCATCTCACAACCTCGACGGGCGTCTTAAACGAGGTCCCAGCCAGGCCCTGTTGGTAGAGTCGGCGATTCGCGATTTGCCGGTGGGTCATCTTGAGGCTGCCGCTTGGCGGTTGGTACCAGTGTAGTGGAAGTCGCCCAGAATCGGCTGCTGACGTCACGGCGCCGCAGGGTGAGAGCCAAGTTTGGAACTGCCACCACTAACGGCGCCCGCGCTATAGACCGGGGGGACTTCATGGGATGGAGACCCGTCGAATTCCCCTCCGGCAGTTGATTGAGCCGGCTCCGGTCCTATAGGGTTATGCTGGGGCTGCGCTTTGGATATCTATCTTGTCGACGGCACATACGAATTGTTCCGGCACTACTACGCGCTGCCGTCCGCACGGGATGAGGACGGCCGCGAGGTCGCCGCCGTCCGGGGTGTCCTGGCGTCGGTGCTAGGCATGATCCGCGGCGGTGCCACGCACATCGCGGTTGCGACCGATCACGTCATCGAATCCTTTCGCAACCTGCTGTGGCCGGGCTACAAGACTAGCGCCGGCATCGAACCGGACTTGTTGGCCCAATTCCCGCTGCTCGAAGAGGTCCTATCAGCGGCTGGTATTGTCGTCTGGCCGATGGTCGAATTCGAGGCGGACGACGCTCTCGCGGCAGCGGCCATCGCGGCCGCTCGAGATGTGCGAGTCGAACGTGTGATCATCTGCACGCCCGACAAGGATCTCGCTCAATGTGTGCGCGGCGGGCGCATCGTACAGTTGAATCGCCGGACCCGCGTCACCTTAGACGAGGCCGGTATCGTCCAGAAGTTCGGTGTTTTGCCGACATCGATCCCCGACTATCTAGCACTGGTCGGCGATGCGGCTGACGGCTATCCGGGCCTTCCTGGCTGGGGCGCCAAGTCGTCGGCTGCCGTCCTTGCCAAATTTGTCCATCTCGAATCCATCCCTTTGGACTGTCGCGAGTGGAGCGTAAAGGCGGCCAACGCGGGTACGCTCGCAGACACTCTCTGCCGCGAGCGGGACCGCGCCCTGCTTTTTCGAAGGCTGGCCACGCTCCGGACCGACATCGCGCTTTTCGACAACCCTGACCAGTTGCTCTGGAACGGCCCTACACCCTTGTTCGCCGCGCTAGCGGCTAGATTGGACGCGGCGCTTACCGAAAGCCGCCCGATAGTCCGGTCCGCAGGGCGGCGGTGAGCGGCGAGGCCCGCATACCAGCTGTCCGTCACATCACGGTTTAGGGGTAACGAATCGAGCCCGCACCCCACTTTATTGGCGAAAGGCGTCCCCATTGTTTGAGCCACAGGGTTAGGGGTTTTCGTATAATTCACTTGTGATTTTGTTAACTCGCGAACGCCCATGAACGGTAGTGGCACCACAAAATGTTTGCTAGGCCGATGCCGCAGATAGACTCCAGTATTGACGAGTACTTCCGCAAGAGACTGATGCCGGTCGAGGGCGCGATTCCTCGATTGGCCGGGATCGACATGTACGGCAACTCCATACCCGCTGGAAGTGTGGGCGGCGATCTTTTTGAGTACATCAATTTTCAGCAACGCTACAACATTGACGCCCGCATCGCAGGCGCTCTCAAGCTGTCCACAGAATATCTGCTGCCTCTCCCCAAAGGTCAGGCTCTGCGAAATTCGATAGATGATCATGTGCAGTGGTTGGAGTCCAAACCGGGCTACAACCCAGCCATGGCGGCGGAATACAGAAAGGCAAAAAGCTCAGAGCAACTGAGAATCGCCGAAGATCTGCACGAGCTCTACACGACAGCGGGAGTGTTGCTGGTGGATGCCCAGGGGCACGGGATCATCTCGGCAAAGATTGCGTCGACCGTGCACGATACTTTTCATGCATTGATGCTCTCTGAACTCGATCGTAGCGGAAAAACAACACCCGAGTTCTTTGAGAAAATCAACCTCAGGCTGGCGCAGTCGGTCACTGCACGCAACGCTCTCGGACGGAATGCGGATGACAATTCACGCGAAATCGCCACGATGCTGTACGGCGAAATACATTCCGAGGGACATTTCCGGTTCGTAAATTTTGGCCACCCGCCACCGCTGGTATTTTCCGCAGAATACGAAAGGTTCATGGAGATCAACAAGGATCAGATGGTGCAGTTCCTTGCGCTCGGGCTGGAGATTCCCGAAGACCATCCTGACCGGAACAAGTATTTTTCTATGAAGCTCCGGAAACGACAGGTGAACTCCTCGGACGTGGCGGAAATTACATTGATGAGCCCAGGAGACATTGTTTTCCTTTATACGGACGGGGTTTACGACGGCAGCGATGAACAGGACCGGCTGCAGATCGAACGAGTGATCCGTGAGCACAAAGATGGGCGGGCAAGAGACATTTGTAACGCGATCCTCGAACTCGCGGTGAAGCAGGACGAGTACCTGCAGCAAATTGGTGAAAACGACCGCATCGACGACAAGACCGTGTTTATCATCAAGCGCGGGTGACGCCCACCTCTTTCGGAGCCTAGCATCCCCTGCTGAGCGGCACAGCCATGGCTGAAGACTACGGTCTCGTCCGCGCCCCAGTTCTTGTAGCAGATCCGAAAGCAGATCGTTTCGTCTCGGACAGCGAGTTTTCACTTAAAGACTTATTTCAGACCAAGTTGACCGTTGTACTGTTGCATTATGCGGTAGCACTCGCAGGCAGAGTTCTCAAGTCTCTTGCGGTTCACAATCGTCACTGCGCCACGAGTGTACGCGATGAGATTCTTGCGCTGCAAAATACCAGCGGCCAAGCTCACGCTAGATCTATTTGTCCCGAGCATCGTTGCCAGAAAATCATGAGTGATGGGCAGTGACTCTGAATCCACTCTATCTTGAGCCATCAGGAGCCACCGCGATAGACGCTGCTCAATATCGTGCAGTCGATTGCACGCGGCCGTTAGTGCGACGTGCATCCCCTGAACTACCGCATACCGACTCAACAGCAACTGAAGACGTGGACTAGATTCCAGAGTTTTTTGCAAGGCTTCGACCCCTATTCGAAACCCATCCCCTTTGATTTGTACAACCGTCTGCAGCGGGCTCCTGCTCAAGCCAACTGCTGCCGCTATTCCTGTGAAGCCCTCACTTCCCAGCACACCAGCTTCCGAAGTTTTGCCATCTTCCATTGCGACTACAAGAGAAATCAACCCTCGATTCGGGAAATACGCAAACTGCAGCTTTTCGCCGGCCTCGTGAAGGACTAGATGGTCAGGTAACTCGACATATTCGAGATGAGGGCGGAGTGAGCGGTAGTCGGCATCAGCGATCGATAGCAGTATTACGTTGCCAACTGCCTTCCCCGCAGAATTTGTCCGTTCGCCACTCTGCACGACTTTGAGGCTTTTGCTTTCCACCAAACGATCCTCAAGAGATGAAATTTGGAGCGCGATCTGAATCTTATGCCAAATCGTGGAAGACCATGGCAGCCTTTCCGCAAGACGAGACTAGTCGGATGGTCATGAGGTGCCACGAGGTTTGCCCCGGGTTCGATAAAAACTTCGATAAACTCATAGGTGGAGTTTGAAACTAGTCGGCCGACTCAGTGGCAGAACGGTTGCCTTTGAGTCGTCTCTCCTTGCCTTCCAATAAGCGGTCGATTTCCGCTATCAACTCCATGAACTTTTCGGGGTCTTGCTCGTTGGCCGCCTGCTCACAGAGTTGCATCCATCTCTCTCGATGTTCTTGCATGGATCTCCCGTCCTCGGAAAAAAGGAAAATACTCATATCACGCCGAGCCAGGTTTGCAGTGTTCGATGCCAGACACTGTTGCTAAACGCGGCGAAAGGTCGGTCGCCGGGAAGACGGTTTTCAGGTCTTGATAACTTCTAGGGAGTCAACAACTTATCGGTCAGTGCAGTCGCCTTTGGCTGGGTCTTAACCTGGTCGGCACCGGTCAGCAAGACTCGAGCTCGTGTACCGAGCTCTGGCTTGCCTGACTTTTGGAATCACTGCATGCATAACCAGCTGCCCAAGACAGCCCTACCACGTCGGGACGGCTGGTCATCCCAGGCACAAAACGAACAGGTTGAGATTTTGAATTCTTTCGATAGCCTCACGTCGATGTTCCGCTTCTCCACAAACTACAAAGTCGGGGGTGAGAGTCAAGGCGGCGGCTATCGTCGGCAAGGAAAATACCTTACTGGCCAGGCGTCTGGATAACCCGGATCGCGTGCAGGGCATCACCCATCGCTTGCCGCTCGACGCGTCCGTCGGAGCTGTTGGCCAGCGCCTGCTGCCGCCGAAAGATTGCTACTTCGGCGGCTTTCACTCGTTCCGGCAACTTCTGCGGATCAACTTCAAGGAGCGCGGCTTGGTACTCACGCTGCCAGTCTGGAAATTTCAGGTCCTGGGTAGATGCAGAAACATCGTGCTCAGCCACGCGACGGCCTCCTGTACAGAACGTTGCCGTTCATCGATTGCACAAGAGACCGACACCCTGGGGGGCGCGGCGGAGAGATGTGTAACAGACTCATTGACGGTATCACTTTTCTGTACATTGCTCGGTATGACAGCGAACAGACAGGTTGGAGTTGAAGTTCACAAATGTACGGGCAAACTCCCCTCGCCTGCCCAGCCCCAAAGGGCGTGGCAGATCGCCAGGACATCATCCCTGATTCCTTTTAGCAACTCCGCAGTTTGGTTAATTCCACCCCGCAACCAACCAAGGTGGACCACGCATAACCTCGCGAGAGAGGGAAGAGTGGACAAGCCGACAAGCCCGGCGGGGCTAGTCCTGCCGCAGCGCGGATACCGGATCTATTCTTGCTGCACGCCGCGCCGGAAGCCAGCATGCGCTGGCCGCAGTAAGCGAGACTAGGCCGACCGCGATCCAAACCTTGCCGGCATTTCCCGATTCAAACCCTACCAGCATTCCACGAACCACCCGCATCAGGATCAGTGTCAAACCTAAACCAAGTTCTGCCTGATATTTGGGAGAAATAGGCCACAACCCGCCGCGGTCGGGAAAAATCGCTTCATCTAAGTCCAGGGGCTGCAAGGCGAGATACTCTCGGACACGACCTCCGCGGCGGAGATTTGCCCCCTAACATGGTGGGGCAGTCCAAAGCGGCTTCCATGTCCACATTTTTGCGGGTGTGCATGCCGGCGAAGTCCCCTGGCACCATGCTCGTGCCTTTTGGGAGTGTATTCCGAAGCCCTAGCCGCCATCCGTGAGGTGGAGAAATTCAAAAGGTGCGGCAGGCGCGCCTTCGAACGTGAGGTGCTGATCAACTTCCACGGCACTCCTTCTGACGCGGTCTATTGCATACCACACAACAAGACTGATCACGAGGAAGACCTCTCCCCTGACAGGACTCAAAAGAGCTTCCGACTCAAGCTCTGAAGTCGCGGCTGTAAAGGCGAAATACCCGAGCACGTACCCGATCACAGAAACCACCGCTGACTGCTGGAACGGCGGATAGGTGCAAGTGAACGGAAGCTTGCGAAAGCCTACAAGTAGGACCTCGGTCAGAAGGACAAACCAAATCGTCACCAGAGCGATATGCAGGAGTGCGACCGTCCAACCCCAAAAGTGAAGATAGATGGGGAACGCCACTAAGAAGATCCACGGCGATACGAAGCACAGGGCTATGCGGCGCCCGAGGGCGACAGATTCGTGGATATTCTTGTCGAGCAGGAAGCGGAACGTCCAATTGGCCTGAAGATGGGCAGGAACATCAAAAACGAAACGGACTCCGATCAGCAGACAGTAACTAAGGATCAGCGGGATCGAAAGCACATCCGCCGACGGAAGCGGGGTGAGGCCGCTGCGGTTGAAAGCCGAAAACAGGGTTCGCGAAGCGAAGACTACGCCCAAACCGAGAAATCCGCCCAGAACAACAGCGTGTGCCTCATTTCGGAACAGCGTTTTTAGCCCAAACCGATACCCTGCCCGCTGAAAAGGCGTGTGAAGGATCAAGAGGTCAAGCAGGTGGAAGATCCACGAAGTGCGGACGCCCAGATGGCCCGGAGGTGTGTCGGTTAACTCAAGAAGACGGACGAAACATCGGCGGTAGCTGAGAGTATAGGCGATCAGCGCCACCACGCATGCGGAAAGAAGAGCAAAGATGGCCAGGTGTCCGAGTTCTGCCACAGCTGGGTCAGCCCTGCCGCGGAGCAACTGGCAGAACGCGAGGAACCAGGCTGAAGGCAGAAAGCGGAGTGGGGAATGGGAAGACCTGGGTAAGTCCAGAATCATGCGCGGAACGGCAAAGCTGGTGGAGAGTGTAGCTAAAAGCAAGGTGACAATCAGCGTGCGGATGTAGAGCGAAATCCGGCAGAATAGGCTGTAGGGCAACAGCAGCATCAGGAGCCCAGCGGTTGCGAAGACAGCCAAGAAGCTGAAGATGCTGGCAAGCACAACAACCAGCCCGTGCACCGCTGCAAACTGCACTATGAAACTGAACCTCGGTTGTGAGGCTCCGACGGCGAAGGGAAATAGGAGCGATGACGCGGCGTTTACATCGATCGCGCAGAGGCAAGTCAGTAGCAGAATGGCCACCGAGTTAGCAAGAAAGATGCTGGACGTTGCAATGGGGAGAGGTGCGAGATTCGCAAAGTCTCGGCCGTCCGGGAAAATGCTTTTCCACCACCAGACAGCAACACCGCCGGTCACCGCCATCGAGAGCACTATGAAAAAGTACTCGTCGGGCAAGGCAGCCGCGAGAGGGTCGAAGTTCGTCTGACCACGCAGCCATTGCAGGAATGATCCGTATTTGTCAAAAAGGAAGATCGAAACGAAGCCTCCGGGAACGGCCAGCAGCGCCAGTACAACTCCCATGCTGATGTTGAGCTCTTCCTCGCCGGCGTTGCTACCATAAAAGATGCGATTCATGGAGAGCCGCACGAGGAGAGGAAAGGGTCTGCGGATCGAAGCATCCCATTTTGCAGCAAGCAAAGTTCGTGTCCCGCTCGTCATGCTGCCCTGATGACATCGATGATGTCGCGCGTCACTTTGTTGGGATCAACGTCCTCGACAAGATGGTGGAAGGTGCCCTCTAAAGACGAGTGGCCGACTCGTTTCTGAATGTCGTCGGTCGATCCGGAAGCGATGACCGCACCTTGCCGGAGTATCAGCAGGTGGGAGCAGACTCGTTCAACCACTTCCAGTACGTGAGAGCAGTAGAAGACCGCTTTTCCCTGCTGACCCAAGGCCCTAATCAAGGTCTTGAGAACAAGCGCAGAAGAGACGTCTAGCCCGGAAAGCGGCTCATCGAGAATAAGCACCTCGGGGTCATCCAGAAGGGATGCAATCAGGAGCACACGCTGGCGCATGCCTTTAGAATAGGAGGCCATTGCGGAATGGCGGCTGGGGTACAGGGAAAGCAGCGCCAAGAGACTATCGACTCTTTTCCCGAGCTGCGGCTGGGAGATTCCGCGCAGAATGCCGACCATCTCAAGGTATTCGCGCCCGCTAAGATAAGGATAGAGATTCGGCTCCTCGGGGACGTAGCCCAAGCGTCTGCGGTAGCCGACTAGGTCTCTGCGAATGTCTTCACCGCGATACAAAACTCGACCTCGGCTCGGCTCCAGAAGGCCGGTGAGCATCTTGACGGTCGTGCTCTTTCCGGAGCCGTTAGGGCCCAGGCATCCCAAGATCTGTCCGCCTTTTAGCTCGAACGTAACGTCCTGCACGGCTGGAATCGACGCGTAATGTTTGGTGAGTTCGATCGCTTGAAGCACCTGAACCCTCCCTCTCTTCTGAGGACGATCGTAACCACCTGCTATTTTTCGCGAGTCATGGAGATATCCAGAGTCCAAGATCTACCGCCGGAATGTCCGTGAGCCCTACCTTGCATCTGGTCGTCAGCCACGGTTAAATCAAAGCTGTAAGTCAAAGTGAGTCCTGTGTCGTCGTTGTCGTCGGCGGCGAAGATGAGATGACTCCCTTCCAGTTTGCCATCGTAGACATGCCCTGGACTCTTTTTGTCGCATGGGCCTGCTGTCCCTGAGATTCGGTCTTTTTCCTGCCGAAGTACGAAGCAAACTCTTCCAGTCCCGCCGTCCTGGCCTCGGACTTCCCCGCTCCAAGTGCCTGTGACATCGATTCCAGGCTTAGCTGCCAGCAAGCATGCTGAAGCAGCGATGAACCAGACCACCCTCAATTTGTTCCTCATGGCTCCTCCGGACGTCGCCCCTGCCGCGACCCTATGTAGATATCTACCCTACCACACATTTTTCCGTTCTGCAGTAGAATTCTACATAGGTGCAGTGGATGGACACACCGGTCAAGCTGTCGCACACTTCCGCTCTGATTTTGCAGACCATTAGCCGTGGTTACTGCTACGGTTTCGACATCATGGATGTGACTGGTCTGCCGAGTGGGACGGTATACCCGGCTTTACGGCGGCTGGAGCGGGATCAGTTGATCCAATCCAAGTGGGAAAACGAGGCCCTGGCCCAAGAGCGCCCGCCAAGGAAGTATTATCGCGTCACTCGTTTGGGCAACGAGGTCCTGGTTAGCGCGGTCAAACGGTACCCGCTGCTGGAGCGGTTGGCCCCGGAGGCCAAAACGAAAGGACGCTAAAGGAGCAACTCGTGAAAGCTCGGCTGACCACGCTACGTCAATGCCGGATAGTCTTGCGCGCTGCCAGCTGGATCGTGCCGCGGCGGGCACGCGCGGAATGGCGCAGGGAATGGGAGGCGGAACTCGCCTGCGCCTGGCTGATCTCCCAGAAGAAGGGCCTGTCGTCCGCTGGGAGCCGATTGCGTTGGCGGTGCTGCGGAGCATTCCTGGACGCGGCATGGTATCGATGCAATGGTGAGGACCTGCGTGACACGAGCAGGCACTGGTCGCGGACACCGACCTTCATTTTGCTGGCGCTGGTTAGCGTGCTTTTGTTGTTTGCATGGGCCAGCGGCGATCTTCCAAGAATGAGATCGATTCTGCTGAAGCCACCCTACGGTGATGCGCAGAGGATCGCCACGGTCTCCCGCACCGGCGTGATTAGTTCCGCAGAGTGGGTGGTGCCGTATGCATGGGTAGACATCTGGAGAAGGCACGAGCGAGCGCTGGAGGGAGTGGCAGCCTACAGTTGGAGGCCTCAAAGATCGGTAGTAATCATTGGAGAACGGTACGCGAATGTTCCGTCTGTACAAGTTGAAGACAACCTGTTCCAGGTTTTCGGCGTGAAACCCATGCTGGGCCGGACCTTCCCACCGAGCGACGCCCGGGGCTCCCACAATTTTCTCGTGCTTAGCTACGAGACTTGGCGTCGAACCTTCTTTCGTGATCCCAGCATTCTTCGGAAAAAGGCAACGATCGACGGTCAGGAAGCGGAGATCATCGGAGTCCTGCCGGAGCGGTTCTGGTTCCCCTCCAACGATGTTGGCTTGTGGCGGTTGGCGGATAGAACGTCGTTCTCAGGAGAGGCCGTTGGAGTAGTGGCTCGTCTGCGGCCGCGGGTGTCCGAGCAATGGGCTGAGTGGGCGCTTCAGCGCGACATTGCGAATATGGCCGGCGAATCCTTTCGGGGCTCTTCCCTACAAGTGTGGCCCGTCCAGGAGAGAATTCGACAACCGCTGATCTCTTACGCCATGGCTTTGTGCATCACCCTGCTGGCTATGACCCCGGTCATCTGGTCGGGGCGGCTGAATCTGCGTCCGCAGTGCGTGAAAACCGTAGGCGCCTGCCGATGGTGGAGCTTCTTCGCCACCAAATCCATTCTTCTTCTCCTGATCCTTCTGGCCGCAGTAGTCGAGTTCACTCCTGAGCCCTACGTATTCCCACACGGAAAGAGCACGTTGATCGTGGAATCCGCGTCCCTTTGGATTTTCTCGGTCGGGTGCGTGTTCATGCTGTGGTGGTCTCTCACCGACCAGCAGAATCGTTGCCGGGTGTGCCTCCGTAGGTTGGCGTTACCGGCGCACATTGGTCGTTCGGGATGCCTGCTTTTGGGCTGGGTCGGAACAGAACTGGTATGCCCGGAAGGCCACGGCCTGCTTCATCTCACCGAGACCGACGTCTGTTGGCTGGACCGGTCACGGTGGACCCGGCTCGATGAATCGTGGGAATTATTGTTCTCTGAGAAGGCTAAATCCGAGCTATTCGGATGAGTGACGGCCGCTGAAAGCCGATGCCGCGGGTGAAGAGGGCCGACAACCTCAGACTCGTTAGGGGGGTAGGGCGCTTGGACGTCAAGGACTGCGTTGAGGTATCAGCGTCCGGAGTTGGAAATTCCGCGCTAACGAAATGAGTGCTGCGGTGCCGCCGGCAGGTTCACAGCGGACTCGCACTGCGGCATTTTATCTATTCGGATCTGGCTGGTATCCAACCACGAGTCGCCACTGAATGCGACCTTGAGAAATTGAATGGTGGTGATGATTCTGGGACGGGAGTGGTTTGTCCTTAATGGATGCGTCTTCCTTCCCACATGCTTCACAGCGATAGATTCCCGAGTAGGGGGTCGTGTCGCCTGGCTCAAAGAATTTATCGAATAGGGCATGGTCAGTTTTGGTGAGGTAGGTGAAGTTCTTGTAGTATGCCATCTCGATTCTCTTTCTGAGGGGAGGCGGACGTTATCTAACACAACTTTCCCTGCAGCCGCTACAGTGTGGCCCGCCGTTGCACTTGTCACCGCAGTTCTTGCGATTGCATCCGTAGCTACCACAGCCACGACAACATTGGGTTTGGTCTGCGGACGTGCCATCAAGGTAAAGCAGTGAGAATGCTGCAAGGGCAGTTACCAGGAGCCTCCGTTTCATGGCCAATCTCCTTCTGGTGAGTTGCCAAAACGGGCCTCAGGGTGAGGCGGACGTTATATCACGAAGCGCACATCTGCGCTCTCTATTTTCCCAGATCTACGCCGCGCGCTTTGCGCTGCCCGCAGGGTCAGCAGGGAAAACGACTTTTTGGTCACTTTTTTCGGGTCGCGCGAAGCAATTGGCGCGCTGCTTCTTCCTTTCCAAGTGGTTTACCTCAAGCCTTACATTCACTTTCGTTCTCACCCCCGCTACATTCCGACTTGTTCGCGACCGCCAAGAGTCAATTCGGAGGCTGCTCGTCTCGGGCTGGATGAACCTCGGCGAGCTTTCTCCCCTGGTGGGCCTGTTCTGTGCTGGCGCTCAAGTCGAGAGTAGTCGGCATGCCCACCCGCAAACTCGGCTTCGGTCGAGCCAGGAGTAGTTGAGTCTCTGGGAAGCTTGCTGCCCCGTAGTCCGGGCCGCGCTTGGCTGCTGGCGGGACTGTACTGTGGTTCGTTATACTCTTTGGTAACTCTGTGGATGGTCACTCTGTGGAAATTGAGTGGGTAAATCACGCTTCCTTCGTCGTCTCTGAAGGACCAGTCTCGCTAATCTGCGATCCTTGGATTGAAGGTGCCGTATTCAATACCGGCTGGAAACATCTGTCTCCGACTACTTTCCGATATTCGGATTTCTCCCGTATTACCCACATCTTCTTCTCCCACGAGCACCCGGATCATTTTTATCCACCGAACGTGCGGAACATCCCAGAGGAATATCGGCCACGAATCACCGTGTTGTTTCACACAACACGCGATAAGCGGGTATTAATGTTCTGTCGCTCGCTCGGATTCAACGTCCTGGAGCTTCCGGAGAAAAAGTGGGTGTCCCTATCTTCAGGGCTTGAGGTCCTCTGCGGAAGTCAGGACTTGATGGACAGCTGGTTGGTCGTGCGCGCCAGCAAGACGGTCGTGAACGTTAACGATTGCTTGACGAGCCCTAGTGATCTTGCGGATATTCGATCCTTCGCGCCAGATCCTGACGTGATGCTTACGCAGTTTTCCTACGCGAGCTGGGTTGGCAATCCGGATGATACAGAGGCACACCGCAGAGAAGCGCAGGCGAAGTACGGGCAAATGGAGATGCAAATCCGTGCGCTCAAGCCAATCGCAGTGATTCCCTGCGCGAGCTTCGTATGGTTTTCGCATGGCGAGAATGCCTACATGAACGCCTCCGCGAACCGCGTGGGGGATGTCCATGAATTCCTTGGAAAACTGGGTGTTCGCAGCATCGTCCTATACCCCGGCGACCGTTGGAAAGTTGGTGATTTCCACAGCAACGTGGAAAGCCTGGCGCGCTATTCACAGGACTACGCGTCGCTGCCTTCCCGAGAGCTGACTACATGTGCACCGATTCTGATGCCATCTCTCATTGAGGCGCAGAAAGCATTCTTCCGAAAGGCTTTCCATCGAAATAACCGTTGGTTACTTTATCTCATGCCCCGATCCTCTGTGGCCGTGGAGGACTTGGGGCTATGCTTGGAACTTTCCTTCCGCCATCCCTTTCGCCAAACTCAGCGGGCGCCAGATATCATTCTTTCTTCCGACTCTCTGAATTACTGTCTGGGCTTCGACTGGGGAGGCAACACGCTCGAGGTTAATGGGCGCTATCGGGTTCCCGCAGGCGGAAAGCCAATGCGCTTTTTTAACTACTTCAGACCTGCTGCCTACAATGCCGCCGGTTACCGTTTCGATGTCCCGTTAGCTTACGACATCATAGAGAAAAAACTGGTCAAGCGGATGAGGGCGTGATGTCGATTACCAGGCGCGCCGCCTCATTTATTTACCCCCGATCGATCGAGCTTCTCGACCGCTTGAACTTGAACGCGACTTTTCGCAATGTCGTGGATGCTCATTTTGGCACCTCCGCTGTAGCGGAAGATCGCTACCGGCTGTATCGGCGTGTTCATGAGACATTCGTCGGCGAAGCGGCCATAACCTATCTGGAGTTCGGTGTTTGGAAGGGCGATTCCATCACCTGTTGGGCCAAAATGAACTCACACCCGGAAAGTCGGTTTTATGGCTTTGATACGTTCACTGGATTGCCCGAGGAGTGGAACAAATTGAGTCCCCGAGGCGCCTTTGATCTCAACGGAAATGTACCCGCCGTCCACGATTCCCGAGTGACCCTGATTCCCGGTCTGTTCCAGAAGTCTCTCTACTCTTTCCTCGTGGACTTCAAACCCGCTCATCCCATAATCGTTCACATCGATTGCGACCTGTACTCCTCGGCGCTGTTCGTCCTCACCGCACTCGATCGAGTTCTCCGGCCTGGCACCATCATCATTTTCGACGAATTCTTCGATCTTCAGCATGAGTTCGCTGCGTTTCTGGATTACACTCAGTCGTTCTATCGACAGTGGCGGGCGCTAGCTCACACCAGACAATATGTGCAAGTGGCCGTCATGCTGGCCTAAGTCCGGGATCGAACTCGGTTTGACAGTTGCGGCTGGGCAGCGGGATGGTTTGGCGCCCATACCAGAGCGCCACGAAAATGCGGTAGTTCCAAGCTTCAGGAATACCGATGCCAGCTCTCGGAGTGAAACCTGTCTTTCTGCAGTTTGGATATTCAAGTTAGGGAGTGGCCGGCGACCACCGTGTATCCAGCAATATGCAGTGTACCCGGCTAAGGTTTGGGCGGCGCAGGTGGAGTAAATTGCGCAAGATCACTGAGCCCCATCGCAGTCTCGATGCCGCCAATCTTCCTTTCGCATCTTCAAAGGCATCCTTGCCAAACATTTTGGGTTCGATGTCTTCAAGCTGCTCGGAGATTTTGTCAAGCTGTTTGTCGGAACAATTATTTTTCCAGGCGGGAAAATCGCAACAGCTTTCGGCGATCCCCATTTACCTCCATCAACACCTCTAAGAGGGCAGTCTACCGCTGATACGGCCACGCGGCCCGCGTGTCCGCTGACAGCATTCGAGCCATAGGAACAGCCCTGCCAGGAAAGTTGAAGCGCGTGCTGCTATCTGTTATGAATATAACGTGACGCAATGACGGTTACCAAGCAGATCGAAGGCAACCCTCCCTGGCTCTTACTGGTGTTTAGCTTGGCAAGAAAGGGAGCCAGCCTCAGAGTGGCGGTTTGGCGAAAGCTGCAGCGGTATGGAGCGCTCCCGCTCGGGAACTCCGGCTACCTTCTCCCCCATACTTCTGAAAATCGTGAACGGTTCGAATGGCTGGCGACCGCGGTTCGCACCGAGCGCGGCGAGGCTTCCGTACTTGAGGTGCAGTCCATCGACAATTGTTCCTTTCCGCAAATGAAGCAGCGGTTTTCCGAGGCGCGTGCCGGAGACTATCGAGAGTTGCTCGCGGAACTTCGGAAGCTTTCGACCTCTGCAAATCTGTCGTCTCGCATCCCACGTCTCCGGCAGCGTTTCCAGGACATCGTTTCCATCGACTTTTTCCGCAATCCCCTTCGCGAACAGGTCGAGAGAGCTCTGAATGTTATGCAAAATTCACAAACTAAATTAGTTCTGCCTGAGATTGGCAGTGTCTCGCAGGCGGAATATCGAAACCGAGTATGGGTCACACGGCCCCGGCCGGGTGTGGATCGAGTGACCTCGGCATGGTTGATCCGCAAGTTTATTGATCCTAAGGCCAAATTCGCTTTTGCTCCCGAGGATAAGAAACCAGCCAAGGCGGTGCCGTTCGACATGTACGAAGGCGGGTTTGGGCACCGCGGCGAGGACTGCACGTTCGAGACCCTGCTCAAGGTCTTTCACATTCGCGACAAGAAGATACCTGTCATGGCGGAAATTGTTCATGATGCGGACCTCTTCGATGAGAAGTTTGGGCGGAAAGAGGGCTTCGGAATTGATGAAGTAATGAAGGGTTGGGCCCAACAGGGTCTCAGCAACCACGAACTTCTCAAGCGAGGAATACAGTTGGCTGAGGGCCTTTACAAATCGCTCCGCTGATTCATAAAGACGTGAGCCGGCCTTAGTCCTGAGCGCAACAAAAATACGAAACGAGGTGTTTTTAATGAGACTACGAATCCTAATTCTCTCGGTTGTTCTGTCCCTTCCAGTCATGCTTTTGGCTGAGGGCTTGGATACGGCCACCATTGACGAAGCGATGGGCCGCTCTGGCCAAACCACTGGCGATGTCTACCGATTGGCTTTTCCCCGCACGGACCTTCATGTCGCGGTTGCCGGCCTCGACATTAAACCAGGACTGGCACTCGGCTCCTGGGCCGCGTTCGCCGGGAGTGATAAAGACGCGATGGTCATGGGCGATCTGGTTCTCTTGGAGAACGAACTCACCCCGGTGATGAAGAAGTTGCGCGCCGCGGGGTTCGAAATCACCGCCGTCCACAATCACCTTTTGAATGAAGCCCCACGTGTCATCTACATGCATTACATGGGGCATGGAAAAGCCGTCGAACTGGCAAAGTCCCTTCACGCCGCGCTGGCCGAGTCGAAGACTCCGCTCGATAAGCCAGGTCTGCCGGCACCAACCGCTGAACCTCCGGCATTCGTAAAAACTCTTGAAGACACATTGGGCACGAAAGGCCGCTTTGCCGGAGGCGTGCTCTCCTTCGGGATTCCTCGCGCAGAGGTGATCACGGATCATGAAATGGCGCTGACTGGCGCGCAAGGCGTAGCCGAGTCCATCAACTTCCAGGAAGCCGGCACGGGCAGAGTTGCGACAACCGGAGATTTTGTCTTGACGGGGAAAGAAGTGAATCCTGTGATCTCCGCACTCGAAGAGCACGAGATACAAGTCACGGCTCTGCACAGCCACATGCTGGCCGAACAACCCCGGCTGTTCTTCATGCACTTCTGGGCTGTGGGCAGCACGGAATCGGTCGCTGCGGGAATCAAAGCGGCCTTGAGCCATGTAGCCGTCAAATAGGCAAATGCAGTGCGGAGGTGAGCGATGCGAAAGGCTGTTTTGTTTTTCACGACCGCTTTCCTTCTGGGAATTGGCACAAACGGAATGGGACAGTCAGGGCCGACTTTGAAGAAAATCATCACGTTTGATTTGCCAGGCCCTGCTGGAAAGCGGTTTGACTACCTGACGATTGATGACGACGATCACTACCTAATCTCCGCGCACCTTGCTGCAGGACAGACTTATGTGATCGACCTGCGGACCAACCGAATTGTCGCAGTCGTGACTGACACACCCGGCGTCGAGGGAGTGGAATACGTTGCTGAACTCAAGAAGCTCTACACATCGAACGCAGCCGATGACACCATCGGGGTGGTTGACCTCAAACAAATGAAGGTCATCAAGAAGCTTAAGACTAAATCCAAGCCGGATGGCAGCACCTACGCCGCTCCCTTTCATAAGCTCTACGTCTCCGATGAACGGGGCAAAGCCGAAGCTATCGTTGACGTGCAAAAAGACGAGATCGTAGGCACGTTACATTTCGACAGTGAGACCGGGATGCCGCAATACGATCCCATTTCCCGCAAGGTGTACGTAAACCTGCAAGACCAGAACATCTTTGCGGTCATCGATCCCGTGACAGACAAAGTTGTAGGGAGATATTCGGTTGGGCGATGCAACGGCAATCACGGAATGGCGTTGGATCCGGAGCATCACCGTGCGTTTCTCGCATGTGAAGAGAACAATCTGATGACCGTCTTCGATCTGGACAAGCATGCTCCCATCGCCTTTCTTCCTGCTGCTGACGGACCAGACGTCATCAAATTCGATGCTGGTCTCGGCCGCATCTATGTCGCGTGTTACAGCGGCGCTCTGTCCGTTTTCCATCAGGACGATCCAGACCACTACCGCAAGCTGGAGGACTTTCGCGTCCAGCATGCTGTCCATAGCCTGGCCGTGGATTCCAAGACCCATCGCGTTTACACGCCGGAGCAAGAAGTGGACGGAAAACCAGTTGCTCGGGTGGTTGTGTACGAGGCCGTCGCTGGTCCTTAGCCGCGTCTCGGGAACCAGTGTCACGGTTCCGGACGGTCAGGAGCAATTATGAAATGGATAACTCGTGAACACATCAAAATAGATCGGGTCGCTTGCCCGTGGTTGATCCGACGCTTCATCGACCCACAGGCCCGGTTCCTCTTCGTCGAGGAGGGCCAACTGCTGGTGACAGCTGCCCGAGAAAATGCGGTCGCGTACGACGCACCCCGTTTGCCGGAAGTCGAACTGAACCACCGAGGTCAGCGCTGTACCTTCGAAGCAATCGTTGAGGATTACCACCTTCAGGCCCCGGGACTGGAACGCCTCGCGCTGATCGTCCGCGCAGCCGACATCAAGGGCCAGGAACAAGTTGCTATCGAAGGGATCGGCCTGCGGGCGATCGCGCAAGGCTTTGCCGCTCTGGGTCTTTCCGATGAGGAACGATTGCTGCGGCAATTCCCAGTCTATGACGCGCTCTACGAGTACGTGCGTCAAGCGCCGTGAGCATGCCAGTGTCCAAGGACCTGCTGCTGATCAAGGGGGCGGCC
>Ga0193719_10000291_pt1 | contig 18130 bp, 15 predicted proteins | sample U2a2metaG_FD_160103 | JGI IMG/M metagenome (GOLD analysis project Ga0193719, IMG submission 160103) | Soil microbial communities from a riparian zone of the East river system, Colorado, United States - U2a2 | ecosystem: Environmental > Terrestrial > Soil > Riparian zone | place: USA: East... | reverse complement strand
CAAGAACCAAGGCGATCATTCCGGTTCACCTTTTCGGGCAACCGGCGGACATGGATCCGATTTTGGAATTCGCGCGCGCACACGGGCTTTTTGTCATTGAAGATGCCGCTCAAGCTCACGGCGCCGAGTACAAGGGTCGAAAAGCAGGCACATTGGGCGATGCCGGCTGTTTCAGCTTCTATCCCGGAAAAAATCTTGGCGCACTTGGCGAGGCCGGCGCGGTCGTGACGAACGACGCTGAGTTACGCAAGAAAATCCAGGTCCTTCGCGACCATGGCCAGGCCCGAAAATATTATCACACCCTGGTCGGTTGGAATTGCCGGATGGACGGCATTCAGGCGGCCGTCCTGTCCATCAAATTGCGCCATCTTGAAGGAGGAAATCTCCGGCGGCGCGAACACGCGTTGCAATACAATCAGGCTTTCGCGGGAATCGACGAGGTTGCTACGCCGCTCGAGGCGAACTATGCGCGGCACGTTTATCACGTCTATGCGATTCGAGTGCAGGAACGCGATGAAATCCGGCGACGCCTGGAGGAAAGCGAAATCGGGTGCGCTGTGCACTATCCCATTCCGATTCATCTCCAGGAGGCCTGCCGAAACCTCGGCTACACGGCGGGCGCGTTCCCAATCGCGGAGAATCTAGCCGAGGAATTTCTCTCTTTGCCGATGTTTCCTGAGTTAACAGAAGAGCAAATCGAATATGTCGCTCGCTGCGTCAGCGAAACCGTTGGCGTGGGAGCGCTCGTCTAGCGAAAAGGTTCTTGAAGATTCTTCAATCAGCCGAATCAGGAACGAAAGAAGCGGCGCCCCTCTCGGGCGATTATTCTTTCGTCGAGCCGAAGACAACCAGCAAATCGCTGCAAATGCGGATTCTCGATCCTGTCCACGATCCGGGTTGGGACCATGTTGTTGCTTTGCATCGCGATGCCGGTTGTTTCCACACCAGTGCCTGGGCAAAGGTGCTTCACAAAACTTATAACCATCAGCCTTTCTATCTTCAGTTTTCCCGCGGGCGCAGACTGGCGGCGTTGATTCCGCTGATGGAAGTGCGCAGTCCGTTCACGGGCCGCCGCGGCGTCTGTCTTCCATTTAGCGATGCGTGCGAACCGCTCATCTTTGATCCGGAAGCGGTGGGCTTAGTAAGAGATCAGCTCGTTCGCTTCGCGCAAGAACGCCGCTGGAAACACCTTGAAATACGCGGAGGCAAATTCTTTCAACTCGCGAGGTCAGCCACGAAGTTTTACGGGCATACACTCGATTTGCGCAGCGGCGCCGAAGAGTTGACCACTCGCTTCGCCAGTCCAGTCCGCCGGGCCATTCGCAAAGCAGAACGCAGCGATGTGAGCGCCGTCGTTGTCCGCAATCGCCCGGCCATTGGCGATTTTTACCGGCTTCATGTTCAAACGCGTCGGCGTCACGGTCTCCCGCCGCAATCGGCGTCGTTTTTCCTGAACATTTACGACCATATCGTCAGGCCCGGTCTCGGTTTCATTGTCCTCGCACAACGCGGGTCCCGCCCAATCGCCGCCGCGATCTTCTTCCGCTTCGGAAAGAACGCTCTTTATAAATACGGCGCTTCCGACAAAAGGTTCCAAGAATTACGCGCGAATAATCTTGTCATGTGGCAAGGCATCCAGTTTTTGGCGCGCAACGGCGCAGAAAAACTGCATTTCGGGCGGACCGCGTGCGAAAACGATGGTTTGCGCCGATTCAAGCTTTCCTGGGACACGAAGGAAGACACAATTGATTACTTCCGGGTTGATCCATTGGGCCGGCAGTGCTTAATTGCTGCCCCCCATGACTCCGGGTTTCATACAAGGATCTTTGGCAGGTTGCCATTGGTCTTCAACCGGCTGGCGGGCTCAATGATCTACCCGCATCTCGACTAGAGGTTAGACTATGGCTGAAATCCGACGGGAACCGCAACAACACTCCGGGCTGAACCTGAGCGCCATCTTCTTTGCTCTGTTCAAGCGCAAATGGACAATCTTAATTTGCGCGGCGGTGGGCATCATCGCCGCGGCGGCGTTTTATTTCTTCTATCCGCCTGTGTACGAGTCCCAGGCCAAGTTGCTGGTGCGCTATGTTCTGGAAAGGAGCGCCGTCGACTCCATCGACAGTACGAACGCCGCGCCCGCGGCCGCGCAAAGCAGCAACGATAGAGTGATCGGCGCTGAAATCCAGATTCTGACCAGTTGGGATCTGGCGGTGCAAGTCGCCCAGGCGATCGGTCCCAAACGATTGTTGCCGCGTTCCGGGGGGGCGGCAACAGAAACTGGCGCAGCCGGCACCATTAGCTCGGGCTTGACGGCGACTTCTAGCAAAGGAAGCAACATCATCCTCGTATCCTACGACAATAGTGACCCGCAGATCGCGACGCTCGTTTTGCAGGAACTGTTGAGTCGTTATTTCGTCAAGCATCTTGAAGTGCATCGCTCTGCTGGCGCCTTCGATTTTGTAACCCAACAAACCGATCAAGTTCGAGCGCGCTTAAACCAAACGGAGGACTCGCTAAAGTCGCTGAGGGACAAGACGGGGATTGTCTCCCTTAAGGATGGGTCAGAGGCCATTACTACCGAGGCGGCGAAAACCCAGGAACAGCTTAATGACGCCGAGACGGAGCTGGCCGAACAAAAAGCCCTTGTTGTTAATCAGACGGCGGGGAGCAAGTCAAAGAAGGGGTGGAAAACAAAAAGCTCGCCATCTGAAAAAAGCCCGCTAACTGAAAAAGCTCAGGTTGCCGGTACCGAAGCAAAAGTCGAGTCACTTAAGGCCCGGCTTCGCGGTATTCAGCAGAGAATAAAGCAGTTTTCGGAGCTGGGACCACAAATGGAAGAATTGCAGCGGAAGCGGGACCTGGATGAGACGAATTACAAGTATTTCGCGGCGACGCTCGAAAAGGCGCGGATCGACGAGGCTTTGGACCCCTCCAAAATACCCAACATTAGCGCCGTCCAGCGGCCCTCCCCTCCGATACTGCAGACCAAAACGCGCAATAAGATTGCCATGGCACTGGCGGGCGGAGGGATAGCCCTGGGTATAGCGCTCGCGTTGTTAAGAGGAGTGTTCCTGAACCGGACCGTTGGACGGCCACTCGAGCTGGAGACGCAGTTGCACATTCCGCTCATGCTCTCGATACCGTATTCCAAGAGTCGGAACGGACATTTGGCCTTGCCTCCGAATGGTTCACCGGCGAATCCGGAAGCACTCGCAACGAGGCCGCACCACTCTAAGTTAGCGCCCTGGGAGGCCGGCCATTTCATCCGGCCGTATTGTGAAGCGATTCGGGATCGCCTCAATCTTTATTTCGAACTCAAGCATTTGACGCACAAACCGAAGCTCGTGGGTGTTGCCGGCTTTTCAGAAGCAGCGGGAACTTCTACCCTCGCCGCCGGGCTCGCTGCTTCACTTTCGCAAACTAATGACGGTAAGGTCCTTCTCGTCGATATAAACCTAGGCCCCGAGGACGTTCACCCGTTCTTCCAGGGCAAGCCTGCGCATTCCCTTGGGGCAGCTCTTAAGCCACACGGTGCGATCGCCTCGGCTGCGGATAATCTCTATCTGGCTACGGTGGGATCCCCCAATGCCGGGCCGGCGCAGCTCGGCTTGAAAAAGTTCTTCGACATGATGCCGAAACTAAAAGCGAGCGACTTCGACTACATCATTTTTGACATGCCCCCGCTCGGCCAGACGAGTCCCACGTCGGGGATGGCTGCTTTCATGGACAAGCTTTTGCTCGTGGTCGAGGCGGAAAAGAACAACCGCGAGATTATTAAGCGCGGCTACGGGAAGTTGGTCGCAGAGCGAGAGAATGTTGAGGTGGTGGTTAACAAGGTCCGTTCCTATGTTCCGAAGTGGCTCGATGCTGAATCTTAATCGGCTGCATTCGTGACGGCTGCACTGCGGTTCCAATTCTTGCAAACGGTCGCTCCCGGTTCCTTGGGTGCTTGCAGTGAGCATTAGCGCGACCACCGACCTCGGGATACCTCGTGTTAGGCAATAGAATTTATTTCGGGCTAAAGCCCTTCGTTCCTCTCAAGCTGCGGAGAGCGATTCGCCGCGGATTTGCCTTACGGCTGCGGGAGCGAGTCAGGGGCATCTGGCCAATCATGCCCGGCTCTGAGCGCGTGCCTGACGGTTGGCCCGGGTGGCCCGATGGCAAGAAGTTTGCCTTGGTCTTGACCCACGACGTCGAACGTCAGGTGGGTTTGGACAAGTGCAGGGCTTTGCTGCGACTCGAGCAGGAGCTGGGCTTCCGCTCCTCATTCAATTTTGTTCCGGAGGGAAGCTATAAGGTTCCTGCGCAATTAAGAGAAGAACTGGTGCGCAACGGCTTCGAGGTAGCCGTCCACGATCTTAAGCATGACGGAAGACTTTATCGGTCTCGACGGGAGTTCAGGCAAAGGGCCGCGCGAATCAATCACTATCTCGCTGAGTGGGGAGCTGTCGGGTTCAGATCAGCATTTATGCTGCGCAAGCTGGATTGGTTGCACGAGTTGGGTATTGGATATGATGCATCGACCTTCGACACCGACCCGTTCGAACCATAGCCGGAAGGGTGCCAAACCATCTTTCCATTCTGGGTGCCTCGTCCGTTTGCGAATCAGGAGTCCCAATTCACGCGTCACGTTTCTGCGAAGGGCTACGTTGAGCTTCCCTACACCCTGCCGCAGGATTTCACGCTTTTCTTGTTGTTATGCGAGAAGACGACAGATATCTGGCGCCGAAAACTCGACTGGATCGCCGAGCACGGCGGAATGGCCTTAATCGACACACACCCAGACTACATGGCCTTGGACGGCTCAAGTCAAAAGACCGGGGAGTACCCGATCGAACTTTACAAGGAGCTTTTGGATTATATCCGCTCGAGGTATTCCGGCGAGTACTGGCCTGCCCTCCCTAGACAAGTCGCTGCGCATCTGCTCGAGAAGTGCGGCCCTATCCCAGAACCAGGCACAGGATTCCACTCTCTTCCTTCCCTTGGAGTTGACGAATCGATGTCTGGTGCCAAAAGCTTGACTGGATAGTCCAGAACGTCGGCATGGTGCTGGTGAACGTTTATTCTGATTATTTGTGCTTTGATGGGGCGGGTGGCGAGAACAAGGGAATATCCAATTAGGCGTTCTAAGTCGTCTTTGGAATACGTGACTCGGCGATACAACGGAGCCTTTTGGAACAAGACCCCGAGAGAGGTGGCACAATTCTGCGCTCGTGCCGTTGGGTCACAGGATTGTGTCAAGACTGCGGCAAAGCGGTAAGGCGCAGGTACGCTCAGAGATGGGGGGAAATGGCCCAGGATTGGTTTGACCCGCGAGTCGGCTATCCTGAGTCGTAGGAATTCTGTGTATGCCTGAAGGCATCTTGCCCGGCTTAAAAAACCGATTTCTTCAAGTTCTCGCACGAATCGCGCCAGGAGCTAAAACGTGGCGCGTAAGACTGCACCGCTGGCGAGGCGTGCGTATAGGCGAGGAAGTCTGGATCGGATACGACTCAATAATCGAAACGGGCCGTCCGGACCTTGTCACCATTGGTAATCGCGTACGACTCGGAATCAGGACAATGATTCTTGCCGTTAACCGCGAACAACGAGGAGTGACTATCGAGGACGATGTTGCAATCGGAGCCGGTTCGATTGTCTTAGCAAACGTGACCATCGGTCAAGGGTCGGTTGTCACCGCCGGAAGTGTCGTCACCAAGTCTGTTCCTTCAAATACGATGGTACAAGGGAATCCTGCGCAAGTCATCGCCACGGTCAATACACCGTTTGGACAGGCTGCTTCGCTGAAAGATTTTGTGAAAGGACTGCAGGTAAGTGAACGATCCCGCGGTTAACGAAGCGTAGAGCTATCGGGGCATCGCTTATATGGATATCACCGTTTTCGGAATGGGATATGTGGGCTGTGTCACGGCCGCATGCTTGGCCGAGATGGGCCATTCGGTGACTGGCGTCGATTTACAAGAAACCAAGGTATCTCTTATTAACGCAGGAAAAGGCCCCGTAATCGAACCGGCCTTGGGAGACTTGATCCTTCGCGGCGTTGACGCGGGACGCTTGCAAGCGACGCAGCGCGTAGAGAGACTGGGAGACCTCTCGTTGATCTGTGTTGGTACACCTAGTAATGAGAACGGCAGCTTAGGTCTTGCCCAGGTGGAAAGAGTTGTGAGCGAAATCGGCGAATTGCTACGAAGCGCGAACAGCTTCCACGTCGTAGTCGTCCGGAGCACCGTTTTGCCCGGAACGGTGGACAATGTGGTGCGGCCTTTGCTGGAACAAAAATCTGGTAAAGAGGATGGAAAGGACTTCGGTATCTGCATGAATCCCGAGTTCATGCGCGAAACCACGGCAATCCATGATTTTTATCATCCTCCGTTTACGATCATCGGGGCCTGCGGCGATCGTGCCGCCGAACGAGTTGCCGCTATGTATTCTAGCGTAAAAGCCCCTGTGGAGCGGACCTCTATTTTGGTAGCTGAGTTGATTAAGTACGCCTCCAACGCATTTCACGCGCTTAAGGTATGTTTCGCGAATGAGATCGGGAATCTCAGTAAGGGTATGGGCATTGATAGCCACAAAGTGATGGAGATTTTTTGCAAAGATACCAAGCTGAACATCTCGCCGTATTATCTCAGACCCGGATTTGCTTTCGGTGGCTCATGTTTGCCAAAGGATCTTCGTGCTATTCTTTACAAAGCCAAACAATTGGATTTGGAGCTGCCGATGCTCGGCGCTGTACTTGAAACGAATCGTAAGCAAGTCGAGGTAGCCTTCAATCTAATCCGCCAAACAGGAAAGAGTCACATCGGAGTCTTGGGGCTCAGTTTCAAAGGCGGATCCGACGATCTTCGTGAAAGTCCCATCGTGGTATTAATTGAAACCTTGATCGGCAAAGGACATAAATTGGCTATCTACGACGAAGAAGTTGCTTTGGCGAGACTCGTGGGCGCAAACAAGTACTATATAGAACAAGCAATACCTCACATCTCATCTTTGATGGTTCCTTCTCCAAAAGAAGTCATCGAAGCCAGTGACGTAGTCGTAGTCAGCAAAAATAATCCCCAAATTCAGGAAGCCGTCGCCAATCATAGCGATTCAAAGTTGATTATTGATCTAATCCGGTTGCCTCCCGAAACTGTGAAGGCTTCCCCGAATTATAAAGGTATCTGTTGGTAGCGCGGTTATCACGCGGTCTGATCATGATCCGATCTCAAAGCAAAATCCTGATGCTGGTTGAGAACTATTTTCCGCAGGACACTCGCGTCACGAACGAGGCAAATCTGCTCACTGACGCAGGTTACAAAGTCGCAGTGATCGCGCTTCGGAAACAGGGCCAGCCAGGGCGCGAGACCTTGAACAGTGTTGAAGTTTACCGCCTGCCGACATTGGAGCTGTTTAAAAAAACTCCGTCTGCAAATGTTAATCGAATGAATCTGCTTTTCGTTAAGCTGAAATCCTTTCTTGGCTATGTTGTGGAATATTGCTACTTCACCGCAGCTTGTCTTATTGTTAGCGCGTACATTTTTGTGAGCCGGGGCTTCGACGTGATGCACGCCCACAATCCTCCCGATACTCTCTTTTTAGTGGCTCTGCCTTTCAAACTACTCGGAAAGAAATTTGTCTTTGATCAGCACGATCTCTGCCCGGAACTTTACCGATCCCGTTATAGCGCCGCGGAAGGATTTTACACCCGGTTCCTAAGAATGTTTGAGTGGTGCAGCTTGAAACTGGCTGATATCACCATCGCTACGAACGAATCGTATAAACAGATACAAATTAAGCGGGCAAATAAGAATCCCCGCGATGTCTTCGTTGTAAGAAATGGGCCGAACCAGATGCGAATGACCCCTGTTGCGCCCAACAGTCGTTTGAAAAAAATGAACAAATTCATCCTGTGCTATATTGGTAGCTTAAATCCCCAGGATGGCGTTGATTACTTGCTGCGCTCATTGCGGCACCTGTTGCATGATTTGAAGTGCTCGGACTTCCATTGCGTCATCATGGGCACCGGAGACTCATTGCAAGATTTACGTGATCTGGCTGGAAACCTGCAACTTAACGGTTGCGTTGAACTGCTCGGCTTCGTCTCTGATGAAGATTTGCAGGCCAACCTTGCGGCTGCAGATATTTGCGTGGACCCTGATCCTTCCAGCCCTTTGAACGATGTTTCTACTTGGATCAAGGTCATGGAATACATGGCATATGCAAAGCCGATCGTCGCTTTCGATCTGAAAGAAACACGCTTTTCTGCGGGAGATGCTGCCGTTTATGTCCGACCAAACAAAGAAGCCGAGTTTGCGGAAGCCATTACCCAACTCATGGCGCAACCGGAGCTTCGGAAAAAGATGGGGACTTTCGGTCGTCGTCGGGTTGAGCACGAGCTGCAGTGGAACACGGTTGGCAAAAATCTTCTGACTGCATATGAGACGCTTCTTGCCGAGAAATGAACGACTTCTACGAAGCTCACCCGCCTCTTCAAGCCCGGCCATTAAGCAACGCCGTTGTGACGAAGCCAGAAATCTGGCATGCTGGAATTGTCGATGTTGAGTTTGGTAAAAACGTCACTGTCGTGCAGCCGGTCAATATCTATGGTTGCGCGATTGGAGATGGCAGCTTCGTTGGGCCATTTGTGGAGATACAGAAAGGAGCGAAGATAGGTAAGCGCTGCCGGGTGCAGTCACACTCATTCATCTGTGAGCTCGTCACGATCGGGGACGATTGCTTCATTTCTCATGGGGCGATGTTCATCAATGATTGCTTCCTCACCGGCGGCCCGGCAAAGGAACGGAGCCTTTGGCGTCAAACCAACCTTGGCAACCTTGTGAGTGTTGGAACAAATGCTACTATCCTTCCGGTTACGATTTGTGATCATGTCGTCATCGGCGCCGGCGCGGTTGTGACCAAGGACATCACCGTACCGGGCATCTACGCTGGCAACCCCGCGCGTCTTCTTCGCAGACTTTAGCTGATCTTGCTGGCGCACGAGAGGACAGTTCATGGTTGACTAACTCCGCTTCAATGCCTTGACCGCCGAAGCGAGTGCTCCGTACGTTGCCCGCCCTCTTCGCTTATATCTTATCTTCAGGTTTTGATCTCTTCCACGTGTTAATCATTAACGCGGACGACTGGGGCCGTTCGGTGGCTGAAACGGATGCCGCTCTCAGATGCTTTAGGGAGAGGAGGATCACATCTGTCAGCGCCATGGTTTTCATGCAGGATTCGGAGCGGGCGGCGAAACTGGCAAAAGACTACGAATTAGATGATGTCGGGCTGCATCTTAATTTTTCTGAAGAATTCACGGACAAGAGCTGTTCGGCAACGCTTGAAGAGGACCATGAGCGCATAATCAGGTTCTTGAAGCGCAACAAATATGCACAGCTTTTATATGAGCCGTTTCTTCGAAAAGCTTTTGCCTATTGCTACCAGGCACAGGCGGAGGAGTTCGTCCGTCTATTTGGTAAACAGCCGTCACACATCGACGGACATCATCACATGCATCTTTGTGCTAACGTTCTTCTCAGCAACCTGATTCCAGCCGGCACGAGGCTGCGCCGCAACTTTTCTTTCTGGCCTGACGAAAAAAGCATGTTGAACCGGGCCTACCGCTGGCTGGTCGATCGCTGGCTTGCTCGGAGATACAAGCTTACGGATTATTTCTTCGATCTGACGCAGTGCATTGAGGAGAATAAGTTAGGCCGGGTGGCATCATTGGCGAAATCAAGCAATGTGGAACTGATGACACACCCGATCGTTAACGGAGAAGAGGTATATCTTATGAGCGATGAATTCCGCGAACTGTTGCAGCGCCTCGAGATCGGCGATTATGCGCTGGTTTGATCTCGCTCTTCGCTTTATTGCTGGGCTTCAAATATGGTAGTCCCGAGGCAATTCTAGAATTCGTAAGCCGTGAATCTAGTCGCAACCCACATTGCCAGCTTGTTCGGCCTTTCTCTGCCGCCACGTCTAGCTTTTTTTCTCACACTTGCCTTAATTGTTTTCCTTTTCCGGCGAGACATTCGGGAAAAGCCCGATGTCAGCGGCGCGCTTTGGCTTCCACTTCTTTGGCTGGTGCTCACTTGCTCAAGAGGCCTTTCCGAGTGGCTCAACATCTTCGGCTTGCACGTGAGCGGCGCTGCATCAGTGGAAGAGGGGAGTCCGCTGGATGCCTGTTTTTACTTAGCACTGGCTATAGCGGGCTTTTGTGTCCTCATTAAGCGGCAAGTCCTTCTTTCAGAAATTGTTCGGAACAACGGTTGGCTCATCGCTTTTTTTCTCTTCTGTTTCATTTCCATCGCCTGGTCTGATTTTCCTTTTATTTCGTTCAAGCGGTGGATCAAAGTTCTTGGGCATCCGATCATGGCGCTCATCATCCTCACGGAACCGGATCCCAAAGAAGCGCTGGTACGGTTGATGAAGCGATGCGCCTATCTGGTCGTCCCGGTTTCCATTCTCTGGATTAAATACTATCCTCAATTGGGACAGAGCTACGACAAGTGGACTGGCATACAAATGAACAGGGGCATCGCCACAGGCAAAAACCAGTTGGGTGCAGATTGTCTGATCCTGGGTTTCTTTTTCTTTTGGTATTTGCTGCAAACCTGGCGCACTCAGCGGAATACTCAGAGACGAAATGAGCTTCGGCTGATCGCCGGGTTCTTGATCGCTATCTGGTGGCTTTTTAGACAGGCGCACAGTGCCACATCTCTCATATGTCTGTTTGTAGGCGTACTGATCGTCCTGTTTGTTGGCATCCGTTCCATAAATAAGAATTTTATTGGGACGTACATGTTAGCAGCATTAGTTCTCATTGCCGCAGCAGAACTGGCATTTGGGATTTCAGGGCGTTTGTCCGAGGCTCTGGGTAGGGGCTCGGGTCTGTCGGGAAGAACAGAGCTCTGGGCACGCCTCCTGGAATTGCATACCAATCCGATTCTTGGGACGGGGTTTGAAAGCTTCTGGTTGGGAGAAAGGCCAAAGCAGCTGGAAGGAATTTTCTTTTTTATCCCAAACGAGGCCCATAATGGCTATTTGGAAACCTATTTGACCTTGGGATTAATTGGGCTCTTCCTCCTAATTGGACTGTTTGTTGCGACATTCTGGAAAATACGCCGCGAGCTTTTTCGAAATTTTGAATGGGGGCGATATCGATTGGGGTTCCTCGCGGCAATAGTACTGTACAACTGGCCGGAAGCAGCCTTCAGAACGTTAAGTCCTATCTGGTTTGTTTTCTATATCATTGCTATGGATTATCCGAGAGCTAACCTCGGCACTGCGCGACCATCTGTCGGAGTTGCAAGATCAGAAGAGAACAGGGAATTCGCGTATGCCGAAGAACAACCCTAACGCGGGCGTTGTCTTTAGCTGTCGGCTCGAGGGATGAGTTCTGAATATATCGCCTTGGCTGGTGATCGCATCCTGGTCACGGGATCCAATGGTTTTATCGGTTCAAAAGTGGTCGAGAAGCTCCTCGAATACGGCTTTGCCAATCTACGTTGTTTCATTCGGCCCTCGAGCCGGGTTGACCATCTCGAGAAAGCGCTCAGCCGGCTCGATGCCGGCAGGAATGTTGAGCTCGTTACAGGCGATCTTCTCTCGCGCGATGACTGTAGGAAAGCTGCTGAAGGGGTTTCGATCATCTACCATCTCGCGGCCGGCATGGAAAAGTCATTCGCAGGCGCGTTTATGAATTCGGCGCTGACCAGTCGCAACCTGATGGACGCATTTCTCCGGTATGGCCAGCCCAAGCGTTTTGTGAATGTCAGCTCCTTTGCTGTTTATTCGACCTTAAGTTTGAAACGCGGCGATCTGCTTGATGAAAGTTGTCCTTTAGAAGATGCCCCGCAGGAACGGTTTGACGCCTATGGCTTTGGCAAGCTCAAACAGGAGGAACTGGTCAAAGAGTACGGCAGGAAATATGAGCTCCCCTATGTGATCGTCCGCCCTGGGTACGTGTTCGGACCCGGCAAGCGAGAGTTGAGCGGCCGCGTTGGCATTGGCACGTTTGGGTTCTTTATCCAGGTAAACGGCTCGCATTCTTTGCCATTGACCTTCGTCGATAACTGTGCCGAAGCTATCGTTCTGGCTGGTCTCAAGGCCAATGTTGATGGTGAGATTTTCAACGTTGTGGATGACGAACTACTGACTGGCCGCCAGTTCCTAAAAGCCTACAAGAAAAAGGTGAGATCCATCCGATCAATCAGGATTCCTTACTTCGCCGGGTACGGCCTGTGTTCTCTATGGGAGAAATACTCGAAATGGTCCAAGAACCAGCTTCCTCCGGCGTTCAATCGCCGCCGCTGTGACGCTGAGTGGAAAGGAAATCGCTACTCGAATCGGAAGCTTCAGCAGCAACTAGGTTGGAGACCAAGGGTGCCAATGCAGCAGGCAATGGCATCCTTCTTAAGCCAATTTGAATAATATCAGAAGACGGAGGACAGACGGCCGACGGCAGAGCGGAATAACAGATGGCGGAGAGGATATCGAGTTTTAAGGAGCTGCGGGTTTATCAAGTGGCGTTTGAGCTTCGGCAGGAAGTCTTTGAGACATCAGTCATCTGATTTCTGACCTCTGATCCCTGAACAAATGCTTCGCGTCGCCATAGTCGGCTGTGGCAAGGTTGCCGATCAACATGTCCAAGCGATCCATCGCATTCCTGACTGCGAAATTGTCGCTCTTTGTGATCGCGAACCGCTTATGGCCCGACAATTGGGTGAGCGCTGTGGGGTTTCGGCGTGCTTTTCCGATCCGAAGGAAATGCTGCACGTCGTCAGTCCCGATGTCGTTCACATTACGACTCCGCCGGAGGGCCATTATTCTCTTGCGGCAGAATGTCTCAACGCGGGAAGTCATGTTTATGTTGAAAAACCTTTCACTATTACAGCCGGCGAGGCCGAAGCGCTGGTCCAACTCGCTGAAGATCGCGGTCTAAGAGCAACTGTCGGCCATAATTATCAATTCACGCTCGAGATGCTGGAAATGCGGCGGCTTGTGAAAGGAGGATTCTTGGGCGGAAAACCTGTCCACCTGGAAAGCTACTGGTCGTATGATTTGGGAGATTTAAGGTATGCGAGCGCATTCTTGAGCAACCCCACCCATTGGGTTCGCCAGTTGCCGGGCCAATTGTTTCAGAACATCATTAGCCACGGGATCGCTAAGCTGACCGAATTTCTTGATGACGAACTGGTAGAAATTGTCGCCACGGCACATCAAAGCGAACAACTCCGAAGCCTCGGCGCAGGGGACGTCTTGGATGAGTTGAGGGTCCTGATCCGGGACAAGATGGGTATGACGGCGTTCTTCTGTTTTTCGACTCAAATCAGAGGGCTTAACCAGTTGCACGTTTACGGCCCGGCCAATTCAATGATTGCAGATATCATCACCGGAAGCCTCGTTCGAAACACAAACCGCTCCTATAAGAGCTATCTTACGTATTTCATCCCGCCGCTAAGGAGTGCCAGGGAACATTTTCGGAATGCAAGGTGCAATGTAGCCAATTTCCTCCGCCGGCGACTTTATCAGGACTTTGGAATGAAAGAACTGATCGAACGCTACTACGACAGCATTCGTCTGGACAGTCCGCTTCCGATTCCGTACCGCGAGATCCTCTTAACAGCTCGCATCATGGACGAAATCTTCGCGCAGATTTATCCGATTCAGTGGCGGGCGCGCGTAAGCGAACAGATCAAGAAACAAACCGCGGATTACGCGGATGTCGCTGATTAGACTCTGACTTCTGATCGCTGACTGCTGACCTCTGACTTCTGTCCTACGCTCTCTGACGTGTGCCTTGCCACGCGACAGCTCGGCGTAGGCGCGTCCTCTGTCTTATGATCTGTCCTCCAACTTCCTGCCCCAAAACGGCGCTGGTTTCTGGGGACGATTGTCTTTGAGGGACCTATACTTAACTGCTGATAAGAAAACCATTCACTCTTGGAGGATAATGATGAATCTTGAATCATTGAAGCATAGACAGCGCACGGTTGTCGATAAATTTGGTCCGTGGACTGCCTCGAACATCCATTTGGCTGATCACTTCTACACAATCGGCGAACACATCCAGGGTGACGAGGTTAAATTGCGACGCATCTTACAGGTCGTTTCTGACGCAGCTAGTGAGCCACTGGAAACCATCCGCCTTTTAGACCTCGCCTGTCATGAGGGAATATATGCAATAGAGTTCGCGCGTCACGGCGCAAATGTGCTCGGTATCGAAGGTCGACAGGCTCACATTGAGAAGGCGATGTTTGTCAAAGATGCCCTCTCCTTAAACAACGTCGATTTTGTTCAAGACGATGTGCGCGATCTTAGTAAGGACAAATACGGCTCTTTCGATGTCGTGTTGTGCCTTGGGATCTTATATCACTTGGATGTGCCTGATGTCTTTCAGTTTATCGAACGCATAGGCGAGGTATGCGACGACATTGCCGTAATAGATACATTAATAGCACCTGGCCCGACGTCGTCCTATGTCTACGATGGAACAAGGTATTGGGGCAACAGAGTTAGCGAGGGACATAAACCCAGCGATAGTCCAGAAGATAAAATCAAGAGATACTGGGCGTCATTAGACAATGTAGCAAGCTTTCATCTCAGCCGGACTTCACTATATTGCATGCTGAGCCGCGTCGGATTTACCTCTGTATACGAATGCTACATACCACCAGAACCCGCAAAGGCTATAGATCGCATAACGCTTTTAGCGATCAAAGGAACGCGGCAGCGCATAATCAACTCGCCGCTTATGGAGGAGTATCGCGCGAACAATACACCCGAGGAGTTTAACACGCATAAAATCGAGAAATTGTACGGCAGGATTTATCGAGCTGCAAGGCTGTTGATCCCGGAAAAGGCAAGAGTAGCCATAAAAAATCACGGTTTCCTTGGGAGACTGTTTAGACCTTTCAAGCCCAGCAGATGAGTCTTCGCGCTGAACTTGGCCGCGCCCGCGACTGAGACCACATGCTTTTAGCTCCAACTACGAACATTTAGCTAACCGCGACGGGGCCCAGAGACTGAACACCTAATGGTATCATGGTGGTAGTTGGCCGTTCCAAAATGGGGTTGTAGTGATCGTTGCGAGTTTCGGGGGGGGAATCCCCCCGGCAGGCACCTGCTCTGAGAGCGTTTACGAAGAGGATCTACTAAGCTACGTTCTTGACTATGCAGGTGTGCGTTGGGCATGAACAAGAGGGGCAGCCGTTATGTCACGTCGGGCTAATGAAATACGTCCTGATAACGCCGGCAAGGAATGAGGAGAAGTTTATCGGCAAACCGCTCGACTCCATGGCAGCGCAGACACTGTTGCCGGAACGCTGGGTCATCGTGGACGACGGTTCAACGGACCGCACAGCGGAAATCGTCCAGGGTTATGCCAAACAGTTTCGGTGGATCGAACTGATTCGGCGCCCGCAACGTCAGGATCGCAATTTTGCCGGTAAGGCTATGGCGTTCAACGCCGGATTCGAGCGAGTTCGGTCGCTGTTTTTTGACGTTATAGGGAACCTCGATGCGGACATTTCAGTTGAGCCGGAATATTTCCAGTTTCTGTTGCAGAAATTCGCCGAACTTCCACAGTTAGGGGTCGCTGGTACCGCGATGCGAGAACCAGGCTATGACGCTATGAAAGACAGCTTCTACCACGAGAACGATGTGTTTGGAGCCTGCCAATTGTTCCGCCGCGCTTGCTTCGAAGAGGTCGGCGGCTATACGCCCATCAAGTGGGGAGGTCTTGACTGGATTGCCGTTCGGACAGCTCGCTTGAAGGGCTGGCAGACGAAATCATTCTGCGACAAGCTTTTCTACCATCATCGCCAAATGGGAGCCACGGAGAGCACCACCTGGAGGGCAAGATTCGACTACGGCAGAAAAGACTACTTCCTTGGCAACCATCCGTTCTGGCAGATCTTTAGAGTAGGCTATCAGATGATGAAACGGCCGTACTTGATAGGTGGCCTCGTCTTATTTTCAGGCTATCTTTACTCATTTGCGTCCCGTATGAAAAGGCCGGTCGAGGCAGAGTTGCTAAAATTCCATCGCAAGGAGCAGCTTAATCGTCTCAAGTGCTTGTTCGTGCGCTTTTTGAAAACCGGCCGATTAGAACTGCATAGTTAGACGTCCGTGGCGACAAACATTGCTGACATTAAAGGGTTCTGGAATGCAAACCCTTGCCAGGCATCTCTATCACGAGAGGCTGAGCGGCGTCGATATTTTGAGGAAATTTCCCAAAAACGATTTCAGGGTAGGGAATGGCACGTGCCGATGGTTGCCAAGTTCGACTCGTTTCGTGGGAAAGATGTGCTTGAAATCGGGTGTGGAGTAGGAACTGACGGGATCGAGTTTGCGAGGAACGGAGCCAACTATGTCGGGATTGATCTAACACCCAACTCCGTGGAACTCACGCGGGAACGATTCAAGGTGTTCGGCGTTCCAGGGCGACTTGAAGTCGCGAACGCCGAGGAAGGCTTACCGCTTGCGGACGAAAGCATAGACCATGTTTATAGCTTCGGTGTGATTCACCATTCGCCTGCTCCCGAAAAGATTGCCGGTGAGATTTACCGGGTCCTGAGGAGGGGAGGTGATTTTACGGTGATGTTGTACAACCGAAGTTCGATAAACTATTACATCGAGATTATGTTCTTACGGAGGTTATTCAAGTGGTGCCTCCTGCCGCAATTCATGCCGCGATTGATCTCCGCTATTACTGGGTTTGATCGTTGGAAGCTCGAGGGGCACCGAGATCTCCTGAAAAAAAAGAAGAAGATTTCAAAAGAAGAATGGATCAGCATGAATACGGATGGACCTTTTTGTCCTTTGGCGCGAGTGTACAATTATCAGGAGGCAGCGGCTCTTTTCGGTGCTTTTGAGAATGTGAGACAGGAAGTCTGGGAGTTTAATGTCGATCACTGGTCGCTTATCGGCAAAGCTATCCCAGAATCGGTGGCGAAATGGATTGGCCGGCGCTGGGGCTGGCATCGAATGATTTACGGGAATAAACCTTAATCCACTCCTTCCAGGGGGTGGCAAAAGGTAGCGCCCCTGACCGGCCCCCCTGCTTGGCAACTGTGTTTTGTCTCCGCTTGTTGTGTTCATGCAGAAGTCAGTATCGGTCCCGAACAAGGTCGCTAGGTCTTGTGCTATGCGGTCATTGGTAGCATCGAAAAGGCCGGCCAACAAGAGCACCGCGCTCAGGCGGATGTAGTCCCAGTAAACAAAACCTCGCCGTGACAGATGAAACATTGTTATTGACGGCCCCTGGGGCATCGTCGGAAGCCAATAATGTAGCCAAACTGCTCACCTTTTTTGGTGTCCCTTGGCGGACTCTGACTACGGAAGAGTTTTTTGCCCAGAATGGCGCAGGTCATGAAAGTTCCCCGAAATCCAGATTGATCTGCTCGTCAGACATTTTCTTGCGATTGATCGAAGATTTGGAGCGCAATCCGGAGTATGTGCGGGCTTGGGGCAACCGTGTTCATTCGGCATTTGTTTATGCAGGAGATAATTCTGAAATTCTACGGAAGTTGGTATGGAGACTCACTCGAAATGATGGCGCCGCAATCCCCGAGACAAATTCGTGTGCCGGAGATCTCGTCGTGTCGAATCACTTGAACGACTTTTGTGGGGTGATGGCGGGCCTACGAGTTGCCGCTTCCAAGACTGATCTTGACACCAGTCTCATTTTGAACGCACCCAAAGGGAATATAATCAACATCATTTCGCTCGGTTATGGCGCGACTTTCTTGAAGCTTGAATACAAAAAGGTGCCCATCTTTCTTTCAACCTCTAAAGATGTCATCGATATCGATGACGAATTGACCACGCAAAATTTCGATGTCCGGGAGCATTTTCTATCTACAGTGCCTGTCGTGCTCTACATTAAATGGGCTTTTGCAGAGGCCTGTTGGAGTGCTCCGGAGGCAAACGCTTGTTTGGTGATCGATGATCCTGTGTTGAAGTCCACGCACGGATTCGTGAACTTTCAGGAACTTCTATCCCTCATGAAGCGACACAACTTTAGTACCAACATCGCATTCATCCCATGGAACTGGCGAAGAAGCACTCCAAAAGTTGTTCGACTGCTCAGAGAAAATCCTCAAAATTACTCAGTTTCAGTTCATGGATGTGACCATACCCGGGC
>Ga0193719_10000289_pt1 | contig 18162 bp, 20 predicted proteins | sample U2a2metaG_FD_160103 | JGI IMG/M metagenome (GOLD analysis project Ga0193719, IMG submission 160103) | Soil microbial communities from a riparian zone of the East river system, Colorado, United States - U2a2 | ecosystem: Environmental > Terrestrial > Soil > Riparian zone | place: USA: East... | reverse complement strand
TCTCGGGAGCAGCGGTTTTCCATTCTTCCAGCTACCTATACCAAAAGCTCAAAATCAAACTCAAAATCAAATCCAAACTCAATAATTTTCAAATTTTATTTTCTATTTTTATAGAAAGTATCACGCTTAATTCGTATGCATATTTGCTAATGTTTGAGAATTAGTGTAAATTGATGAATTACAACAATCGACAGTTTATACGATTCTAGTTATTAGGAAGGATGTTTTTTGTCTAACTCATAAGCAAGTAATTGGTTATTCACTTCGTCACGCAAATGATCCAAACGTATAGGCTTCTGAAGGAATCCATTAATTATTCTCTTTTTTGCACATTGCATGAAAAGATCCTGGTCAAGTGCATATGCAGTAATTAGTATTGTTCTCACAAACTGATTCAAATCCTTCATCTTTTTTAACAATTCCATGCCGTTCAAGCCAGGCATTTTGGAATCACATATTACAACTGCGTAAGTATGATCATTAACAAGAAAATGCTCGAGTGCTAAAATTGGATCTGTAAAAGTAAGTATTCTAATTCATGCAGTACTTCGTAAAGCCCCTTGAAAAAGTATAGTGATATCTATATCATCGTCTACGATACTCACGATCCTATTATCAGTAGACACTAGTTCTCTGCCACCGCCGGCATCCTAAACACTGCTCCAACTAAATTCTGTAATGGCCTTACTTCTAGTTAAGTTTTTTTTTAATTCCAATTCTCAAAAGTACACCAGAGGGATTAGAGCCGTACGCGTTAACGGCCGAAAATAATACCACCAGCGAACTAATGATGGTGTGAAGTTCTTCTACGTTGTTGATTTATTCACAATAAAATATAAAATGATTAAAATCAAACTAGTGGGACGAAATGATATTCAATGAACAAATTACGATATTCTTAATGTTACGTTCTAAGTACACAAAATATTTTTATAACAATTATATCAATAAGCAAATAAATATTAACAACTGATGGGATGAGTTTTGATTGAATGAACAAGACACAACCAATTTCCCACCAGTTGTTTCTGGTTGCGTTATAATTTAGTGTACTACATACTATAAAACGGCTTACGTATAGAATGTTATAAGAATATATGCAAATGACGGAACCAAAATGAAGGTTAAAGTAATTAATATTATGAACAAATTCATTTTCACAAATTTCATTAATGAAGTTAATTATTATACATGCTAGCTATACATTCATAATAGTACAAACTCAGAAATTATATGGATGTTATCACGCAGTGTAGAGTATGCAAAAAAAGATCACTTTTGCTTTTTTGACCGTAATTGCCATTATAACGCTCAGCTGTACGGCTTTGATTCACAATCCAAGTACTATTTACGCACAGAACGGTGATAAAAATATCAGTAGCTCCGTCTACGACCTGATAAATATGGTACACTAGCAAAAACTTTGTCTAATAATTTAGTAAATTATATCAACGAGTCGGCTTCCGTTTTGGAAATAACTAGTATGATACCAGAAGTTGGTAATGCACAGTATGCGGACAAAATCAATAGTAGTCTACATGGAATAGCGGATAATAATGATATTGAGAAACGACAAATTGCAGATAACATTTTGAAACATGGTAATACTTTTGAGGCAATATTTTTTCTCCTACCCAACGGAGATATGTATATGGAAGAACCCTATGAACTTCAATTAGATCTCACTAAAAATAACTTTGCGTTCAGAGATTACTATAAAGGGGCTATTGAAACAAAACAACCATTTCTTGGAGATACAATTGTATCTGCGGCCACCGGCGAGAAATAGCTGTTATCTCTATTCCAATATACATGGAGAACGATAAGCACCTGTTAGGGATATGGAGCGGCGTATTGAATCTTAGTAAATTTAATGACATGCTTCAGTCTTTGAGTCTTCCGGATGATATAAGAGTGATATAAGAGTGATATATGTTGATGGTAACGGACAAAAAGTAGCTGATTCAAATTCTCTTGTCTCAAACAAGTCTGAATCTTTTGTGGACCTAATTAGCTTCAAAAATGGAAAATCTGGAAAAGATGGAAATACTACAGAAGTAATTAATGGTACAAAGTTTTTAGTCTCATATGCTCCAGTTGAAATACTCTCAAAAACGTGGATAATTATGACAATGATAAAGTCGGGCTAGACATTGACTGCTCCTTTATACCTGATGTTTAAATGTATCATCAAGAATAAGGACTCGAAGGAACTATTATTCTGATATCTCTTTTAGTATGGAATCAATGTCTGATTTATGTAAACCAAGATCCATTTTTGAATCTTTTCAATCTCTGATAAGCTACGAAATACATGCACAATTCACACGGAGGAGAGGGAGGCGATAATTAAACTATTTAACCTACTATTTATCCTACCAGACAACAATGAACCGCGTGTTACCTAATATCGTTGACTTAATATAAAAACATACAATTAAACTGGTGGGACCATGAGAAATTAGCTGAAATATCTGAATCAATCTTAGATGATGAATCAAAATCACCAAAGGAAAGAATAGAAGCTGGAAAGACAATGATTGCATGTCATAACAACATTTACAATATGCTAAAGTATGGTCCACTAAAGTTACCAAGTCCGGTAAAAGTATTAGAAGAATAAGAATAGGAATAAAAATGACTCGCAGAGAACCTTTTGAGTTTATTGACTTTCATTCAAATGATGAACCACGTAAGGCTTTCTGTCGTATATGTGAAGAAACTACAGGTAGATTAAACAGATTGGTTCCTCGTTATGTTAATAATATATTAGATGATAAGTTTAAAGTCTGTTCTTATTGTGGAGAGCTCTATGCAATCTATGATGTAAAATTTGTATCAGAGTATGAACCAAAAGCCAGATTAAATGAAAATCCTTTTGAATATGGTACTCAAGTATCTATGATAAATAAGAGAAGAGTAAAAAGAAATAAAAAACAGAATCAAGCCTAAATATATATACAATACTCTACAACTTCTAACCTAATTAAGGATGTCATCCTTCAAAGCACCACGTTTTCCGAGCACTAATAAGATAAAAATTGCAGCGGCAGTTATTACAATAATTGTTATTATAGTTATATTGGCTGAATCAATAGTAATTGTTGAAGCAGGTCATCGGGGGGTAGTGCTTAACCTTGGAGCAGTTGAAAATAGGGTATTAGGAGAAGGTGTACATTTCATTGCTCCTTTTATAGAACAAGTCGTTCAAATGGAGGTAAGAACACAAAAGTTCCAGGCAGAAGCAACTGCTGCATCAAACGATTTACAAGAAGTACAGACTGTTATTGCATTAAACTATAGAATTGATCCACAGGAAGCAAACAAGATATACCAAATATTGGGTGTCAACTATGCAGACCGCGTAATATCTCCAACTATTCAAGAATCGGTCAAAGCTAGCACAGCCAAATTTAATGCAGAGGAATTAATCACAAAAAGAGAAACTGCAAAAAGTGTTATTGCTAATGCGATAAGAAGTACGCTTGCTGCAAATGATATTCAAACACAAAATGTTTTTATCACTGATTTTAAATTTTCAGAGGCGTTCGCTACACAAATAGAACAAAAAGTGGTAGCTTTTCAAAAATACCTTACTGAACTAAATAACCTAAGGTCTGTTTCGGTAGTTGCAAATCAATCCGTTGCCCAGGCTGAAGGACAGGCAAGAGCAACTGCTGCCAGGGCAGGTGGTGAATCACAAGCAATAAAGATTATCACGAGTCAATTAAGAGAAAGTCCAGAATACCTCCAGTGGCAAGCCATATCAAAGTGGAATGGACAAATGCCGTATGCCCTCGGGAGCAGCGGTTTTCCATTCTTCCAGCTACCTTTGCCAAAGGCTCAAAACCAAACTCAAACTCAATAATTTTCAAATTTTATTTTCTAAAAATCATAATTGGTACGAATATTATTTAGCATTGGTTTAGAACCACCTCAATTCTCTAATATTTTCAAGAAAATAGACTAAAAGTAAAAAGTTTATTAGATGAATTGCCAGTTCTCATCTCTTCCCTATCTTTTTTGTTATGAACTTTTTTTACCTTAATCCTGATGAAGAGAGTAAAATCCAACTAAATCTGTAACGATAAGTATATCACATTATTTTAGTTGGCCGAACTATCTCATTAGCCACCTAGGTAATTTTCAACGATTTGAGATTTTCATATGATTCTCTAAGTTTTAGATACAGATCCTTCATTGATGGTTCCAGGAGTGCATAAGAGAGGTAGAAATCCTCAGCCTCACGTAAGTATCTTTTTATTTTGTTATTCACTAGGTTTCCACCTAGCTTTGATATATTGTTGATAAATTTCATATTATTCTCTCTATCTATCAATTTTAAGACTTTGATATCATAGTCAGCAGAGCTTAATCCTTTGCAATAATCATGGAATCTGGCCAACTGCCTTTGTTGATCATCGTCTCCAGGAAAGTTTTCAAGCGGTTTTATCTTTAGATCCATACAAATCTCATAGACCCTATTACCAAATCGGTATCTGAGATATGCTTCAAAACCATATTCTTTAGTTTTATACAAATCAAGTATTCTGGCATTATCTTCCATCACATCGTGCAATATAGAAGAAACTATTTCAACACTAGTGATATTCCGATTAGCTGTTAGATAGTGTTTTACCATATCCCTTGTTACAGGCCAAATATGTGTTTCAAGAAATGGCGATTGATTGTCTTCTCGTTTGATCCGATCATGTATCTCGGAGGATACATCCATTGCAGTAATAATATAATCATCAATTCTTATACCACTTTGAACAAGGAAATTTTCTAGATCTTCCCTCTTGACAAAATCCTGATTCTTCATCAGTTTATTCTTAACTGCTGCATAACAAAAGGATTTCTTATTTCACAAGAAAAGAGGCGATGTCTAGATCTGACAAGAGCCATGAAATCTTTATTGGAGAACAAATTTTTAATAATCGAAAAAATTTTTCATATTAACTACTGTTAATTTTCTAATTAGCAGGTGATCCATCTGTTATTTCTTGTTCATCGTATCAATTGCCCTCTTTTTCTCCTCATTTAATTCATCGAGTGAAACACTATTTGCCAAAATTATAGTTTTACCACTTTCGTTGGTATCAGCTTCAGTAAATATCGCTGCATATTCACATGATGACAGAACCTTAATGACCGAATCATCTTCAGGCAGCCTTAGTTCTAACTCTCTAAGTGGTATTACCGAACCATAATTATCAATATCAAGTTCAACAACTTTGACTTTATCTGCTATTATCTCTTGTATTTTTACTAGCAAAATACACCATATTATACATCACTCAGCTACTTAGGTATTTTCACCTAGATTGCCCTCAAATCTAATAAAAAAAATAATATATCTCTACAAACCGTCGTCCAAGACATTTTCTGGCAATGCGAAAAAGTAAGTCTAATTAAATTATTTTAAATATTGTAATTTGGTAACCAACAAGATATAGATGACAAATTGAATTTCAAAATTTCTACAAAATCCTAATATTTGAGCGGAGTTATATATTTGTAAAGATATTCTTATTAATGATATTTGTTCTATAATACTAATGCTAAATAGTAATTTTGAACTGCATATTGAAGTACTAGTTCCTATAATTATAACTTTAAATACAGTATTTGTTTCTGGTTTCATCGATCTTGACTCTACTGGTATTATTATCTCAAATTCTATCAATATATATGAAGAAAAGAGGACAAAATCATCAAGACTACCCTCTAGCCATTGGTGTAGAAAATGCTCCTCAGATTCATTTTACCTAGAGGATACTATTGAAGTTACACCCTCCAGCAAACCAACATTGTGCGAAATATATGTATGTGACAGCTGTGGGCAGAAAATTGAACATTGGAAGTATTTTGAGGAATCTCGTTCACCCTGAACTTTTTTGATTGGTTTCATGTGAATAATGCGTAATATTATTATCATCAGGCTGGAAACAAGAGATCAAAGGAACAGTTATGAAGATAATATTAACAAAATAACATCCAATAACTAGCTTTCTAGGAGCTTTAATATTCTACTTACAAAGCAACTAGAACTTTAATCGCTGTTTCAAATCAACTATTGTATTATTCAATTGTTTATTAATTTGTTCATATGTTTCTATTTGCTTCTTCATTCTGGATAATTGTTCATTCAGCTCTTCCTGTTTCCACATGGTTTCAAAAATAGTAACATATGAAAGAACAGTTGATCTAATGGTAGAAAACAATGATAGGCCCATAGCCTCCTGAGGGGTATTTTTCGTATCATCTTTTAATTCAACGTATAATAGAAATTTTCTATCAACTAATAAAATAGAAGCTCTAATTCTTAATGCTTGTCCAAGGTTCATAATCTTAATATCCCATTCATCTCTCAATTTTTTTGAAATTTTATGTATATCATCATCAAACGGAGTAAGAATTCTTATTTTTAACTTGCTATTATTTTTTCTCATTTCCTGTAATTTAGTCATCATACCCAATCGTTCTTGTCTATGGAAAGCATTAGACGTTGAAAAGAGTCCCAAAATTTCACTCTCAGATGACCATGCTAACTTAGAACCTAACTCTTGTACTTGAACTGGATCCTTAATAATTTCAAAAGTTTCATTTTCATTTATATCCATCTTATTTTTCATTTTACCGAATTCTTGTTCCTTTAGCATAAGACTGGCCAAAATAGGATTGGAAATGTGTTGTTCATCATTACAAACAGTGGTTCTGAATTCATCGCCATATAAGCTGGCGAGTTTTTTAAACATGCTCATACATTCCTCTGAATTAAAAAAGTATTTGGATCCATCTATTTTCTCCTGTATTGTATTATTTCCTTTAAAGGTTTTACCACATAATGCACAAGTAAGCCTATCATCAGGATTTCCTGCGTTCAGAATTTCGTTCAACTATCTATTAAATCTAGCAAAGTTATTTAAAAGTTTAATGAAATATTGAAACAATAATAAAATATTCCTATAATTTATGTAAAAAACTCAATTAATCCTTTTGTAATATTGCATTGCATCATTGAGAAGACCACCTCTCAAGATTTCAAATCTTATGCAACAATTGAGGTCGACTAATGTTCTAAATTTTTTTACTAGATGATTTCAAAAAACTGACTATTCGTTGTAAGTATATTTCTATTCTCTTTACCACATGGCATTAGCCTCAATTCATGAAAGGGAACTGACTGTAAATCGACCAGTAAATAACCAAAATTATACTGTAGGACAAAGTTGGGGAGCTTTGAGAAAAGCTTGGAAAGGGTATCGAATTGCAAAGGTACAAAACGACGATACCAAAATGACAGAGTATGCAAACAAGATTAGGAAAATTCAGGGCGAATTAAATATTGCCGTAGCGTCATTCCCTAATTTGGGAATTTCCTAACTTTTTTTTAGTGAATCAAAATATTTATTTAATTTTTCCTCCTTTATATTTAAATCAATGAAGTAGAAGGACCTTTATAGTCCTGGATACCACCGAAGCCGAAAATTATTGATACCATGAATAGAAAATTGATGTGGGGTTCAAATTAATTATCGAAATGTTTATTACAAATATACCTAGTCCTGTACTAAAGCAGAGAAGTAACGATCTTCACGGTTGATTACTTCTTCTCTTCCGGTATAGACTTGTCCTCAACTAATATGTATTTTGATAGCACCTTATATGCCAAGAATACAAGTAAAGCAATAATAATAAATTCTATGATGTTTGAAATTAGATCACCGTACTTGAATTCAGAGGGCACACCGTATATACCTATGACAGTTGCAGACATGTTATTAAGACTTCCGGGCAAGAATAGACCAATAGTAGGATCAATAATATCTTTAACAAATGAGGTTACCACTTTTGATACTGCCTGACCTATAACGAAAGCAATTGCTAATCCAATTATTCCAAAGGTTATAAGGAATGCGATATACTGTTCTTTGAATGATTTTTTCTTTGCAGGAGATTGCTCTGCCAATGTTACAAATTCGAAGTAATTTAAAGCATATAAAGATTTCATAAGTATCAAAAAATAAATTAGGATTATGCAACGGTATGCAGCTGACGTGCGGTTTGCCCTCGTAGCCTAGTCTCATATCTGATCAGATTTTTAACCGGCAACTTTTCACAAATATTACAGACAATGCTGATACCACAACTAATTACCACAAGGAATTACATTTATCAAGAGATACATAGACATGGGTATTAATACACAAATTTTCTGGATTTCGCATTCTATTATTGTTTGAGTGCTTTTTATTGACCTTCAAGTAAAGAATCAATTTTATTGTTCAGGTCGAAAATTTTCTCTAGGAGTTTTTCATTATTTTCTTCGACTTCTTTGATTTTCTCTAGGAGTTTTTCATTATAATTTTCTAATTGTTCAATGCGATTTAATGTATAATCCTGCTTATCAGAAGTCTTCTTTTGTCTATTGAAAATCCACCAACTAATTATTCCACCAATTATTGCACCAGCAATGATTCCTAGATAGGTACTAGATGAATTGGTCATATCCATGCAATTTGAATATAGTTCTGGTATGCAACCCCAGGTTAGAGCCCATAACCACATGGTTTTGATTTGTTATACTCTATTTTATACCATTCTTCTTGTTTTTAGGCTATAGCTGATTTCAAAATATCTATCGATATTATCTATCTACCACTTCCTGGTAAACCAATTCCTTTCAAAGGAGTACGATAATCCGTAGTTACGCTGATCCCCTCTTTTGTAGTTACATTGATTGTTTCTATTTTCGTATCGGGCTTAGGATAAAAGAAAAATGATTGACCTGGGGGTAAACTGCCTAAATGTTGAGTATCATTTTTACCTAGATTTACATTAATACTTGTGAGCGGGTACATTCCAATATTATTGACTCTTACTCTATAGTAAGTACCAGCGATATCAGTCGTATCCTTCGTAGCGTCAACTTCAAGGGCATATGGAACTTTGGATTCTTGCTTTATCAATAAAAAAATTAATACTGCTAAAAGTATTACTCCAATCAAAGAATAGTAAAGATAAATTCTTTCCATTATCAAATCTAGGATTTTGTTATTTAATAACTTACATCAGAATAGGACTTGTAAAAATTTGACAAAAAATGAGTCCGTTTTTGTATTGAATATTCACTAATGGATTAAAACTTTAAAAACGGAGTTTAATTGTTCAAAAATAGTAAATTCATGGAAATAGTAAAATGAATATTGCAAAATATAAATTCTTAACTTGACTTCTTTGATCTGATTTGGCTTTTGATATACCGAACTGGGTCGCTGTAATTATTGAATTAGGTATAGGAATCGCAATTGCAGTTGTGGTGTATATACTTCAGTCCAGAACTGCAAGGTTGGCCGAAGAACTACTGTCGAAAATTTCATCGATGACATATAGGATGGATTCGTTATTAGAACAACGAAGATTAGACGAACTATCCAAAAAGGCGTTTGAGTGTAAGAGGATCATAGATCACTTGGAGTACATACAGAAAAAGGAAGAAGAATTAAAGGAATATTTAACCGATTATATCTCGGGTGATACGACAAGCGAGCAGTTGCATTATTTTGTGAAGCAGAATTTTATGCCTATTGCCAAATACAGGATTCGTGAGTTAGAAGATGCGACAAGGCAGCTAGGAGACAAATTAAGTGATAATAAACTAAGATTGGACTTTCTGTCGTACATTGAAGCATTCTTGAATCTCAGCGAAACGGTGGTACTAGATGATAAACCGCAAAATGATAACCACCTTGAAAGTTTTATAATTTCTATTAATCTTCAACTACGAAGAATTCAGGAATTTCTTACTAGATTTCGTAAAGAGATACAGCAAACTAACAATAATGTGTAGTAATTTATGTAGTAGATTACAATATTCGTTTTTAGTAAAGGGACTATTCTCTTTTCCTTCTATTCGAGTAAATAGATTGCATTCTAATATTAATGGAATTAGATTTCATGAATAAGATCCTTAAGGTTCCTCTTTGGCTTTGGTACAAGCATCTTTACTGGATATCCTAGACAAAGAATGGAGGACGGTGAGAGATCCGTACGTAAAATTTCCATTAACTTATTTTCATCCAACATGCCTATCCATATCGAGCTCAATCCCAAAGCATGTGCAGCCAACTGAGAGTATGCAGCTGCGAGAGTCGCATCTTGTTGAGAGAATTTTCTGATTGTCTCTGGCGGAAAATTTAATTTTACTCTCTTGGGATTCATGCAAAATCCAAGTACGACAGGTGCATTCACATATGGTTGATTGTTGGCAGCTTCAACAAGCTTTTTCTTAGATCCTTCATTCTTTATGTGATATATCTCAAAGCCTTGAAATCCTCCTGCAGTTGGCGCAGTATCCGCTGCTGCAAAAATCATTTCAAGCTTCCACTCTTCAACTTTTTTATTTTCAAATTTTCTCTGGGATCTTCTATTCAGCATAACATTGAAGATGTTTGTTTGTACTATGTCTACTACATCATGACTTGGAACTTCCTCTTTTGGATATAGTATCTGTGTACTCTTATCTGTAAACATTCTTGAAAAGATATCACTCGGAAAGGACACATAATTGTATTACCCTTCAGGTTATTAAACTGGATCAGTTCCAAAATTTCATACCGAAGTTCTGTATCCTCGCAGATGTCGATGAACTAAGCGATACAATCTTTGATTAAACCTTATAAACCTCCATTGAATACCATTAAAAGGTCAAAAATGGCTAAAAATAAACCAGTGATGGAATTATTTTGCTAACTTAACGTATTGAAATTGATTCAACTAACTGGGATAGATTTATTCTATAGTAATCAATCTTAGCTGCATCATATTGTTGAACTATTTCAATTGGCTCTCCTTTATTCTTTCTATGTATAATAAGTTCCCTCTGATAGTAGCTTGTAACATAGGTGTAACCACGCCTCCTAGCCTCTCTTAGAAATTCCGATCTGAGCATATGACCTCCTTTTTCTCCGTGGTACCCAGTTTCGATAGCAATCCATTCCATAAAAACTGAATTCATTTTACCTAAATTTTCATCGTAGGTACCACGTCTGAGGGACTCCATATGTATTGCATTCTTTTTACCTAAACCTTCATCATATCTACCAGGTTTAGGCTTGTGTTTTTCTAAGAGCCCACCTTTTACATATCCCACAATCTCTCCTCCCTTACTATTAATTCTAAGCGTAATCAGAATCGTACTTGGATCATAAAGTGATTTATGAAATTCTCTATCATCGAAATTTGTAGGAGAACAATACTCATGACGTATCTTCATAATAGTATCAATTATATGTTCATTCATTTTATTCCTATCGTTCATAATATTTTCAACAACTGTTAGCAAATTAACTTCATTTTTACGTAATGAAGCTTTTATTTCGAGTTCTTTTTCCCAAGCCTCCCTAAAATCTTGAACGTTATCAAAAAAATTCTTCCTATATGCAGGGGGTAAACTCTGTATTACCATTTCAAAGGTATCTTTATCATCTCTTTGTTTAAGTGCAGTAAAGTATTCCACAGATTTTTCATTAATGACTCGCGGATGCCATCCAATACCACGAGCATTGCGTCTGGCAAGTTCATTAGCATATTTAAAATCACCCAAACAGTACCCCGCGATGCGGTCACAAATGGATAAGAACAATCCAAGTTTTTCATAATGCTTTCTTATATTAGTATCTTCTTCATCGATACCCGCCAAGGAAAACAGTTCATGTATTCTTTTTAATGCATGTTCCTTTTGTGCTCCCATGAAAGGATATGTTGTTCTATGTATTAACGCAATGACCACATTCAGATCTATCTCAAAAGAGTCTATAAGATTAGCCAATTTTTGATCGTTTCTAATAAACAACTCAATATTATCCTCATTGGGTTTTTCAAATTCCTTTCTTGGATCAAAATCATGAAAAAGTGCCGCTACAAAAAGATGTTTGATGTCTTTTTTACTTATCTTATTTTCTGATTTTTGATTTGCTGCCGATAGTAACGAAACGTAAGCAACTTCAAGATTATGATCTATGGTGTGATAGCCAGGATAATCTGATCCAAGACCATATTTCGAAAATTCAGAGACCGCATGCCTTATAATTCTAGATGTTGCCTTTATATCAAAATCCATGTTTGTAGCCAATTCCAGTATTTTGTCTTTATGAGATGCTTCTTTAGTTAGACCAACATTATATCGAGTCCACCAGGGAAACAGCCTAATTCTTTTATAATGTTCATACCACCAAGGTAATGATTTGACGGGAGTCACTTTTTGTCCGATTTCACTTTTTCTGATTTCTTTTTCATCTTTATTGAATATCATTGTGACACTTGCAATTAACAATACAATTGAGTATAAAAAACTTATGATGGAAGCATGTAAGAGCATGGAAATGCAGGAAACATGCTATTAACGATGATAAATTCCAAATAAATTGGGTTAATAATGTATTTTTTAGTTTCCCAAATTCTGTATGCTTTTTGCATGGCAAGTAGTTAGATAATTGTCTATACTATTTACTCGATCTCTACCATAGACAATTTGATATTTTGGAGATTTTAGATCCTGTTGTATTTTTATGAGTTGTATAAAATCATTGGAAAGCGCTTTTCTAGGTTTCAGGCTTCAAAAATTTTAGAGAAATTTGAATACACCACTTTACAGTTCTTGGCCAAATTTTCGAATTCAGCTTTTTTGTCATTTAAAATAATATCAGCAGTTACACCGGTTTCTTTCATCTCAGTTACATAATTCTCTATCCAATTTTGAATCATTTCAGGCGTTACTTCAAGGTGAAACAAAATACCTATAGAGTTACCAAGTCTGAATGCCTGTGGATACAAATTGGAGCAGGCCAATAGTCTTCCTGACGTTGGAACCTCATAAGTATCTCCATGCCATTGGAATACTTTCATATTCTTATTAGCTATCCCTTTGAAGATATCATCCGTTCCTTCATTATTTATTGCTATGTCGAACCATCCGATCTCTTTTTGCTCTCCTTTGTATACTCTGCCGCCAAGTGCTTGGGCAATTAATTGCGAGCCTAAGCAGATTCCAAGTAGCGGGACTTTATGCTGGGTGGCATTCCTTATTAATTCTTGTTGCGCATCTAGATAAGGTAGGTTTTCATATACAGACATGTATCCTCCCAAAATCACTATTGCCGCATACTTTTCAAGATCATCGGGAATATTGTCCTTTTTTACATGTATAGTCTTGATCTTATATCCGTCAGATTCAAATAATTCCGTAAAATTGCCCAGTGTCTCAATCTTTGTATTTTGGATAGAGAGGATGGTGTCTTTCAACTAAACAATAATGAATTGACTCATTATATCTACTTTCAGTAATAACCGAATTCAATTTCTAGTACTGTACGCCAACAGGAAATAAACACAAAATCAGGTAAAACTAATTTTAATTTATTAGTTATTGTTTTAGTAACACATCCACTTCTCCATTGTGGACATTGTAATTGTTAAAAGCTTTCATTCACCTTTATCGGTAGCATGAAAATATTTTATTTTTTTAATTCCCTGTATCTAAAACAATTTATCGTGTGATCATTAACCATACCGATTGCTTGCATCATTGAATAACATATCTTGGACCCTACAAACTTGAATCCTCTGTTTTTAAGATCTTTATAAATCATATCAGATTCGTGAGACATAGAAGGAACATCCTTATGACTTCTCCAAGAATTTTGTATTGGTTTGTATCTTACAAAGTTCCATATATAAGTATCAAAACTGCCAAACTCTTTTTGGACCTTAAGAAATGCATTAGCGTTTATGATTGTTGCTTCAATCTTTTTTTTATTTCTGATTATGAATGGATTGGAATAAAGTTGCCTAACCTTCATATTATCATAATTAGCGATTTGTTGCACTTGAAAATTATCAAATGCTTTTCGAAATGCTTGACGCTTATTGAGAATAATACGCCAGCTTAAACCTGCTTGCATTCCTTCAAGTATTAGAAATTCAAAAAGCTCCCTATCATTATGTATCGGTACTCCCCACTCCTTATCATGATAGTCTATTTCAAGCTGATCTTTTGCCCACACACATCTTGCATTCATTTCTATTATGCTACATATTTTCTTTATACCATCATCGTTATAATTTTAATCATATCGGCATGATAAATTTTTATTCAGATAAATCGTCATATCGTAAATTTAACGTTAGAGAACTGGAAGGGCATAAAATTGAAGCGATCACATACCAGAACCACTACAGCAATTTGATATGACTTGGGTTATTTCGCTGGTACTGATTGGGTTGACATCGTTAATAATAGACATGCACGATCCTTCGGAAAGGATAAGAAGACTTAAGTTGGTATGGATGTAAGCCTCATGTACAAGCTAGAAGGACAGCTCAAGAACCTGCAATCGACCTTTGAATCCTTGTCTAAATAGGTTCGGTATTTGATAAACAGTATCTCTAAGCGGTTGAAAGTGTGTGATTGTGACTGTTGACTAAAAATTGGTTATGGAAATTTAATCACTATAAAAGATCATTTTTTGAGAACTTGCCTGCAAGTATTTTCCCAGGTTTTGATGTGTACTCTGGAATGCCAATACCAACAGCAATCATAACATCCTTATCTTTTGCATGGGGCGAGAAAAATTCAGACACAGCATCGTCATAAAAGGTGGACCCTGAAGCCCCAATTCTTTGATTATAAGCAGACAGATAAATCCTTCCGGCTATGATACCTGATTCAAATTGGCATAACCTGTACCCTCTATTTCCCAGTCTATCTAATACTAATCTGAGATTAGTCATCATATAAAATACTGCGCTAGCATCGCTGAACAGAGATTGTTCTAGGCATAAATATCCTGACATATTTCTATGAACGTTCGGTTTTAAGAGATCAATTGTATTGTCTTTTCGATTAAAAAAATACGCTCCTTTCTGCATATCAGTTACATCGTTTGCAATAAAATAGATGTCTATCATTGACTTTTTTTCAACAAAGTCAGAATGAATAGATTTAGTTAAACTATAAAGTATATTTGATAGCTGTACAAAGGTAATTGGCAGTCTCGAGAATTTTCTGGTTGATCCCCTTAAAAGTATAACATCAGATAGCGGTTGTGAAATAACTGGTTTAGGATCTATTGATTTTGACTGTAACTTCATATCAGCGTTTTCTGTTTCTTTGATTTGTCCCATCGTAGCTATGGAGCGAGTCCACTCGAGTACCTCCTCACTTGAATTTAATGATGATGCTTTATTTAATTTCCAGATCTCGGGATATTCAATTTCTTGACTCTGTGAAATAGGAATAATATCTGGAACAAATCTAGTTGGATATTCCACCTGCTTGGGTTCTTGTTGAGACAAACCTATCCCAATTGGTGCCAAAACTATTGATGCTTCTTTTTGCTCATCAAGACATAACATCTCATTTACAACTTTGTCAACAAATCCAATAATTAATTTGATATCCAGACCAAAGGACATGGCAGTAGCAGCCAAATTCGCAATAATCACACCAGAATCCCAAAACCAGTGTCTATATGAACGAGCCCGATATTTCCAAGCGTTTCTCCATGCAATGGAGGTAAGAATTATGGTAAATGGTGAATTCTTTATTACTTGATCATAGCCCGAAGCCTCGGATAAAAGTAGTCTATTGTCCTCTTCTCTCAATTTAGTTAGAGCAAACTGACCTGGGCAAAAGTGATACACACCTGCTTGCAAACCGTTAATATTCTCAGTTACTATATACAATTCTATTGGATATAAGGCACCAGTGGCAGGTGCAGCACGCATAAAATAACTTCCGTGAGGATACTTGATTTGCCTTGTAATTCCCGAGGAAAAAAAAAGTAATGATGATAATAATTTAATATTTATTTTGGTATCAACTGGAAAAGGGATTTGACTTGTATCTTTCATGGTAATAACATTCAAACTTGGGATGGGAAAATCTACTGGAAGGGCTTCTGACGGAAGACTAGTATAAAATTTAAATGGTTTCGGCTTGTTATCCCAATCTAAGTAATGGTTAGATGATCTAATACTAACCTCGGAATGCTTTGTTTCTTGATGATATTCTAGTGCATATTTAATATCTTTATTCAATTGATCCTACCTAAGATAAAAACAATTGTATTATAATAATTAATCTAGTTTGTTAGATTATAAGAACCAATTATAGTTACTATCATTTTTTATTAATCAGAAATTCTGTTTTTGATTGAATTTTTTCGTATATCCAATAACAACATATAGTAGATTACGATAAAATTTAAATAGTTTATAAGTACATTACTTTCATTGACACTCTCAATAAACTGTAAAGATGCAGGGGATCCGGTTTGTACTCACACAATGTATGGAGAAACTGAAGAAGAATTACTCCAAAATGCTAAAGAACATGGTATTAAGGTCCATGGTTACAAGGAAGAGCAATGGAACGAAGATATTTCGAAGAATTTAGAACATTTTAGAAAAGTTATAAAGAAAACTTAGACTTCACCCACGGCCGATCAAACAAAGGCGAAGGTACATTTATGATATTTTTTGTTCGTAAGTATGAATAGATATTTATGATTTACTGAGGTTAAGAAATAAGGAATCGAATATCCAATTCTGGCATACTCTTGTTTATATCCTTATTTAGTAAAAATATAGATGATATCAACTATTTAGCATTAAGTGAATTCCTTCAATTTTTCCGTATTATTGATGATATAGTTACCCAGAATCGAAAGAATTAATATTGGTTTAATACTCAAATCAAAACCAAAATGTCCGAAGAAGGGATCGCAAGTCAGTTACTCCAAGAAAGTGTTGGGAAGAATGTACTCGTTAAACTAAAAGGAAGAAGATCAATAAAAGGAAAAATTAAAGGATTTGACAAACAGATGAATATAGTGATGACGGAAGCAGTGGAGATATTAGAACAGCCAGCCAATAATAACAACCCAGAAAAAGGCAAAGATCAAGAATCACAAGTAGGCGATGCATTAATACGCGGTGATAACGTAATTACGATTGCAATTTTATAGAACATGTAGTGCAAATAAGGTGCTTATTCTCAATGCCCTATGAGTAAAGAAAAAAATCAATTTAAATAAATTAGGTTCTTCTTGCTCATTTATAGTTAATTAATTGGTAACATAATAATATTTTACAGTGGAAATATCTATAAATTAAAAATTTTGATTGCATCATTGAATTCTGAAATATTTAGAGGTGCTACTTTTGCAAGTTCTATATTTTCTCTAACATGGTTGAGTTTCTTCTGTCCAATTAATGGAGCAATTACATTTGGAGTGGATCTGGTTATTTGTACTATTTTTAGTAATTGATTGTCATATCCTTGGTAATCTGGTATTTTGGCACTCAACAATTTTGCTTGTAATAATGGCACGCTAGTAAAAACTCCAATGTTTAATTTATTACATGCTTCCAAGATGGTAAGATCATTATCCGAACCTACAGATTGGTTCTTGAGCAAATAAGCCTCTCTATACACTAGATTGTATGGAAGTTGGATAAAACGAAAGCCATGATCTTTTCCTGCCACATCTTCTGCTAATTTTACCATTTCTTCCAGGGATAGATATCCTTCTTCGTTCTGAGACATCCTAAAACATGTCCATGTTGCCATTCCATAGTATCTGATCTTGTTCTTCGACCGATACTCTTCATAAACTTCAAAAACTCTCCGTATCATTTCATCAAACTCATTTCTAGTTATATCTTCAAACCAACTCTCATACGCATTATGAACGTAAACAAGATCAATGGTGTCAAGTTGCATATTTGTCAATGATTTATCAATACATTTTCGAATATATTTTGGATTTAATACATTATAACCGGAGCTTATATCTTTGGAATCTATTATTCCTTGTGAAATAAACATTTTGTGCATATATTCAAGTACATCGATTGAAGGGTAATCTCCATCATTGGTAATGTATCCATTTTTTGTTGATATAAAAACTTGATCTCGTGAAATAATCCTGTCATCTATTAGCCTTTTGATTGCCTGGCCAATATTTTTTTCTGATTTCATAGAACGATAATTTATAGCTGTATCGATTACATTCATTGCACCCGACTTTACAGATTCATAAATCGCATTCTCTAAATCTCTATCATCTTCTGCTGTAATTTGGCCCAGATAGG
>Ga0193719_10000286_pt1 | contig 18199 bp, 21 predicted proteins | sample U2a2metaG_FD_160103 | JGI IMG/M metagenome (GOLD analysis project Ga0193719, IMG submission 160103) | Soil microbial communities from a riparian zone of the East river system, Colorado, United States - U2a2 | ecosystem: Environmental > Terrestrial > Soil > Riparian zone | place: USA: East... | reverse complement strand
CCGCGAAGGGCGGTACGGTCGACGGCGACGTGGTGGGCGGGTCGTGCAGCGGCGTCCTCAAGGTGCGCTGGCTGGAGGAGCACGCGGCCCGTGGCGGCACCACCTGGTTGGTCGCGGGCCGCTGGCTGGGACGTGATGTCGACCGCGGCATCTTCGCCCCGCGACGCCTCCGGCTCGTCGATGGCGCGTCGAGGGGACGTGGCGCGCTGCGCGACCGCATCGCCGCGCGCAGCGCCCGGCTCTTCGGACGCCGCGCTCCGCTCGTCGACGCGCTCGTCATCGCCCGGACGGCGGAGCTCGACCTTGAAGTGCGAGAACGCTACGCCCGCTCCGGCCTCGCGCACATCCTCTCGATCTCGGGTCTGCACGTCGGCTTCATCGCGGCCTGGCTCGGTCTCGTGCTCCGCCTGCTCGGACTCGGGCCCCGCGCGAGATTCTGGGCGGCCACGACACTGATCGCCGCCTATTGCTGGCTCCTCGGTCTCCCCGCGCCCGCGACGCGCGCGGCGGTGATGCTGGCGCTGGACGGGTTCGCGCGCCTCCGGCAACGCGTCGTCGCCCCGCGGGGGTTCATCGCCGTCGCGGCGCTCGTCGTGCTCATCCTCGATCCCTGGGCCGTGCGATCGGTCGGCGCGTGGCTCTCCGTCGGCGCCGTCGCCGCGGTGATCTGGGCCGCGCGCGCCACCGAGCGCAGCTCCCGGATCACGCGCCTGTTCGCGCCCGCCGTCGCGGCGACACTGATCACGGCGCCGATCTGCGCGTATGCGTTCGGAACGGTGGCGCCGATCGGGATTGTCGCGAACCTCGCCGCGATCCCCCTCGGCGCCATCGCGGTCCCCGGTGTCATCGTCGCGCTGCTGTCGTCGTCGACACTGCTCGCCGCGGGCTCGGGGCTCTGTCTCGCGCTGCTCGATGTGGTCGCCGCGGCAGGTGCCGCACTGCCGGGCGGTCACACGGTCATGACCGCCGGGTGGCCCGCCGCGGCGCTCTGGTCGGGGGTGCTCGTCGTCGCGTGGTGGCTGTGGCGCACGCCGCGCCGTCCGTGGCTCATCGCGGCACGCGTGTCGTTCATCGGGGTCCTGCTTTCGTGGACGGCGTCTTTCGCCGCCTTTCGCCGCCTTTCAGACTGCCGTTGCCTCACCGTACATTTCCTGGACGTCGGTCAGGGCGATGCCGTCGCCCTGCGTACGCCCGGGGGGCACTGGGTTCTGGTGGATGGAGGCCCGCGCAACGAAGCGCGGGATGCGGGCCGGCGAGTGGTCGTGCCGTTCCTCCGCAGGGCCGGCGCTCAGCGGCTCGCGGCCATCGTGGCCACGCACGCACACGCGGATCACGTCGGTGGATTGCCGGCGGTGCTCGGCGCATTGCCCGTGGAGAACGTGCTCGAGCCCGGCGAGCCGTTGGGGGAGAGTCCGTATCTCGAGTTTCTGGCGGCGAGTGAAGCGGCCGGCGCCCATTGGCACGCGGCGCGGCGGGGCGATCGCCTGGACCTGGACAGCGTGCGCTTCACCGTCCTGAGCCCGGACAGCGCCTGGGCGGCCGAGACGACCGATCCGAACGAAGAATCGGTCGTCCTGCTGGTCGAGTATGGGAGGACCCGCTTCTTGCTCACGGGCGACGCAGGTTTGCCGGTCGAAGCGCGGCTGGCGGGGCGGGTGGGCGACGTCGACGTGCTGAAGGTGGGACACCACGGGTCGCACTCGGCGACCTCGGACGCCTGGCTCGACGAGGCGCGACCCGAGATCGCCGTGATCAGTGTCGGCGCGCGCAATACCTACGGGCATCCGGCGCCCGACGTGGTGGCCCGGCTGGTCGCGCACGGGGTTCAGGTGCATCGGACCGACCGGGAGGGCACGATCACACTCGAAAGCGATGGACAGCGTGTTTGGACCTACTGAAGTCATCACGATCGAGCGGTTCATCATGGAGCAGGAGCGGCTCCACCCGGAGGCGACGGGGGAGCTGTCGAACCTGCTCTATGATATCTGTCTCGCCGCCAAGATCATCTCGCGCCAGGTGCGCCGCGCCGGGCTCACCGACATCCTGGGCTCGATGAACACGATCAACGTGCAGGGGGAGCTGCAGCAGAAGCTCGACGTATTCGCCAACGAGACCGTGCGGAACAGCGTGCAACACACCGGGCGCATCTGCATCATGGCGTCCGAAGAGGATGAAGAGCCCGTGCCGGTCCCGCCGGGGAAGCCCGCCGGCAAATACGTGCTGCTGTACGATCCGCTTGACGGCTCGGCCAACATCGACGTGAACGTGTCGATCGGAACGATCTTCTCGATCCATCGCCGCGTGACCGCGAAAAAGAACGGCGCGGGCACGCTCGTCGACTGCTTGCAGCGGGGACGCAAGCAGATCGCGGCCGGGTACATCTTGTACGGCTCGAGCACGATGCTCGTGTACACCACCGGCTCCGGCGTGCACGGCTTCACGCTCGATCCGACGATCGGCGAGTTCCTGCTCTCGCATCCCCAGATTCGCACGCCCGAGGTGGGCAACTATTACAGCGTGAACGAGAGCCACTGGAACCAGTGGACCCCCGGTGTGCAGCGCGCCGTCGGGGCGTTCAAGAACGGCGACGGCGCGGGGCGGGTGCGCGCCAAGAACGCGCGGTACATCGGCTCGCTCGTGGCGGACTTTCATCGCAATCTGATGTCGGGGGGCATCTTCCTGTATCCGGCCGACACGCGCTCGCCCCAGGGCAAACTGCGCTTGCTCTACGAGGCGGCTCCCCTCGCGTTCGTCGTGGATCAGGCCGGCGGACTCGCGACGGATGGCAAGCAATCGATCCTCGACATCAATCCGGATGCCCTCCATCAACGCACGCCACTGGTGATCGGCAGCAAGGCCGACGTGACGTTCGCTACGGAGACGATCGGAAGCGCGTGACCGAGCGGAAGCCCGTGTACGGACCCGACGACTGGCGCGGCGATCCCGCGCGAGACCTCGGTGCGCCCGGCGCGTTTCCTTTCACCAGGGGCGTCCACCCCTCGATGTACGCCGGCAAACTGTGGACGATGCGCCAGTACGCCGGGTTCGGAACCGCCGAGGAAACCAACGCGCGATTTCGGCACCTGCTCGATGCCGGGCAGACGGGGTTATCGGTCGCGTTCGACCTGCCCACGCAAATGGGGTACGACTCCGATCATGCCATGGCCGAGGGCGAGGTCGGGCGCGCGGGCGTGGCGATCGATACCGTGGACGATCTGGAGCGCCTGTTCCACGAGATTCCGCTCGACCGGGTGTCCACGTCGATGACGATCAACGCGACCGCGGCGATCCTGCTCGCGATGTACGTCGTCGTCGGCGAGGAGCAGGGCGTCCCCCGCGCCAAGCTGCAGGGCACGATCCAGAACGACATTCTCAAGGAGTACATCGCGCGCGGGACATACATCTACCCGCCGGAGCCGTCCCTCCGACTCGTGGCCGACATCTTCCGCTGGACGAGCGCCGGGGGGATGTCCTTCAATCCCATCTCGATTTCGGGCTACCACATGCGCGAGGCGGGCGCGACGGCCGCGCAGGAGGTCGCCTTCACGTTCGCCAATGGGCTCGAGTACGTGCGGCGGGCCGTGGCCGCGGGCCTCGACGTCAACGTCTTCGCGCCGCGGGTCTCGTTTTTCTTCGCGGGGTACACCGACCTGTTCGAGGAGATTGCCAAGTTCCGGGCGGCGCGGCGGCTCTGGGCCCGGCTGATGCGGGAGCGGTTCCAGGCGTCGGAGGCGGCGTCGCGGCTGCGCTTCCACACGCAAACGGGAGGCGCCACGCTGACGGCCCAGCAGCCCCTGAACAACGTCGTGCGCGTCGCGATTCAAGCCATGGCCGCGGTGCTGGGCGGCACCCAGTCCCTGCACACGAATTCGTATGACGAAGCCCTGGCGTTGCCCAGCACGCAGAGCGCGACGCTCGCGCTCCGCACGCAGCAGTTGCTGGCGCACGAAACGGGCGTACCGGACGTCGTGGACCCCTTGGCGGGCAGCTGGTATCTCGAGGCGCTCACCGATGACCTGGAGCGGGAAGCGCGCGCGCAGATCGACGAGATCGAGAAGCTGGGCGGCGCGGTGCGGGCGATCGAACGTGGCTGGTTCCAGGAACGGATCGCCGCGAGCGCGTACGCGCAGCAACGCAATGTCGAGGCGGGCCGCGAGGTTGTGGTGGGCGTGAACCAGTACGTGACCGAGGAACCGGCGCCGTCGCTGCCGGCCCCTGACTACGCACAGCTCGCCGCCGGGCAGCGCGCGCGCCTAGCGGCGGCGCGTGCCAAACGCGACCAGCAGGACGCGACGCGGACGCTGGGTGAGCTGGAGACGGCTGCTCGGGATCCGCGCGCCCCGTTGATGGAGCCGATCCTGGCCACGGCGCGGGCACGGGCGACGTTGGGGGAGATCAGCGATGTGTTGCGAAAGGTATGGGGTGTGTACGGAGCGACGTCATGAGTGATGAGATCTTCACGCGTCTGCGATCCCTGCTCAAGGCATACGATGAGCACAAAGCGACCACCGCCCCCGGACCCCGGACCGGCGGCGGCAGCGACCGAAAACGACAGGCGGGGGCCGAAGCCCTGCGCAAAGTCGTGCGTCCCGTGCTGGATGCGTTCATGGCTGAGCTCAAGAGCGCGGGGCACGAGGCTTCCACGCGCGAGCATACGGATCGGGCCGACGCGTACCCGAGCGTCGCGTTGTCGTTCACGCCCCGCGGCGGCCTCGCCTCGGCGCTGATGTTCAAATACGATCCGAAGCGTGGCATCGTCGTGCAGCGCGAGGTCAAGGCGGCTCCATCCCAGGCGCGCGTCGCGGCGGCGACCGGCGACCGCACGGGCACCATCGGCGTAGACGCGATGTCGGCCCAGTGGGTCGAAACCAAGACGCTGGCGTTCGTCGCCGACGTCCTAAAGGCGAACTAAACATGGGACGAGAGCACATCTTTGTCGCAAAGACTGTCATCGCGATCGTGCTCGGTGTTTTGCTCGGGTACGGCATGGCGAGCAGCATGAAGGCCGACGCGCATCGGGCGAAAGAGTTGACGATGGAGCAGTACGTCGCCGACTTCGACAGCTATAAGGCGAAGCTCGACGGAGGCCAGTTGGCCATGGCCCCGGCTGTGGTCGTCGGCGTACTCATGGTGGTCGCCCTGTTCGCCGTCTACGAGGCGCTCGCGTTCGGTCTGGGCAAACTCCTGGCGCGGATCACGCGCGGCTCGACCGACCAACCAGTCGGAGGTCCCCCTCCGCCGTGGGTCGCGGATCGACCGTGACTATGGCGAAGCGACGACAGACCTACGACGCACCCGAGATCATCGTCACGTTCGATCCGGACGTGTGCATTCATTCCGGCGTGTGCGTGCGGGGGCTCCCCGACGTGTTCGACATCAAGCGCAAACACTGGATTCGACCCGAGCTCCAGGGTGCGGACGTCGTCGCCCAACAAGTCGAGCGCTGTCCGTCGGGAGCGCTGCAGTACATGCGCAAACCAAAGGCCGATTGACCACGCCGGAGCGCCCCGCTAAGTTGTTGCGCGATGCCCACCTACGAGTTCAAATGCCCCAAGGGTCACGTGTTCGAGAAGTACTACCCGACGATCACGAACACGCGTCGCCTGAAGTGCCCCAAGTGCGGCAAGATGGCCGTTCGGCTCATCTCCGGCGGGGCCGGCCTCGTCTTCAAGGGCTCCGGGTTCTACATCACCGATTACAAGCGCAAGGGTGAGAAGCCGGAGACGGGCGAGAAGACCGAGAAGGTCGAGAAGGTCGAGAAGGTCGAGAAGGTAGAGAAGGCCGCGGACACCAAGCCGAAGCCCGACAAAAAGTCGAAAGACACCAAGTCCGACAAGTGAAGGCACACGACACGCTCCGCTCGGCGCTGGTGCAGGCGGCGGCGAAGCTTGGCGCGCCCGTCGCCGATGTGCTCCTCGAGCGCCCCAAGGACCCGGCGCACGGCGACGTCGCCACCAACCTGGCCCTCGCGCTCGCCAAGACCCTCAAAGCCAAACCGCGGGATGTGGCCCAGCGGCTCGTGGACGCGCTCGAGCTGCCCAAAGGGTTCCTCCGCAAAGTCGAGATTGCGGGTCCCGGCTTCATCAATTTCTTCCTGGCTGAAGAGCAGGTCGTCGCGGTCATTCCCACGATCATCACCGCGGGCCTCGCGTATGGCCGCAGCGCGGCGGGGATGGGCCGGGCCGCCAACGTCGAGTTCGTCTCCGCTAATCCCACCGGCCCCCTGCATGTCGGCCACGGGCGCCAGGCGGCGCTCGGTGACGCGATCGCGTCGCTGCTCGCGTGGACCGGATGGCAGGTCACGCGCGAGTTCTATTACAACGACGCGGGCACGCAGATCATGAACCTCGCCCGCAGCGTGCAAGCGCGCATCCGCCAGCTGCGGGGCCGCGCCGAGGAGATTCCCGAGGGGGGCTATCACGGCGAGTACATTCGCGAGGTCGCCCAACGGTACGTGGAGCACCATCCCCAGGATCCCGAAGGCGTCGACCTCGACGCGGTCCGGCGCTTCGCGGTCCTCGAGCTCCGCAAGGAGCAGGACCAGGACTTGCAAGCGTTCGGCGTGAGGTTCGACGTGTACTTCCTCGAGTCGTCGCTTTACGAGGCGGGCAAAGTCGAAGAGACCGAGCGCCGCCTCGCAGCCGCGGGCCACACGTACGAGAAGGACGGCGCGCGCTGGCTCAAGACGACCGACTTCGGGGACGACAAAGACCGCGTGATGAAGAAGAGCGCCGAGAAGGGCGGGGACTACACCTATTTCGTGCCGGACGTTGCGTACCACGTGACCAAGTGGGAGCGTGGCTTCCGGCGGGCGATCAATGTGCAGGGCGCCGACCATCACGGCACCGTGCGGCGCGTGCGCATCGGGCTTCAGGCGCTCGAGATGGGGATCCCCGACGGCTACCCGGAATATGTTCTGCATCAGATGGTGACGGTGATGAAGGGCGGCGAGGAAGTGAAGATCTCGAAGCGCGCCGGGAGCTACATGACGGTCCGGGATCTCGTCGAGGACGTGGGACGCGACGCGGTGCGCTACTTCTTCATGATGCGGCGTAGCGACTCCCACTTCGTGTTCGACGTGGACCTCGCGAAGACCCAGGGCGAGGAGAATCCGGTCTACTACGTCCAGATGGCGCATGCGCGGTTGTCCGGAATTTTTCGGGTCGCCGGCCGTACCCCGGAGAGCGCCATGGCGGAGGGAGTGGACCTCGCTGTACTGGACGAGCCCGAAGAACGCGAGTTGATCAAGGAGCTGGCCGAGTTTCCGGCTATCGTGGAAAGCGCCGCGGCGGCCCTGGAGCCGCACCGCATCACCGGGTACCTCGAGGGACTGGCCCGGATCGCCCACGGGTGGTATCACAAGTACCGCGTGCTGGGGGAGCCGGAGGAAGCGGCGCGGCTCGTGCTGGCGCGCGCGGTGCGCCAGGTGCTGGCGAATGGCCTCACTCTTTTGGGGATCACCGCCCCGGAACGGATGTAGCGTGGGTCTACTCGTCGTGGGTTCGATCGCGCTGGACTCGGTCGCCACGCCGTTCGGCGAAACGGCCGACGCGCTCGGTGGCGCGGCCGTCTTCTTTTCGATGGCCGGCGCCGTGCTGCACCCGGTGCAGGTCGTCGGCGTCGTGGGCAGCGATTTCCCGGAAGCGCACCTGACCGCCCTGGCGGCACGCGGCGTGGACCTGGCCGGAGTCGAACGCCAGAAGGGCGAATCGTTCCGCTGGAAAGCGCGTTACTCGTACGACCTCGCGGGGCGCGAGACCCTCGAGACCCGGCTCGGCGTGTTCGCGGAGTTCCGCCCCCGCATTCCCGAGAAGTTCCGTGCCGCGCGCTTCGTGTTCCTCGGCAACATCGATCCCGAGTTGCAGCTCAGCGTGCTCGATCAAGTGAAAAAGCCGACCCTCGTCGCCTGCGACACGATGAACTATTGGATCAGCTCGAAGCGCGACGTGCTGCTCGAGCTGCTGCGCCACATCGATATCCTGATGGTCAACGACTCGGAGGCGCGTGAGTTGTCAGGCGACTGGAACATCTATCGGGCGGCCCACTGGATCCTGGGCCGCGGGCCCAAGATGGTCGTCATCAAGCAGGGGGAGCACGGCGCGCTGCTCGTGGACTCGAACACGACCTTCAAGGTGCCGGCGTACCCGCTCCAGGAGGTGTTCGATCCGACGGGAGCGGGGGACGCGTTCGCCGGCGGCTTTATGGGGTACGTCGCGCGCACCGGGGACATCACCTTCGATAACCTGCGCCGCGCGATGGTCTACGGCTCGGCGATGGGCTCCTTTGCCGTCGAAAAGTTCGGCGTGCAGCGGTTCGAGACCGTGACGCTCGAGGAAGTCGATGCGCGGGTGCGCTCCTTCCGCGACCTCGTCCACTTCGACATGGAGAAGAAGGGCCAGTGACGGAGCGCTACGCCGCCGCGGGGGTGCGGCTCGATGCCGCCGAGGACGCGAAGCGCCGCATCGCCGATCTCGTGCGGGGGACCCGCACGCCCCTCGCCGTGGGGCATATCGGCGCGTTCGGGGGCATGGTGCGCGTCCCCGAGGGATACAAGAAACCCGTCCTCGTGATGTCCACCGACGGCGTCGGGACCAAGGTGCTCGTCGCCGCGCAGGCGGGCGTGCACGACACCGTGGGTGAGGATCTCGTCAATCACTCCGTGAACGACATCCTCGTGCACGGTGCGAAGCCGATCGCGTTTCTCGACTATTTCGCAACGGGGAGCCTCGTGCCGGAAATCGCCGCGGCGATCGTCGCGGGGATCGCCCGCGGCTGCCGCGCGCACGAGATGACGCTCGCCGGCGGCGAGACCGCGCAGCTCCCCGACTTATACGAGCCGGGGCACTACGACCTCGCGGGGACGATCGTCGGCGTGGTGGAAGAGGACGAGGCGCTGCACGGCGACCGCGTGCGTCCCGGAGACGTGCTCATCGGCTACGCGTCGAACGGACTGCACACCAATGGGTATACGCTGGCACGGCGCATCGTATTCGAAGACCTGAAGCTCGACATCCAGGATCGCTTCCCGGACACCAACCGCACTGTCGCGGAAGTGTTGCTGGCCGTCCATCGCAGTTACGCGCCCGTCGTGGCACCCGTGTTGCAGCGCGTGCACGCGCTGGCGCACGTGACGGGAGGCGGGATCCCGGGCAACCTGGTCCGCGTGATGCCCGAGGGATGCCAGGCTGTTGTCGATTCGGGTGGTTGGCCCTGGCCGCCGGTGTTCCGCGTCCTGACGCGCGCCGGCAAGGTCTCCGTCGATGAGATGCGCCGGGTGTTCAACCTCGGCGTCGGCATGATCGCCGTCGTGGCACGCGATGACGTCGACGCCGTGGTGCAGGCCGCCGACCGCGCCAAGGTTCCGGCGTGGCTGATCGGCGAGGTGCACGCGGGGAAGACGGGCGTGCGATTCTCAGAACGATAGAAGATTAAGGAGGGACCCATGAAGTCATATGCGCATGCACTGCTCTTGCTGACGGTCATCGCATGTCCGGTGGCGGCGCAGGAGCCGCAGTGTCAGAGCTTCAACGCACAGGCCCAGGCCGCCTGCAACACGATGGTCGATGCGACCAAGGCCTTCCACCCGCTGGCCGGCATGATCTTGAGCGGCGGCAATCCGGTGCTCGGCAGCGCCGGCACACTGGGCGGCTTCGGGCACGTGAGTGCCACGATTCGCATCAATGCCATCAAAGCCTCGCTCCCCAACCCGGACAGCGCCGCGCAGAATCCCGTGCCCTCGAGCTTCGACGGGTATCTGCCGGCGCCCGTCATCGAGGCGGCCATCGGGCTGTATCGCGGACAGGGCGGTGGGCTGCTGTCGATCGACGGCCTCGCGAGCGCCGTCCTGCTCCCGGCGACCCGCGTGCAGGGCATGTCGGTGGATCCGGACGCGCCCAAGATCGGCGACGTCGCGCTCGGGCTCGGCTACGGGGTGCGCATCGGTCTGCTGCGGGGCGCCTTCCCCGTTCCGTCGGTCTCCGTGAGTGTCATGAAGCGGCACGTGCCGCGGGTGCAGTTCGGCGATGTGGCCGGGGGCGATCCGGCCGACTTCGCGACCGACTTCGACGCGGTCAACTGGCGCGCCACGGCCGGGATGCGGGTGCTGTTCGCTGATGTGGCAGCGGGAGTCGGTATCGACCACTACACTTCAGCCGCCACTATTCATTATTTCGATGGGGTCACCACGCACACCGTGACACTCGACCTCGCGAATACGCGCGAGGTCCTGTTCGCCAACGCAGGTCTGACCATGGGCCTCGTCAAGCTCGTCGCCGAGCTCGGCTATCAAACGGGGACGGACCAAAGCTTCGCCACCACGTTCTCGGATTTCGATCCCAAGGCGGGACATGTCTTCTGGGGCGCGGGTCTTCGCATCAACTTCTGAGACACCGGCTGAGCGGGCCGCGATGCGGCGCGCCCTCGATCTCGCATGGCGAGGTTGGGGGCGCGTCGCGCCAAATCCCCTCGTTGGCGCGGTCGTCCTCCAGGGCGGCCTCAGCGTCGCGGAAGGATTCCACGCCGAGTTCGGCGGACCCCACGCCGAAGTGAACGCGCTCCGCGCCGCCGGTGAGCGGGCGCGCGGCGCGACTCTGGTGGTGACGCTCGAGCCCTGCGCGCACACCGGCAAGACCCCGCCATGCACGGACGCGATTCGCGCGGCGGGGATCCGCCGCGTCGTTGCGGCGGTCCGGGATCCCGATCCCGACGCGCGCGGCGGCATCGAAATCTTGAAGAGCGCCGGCATCGAGACGAGCATCGGGTTGCTCGCCGAGGACGCCGCTATCGTCAATGCGCCCTTCCTCGCGACGCGGCTGCAAACCGAGCAACCCTTCGTGGCGCTGAAGCTCGCCACCTCCATCGACGGCCGCATCGCGGATTCACGCGGCCAATCGCACTGGATCTCCGGCGCCGAAGCGCGCGACTACGTGCATTGGCTGCGCGCGGGCTTCCAGGCGATCGGGGTCGGGGGCACGACCGCTCTCAAGGACAATCCGCAGCTCACCGCGCGCGGCGCCATCACCCCGCGGCAGGCGCCCGTGCGGATCGTGTTCGATCGCCGCGCGATGCTGAACTCGGGCGTGACGCTCGTGCAGACAGCGCGCGAGGTCCCGACATGGGTCGTGGCGTCGCACGAGGCACCCGCGGCGAACGTGTCGGTGCTCGAAGCGAACGGCGTGCGGGTCTTCCGCCCCGACACGCTGGCGCAGGGCCTCGCGCAGGTGCGGCTGGCCGGGATCCAGTCGTTGTTATGTGAAGGCGGAGGGGCGCTCGGCGCCAAGTTGCTCGCGGAAGGGCTGGTGGACCGGCTCTACTGGGTGCAAAGCCCCGTGTGGCTCGGGGAGGGCGCCGTTCCGGCGTTCCCCGGCGTGCCCGAGTTCCCGCTGGCTGAGGCGCCGCGCTGGATCCCCGTGGAGCGCCGCGCGTTAGGCCCTGATACATTACTGGTCTTGGATCGACGGCTATGTTTACCGGAATCGTAGACGCGGTGGGACGGGTCGACGCGGTCGCCGTGAACAGCGGCGTGGAACTGCGTATCAAGGCGTCCTACAAGGCGTTGAAGAAGGGCGAGAGCGTCGCGGTGAACGGCGCCTGCCTGACGATCGAGCGAGTGGTGAAGGGTGGGTTCACGGTTCACGCGGTCGAGACGACCCTCTCACGCACGCTGATCGGGGAATGGAAGAAGGGCCGGCAGGTCAATCTGGAGCGGGCCCTGAGGGTGAGCGACCGCCTGGGGGGGCATTTCGTCCAAGGGCACGTGGATGGGCTTGGCAGCGTCGAACGAGTGGCAGCGGAAGGTGATGCACTGCTCGTCGACATCTGGATGCCCGCGGACGTAGCGGAAACGACGGTGCTGCACGGATCGGTCACCGTCGACGGGGTGAGCCTGACGGTAAACGCCTTGCCCCGGCCTGGTGTGATGCAGGTGTCGTTGGTGCCGTTCACGCGGACGCACACCACGTTGGGGCGGCTCGCCGCGGGCGACCGCGTGCACGTGGAAGCGGACGTTCTTGGAAAGTACGTGAGGCAGCTATGCCGTTCGGAAACGTAGAGCAGGCGATCGCGGACATCCGCGCCGGGAAGCTCGTCATCGTGGCTGATGACGAGCGGCGCGAGAACGAGGGGGACCTGGTCGGCGCGGCCGAGAAGGTCACCCCCGATATGATCAATTTCATGGCGACGCACGGGCGCGGTCTCATCTGCCTGCCCCTGATGCCGGAGCGCTGCCAGGCGCTCGGCCTGCCGCAGATGACCGAGCACAACTCCGAGTCGCACGAGACCGCGTTCACGATCAGCATCGACGCGGCGGCGCGGTTCGGCGTCACGACCGGCATCTCGGCCGCCGACCGCGCCGCCACGATCCGCGTGGCCCTCGATCCGGCGACCGTGCCGGCCGACCTGCGCCGGCCCGGGCACGTCTTCCCACTCCGCGCCCGTCCCGGCGGTGTGCTGCAGCGTGTGGGCCAGACCGAGTCGAGCGTCGATCTCGCGCGGCTCGCGGGACTCTATCCGGCGGGCGTGATCTGCGAGATCCTCAATCCGGACGGTTCGATGGCGCGCCGCGCCGACCTCGAGCAGTTCGCCCAGCACCACGGATTGACGTTCATCACGGTCGCGCAGCTCGTCTCCTACCGACTCGCGCACGAGCGGCTCGTGCATCGCGTCGCGGAAGCGCGTCTGCCGACCGCGTTCGGCGAATTCCGGATCATCGGGTATCGCAACGACGTCGATGCCGCGGAGCACATCGCCCTGGCGTACGGCGACATCGCGGGGAAGCGCGACGTGCTGGTGCGGATGCACTCCAAGTGTCTGACCGGCGACGTCTTCGGGTCGGGACGCTGCGACTGCGGGTGGCAGCTGCACAGCGCGATGCGGATGATCGCGGGCGAGGGCCGCGGCGCGATCGTGTACCTCGATCAGGAAGGGCGGGGGATCGGCCTGCTCAACAAGCTCAAGGCCTACGAGCTGCAGGACGCGGGGCACGACACCGTCGAGGCGAACGAGAAGTTGGGCTTCAAGCCCGACCTCCGGAACTACGGCATCGGCGCGCAGATTCTGCTCGACCTCGGGCTCTCGTCGATACGCGTGTTGACGAACAACCCGATGAAGCTCGTCGGTCTGGAAGGCTACGGGCTCGACATCGTCGAGCGCCTCCCCATCGTGCCGGCGCCCTCCGACGAGAATCGGGCCTATCTCGACGTGAAGCGGGACAAGCTCGGCCACTTCCTCACGCACTGACGGTGGCCGCGCCCCCTACCCGGCGCCGCGTGGCGGTCGTCGTCAGTCGCTTCAATGACACCGTAACCAATCTCCTGCTCGAGGGGGCGCGCGACGCCTTGCGCCGCCACGGGCTCCCCGACTCGGACGTCGACGTCGTGTGGGTGCCCGGCGCGTTCGAGCTGCCCGTCGCGGCGGAGGTCGCCGCGGCGGGCGGGCGCTACGACGCCATCGTGGCACTCGGGTGCGTGATCCGTGGCGAAACCCCGCATTTCGATTTCGTCGCCGGCGAAGCTGCGCGCGGGCTCGGCAACGTGGCGCTGGCACACCGGATCGCCGTTGGGTTTGGCGTCCTCACCACCGAGACACTCGAGCAAGCGCTGAAGCGCGTGCACAAAGGCTTCGAGGCCGCCGAGGCGGCGCTGCAGACGGCCGACGCCCTCGCCCAGTTGGCCCGTGCAGCGTCCCGAGACTAGGGCGCGCGCCCGCGCCCTCCAGATCCTCTACGCGTGGGAACTCTCCGGCGAGCCGTCCATCGACACGGTCGTCGCCCGCGTCGCCGTGATGTACGGCCGCGCGCCGGACGCCTACGACCGTGGCGCCGAGCTGGCGGCCCAGGCGGTAGCGGGTCAGCGCGAGTTCGACCGGCGCGTCGCCGACGCGGCGGAGCACTGGCGCTTCGAGCGCGTCGGCATCGTGGAGCGCAACATTCTGCGCCTCGCGCTCGCCGAGATCGCGGAAGGCGCGACGCCCGCCCGCGTGGTGATCGATGAAGCCGTGAAGTTGGCGCACTGGTTCGCCGGCGCGAAGGCGCCGGCGTTCGTCAACGGCGTCCTCGACGCGGTGGCGCGCGAGTCGGGCGCGCTGTGAAGGTCCTCGTCGTCAACTGGAACGATCGCGAGAACCCTCACGCGGGAGGCGCAGAAGTCCACCTGCACGCGCTGTTCGGACGGCTGGCGGAGTGGGGACATCACATCGATTTGATCGCGAGCGGCTGGCCCGGCGCGGCCCGGGCGGTGGAGCTGGATGGGATCCACGTTCAGCGCGTGGCGGGCCGGCACACCTTCGCGCTCCACGGCCGCGGCGCCGTGCGCCGGACGCTCGCGGCGCGCGCCTACGACGTCGTGGTCGAAGACGTCAACAAACTTCCCCTCTTCCTGCCTGCGCTGACCCGACGCCCGTTTGTCGCGATCGTGCCACACCTCTTCGGGACGACGGCCTTCGCCGAAGCGAACTGGCCGATGGCCGCGGCGGTCTGGCTGGCGGAGCGGGCGCTGCCCTGGGGCTACCGCCGGGCGGCCTTCCACGCGATCTCCGAGAGCATGCGCGACGATCTGATCCAGCGGGGCGTGACGGCGGCGCGCATCGAGGTGGTCTATCCGGGCGTGGATTCGACGTGGTTTTGCCCCGATCGGACGACACCGCGGGCCGAGCATCCGGCGTTCTTGTACGTTGGGCGCCTCAAGCGTTATAAAGGAGTGGAGATCGCGCTGCGGGCGCTGGCGCTGGCGCGCCAGACGAGACCCGATCTGACGCTCGAGATCGCCGGACAGGGCGACGACCGGCCGCGGCTCGAGCGTGTCGCCCACGCCATCGGCCTCGGCGAGGCTGTCCGCTTCCTCGGGTTCGTCGAGGAGGGCGAAAAGCGCCGCCTGCTGCGACGCGCGTGGGCAGTCGTCTTCCCCAGTCCGAAGGAAGGGTGGGGCATCTCGAATGTCGAGGCCGCCGCGTGCGGGACTCCCGCGCTGGCATCGGACAGCCCGGGGCTGCGGGAGTCGGTGCGCCACGGCGCGACCGGCTACCTCGTGCCCCACGGCGACGCGGAGGCCCTCGCGCAGCGCATGCTCGCGTTGGCGAACGACCCGGCGTTGGTGATGCGCCTCGGCCGCGCCGCCCGCGCCTTCGCCGAGGGTCTGTCGTGGGAGACGGCGGCGCGGGCCACCGAGGCGCAGTTGCAGCGCGTCATCGCTCAGGCAGGAGCTTGATCATGCGGATCACAGTCACCGCCCGTCACTGCGAGATTCCCGACGAGCTGCGCGCCCGCGCGCGCACGCTGGTGGAGCGCCTCGCCAAGATCGCGGCCCGGCCGCACGACGGGCAGGTGATCTTCGCCGACGATCATGGCGCTGCCGCGGTCGAGCTGCGGCTGCACACGGCGCGCGGCAAGGTGTACGTGGCCAAGGCGCAGGCCGACGATCACCGCACCGCCCTCGACAGCGCCGCCCAGCGCGTGCGGCGCCAACTCGACAAACGCTCCGTGCCGGCCCGATGACGGCTCTCAAGGTCCGCGACCTGTTGACCAAGCGGGGCGATCCCCTGCAGCTGGAGGCGCTCACGGGCGAGGCGGGACTCGATCGCGAGATCCCGTCGCCCGAGGCCTCGAGCCCCGGGCTCGTGCTGGCGGGATACACGGCGCGCTTCGCGCGTGCCGCGGATCGCCTGCACATCCTTGGCGAAACCGAAATCACCTACCTGGCCTCGCTCGACCCCAAGGCCCGCCGCAAGGCGATTGAAACGTTCCTTGGCTATGACCTGCCGTGCATCTTCGTGACGAAAGCGCAGCAGCCGCCCGAAGAGCTGGTGACGTTGGCGGCCGCCAAGGGCATTCCCGTCATCCGCACGCGCCTCAAGACCGACGAGTTCTACCGGCGCCTGAAGCCGTTTCTCGACGATGCGTTCGCGCCGTCCACCACGATCCACGGGTCGCTCGCCGACGTCTTCGGCGTCGGCTTGCTGTTTCGTGGCCGTTCGGGAATCGGCAAGAGCGAGTGCGTGCTCGACCTGGTGGAGCGGGGGCACCGGTTGGTGGCTGACGATGTCGTCCGCGTGACCAAGCGCGGCAACGACGTGCTGCTGGGCCAGGGTCACGAAGTCTCGCGCCACTACATGGAGATTCGCGGCGTGGGCCTAATCGACATCAATGCGTTGTTCGGGATTCGGTCGGTGCGCCAGCAGAAGCGCGTCGAGGTCGTGGTGCAGCTCGAGGACTGGGACACCGGTCGCGAATACGACCGCACCGGCTTGGACCTTCAGGAAACCGAGATCCTCGACGTCAAGGTGCCGCTCGTCACGGTGCCGCTCAATCCCGGGAAGAACCTGACGGTGATTTGCGAAGTGGTCGCGATGAATCACCTGCTGCGCTACAGCGGCGTGAATTCGGCGCACGCCTTCAACGACCGGCTGATCCAACGCATGCGCGACAAGCGGGAGCCGCAGGAATACCTCGAGGAAGACTATGAGTGAGCCGCTCCGCGGCGTCATCGTATCGCACTCGGGGCTGGCGCAGGCCCTGGCGTCGGCCGTCTCGACTATCACCGGCGTCGCGGGCGCGCTCGTCCCGGTCAGCAACGACGGGTGCGACAACGACGCTCTCGGCGAGCGCTTGCGCCAGGCGGTGGCCGAGCAGCCGGCGGTGCTGTTCGTGGATCTGCCCGGCGGGTCGTGCCTCACGAATTCGATCCGCTACGCCAAGCAACACGCCGACATCGCCGTCGTCACGGGCGTGAACCTCGCGATGCTGCTCGACTTCGTGTTTCACCGCGAGATCACGCCCGCCGAGGCGGCGCGGCGCGCCGCGGATGCGGGCGGCAAAGCCATCCGCGTAACGGCGGCATGAGCATCGCGCTCTACCGCATCGACGACCGCCTCATCCACGGCCAGGTGGTCGTGGGATGGGGGCAGCCCCTCGACTGCACGTTCATCGTGCTCGTCGACGACGAGGTGCGGGGCAGTGATTGGGAGCAGGATCTCTATCGGATGGGTGTCCCCCCCCACATCGAGATCATCTTCGCCTCCGTGAGTGAGGCGGCGGAGCGGCTGCCCGCCTGGGAGGCCGACACCCGCGTCGGCATCGTGCTCGTCCCGGACATCGATACGGCCACGGCCCTCGTGGGCCAGACCGATCGCATCAAGAAGCTCAACGTCGGCGGCATTCACCACCGCACCGGCCGCACCGAGCGGCTGCGCTTCGTGTACCTGAGCGAGGACGAGCGCGCGAAACTGCGCCAGCTCGCCGCGAAGGGCGTCGACGTCACCGCGCAGGACGTGCCGACCGCGCGCCCCGTCCCCCTGGCGGAGTTCGCGTGAGTCTCGCGGTGCTGATCGCGTTGCTCGGATGGGGGACGCTCGTGGGCGTCGACCTCGTGAGCTTGCCGCAGATGATGATCGCGCGGCCGCTCGTGGCGGGAACCGTTGCGGGCGCCATCCTCGGCGACCTGGACGCCGGACTCAAGCTCGGCGTCATCTTCGAGCTGCTGCAGTACGACATCCTGCCCGTCGGCGCGGTGCGCTACCCCGAGTATGGTCCCGCGACGGTCGTGGCCGTCGCGACCGCGCATGGCGCCGCGGGCGCCCTGGGGCTCGGGCTCGGCGCCGTGGTCGGTCTCGTCATCGGACTCCTCGGCGGCATCACGATGCATCTCCTGCGGCGCATCAACTCGCGCATCGTGAGCGCGTCGTCCGCGGCGCTCGAGTCGGGAGATCCTCGGGTGCTCGTGCGCCTGCACGTCGGCGGCTTGCTGCGCGACTTCCTGCGGGCCGCGGTCGTCACCGCGCTGGGACTCGGCTTCGCGGTGCTCGTCCCGCCCCACGTCACGTTTGTCTTGACGCCGCGCGGCGCGATCGTCGTGGCCGGCGCCGCCGTGGCGGCCGCATTGGCGGCGGGCACCGCGGGGACGTTCCGGCTCGTGGGCCGCGGTCCGAATCTCGCATGGTTCGCGGCCGGGCTGGGCGGCGGCGTCGTGGTGGCGGCATGGCTGTGGTGACGCCGCGGTTCGGGCGCGCGCTCCTGCGGCTCTTCGCCGTGCAGGGGTCGTACAACTACGAGCGCATGCTCGGGCTCGGCGTCGGCGTCGCCGAGGAGCCGCTGCTGCGCGGCCTGCCGGCCGACGGCAGCGCGAGCCCGTACCGCGCGGCCGTGGCGCGGGGGGCGCACTTCTTCAACTCGCATCCGTACCTGGCGGGTCTCGCGGTCGGCGCCGCGGCC
>Ga0193719_10000285_pt1 | contig 18217 bp, 14 predicted proteins | sample U2a2metaG_FD_160103 | JGI IMG/M metagenome (GOLD analysis project Ga0193719, IMG submission 160103) | Soil microbial communities from a riparian zone of the East river system, Colorado, United States - U2a2 | ecosystem: Environmental > Terrestrial > Soil > Riparian zone | place: USA: East... | reverse complement strand
CGACGAGCTCTGGATCAGGGAAGGGCGCAAGCTGAAGAAAGGCGACATGGTCGCTGTCGGCGGCGCCGAAGACGGAACCGAAGGCATCTACGTTCACACCGGCTCCTTCCTCGGCGACGAGGAGGGTGAGTTCAAGTTCATGACGAGCGAGGTGTCGCGCGAGAAGCCGATCGACTACGCGCTGATGGCGCACATTCTCATCGAGGAGCGCGATCGCGGCGGGTATCCGATCTGGGTGACGGGGCCGGCGTTGGTCCATTCGCGCGCGCGCGCCGACATGGTCTGGTTCATCGAGAACGGTTTTGTGTCGGCATTGCTGGCGGGAAACGCCGTGGCGGTGCATGACATCGAGGCGTCGATATTCGGAACTACCCTTGGAATGACGCGAACCGGCGAGGCTACGACGGGTGGTCACGGCCTTCACATGCGCGCGATCAATAAGGTAAGAGCGGCGGGCTCCATCGCCCGTGCAGTAGAGCAGGGGGTGATCAAGGACGGGATCATGCACGCGTGTGTGCGGCAGGGAATTCCATATGTCCTCACTGGGTCGATCCGCGACGATGGTCCGCTCCCCGAGGTAATTACCGATACGCTCGCCGCCCAGGACGCGATGAAGCGGCACACGACGCGCGCCACGATGGCGGTTCTGATTGCGACCGCCCTCCACGCAATCGCCACGGGGAACATGCTGCCGGCCTTCGTCACGGAAAAGGACGGGTCGATGCGCGAGCTTCCGACCATCTGCGTCGACTCGTCCGAATTCGTGGTGAGCAAGCTCAAGGACCGAGGCACCCACCAGGCGTTTGGAGTGGTAACGAATGCCCAGGATTTCATGCACATTCTGAAACTCTACGTGGAACGCGAGCTCACTGACAGAAAGGCCGCACCGGCCGCGACCCAGACTTCGACGGCGCCGGCGTGATCAAGACGATGAACAGATTTCGCGCTTCCAAGGCGGCACCATGATCGAGACCACCGAGCGCTTTTTGCGCGAGATAGCCGACCGCATCGGCCTGGACGCTGTGGATGAAGTGAGACTCTTTCCGCCACTGCGCCAGTCGGGGGTCGAGACTGGAGTGGCCGTCGTCGCCGCCATTCCGCTGCCGCCCGAGCCTCTGCACCGGCACGAGCCTGACGAGCCGCCCGAAGCTCTAAGCGAGAGCGCGGGCGACGAGTTTCTTCCCATAGAGGAGGAAGATCGCGAGATCATCGTGCATCGCCACACGGTCTTTACGGCCAGGTACCGCCACACTCTCAAGGGACCCGACCGCGGAAAATGGGAGGTCGAGGTGCAAGCCGAGGCCGACGCGCCGCTCGTGACGCTCGATCAGGTCTGCAAGGGCGTGATGAAAAGAGCCGGTGAGCCGTTCGAGCCGGAGAAGATCTCGGCCTCCGCCTTCAGGACCATCGTCGAAAGCGCCGCGACGCCTTAGCGGGCCGCTTCGATTTGTATCATTGTTCCTGGTCGGTAAGGGTATCCTCTGCGGGGCAGTGTCCTCGCACGCCCGCCGTTGGGGCGCGCTGGCGCGCCCAAACGGCGGGCTCTTGCTGCGGGTGCCCCTCCGAGGACACCCTCACCTCCCCGCACAGATTCGTAACCGCAGCGGCGCTTCGCGCCGCGAGTGCGCGCAGTTCGTTCGCGGTCGCCCCCCGTGGGGAGCACGGGGATGCCGAGCTTCGCTCGGCGCGCTCCCGCGGAATGGCCGGGGACGCCGCGCGATGAACTTGAGTCGCGTGCGAGGCGCGAACGAGATGCTTCACCTGCGACGGACTTGGAGGGAAGGCGGATAGGGTCCTCGTAGGCCGCTTTGCAAAGCGAGCGCGAGGAGGAGACCCGCGACTGAGCGGAGCGAGGGAGCGTAGTTAGGGGCTCCGACCAAGCGAGCGTAGCCGCCGAAGGGGATCCTATCCGCCGTACCGGCGAGAATAGCAGCGATATGAGGATCAGACCGCGGCGCGAGGCGCGACGGGAGTCAAGCGCGCGGCCGACGGGGGAGCATTCTCGGCGTTGGCGGCGGCGTAGCGGGCCAGGACAGTGCGGTGGATGTCGCGCGCATCCTCCAGCGATTCGCCCCCTAAGCCCAGGCGCTCGGGCGAGATGATGAAGGGATAGACCTGATCGCCGCCGGCCGAGCCGTGCGCGCCGACCTGATCGTCGAAGGAGATGATGTCGTAGCCGTCAAACGCGCCGAACAGAACGCAATCGCCTGCGTTCGGTTGCTTCACGAGCGATTCGACGGCTCGGAGGACGTACGGCTCGGTGCCGAAAATCTCGAGCGGATTCTCTCCTGAAATCACCTCGACCTGACCGTCGCGCAGACTCGCGCGGCCGTGCTTGCCTGCCAGATTTACCCCGTCGCCCGAGACTGTGGCCACCAGGCCGATTCCCGGATGTGCTACGAGCCGTTCGTAGAGTCTGGCCCAGCGCGCGTCGGCCATGATCTGCTCGAGAGCGAGCCGCTGCTCCGTCGCCGCGAAATAAACCAGGGCCAGGCAGGAGCTGTAGGTGACCACGACATCATTCGTCCGGTCCACGCGGTACTTCTCCGGGAAAATGATTTCGCGCAACCCATAGCGGCTTCTCAGCCAATCGCGGAATCTGCGAATCGCGCTTCTCGCGCCGAACGAGACCGGCGTCAGCTGTGCGACTGCTTCGACGACTCCGGGACCGATGTCCGAGTACTCGGTATCTACGGCATAGCTGGCGAGCGATCGCGGCGGTTGCGCGCCCTTCACCCGCGTCTCGTCGAGAATCTGTTGCACCGTCGCGCCAAGCGACTCCCCGTACTTCACCCGGTAGCTCAGGGCCGGCGTCATCCCGTGGTCGGAGAGAATGACGAGATCGTAACCCCGCCCCCCCGCCAACTGCGCCATTCTCCAGATCTCGGCGATGCGCGCATCGGTGCGGCGCAGATCGACCAGCGCCTGCTTGCTCGACGGACCAAAATGGTGCGCCAGCTCGTCGTACTGCATGAACGTGCTGTAAATGATGGGAACGCCCAGATAGACATCGAGCAGAATCGCCATCGTCTGCAGCTCGCGCACGACGACATTGCTGAGGATGCGTATGAATGGAAAGATGCCCTCCGAGTGCGTCACCCTCCCCGCCAGCTCGCCGCGCGCCCGCTCCCATTCCTCGAGCAGCCACTCGAACGCCCCCTGGAGAACCATGCGCGCCATCCGGATGGGGTGGAGCACCATGAGCAGTGCCATCCGCGTTCCACCGAGCCGGCGGTAGACAGACATCTTGTCGCGCGTGGCGACGGTGAAAGCTACGGTCTGCGCATCTCCGTCCAGAAGATTCACGTAGCTCGAGCCGCCCGCGAGCGCTCCGGGAGAATGGATGCGGTCGCGGATGTATTGCACGCCGTGCGGCGCGTTGCAGGTGATAACCTTGCGCGCCGTCTTGTCGTAGAAGCGAAACGCGGGAATCCCGTCGTTCTCTCCGTGGAACATCCCTGCCTGACAATACGGCGTCGCCGATGGCAGTCCGCAGAACCAGCGCCTGAGCGCGAATCCTTCGCGCAGCAGCCGCGAGATCGTCGGGCAAAGACCCAGCTCGAGGGCACGTCGGAGATCGGAATAAGCGAGAGCGTCGATCTGAAGCATGATGAGGCCGCGCTGCGGCGGACGCGCACGCTTCTCTCGCGCGAACAGGCGGTACTTCGTGCGGTAGTATCGCTGAAGCAGGGGCCCCGCGCGCGGGCGCGCGCGCCGCTCCGCTATGCCAGGTGGCGTTCGATCTGACGTAAGAGCTCGGCGATTGGGACAGGCTTGAGGAGGACATCGGCGCAACCGGCCTCGAGGCAGCTGCGACGCGAAGCCGAATCGTTGTGGCCCGTCATCGCCAGGGTGGATCGGGGAAGGAAGCCGCGCTTGCGAAGCTCTTGCAGGATCTCGAGTCCGTTTCCATCCGGCAGGGAGAGATCGAGCAGCATCATGTCAACGGGCGCCGACATAGCACGCTCGATCCCCTCGGCGACGGTCGTGGCGGCATCAACCTCGTAGCCGACCGCCGTGAAGAGAACGCGAAACGCGTCGGTAACGAGTGGGCTGTCTTCCACGATCAGAATGCGCGTTGGCACTTAGTCGCGCGGAGGATTGAGCGGTAGCGTGAAAAAGAACCTGCTCCCTTTGCCAAGCTCGCTCTCGACCCAGATGGTCCCGGAGTGCAGCTCGACCAGATTGCGCGCAATGGCGAGCCCCAGGCCGGTTCCATGGTGTGGACGCGAAGGTGACGCGTCGACCTGCGCGAATTCGCGGAACACGAGCTCATAGTGATCACGCGCGATACCGCGGCCGTTGTCGCCGACTTCTACCACGAGCTCGTCCCTGTCACGGCCACGCCGGGAGAATCCGATCCAGACGCGCCCGCCATCCGATGTGAACTTGATCGCGTTCCCGATCAGATTGCCCAGCACGTGTTTGACCTTGTCCCGATCCGCGTAAACCGGCGGCAGGTCGTCGCCGTTGAGCCGCTCGATGGTAAGGTGCTTCTTCGCCGCGAGCGCCTGATTCAGCATCCGAACCTGGTCGACCAGCTCTGTGATATCGAAGTCCGTGCGCGTGAGAGTGACCTGGTCGCTCGCGCTGCGCACGTAAGTAAGAATCTCGTCGATCATGTCGATCAGCTGTTGGCCGCCGCTCACAATTCCGGAGACGCTGTCTCGTTGCTTTGGATTCAGATCGCCCAGCATTCCGTCGCGCAATATCTCGGCGTGCGTGATGATGGCGGCGAGTGGTGTCCGGAGATCGTGCGACACGTTGGAGAGAAACTGGGTCTTTAACGCGTCGCGGGCCCGCAGCTCGTCGATCGTGCGCTGCGCCTCTTCCGCCTGGGCCTTGAGCGTTTTGAGCCGCTTTTTCGGTGCGGAGCCGACACGGTCGGACATGCTCATATTGTAGTGGCCGGGACATCCGTTGCCAACGCATCCGACTCCACCGCATCGAGCAGCTGCTGGCGCCGCAGCAGCGACCAATACCGACCGCGCAGCGCCATCAGCTCCGGATGCCGCCCCTGCTCGACCACCGATCCCTTCTCGAGGACGATGATCCATGAGGCATCGCGAATCGCGCTAATACGGTGCGACGCGATGAGCGCAGTTCGTCCCGCCAGCGCTTCACGCAGCGCCCTGAGAATCTCGGCCTCGGTGTGCGTGTCGACCGCCGACAACGCGTCGTCGAGGAGCACGATGCTCGGCTTTCTGGCGAGGGCCCGCGCGAGGGAAGCGCGCTGCTTCTGACCACCAGACAGATTGATTCCGCGCTCGCCCAGGATCGTTTCGTAGCGCCCCGGAAAGTTCTCGATCGTCCCATCGAGCTGCGCTACACCGGCCGCCCATTCTCCGGTCTGAGTCATACCGCTCGTTCCGTACGAAAGGTTCGATCCGATGGTGTCGCTGAAGAGAAGACTTTCCTGCGGCACGAATCCGATGTCCTGCCGCAGCTCCGCCGGAGCGACGTTCTTCGTCGGAACGCCATCGATGAGAATCTCGCCTTCCTGCGGATCGTACAAACGCGGGATCAGATCGATCAGGGAGCTCTTCCCGCTCCCGGTCGCACCGACCACACCAAACGTTGCTCCCGCCGGCACGCTGAAGCTGACGTTGCGCAGAACCCAGCGCGGCTCGCCCGAGGCGTCCGACGGATAATGGAATCCGACGTTTCGAAACTCGATAGTGCGGCCCGATTCTGTCGGCGGCAGGTGCTGGCGAGGCTCTTCACCATTGATGGTCGGACGAACTTCGAGAATCTCGGCGAGGCGTCCCATCGATGCATCGCCGCGCTGAAAAAGGTTGATGACCCAGCCGAGTGCGATCATCGGCCACGTGAGCATGGTGAGGTACATCCCGAACGCCACGAACGAGCCAACGGAAATCGTGCCCCTGATCGTAAGGGCTCCGCCAGCTCCCAGAACGATCACTGCGCCAAGCCCCCCGAAAAACGCAAACAGGGGGTTCAGCGTCCCCCACAGCCTAACGAGAGACATGTTGAGCGCGAGGTACTGATCGTTGATCGCGCCGAACCGTGCTATCTCCGCTGCTTCCTGACGGTACGCACGGACGATCCGCGCGCCAGAGAGATTCTCCTGCGCTCTGGTGGTGAGCGTCGAGAAATGCTCCTGTACTGCCTCGAACCGGTCGTGGATCGCCTTTCCCATCTTCATCGTGAGCACCGGCAGGAAGATCGTCGGCAGCAGCGCGAGGAGGGTCAGCTTCACGTCGATGCGGAGCATGAAGTACAGCGCGAACAGCCCGCCGGTGATCGTGTTGGCGAGGTACATCACCGCCGGACCGACTGCCATTCGAACCGCGCTCAAGTCGTTGGTGAGTCGCGCCATGATATCGCCCGTCCGGGTCTGTGCAAAGTACGCCGCGTCGAGCGTCTCCAGATGCATGAAGAGATCGTTGCGCAGGTCGTACTCCATCCAGCGGCTAACGCCATTCATCAGCTCGCGCATGCCGTATCTGAATGCGCCGCCGACGATGGCGGCGAGGACGATCAGGCCGCTCAGCTTCCAGATTGTGCTCATCGGCGCGCCGGCGCTGATGGCGTCGATTGCGCGTCGGAGCACCCAGGGGATGACGCTGGTGATCGCCGACGACGCCAGGACGATAAGGAGGCCCGCTGTAAAGGACTTCCAATACGGCTTGTAATATGGCGCAGCGAGGCGAAGATTCTTCAAAGTTGGCATATGGATTGCCGTCCATAGTTATTCATGAGCTTGGTGAAAACCAAGCGATCATCACACGATGGAGGAGGCTTAATGGCTCAATATATTCCCCGGTTTAGTGCGTCGCTCGCACTCTCGCTCGCGCTATTCGCAGGTGCGTGCTCAAAGAAAGACGACACCGCCGCCGCGGATTCGGCCCTGAATAAGGACATTCAGCTCGCGAACAGAGACACCAGCGCGCAACCCGCGCTCACCGACGTTCCTGCCGGCACGGTCGCCAATCCGGCGCCGAGCACGACTACTAAGACGACGACTACTACGCGCAGCACTTCCCGCACCCCGACTACGACCACCAAGAAGCCGACTACCTCGGTCACGTCGAGTGGAAACACCGTGACCCGTAACAGCTCGGGCTCGGCGGCAAAAATCGGAACGATTCCAGCAGGTGCTACGCTCAACCTTGCGTCCGGTTCCAAGGTCTGCACGAATACCAACAAGGTCGGCGATCGCTTCAACGCCAGCGTGACCAACGCCGTCACCGGCTCGAACGGCGCGGTGATCCCCGCCGGCGCGACTGCGACCGTGGAAGTGACGGAGCTCAAGCGCAGTGAGAACGCCAACGACAACGTAGTAATGGGCTTCCGCGTCGTCTCGGTCAATTTCGGCGGACATACATATCCGGTCAGCGCCACCACCAGCTACGCTGACGTGAGCAAGGTGAAGAACCAGCCGAAGGGCAAAGATGTGCAGAAGGTCATCGGCGGAGCGGCAATCGGCGCGATCGCCGGACAGATTCTTGGAAAGAGCACCAAAGCCACGGTGATTGGCGGAGCTGTCGGGGCCGCTGCCGGAGCTGGAGCTGCCGCTGCGACGGCGAACTATGAAGGCTGCGTCAACTCGGGCAGCCGCATTACCGCTACGCTCAACTCGTCAACTCAGGTTAATATCTGAGAGAGCCCTGGCGGTAGCAGAAAAAAAACCCGGCGTGAAGTGATCACGCCGGGTTTTTTGCGCCTAGAACCCGACCGCTCCGCCGTGCGAGCGCGGGTCGTCCATGCCTTCGTAGCCGCCCCTCACGCGCATGATGGACGCCGCCGAGGCGATCCCGCTCTGCTCGTAGACGTGATGCCCCATCTGCCTCAGTCGCGCCAGCACCGACGGCTCGAAGCCACCCTTCTCAACGCGGATGGAATCGGGTAGCGACTGGTGGTGTATTCGCGGCGCACTCATCGCATCCGCCAACGACATTCGGGAATCGATAACGTTGAGAATGATCTGCGACGTCGCGGAGATGATTCTTGGACCCCCGCGCGCGCCAGTCACGAGCAGAAGGTGTCCCCACGGATCGAGAACGATCGTCGGAGACATCGCGCTCAGCATTCGCTTGCCCGGCGCGATCGAATTGGCGGCGCCCTGGATCAGGCCGTACATGTTGGGAGTGCCGGGCTGTGAAGTGAAATCGTCCATCTCGTCGTTGAGAAAAAAGCCGGCCCCGCTCACGAAGACTCCTGAGCCGTACAGGTCGTTCAGCGTCGTCGTCGTCGCCACTGCGTTTCCGGAACGATCGACAACGGAGTAGTGCGTCGTCTCGTTTCCCTCTCGCTGTCCCGATGCCACTTGGACCGTCGGGTCGGCGTGATCGCGCGAGATGGTTCTGGCGACCGCCTTCGCGTAAACCTTGCTTGTGAGCCTGTCGAGGGGAACCCTGACATACGCGGGATCGCCCAGCTTCGAGTTGCGGTCGATGAATGCCCGCTGCGACGCCGAGGCAAGCGCGTGGATCCGCCCCACGCTCCCGAACGGAGTCACTGGCCCGTACGCTTCCAGAATGTTCAACATCTCGGTCACCGTGGTCCCGCCGGACGAGGATGGCGGCATCGAGAGCAGCGCATAACCGCGATAGCTGCTTCGTATCGGCTGGCGCCAGAGTGCCCGGTAGCGAGCGAGGTCCGCCTTCGTGATCAGGCCGCCGCTTCGCGTCATCTCGGCCGCGATAGAGTCCGCGATGCTGCCGCGGTAGAAAACCCGCGAGCCCGAGTCGGCGATCAGTCGGAGAGTGCGCGCGAGTTGCGGCTGGACGAGTCGAGATCCGATCCGGGGCGGTGACCCACCAGGAAGAAAAACCGATTTCCCGGCGAAGCTGCTGATTCGATACTTCTCGCCCGAGAGCGAAGCGAAAAGCGTCGAGTCGACGACAAAGCCTTCCGATGCAAGACGTATCGCCGGTGCGAGCACTCTCGAGAGGGGCAGCGCGCCGTACTTGCGATGCGCCTCGATCATTCCGGCGACGGCGCCTGGCACGCCCGACGCCTTAGGCCCGATCATGCTCTCTCCGGTGAGCTTGCCGTTGGCGCCAACGTACATATCGCGGGTCGCGGCCAGTGGCGCAGTCTCCCGATAGTCGAGCGCGTCGGTGCGACCGTCCGCCATGCGTATCACCATGTAGCCGCCGCCGCCGAGATTTCCAGCCTCGGGGAACGTTACGGCGAGCGCGAACCCGGTAGCGACCGCGCCATCGACGGCATTTCCGCCCTGTTTCATCACTTGGGCGCCAACTTCAGCGGCGAGCCGATTGTTGCTGGCGACGATTGCGTGCGGAGCGAACGTCGGGTGAGCGCCGGCGGGAAAACGCCACCCAGCCGGAAAAACGGCGGGAACGCGCTTCGGCATCGAGGGATCGACTACCTGACGCCTGGATGGCGCGGCGGCTACGAGCCAGGCGGATCCGGCTACGACCGCCGTGGCGAGAATCAATTTCTTTTTCAGAGCGGATCTCCGGAGGGTGCCAGCGTGAATTCTATCCACCCCGCACCCCGCGTGTCACGTGGTTGGGAGCGCGCCTGGGGAATCCCGCCCCTCGCCCACTACCTACCTGCGGCGCGCGGTCCCACCGAATCCCATTCGGAGCGACAGCCGCAGCGCGGGCATGCTGTTCGTATTGCTCGTACCGTTCGACAAGTCCTTTCTCTCATGGATCGCGAACGAGTAGTCCGAGATGATATCGAGGTTGGTTCGGTCACTGAGCCCGTAACCAAATCCGTATCCGAGTGCAAACAACGGATCGATGTTGCCGCCCGTCGGCGCCAGCTTCGCGCCGTCGGAATCGCGCTTCAAGTTCCTGTACGCAACGACTCCGCCGTTGAGCTCCAGCACCTGATGGAAGCCGATTCCCGCTCCCGAGTGAAACGTCGCCACGAGGGTCATCAGGTCGAGATGCGCGTCGCAGCTCGCACTCAAGCATTGTGCTCCACCCGACGGAATCACGGCGCCGGTCGACGTGTACTGGAAGGGCACGTGGGACCAGCTGCCTGCCACGCCGAAGGACGAGCCGTTGTTCCCTCCCTTCTCGATGGACCCGCGATACGCAAAGTTTGTGGAGTTGCCGAAGTTCCACGTACTCGCGGATGTCCCATCGTTGACGACATTCGCCCGGAATCCGGAAACTCCGGCGGTAATCCAGTAATCTGGATTGTTCGTATATCCGCTTGGCCGCCGCGGCATCTGCGCGCTCAGCGCTCCCGCGCTGAACATCAACGTCAATAACGCCAGAGAAAAACGTCTCATCATGTTGCTCCAAGTTGTCTTGCAATACGCGCGAGCCGTCGGGTAAGTTTGGTCGTGACTCACCGCTCGGCAGCGCATTGATGCTGGACCCTCGCGAAACGGAACGCCGCAACCCGCGTACCGTCTCGATCGATCTCGCGTCCCCCCTCGAGATCGTAGACATGATAAACGCGGAAGATCGCAGAGTTCCCGAAGTGGTCGCAACCCAACGAGAGCAAATAGCGCGCGCGATCGAGCTCGCCGAAACAACATTTCGCTCCGGCGGACGCTTGTTCTACGTTGGTGCCGGTACTTCAGGACGACTGGGAGTGCTTGACGCAAGCGAGTGTCCACCGACCTTCGGCACCAAACCGGAAATGGTGCAGGGGATCATTGCCGGCGGACTGCCCGCCCTGACGCGTTCCCAGGAAGGAGCGGAGGACGTCGTCAAGAACGGCGCGCTGGCGATGGACGAGCACGGGGTCAACGACAAGGACTTCGTGATCGGGATCGCGGCTTCGGGCACTACGCCCTACGTGCGCGCCGCTCTCGAGCGCGCCGCCACGCTCGGCGCCAAAACAGGAATCGTCGCCTGCTCGCCGCCGCCGGCCGATCTCGTGTCGAAGGTCGATGTGGCGATGCTTCCAATCGTGGGCCCCGAGGTGGTCACCGGCTCGACGCGTATGAAGGCCGGCACGGCGACCAAGCTCGTGCTCAACACGATAACTACCGGCGCGATGATCAGGCTCGGCAAGACCTATGGCAATCTGATGGTCGACTTGCGCGCGACGAACAACAAATTGATCGATCGGAGTCAGCGGATCGTGATGGAGGTCTGCGGCGTGTCGCGAGACGAAGCGACCAAGCTCCTGGAGCGCGCCGGCAAGAGCGTCAAGCTGGCGATCGTCATGCAGAAAAAGGGCGTCTCGCGCGAACAGGCCGAGAAGCTTCTCGCCGACAACGGCGGGGTGGTCAGGCGCGTCACGAAAGATGCCCCGCCTCCAATCAAGGAGGCATAGAGTGTTGTCGTCCGGCGTGGTCGTCGGCTTGATGTCGGGCACTTCGCTCGATGGAATCAGTGCCGCGGTGGCGCGCTTCCGCGAGGCGAGCGACGGGCGGATCGATGTGGACCTCCTCGCGCACACGTCGCGCCCGTATTCCAGCGCTCAGCGCACCCGGCTGACGGCGGCACTCGGCGCCGGCACTCCGTCCGAGTACTGCCGCCTCAATTTCGATTTGGGAGGGTGGCTGGCAGACGCCGCGATACAGGTGATGGCCGAGGCCGGTATCGCGCGCGACGACATCGTCGCGATTGCGTCGCACGGTCAGACGATCTGGCACGACCCGGGACACTCCACCTGGCAGTCGGGTGAGGCGGCCGTCATCGCCGAGCGAACCGGCATCGATGTCATCAGCGACTTTCGGGTGCGCGATGTCGCGGCTGGTGGACAAGGCGCGCCGCTCGTTCCGATCGCCGATGCGATGCTGTTCTCTTCACAGTCGGAATGGCGAGGTCTCCAGAATCTGGGCGGCATCGGCAACATCACGATCGTGCCGCCGCGCGGTCAGATCGAGGGTGTCCGGGCTTTCGACACCGGGCCCGGTGTCGCTGTGATCGATGGTGTAACTCGAGCCCTCCGGCCCAAACTTCCTTACGATGTGGACGGAGAGCTGGCGCGAGCGGGCAAGCCCAACATGCGGATAGTGGCCGAGCTGTTGAAGCATCCTTATTTCAGCGCGGCTCCGCCGAAGTCAACCGGACGCGAGCTATTCAACTCCGACTACGTCCAGAAACTGATTGCTACTGCGCACGCGACTGGCGCCAGCGACGAAGACATCGTCGCCACCGCCGTCCAGTTGACGGCAGAAAGCATCGGCGACGCATACAAGCGATTCATCGTGGAACCGGTCCGGGAGGTACTCGTCTCCGGAGGTGGCGCGAAAAACCCCGCCTTGTTCGCTGCAATCGAGAAGGCCGCGGCGCCGATAGCTGTTCGCCACTTCGATGCCGTCTATTTCGACGGGGAAGCGAAGGAAGCGGTGGCCTTTGCATTGCTTGGATATCTGCACGTGACAAAACGGCCCGGAAACGTTCCCACTGCCACAGGCGCGCGCGGTCCGCGTGTGCTGGGGAAGCGCACGCCGGCATGAGCGAGATCGCCGAGCTCTTTTATCCGGCCATCCGCTGGGATGCAACGCGGGGCTACGAGGGCGAACGGGACGCGATCGAGCTGGCGCTGAAGCTGGGTGTCGGCGGATTCATTTTGTTCGGCGGTCCATCGGAACAGGTCGCGGTACTGACGGAGAATCTTCACTCCAAGTCGCGAATCCCGCTCTTGATCGGCGCGGACCTGGAACGCGGAGCGGGGCAGCAGTTCGCGGGAGAGACCGCGTTGCCTCCGCTGGCGGCGATCGCATCGCTGCAGGACATTCAGGCGGTGCGGCGCGCCGCGGCCGTGAGTGCGGCCGAAGCCCGGGAGCTGGGAATCAACTGGATATATGCACCCGACTGCGATCTCGATATCGAGCCGAACAATCCGATCATCGGCACGCGCTCGTTCGGAAGCGATCCCGACCGCGTGGGCGAGTACGCAGCCGCATGGATCGACGCGTGTCAGGCCGAAGGCGTGCTCGCGTCCGCCAAACACTTTCCGGGGCACGGGCGCACGACAGTCGACTCGCACAAGGAGCTGCCACGCGTCGAGGAGTCGGCGGAGACGATTCGGGCGACGGATCTGGTTCCATTTCGCCGCGCGATCGAGCGGGGAGTCGCGTCGATTATGACGGCGCACGTAGCGTTTCCAGCGCTCGACCCGAGCGGCGCGCCCGCCACGCTCTCGCGCGAGATTCTGACGAATCTTCTCCGCAACGAGCTGGAGTTCACCGGTCTCGTGGTCACCGACGCATTGATCATGGAGGCGGTGCTGGGAGGCGGAGAAATGGAGGCGGTTATCCGCGCGCTCGAGGCCGGCTGCGATTGTCTGCTCTATCCGACGAACATCGTCGAATGCGAGCGGGCGGTACAGAAGGCGATCGACGACAAGCGGCTCGACGGAGACAGGATACGCCAGTCGGTCGAGCGCCGCCGCAGATGGGCGCGCTGGGCGTCGCTCTCGCGGGACACCAGTCGTGTCGGGCGCGACGAGAGCGGATGGGCCATTCAGCTCGCCGAGCAGGTAGTGCACATGATCCGCGGCCAAATGCCGCCACTCGAGCAACCATGGAATCTGGTCGTCGTGGACGATGACCTCGGCGGTCCATATCCCGCTCCGTCGCGCGATCCTCTCATCTCGGCATTGCGCGCGGGCGGAATCGATGTCGTCTTGGGTGGCATTGCAGGAACGGACACGGGCACGGGCACGGGCGCCACCGTAATCGCGCTGTTTGGTGACATTCGGGCCTGGAAGGGTAGGCCGGGCTTCTCGTCGTCGGCGAAGGACGCGGTGCGAGGAACGCTCGACGCCTCCAAGCCCGGAGACCGGCTCATTGTGCAATTCAGCCACCCGCGGCTTGCGAACGAGCTGGACACCGACGCTCCGATTCTTTGCGCGTGGGGTGGAGAAGCGGTGATGCAACGGGCAGCCGCACGCGTGCTGCTGCGCGAGGTGGCCGCGAACAGCGCTGGGAAGAGCGCGAAGGCCGCAGGGTAGCCGACCTCACAAGGGATAACTCAATGAGCGAGAGCACCACGAAAACGTCAGCCTTTCGAATCTTCGGGCAGCCGAAGATGGCGGTGCTTCTCTTCCTTGGCTTCTCGTCGGGGCTGCCTTTCTATCTCACCAGCAAGACTCTCCAGGCATGGATGACTACGGCGAAAGTCGATCTCGCCACGATCGGCTTCTTCAGTCTCGTCACGCTGCCGTATTCGCTCAAGTTCGTGTGGGCTCCATTGATGGATCGTTACGTCCCGCCGTTCCTCGGTCGCCGTCGTGGATGGGTGTTCATAACACAGGTGCTACTGCTCCTCGCGATCGCCGCGATGTCGCTGCATGACCCACGGACCGGACTGAAGATGCTGGCGATCAATGCGATCGCGATCGCCTTCTTCAGCGCATCGCAGGATATCTCGCTGGACGCGTATCGCACCGACGTCCTTCGAGATCGCGAAATGGGCGCCGGTGCCGCGGTGTTCGTGATGGGCTATCGCATCGCAATGATCACGACCGGCGCGCTGGCTTTTTTTCTAGCCGACCGAATGCCGTGGCCAATCGTGTATTTCATCCTTTCGCTGCTGATGATCATCGGCATCGCCACCACGTTTGTCGCACCGGAGCCGGTTCTGAGCGACGCGCCACCGAGAACTCTCGTGGAAGCTGTCGTGCTCCCGTTCGCCGATTTTTTTCAACGCCTTGGCGTGCTGCGCGCGCTGGTGGTCTTGCTGTTTATCGTCGCCTACAAATACTCCGATAGTCTTGCCGGCAGCATGACGACCCCGTTTCTCCTTCAGACGGGTTTTTCCCAGAGCGAGGTGGGCGCAGTCTTTCTGGGTGTCGGGGTAGTCGCCACGATCGTCGGCGTTCTCGTCGCAGGCGCGGTGATGGGGATCCTGGGGATCAACCGCTCGTTGTGGATTTTCGTGGTTTTCCAGGGCTTGAGCAATCTCACCTACTACGGCTTGTCCCTCTCGGGGAAGAACCACGCCTTCATGGTGGCTGCCATCATTACCGAGAACTTCGGCCTCGGCCTCGTTACCGGGGGAATGACCGCCTACTTGATGGAGATGTGCAACCGGCGCTTTACTGCCACGCAGTTCGCGCTTCTCTCGAGCCTTTTGGCCGCAAGCAGGGATATACTCGTCGCTCCCGCCGGAAAGGTTGCGGAATCTCTGGGGTGGCCGGGATTCTTCCTCCTGACAGTCGCGATGGCGATTCCGCCGCTACTGCTGCTGCCCTTCATCGCGCCCTGGTCGCGCGATGTCCCAATCGGCGCCGCGCCTCACACCGGCGAGACCGTGTCGACGAGAGCCCCTCAGCCCCTGCCGCCGCGGCGATAGTCCTCTTCAGGAGCGCGAAGACGCGCCGTCACGATGGTCACGTTGTCGGGCGCACCGGTGTGCATCGCTTCCTCGATGAGCGCCTTGCAGATGTCTTCCGGCCGGCCGGCGCCACGCGCGATGCGTCCGATCTCCTCGGGCGACACCTGGTTCGACAGGCCGTCGCTGCAAAGCACGAGGATATCATCGTTGTCCAGCTTGACCCGATAGAAATCCGTGACGACTTTTTCCTCCGGGCCAAGCGCCTGGAGAATGATGTTGCGGTGCTCGCTCTGCGCCGCTTCCTTTGCCGTCATCCGGCCGGCGTCGATCAGCCGCTGCACGAATGACTGGTCCTTGGTCAGCTGCTTCGCGGCTCCTTTGCGAACCAGATAAGCGCGGCTGTCACCCACCTGCGCGATGAACGCCTCACCATCGAGTACGAGCGCGAGCGTGGTGGTCGTGCCCATGCCGTGGTGCTCGGGCGATGTGCTCGCTGTCTGATAGATCGCCCGGTTTGCGATGTCGATTCCACGCTTGAGCGCGGCCTCGACCGATTCAGGCGTGCGCTTGGGCACCTTGTGCCACCAGCGATGGAGCTCGCTGAGAATCGTTTCGGTTGCGATGGAGCTGGCGAGTGCGCCGGACGCCGCTCCACCGACGCCGTCGGCGACGATGAGGATGAATGGCGCGGTGTGGACGGTAACGAGAGCGGGCGCGCTCATCGTCGCGATGTCGCCCGTCTCCAGATTCGCAATCAAAAAGGAATCCTGATTGTCATGCCTGATCAGGCCGACATTCGAGATCCCGAAAATTTCTGCAATCAATTTTGGCTCGAAAGGAGCGTAGTCTTGCGGTCACGGGAGAAGCGAGCGTCCCGGGTGCGACAAAAGATAGTGAAACGAATACAACGGGGGCACTACCCATGCGTATTACAAAGACTTATACCGCATTGCACTTGCAACCTGGAATTCGATGATGAAAGCTTGGACATATAGGGTTTTTACTTGTTGCGTCGCGATGGCGGGCGCGTCGTGCAGCCCCGGGACAGGTCCATCCGCGCCGGCTCCAGTTCCCGTGATCGTTCCGCCTCTCGTTCCCGCGCCCATTCCTCCTCCTTCGAGTCCCAAGCTGCCACCGGTTCCCGAGGTGCGCGGCCCGCTCCAGATCAGCGTCACGTATCCCAAGCCGGAGCAGCTCCTCACCGTTCGCGATTCGAATTTCATATTCGGCAGCGTCGGAACCGGGGGCGCCGCTCTTCGCATCAACGGAGTCTCTGTGCCCGTCTGGCCGAACGGCGCGTTCATGGGCTGGCTTCCGGTTCCACCAGATAGCGCGCCGCATTACGAGTTGCTCGCGAGAAACGGGACCGAAAGCGCACGCCTCGTGCTTCCGGTAAAGATTCCACCGTTGCCGGACACCACGCACCGCGACAAGGTGCTCGGCGATACCCTGCAACCCGTATTACCGCTGGATACGCTCGTACCCGTTTCCGGAAATGTTTTCGTCACTCTCGGCGCGCCCGGACCGGTGGACGATACGGACCGGGTGACTATCGCTCGCCCGGCTCCGGGAAATGGACAGGAATACAAGTGGTTTTTGTTCCCTGGCACCGTGGTGAGAATCACGGGCGAGCAAAAGGCGAGCGGTGACGACTTCGTGCGCATACAACTCGACTCGACGCAGGAAGCGTGGGTGCTGCGAAACGAGCTCCGGGCGCAGGCCACGTCCCCTGCGTCGCCGTCGACGTTCATCGGCGACTCGCTGGCTCCCGTTCGGCGAATCGGAGCGCTACGGGTTGAGCCGAGCCAGGAGTGGATCGACGTGATAGTTCCAATGACGGGCCCACCTCCGCCCTTCCTGGTGGAGGAAACGGATCGGACAATCTCGCTCCTGTTGTACGGCGTGATGGGAGCGCCAGTAGTCTCGATGATGACGGAGCCGACTGATCCCTATTTCAATAGCATCAGCTCGTCCACTCCGGAGCAGAGCAGAGTGCGGTACACGATAAACCTCAATCGTGCTCCGTTCGGCTACCTCGCACTGTGGCAGAACGGGGCTTTGACCTTGAGGGTGCGGCGTCCGCCCATGATCGCGGATGCCGCGTCTCCGTTGCGTGGGCTGACGATCACGATCGATCCTGGACATCCTCCCGCCGGAGCGACGGGTCCCACGCTGTTCTATGAAGGCGATGCGGTGCTCCAGGTCGGGTTCAGAGTACGCGATCTGCTCGCTCAGCGGGGAGTGAACGTCGTGATGACGCGTACCACTCCCGATCCGGTCGACCTCGGAGCACGCGCGATCATCAGCCGGCGTGCGAATGCCCACGCGTTTGTCTCGATCCACCTCAATGCCTTCCCCGACGGCGTCAATCCATTTGTCAACAACGGGTCCTTGACGCTTTATTTCTGGCCGCAGTCGATTCCATTGGGCGTGGCGACTCAGGCGGCGCTGCTTGCCGAGCTGGGGCTTCGCGACAACGGAATCAAGTTCCAGAATATTGCTGTAGCTCGCGGGACCTGGATGCCATCGATCCTCACAGAGGGAGCTTTCATCATCATGCCGGATCAGGAAGCAGCGCTGAGAACGCCGACGTATCAGGAGGCTTACGCCACCGCGATAGTGCGCGGGCTCGAGACCTACTTCGCATCGCTGGCCAGAAAGCCGTGAGATTGCTCGCGCTCGCGGCCGCGCTATTCTTTGGTGCGGCGCGGGCCGCCGGCGCTCAGCTCCCTCCCAATGATCAGTGGCGCACGCTCCGCACGCAGCATTTCCGTGTGCACTTTACCGCCCCGGTCGAAGAAGAGGCGCGCAGAGCGGCCGTCAACGCCGAGCGGGCATACGCCGAGCTGTCGACGGAGCTGGTCCCGCCGCGCGGTACTATAGATCTCGTCATCTCGGACAACGTCGATTTCGTGAATGGCTATGCGACGCCATTTCCCTCGAATCGAATCGTCGTCTATGCGCACCCGCCCACGGATGCTTCGGGGCTCCGCGACTACGATGACTGGAACGCGCTCGTGGTCACC
>Ga0193719_10000284_pt1 | contig 18223 bp, 17 predicted proteins | sample U2a2metaG_FD_160103 | JGI IMG/M metagenome (GOLD analysis project Ga0193719, IMG submission 160103) | Soil microbial communities from a riparian zone of the East river system, Colorado, United States - U2a2 | ecosystem: Environmental > Terrestrial > Soil > Riparian zone | place: USA: East... | reverse complement strand
ATCAGCACGTTGAGCTGCGATTGCGCGTCTGATATTCGGCGGAAAATATCGGACTGTGCTTCGAGCAGCTTGGCCGCGTCGGTTTGCGCAGTGAGCACATCGGCCTGACTGGCGTTGCCAACTTCGTAGCGCTGGCGGTTTACTTCGGCGAATTGATTGAGCAGGTCGACGTTGCGTTGGTTTACTTCGAGCTGCGCATACTCGTTCGCCAGCCGATGAAAGGCCGCGCGGGCGCGCGAGAGGACATCGAGTTGTGTCCGCCGAAAATCCTCAAAGGCTGTGCCGGCTTCGGCCGTCGCTGCCCGTGCCCGACTCAGATTTTTTCCTGAAATCGGAACTTCCTGCTGGAGAATGAAGCTTTGATCCGTGAACGCGTTCGGCGGGATCGAGACGTAGCGCGCGACGCGCGACCTCGCCTCCGCTCTCAAATCCTCCCACGCGGCGGCTTGCGGCACGCGCGCCTTCATTGCCTGCCATTTCTCCTGCGCGGCTTTGATTGCCGGATTATTTGCGAGGACGACGTTCGTCACCTCATCGAGCGAAAGGCGGCCCTCTCGAACTGCACTGCTATTATCTCCGGCCCGCGCAGTCCGAAAAGTTAAAGCTAAAATTAAATTAAGTAATAAAAGGTAAGTTGTTTTCATTGATCCAAGAGAACGGTTGAAGACCAGATGTGCCGGTAGATGGGCACACCCCGAGCGTCAGCGTTCTTGGATCAGATGAGAAACGTGCAGAGCAGCGCCAGCCGCGGCGGTGAGTTTGCTAATGGCGCTGCAGCCTGGAACCGGAACTGCTCAGCTTCGACTTCACGACTTGACAAAGGCAGCGCGGCGGAAAAACAGGTTGCGCTCAGTTGTTGACCGGAATCAGCTTTCGCAAGCGGCTGCGACGGCGGAGCTGTGTTCTTTGGCGATGTCGCGCAACAGGTTTTGTTAGCGCAGCAACTTGGTTGACAAGCCTTTTGACTTGGCGCGTTGGTGAGGATGCACGATCGCGCGGCGAGGCCCACCGGAGCCATAAAAAGCGCGGCACCCATCGCCATCGAGATTATGATCCTGCTCAACATTGAATTTGCGTATAGCACAAGTTAGACCGCGCGTCGAGGAAAGCGTTCGGCGCTTTCGTGCTTTCACTCGTGTTCCTGCTCGCGATCGGGGAATATGTTTACGATTACGAGCACGAAATGTTTTAGGTCGCTCTTTGCAACCGGCCTTTGGGCCAACCGCGAAAGCTTTCGAGGTTGCGACCAATGTGTTAGTTCTAATTAGTGAGAGCAACGAAAAATGATTCATAAGGAGAGAGCAATGAAAAGTGACAATTTGGAGTCCATAGCAAAAAAGCTCGTCGCGGCGGGCAAGGGAATTCTGGCAGCCGATGAAAGCTCGCCGACGATCGAAAAGCGATTGAAGAGCATCGGCGTTCCTTCAACGGAGGAGAACCGCCGCGCATATCGTGAACTTTTGTTTACCACGCCCGGTGTAGGCGAATTTATCAGCGGCGTGATTTTCTTCGATGAGACGATTCGCCAGAAAACTCGCGACGGTCGCACGTTCGTCAACGCGCTGGAGGAGCAAGCGATCATCCCTGGCATCAAAGTGGACAAAGGCGCGAAGCCAATGGCAAATTTTCCCGGCGAAAAAGTCACCGAAGGACTTGACGGGCTGCGTCAACGGCTGGCGGAATACCGGCAGTTGGGAGCGTGTTTCGCCAAATGGCGCGCGGTGATCGGGATCGACGAGAAAATTCCTACACGCAGATGCATCGAGACAAACGCAGAATTGCTGGCGCGTTACGCGGCACTGAGCCAGGAAGCGGATTTGGTGCCGATCGTCGAGCCGGAAGTGCTGATGGATGGCACGCACGGTATTGAGCGGCATTTCGCGGTCACCGAGCAAACGCTTCGGATCGTTTTCGATGCTTTGGCCGAGCACCGCGTTGCATCGGGAGCGATGCTACTGAAACCGAACATGGTGCTTTCGGGAAAAGATTGTCCACAGCAAGCTTCCGTGCAGGAAGTCGCCGAAGCCACTTTGACGTGCATGAAGCGGGTGGTCCCCGCGGCTGTCCCCGGGCTTGTGTTTCTCTCGGGAGGCCAAACTGATTCGCAAGCCACGGAGCATCTCAACGCGATGAATCGTCTGGACCACGTACCGTGGGAATTGAGTTTTTCCTTTGGACGCGCTCTCCAGGCTCCCGTGCTCAAAGCTTGGAAAGGTGATCCGGCGAATGTTGCCGACGCGCAACAGGCGTTTCATCACCGCGCCTCGTGCAACAGCAAAGCGCGCTTCGGCAAATACACGGCAGAAATGGAAAGCAAGAAAGCGGCATGACACTGCAAGCCGTCTCATAAATGTGCAGCGCTTGTAGCCACGGCGCTGTGTCGCCGTGCTGGTGGATCAAGCGGTGAGCGCCTCGACACAGCGAGGCGGCTACAACGACTCCGTGAACGCACCGCTTATAGTAGCCGCCTGACCGACACATTTAGACTTCTCCCATGATCTACACCTGTCCCATGCACCCGGAGATCGAACAGGACCATCCGGGCCAGTGCCCGAAATGCGGAATGACCTTGGAGCCAAAGACGATCGGGGTAGGGGGCGAAGATGAACAAAAAGAAATTCGCTCGTTATCACGAAAATTCTGGATCGCGCTGGTTCTGACAATTCCGGTGCTGTTGATCGCAATGGGCCACGCGATTCCAGGGCTGGACGTGGAAGCACTGATCCCGAAACAAATCTCGAAATGGATCGAATTTGCTCTTGCAACCCCAGTGGTTCTTTGGGCTGGGGGTTTTTTCTTCACACGCGCCTGGCAGTCGATCGTTAATCGCAGCCTCAACATGTTCACGCTGATCGCCGTCGGCGTCGGTGCAGCCTATTTCTAGCGCTGTCGCGGTGATCGCGCCAGGAATTTTTCCTCAGTCTTTTCGGAGCAACGGTGAGGTCGGTCTCTACTTTGAGGCGGCAGCGGTTATCACCACACTGGTCTTGTTTGGTCAGTTGATTGAGGCGAAAGCGCGCAGTCGCACCGGGCAGGCGATCAAGGCATTGCTGGGTCTTGCCGCCAAAACTGCGCATCGAGTCCGCGACGGTGGGGAAGAAGAAATCCCGACCGACGAAATTCAAAAAGGGGACGTTCTCCGCGTCCGACCAGGCGAGAAGGTGCCAATCGACGGAGTGATCGTCGAGGGTAAAAGTAACATCGACGAATCGATGATCACGGGAGAGTCAATGCCCGTGAGCAAGGCTTCCGGCGACAAAGTGATCGGCGCGACCGTGAATCACACTGGCTCGTTTTTGATGCGTGCCGAGAAAATCGGTTCCGAGACGGTGCTAGCGCAGATCGTTCAGATGGTGGCTGACGCACAACGTAGTCGTGCACCAATTCAAAAACTTGCTGACACAGTATCCGGTTACTTCGTGCCGACAGTTATTGCCGTTGCATTGATCACTTTTGTCATTTGGTCAATCGTCGGGCCTGTCCCAGCAATGGCTTATGGCTTGGTCAACGCCGTCTCCGTGCTCATCATCGCCTGTCCCTGCGCGCTCGGGCTTGCTACGCCGATGTCGATCATGGTCGGCGTCGGGCGCGCCGCGCAAGCCGGCATCTTGGTAAAAAATGCGGAAGCGATCGAGACCGCCGAAAAAGTAACGCATTTACTTACTGACAAAACTGGTACGCTGACGGCAGGCAAACCCGAGGTGGTCAGTCGCATCGGCGTGAACGGCACAAGCGAGCGCGACGTTTTGCGAATGGCAGCATCGTTGGAATCTCACAGTGAACATCCGCTTGCGCGTGCAATCGTGGGCGCGGCGAAAAAAGAAAAAATCGAATTACGCGACGTGACCGATTTCAAATCGACTACCGGTGGCGGCATATCTGGCAAACTCGAGGGCAAATCCATCCTCGTCGCCAAAGAAAAATTTCTTGGCGAATCGGGCGTCACAATTCCTGACGAGCTGAAGAACGAAGCTCAACGCTTGCAGGAAAAAGCGCAGACGACGGTTTGGCTCGCTGTAAACGGAGATGCAATCGGAATTCTCGGGATCGCCGATCCAATCAAAGAAACATCCAAACAAGCTGTCCGCGTGCTTCATCAGATGGGTCTGAAAGTGATCATGTGTACCGGCGATAACCGCCGGACGGCGGAGTCTGTTGCGCGCGAACTCGGTATTGACGAATTCCGCGCGGAAGTTATGCCGGATGAAAAGATCGACATCGTAAAAAAATTAAGATCGCAAGGGGCAATTGTGGCGATGGCGGGCGATGGCATCAACGACGCGCCCGCACTGGCCGCGGCTCAAGTCGGCATTGCCATGGGCACAGGCACTGATGTCGCGATCGAGAGTGCCGGCATCACGCTCGTAAAGGGTGACCTGATGGGAATTGTCAAAGCGATGCATGTCAGCCGCGCGGTGATGCGCAATATCCGGCAAAATCTGTTCTTTGCGTTTATCTACAACGCGCTTGGAGTGCCGATTGCTGCCGGCGCGCTTTATCCTTTCTTCGGCATCCTTCTCAGCCCGATGATCGCCGGCGCGGCGATGAGTTTCAGTTCGGTCTCCGTAATCGCGAACGCGCTGCGACTGCGATCCATCAGACTGTGAACGATCTAAGACCACCATAGAACTGTAACTATTCGCTTCCCGACAGCCTAAACGCCACGATATTGAATTACAGAAACTCAACCTCCGATCCTATGATTTCACGACTTATCATCGCCCTATCTATTGCGTTGTTTTTTACACCGGCTAGACCGCTTCTTGCCGCAGAACATCCGCGGCCACAATTGCAACAGTTACCACAGATAACAACGAGACCTACGCAGAGCGGCATCCAGACGAAGGAGGTGAGTAAGACCGATATCTCGTCCGGAATCAAAAAGCACATCGCCAGCGACACCAAAAAATCGACCGACCGAAAGTTTCACGTCAAGTATGGTGGCAAAGATCTTGCTCTCGATTTGATCAAGGTCCATGACGATCGACTCTCGAGTCTCGGCGGTGGCAAATATTTCGCCTGTGTCGATATGAAAGCTACCGACGGCACAATCTATGACATTGATTTCTTCATGGCCGGACAACCGGGTAGCATGAAGGTCACAGAAACTTCCGTTCACAAAATCAACGGCAAGCCGCTTTACAACTGGAAAGAAGAAGGCGGCATGTGGAAAAAAGTGCGGGTCTCGTAAAGACGAACGTTGCGGCTCTGCGCTCCGGTTGGCTCAGCATTGCATAACGTTAGTCTTCGGATCCTGCGCAAGATCGAACGATCACCTGGATGCGTTTCGATTTCGATGCACGTCTGACTGCTTAATAAGGGGGTTGCGCTCTGCCTGCGCGTCCGGCAGTTTGGCAAAATGCCGGAGATTTTCTACATCACGACCGCGATCGATTACACAAACTCGCCGCCGCACATTGGCCACGCTTACGAAAAGGTGCTGGCCGATGTGATCGCGCGTTATCATCGGCTTAAACGTGAGAAAGTTTTTTTTCTCACCGGCGTCGATCAGCATGGCCAGAAAGTGCAGCAGTCTGCCGAAAGAGCGGGCGTTGCGCCAGCTGAATTCGTTAAAGACATTACACAAAAATTTTTCGATCTTTGGAAGAAGCTCGACGTCAAATATGACGAATGGGCGGAGACAACGGGCAAAGGTCACAAGCGCGTCGTCCAAGGAATTCTGCAGCGCTTGTTCGATGAAGGTCAAATCTACAAAGACAAACAGGCCGGCCACTACTCAGTTCGTCAGGAGCAGTTCCTCACCGATAAAGAACGCGGACCGGATGGTGAGTTCGGTCCGGAATGGGGCGAGGTCGAGTTTCGCGAGGAAGAAAATTATTATTTCAAATTAAGTCAACACAAGGAGTGGCTGCTATCGTACATCGATAATCGCAAAGACGCGGTCATTCCGGATTTTCGTCAGACCGAATTGCGCAATGCCGTCGAAAAACTCAGCGGCGATCTTTGCATCTCCCGCCCGAAATCGCGGCTCGATTGGGGAATCGAGCTGCCATTCGACAAAGATTTTGTCACTTACGTCTGGTTCGATGCACTGACCAACTACATCAGCTTCGCCGGCTACGATCCGAGTCTCTCAACTCTCAACTCTCAACCCTCAACTTTTCAGGCAAAGTGGCCGGCACTGCAAGTCATCGGGAAAGACATTCTGATTCCAGCGCACGGAATCTACTGGCTCATCATGCTGCACGCGATCGGATTTCCTGATGAAGCGATGCCGCAGCTTCTCGTGCATGGCTGGTGGAATCTCGGCGGCGCCAAAATGAGCAAGAGCGCCGGAAACATTATCGATCCAGACGCGCTCGCCGAAAAATACGGCGCCGAAGCGCTGCGCTACTATTTGATGAGCGACATTCCTACCGGGAAAGACGCGGATTTCTCTGAAGAACGTTTGGTCGGAAGGTACAACAACGATCTCGCGAACTCGCTAGGCAATTTGCTAAATCGGACTTTGAATATGACAGAGCGCTATCGTCACGGGGAGCTCAACTCGGTAACCAGCCACATCAATCTTGTATCGGATGACGAACTTTGGAACGAAAGCCCGGCTTGGGAGAAGTTTGGGAAAGAACGCATCAAAACCGAGATCGGAATTCGGGAGGTTAAGCGAGTAGCAGGATTTGGCATTGCGCAATACGCCACAGAAATGCGGAGTTTTAATCCGTCTGCGGCTCTGGAATACACTAACGGATTGGCTGTCCATGCAAACAGCTTGGTCGAAATAGCGGCGCCGTGGAACTTGGCCAAAGACCAGTTGCGAGCAGCCGATTTAGATAATGTCCTTTATACGCTGACCGAGACCCTCCGCATCATCGCGATTTTGATTTCGCCGGTGCTGCCGAAAGCGGCGCACGGCATTTTTGATCAACTGAATTGGAAGATGGAGCTGAGTGGAAAGGAACAACGGTTTCGCCTCGATGACGCAAAGTGGGGCGGTTTGCCCGATGGGCATGTGGCTGGCAAACCGGTGCCGTTGTTCCCGAGAATCGAAATTTCTGATTAACCACAGAGAACACGAAGAGCACTGAAGGAGATGCAGATTTAAAAACGTCTTCGTGACCTCTGTGTTCTTCGTGGTTCGTTTTCAGAAATTCACTGCCCACACTCTTCGAATGCTGCGGGTTCGCCTCGAAGATAAGCAAGTGCTTCGCCGGCGAAATGGAGTGAGCCGGTTAGAAGAATCGGATTCGGTTTGGCACGCGCTAACGCTAGTGCGTCAGCGATCGAGTCGGTGATGGAGCAGGGGAGTGATGGAATGTTGGCAGACAAAACTTTCGCCAGCTCAGCCGGCGGAGTCGCGCGTTCGCTGCGGATTTTTGGAAGCAATACGGAATTCGCGATCGGTGCGAGCGCGTCGCAGATTCCGCGCAAATCTTTATCGGAAAGGATTGCGAGGATAAGCGAGGCACTCTGGTCACCGAAGGTCTCTCGCCACGTTTGCGCGAGAACTCGCGCGGCGGCTGGATTATGCGCTCCGTCAATCACAATGCGATCATCCCATCTTTGAAAACGGGCAGGCCAATCAACTGACCCAAGTCCGAACTCAATCGACGAATCGTCGATGTCGATCCTGGCAGCACGCAGTGCTGCGATCGCCAAGGCCGCATTTTGTTTTTGGTGCTCGCCAGAGAGGCTAACAGGAGATTTCTGGTAAGAGTCATTCACGAATTGCAATGGCGCCTCACATTCCGCCGCCCGATCGCGAATCACTTTTTCGGCATCGGGCGCCTGCGCCGCGGCAACGACGGGAATCTTTGGTTTGATGATTCCGGCCTTTTCACGCGCGATTTCTCGAAGTGACTGTCCTAACCATTGTTGATGATCGAGATCAATCACTGTGATGATTGAAACGTTTGACTGCACGGCGTTGGTGGCATCGAGACGGCCGCCTAGTCCGGTTTCCAAGATGGCGATGGCGATCTTCGCTTCGGAAAAATATTTGAGCGCGAGCGCTGTGGCGATTTCAAAAAATGTCGGGTGCGGATCCCAATCGCGCACGAGATCGCGAATTACCGTCAAGCCATTCGCAACTGCGTCTTCGGAAATCATTTCACCATCGACACGAATTCGTTCGCGAAACGTGACGAGGTGAGGGGACGTGAACAGACCGGTGCGATATTTTTGTCCGCGCAGAATTGAATCGATCATTGCGCAAACCGAGCCTTTCCCATTCGTCCCCGCAACGTGGATGACCCGAGCACCGCCAAGCTCGACATGCAGCGCGGCGATAAGCCGTTGGATATTTTCCAGCCCAAGCTTGATGCCGAAGCGCTGAAGGCCGTAGAGCCAGGCGAGCGTCTCCTTGTACGGAGAGAGTCGCGGCACTAAGGCCCCTCCCGCTTTCACGGCACAACGGAAAAATAACTGAGCAACTGGCTAAGCTGTTCGCGCATCTTTTTACGGGGCACAATCATGTCGATCAAACCGTGTTCCTGAAGAAACTCGGCGGTCTGAAATCTTTCCGGCAAATCCTGATGCGTAGTCTCTTTGATGACACGCGGTCCGGCGAAGCCGATCATGCTCTTCGGTTCAGCAATAATCACATCGCCCAAGGAAGCAAAGCTGGCCATTACGCCAGCGGTGGTGGGATTTGTCAGAACGGAAATGTACGGAAGCCGATGTTCGGCATGACGAGCGAGCGCGCCGCTCGTTTTGGCCATTTGCATCAAGCTCAACATCCCTTCGTACAAGCGAGCGCCGCCGGAGGCGGCAATGATGATGACCGCAGAACGATCGGCGGTCCCGTATTCAATCGTGCGGGTGATTCTTTCGCCGACGACTGAGCCCATCGTGGCAGCAAGAAAGCCGAAATCCATGACGGCGATTGCGACCTTGTAGCCGTCGAGCATTCCGTAGCCGCTGATCACGGCGTCGGTCAAGCCGGTACGCTCCTGGTAATTCTTGAGGCGGTCTTTGTAAGTAGCCATCCCTTGGAAACGCAAAGTGTCGACGGATTTCAGGCCGCCATCCATCTCCATGAAGCTTTCCGGATCGAGCAGGTTGTCGATCCGTTCCTTGGCCGATTGCGCGAAATGATAATCGCAACGCGGACAGACGCGCTGATTCTGCGCGAGCTCGATTTCAGGCACAACTTCGGAACAGCCGGGACATTTCTGGAAAAGACCGTGCGGGATATCGCGTTTCTTCCGACTTTGCGCCTTGATCGCTGGTTTTTTGAAAATTGCCATGGGAATTACGCGCGTGCGGCCGTGGCCGCATGAACGGATCTCGCGCCGGCACCTTTCAAAATGCGCGCGCACTCGTTCAGCGTCGAGCCGGTTGTCAGGACATCATCGATCAAAAGCACGCGCAACCCTCGCACGTTCGCGTTTTTTCGTAAACGAAACGCGTTATGTAAATTTTCCATGCGTTCAGTGCGATCAAGCGCCGTCTGTGTAGTCGTGTAGCGAATGCGCTCAAGCAGCGGTTTGGATTGGATTGCGATCTGGGGATCTAGCAATTCCGCGAGCAAGCTCGCCTGATTAAAACCGCGCTCTCGTTTGCGGGCTGGATGCAAAGGCACCGGAATAATAACGTCGAATCGGCGGCCGCGCAGCCGAGGATCGTCAAGTGCGGCGGCGAGCCAGCGCGTCACCAGATGACGGAGATGGATCTGGCGTCCGTACTTAAAGTCATGGACGATCTGGCGAACGATTCCGCGACTGCGATACGCCGCGACAGCAGCGTCAAAATGAATCGTGCGGTGAGCGCAGTTCGCGCAAATAAACGCGTCGGTAATTGCGCCTTCGAACGGCTCGGAGCATTTCCCGCAAAAGGGCGGGATGATGCGCGTGGTCTTCTCCTCACATTCTGCACAAAGGTAGTCTTCCGATCCAACTATAGCCGCGCAAATCGTGCAAACCGGCGGGTAGAGCAGCGATGCAATCGCGCGCAGACCACTAAACTTTGCCAGCCTCGACATATCTCAACCAGCTGCGCATTATCACCCACGTCAAGCCGGCAATGCCCAGCGGCACAATTCCCACGAGTAGATTTTTTCCCAGCCACGGCAATTCAAGTATCCCTCGGTGTGCGACGCGATTGAATGCGCCGGCGGCGAAAATCCAGCCAGCGTGCAGACCTATTGGCAACCAGAGCGAGCGAGTGCGCAGACGCGCATCGGCCAAAATCCAGCCGATGAGAAATAATGTCGTGAACATCGCGGCTACCGACGTCGGATCTGCGAATCGCGCGAATGAATGGATGATGGAATTCAACCCGGACGTCCACGTTACGATTGTCGATGTTCGCTCGGGCGCCTTTAGAAAATGAATAATTGAAAAGATGGCAGAGGTCGCAAAGATCGACATGTACTGCCGGCCAGTTCTCAACAACACGCCCAAAACCACTCCGCGAAAAAATGTTTCTTCAATCGCTGGAACGGCGATTGAGGCGGCCACGATTTTTCCGAACGCGGTCCACGCGAAGCTGTGGCGTAACGAATAGATGTGGAAAGCGATGAACCAAACACCGCAACAGAGCAGGGGAATCGCCGAAAAAAGAATGCCTGCGAAGAGGTCGCGCACCCAATGTGAGTTAGGCGCCAGCCGTAAGTCGGCCATGCTTCTCGTGTCGGTGAGGCGAAGGAACGGCCAAAGTAGTGCCGCAGCAGCAACGAGGACTGCGCGATGAAAGAAACTTTCGAAGTCGACCTTCGCGAGAAAAGGGAAGAAACCATGGGCCACCATCCATTGCCCTGCCCAAAAAAGGAGCGGCGCAATCAATGCGCCGAAAAGAATTGTCGCGGCGAAATAAGCCGCCAGTCTAGCTGCGTCTTTCAATGCTGCTAATGTAAGGTTTCCCTGCGATGCCGAGTCAACATATATGGACGGAGAAAGATCAACACGGAGAAAAGCGCGAAGTGCGCGCGACGAAATTCGGCGGTGCGTGGCGTTTCCAGTCCAAAACTGCCGTCGAAACGAAATGGACTTATTACGATTTTCCGCTTCTCCAGGATCTTCTGAGATTGAAGGAGATTGTTGCGCGCAAATATCAACGACGCCGCGCGTCCATCGAAGACGTTTCCTCGATTGAAAAATTAATCGAGGAGCAAGGCAGTAATGAGTGAGTGGAACACCGAAGAACTGATCGATACGGACAAGCGGTTCGTTTGGCACCCATTCACCAATATGCGCGAATGGTGCGCTCCAGAGCATGAGCCGCTGGTCTTGGTGGAGGGTCGCGGTGCGCTTCTGCGGGACAGCCGCGGCCGCGAATACATCGATGGCAATTCATCAATCTGGACGAACATCCACGGCCACAATCATCCCCACATCAATGCGGCAATTCGCCGCCAGCTCGATCGTGTAGCGCACACTTCCTTTCTTGGTTTTACTAACCCGGCAGCAATCGAACTCGCGCGCGCAATTGTCGATCTTTTCCCAACAGACTCCTTAAGCAGGGTGTTTTTCTCAGACGACGGCTCCACCGGAATTGAGGTCGCTTTGAGGATCGCCGATCAATATTGGCGGCTGCGCAATTCGCGAAAACATCAGTTCATCGCCTTCAAGAGCGGTTACCACGGGGATACGGCGGGCGCGGCCAGCCTCGGCGCGGCGGCAATGTTCCATACCGGGTCCAGTCACTGGAATTTTCCCGCGATTCAAGTTCCTAACATAACAGCCTTGGAGAGGCTTTCGCCAGCGGAGGTGGCGAAGATTGCCGCCGTAGTGATCGAGCCGCTTATTCAGGGAGCCGCTGGGATGCGGCTTTGGTCCTCCGGAACCTTGCGAGCTGTGCGCGAATGGTGTGATCGCACCGATACGCTGCTCATTGCCGATGAAGTCATGACCGGATTTGGAAGGACCGGAAAAATGTTCGGGGTCGAACATGAATCAATGATTCCGGATATGATGGTTCTGGGCAAAGGCTTGAGTGGAGGCTATCTTCCACTCGCTATTACCTTAGTATCGGAAAAACTATTCTCGATTTTTGACGGGTCGATTGTCGATGGAAAAGCTCTGGCCTACGGACATAGCTACACCGGCAATGCACTCGGTTGCGCCGCAGCCAAGGCGAGTCTGGACGTTTTTGAAAAAGAAGGCGTCCTGGAAGCATTGCAGCCAAAAATTCAGCACCTGACTTCCGAGCTCGCCGGATTTGCGGACCTTCCCGGCGTGGTCGAAGTGCGGCAGTGCGGATTTGTTGCTGGGATAGAGGTAGCCGAATTGTCAGAAGCTCCGTTGGCAGATCAAGCTGCTGAGATCTGTATCGCAGCCCGGAGGCACGGACTTCTCACGAGGCCGATTCGGAACGTGATTGTGCTGATGCCGCCATTGTGCATCACGACTGACCAAGTGGCGCAGGCGGTTGAGGCGGTCCGTACGTCAATCATAGAAGTTTGCGGTCGCAGCTCCATTAAAGAATGAGCGAGAAAATGCCGAAGAAGTTGCGTCTTGACCGAGTCCTGGTTGCCAAAGGCTTGTTCGCCAGTCGCGAGCAGGCACAACGAGCAGTCATGGCCGGCGAGGTCAAAGTCGGGACTCGAATTGCCGCAAAGCCTTCTCAACTTCTCGAGCCGGATGTCGCGATCGCGGTGAAGCCCGCCCGGAAATACGTCGGACGCGGGGCTTTGAAGTTGGAAAGCGCTCTGAATCATTTCAAGATCGACATACACGGAAAAGTCGCGCTCGATATTGGGGCCTCGACCGGCGGTTTCACCGACTGCCTCCTTCAGCGGGGGGCCGCGAAAGTTTACGCCGTCGACGTCGGACATGGCCAATTGGATTGGAAACTTCGAACCGATCCGCGTGTGATTGTCCTGGAAAAATTGAATGCACGGTTTCTTTCTCGCGAGCACATTCCAGAATTTGTCGATCTTTGTATGATCGACGTTTCATTCATCTCGTTGACTTTGATCTTGCCCAACGCGTTCGACTTGGTAACTCCAAGCGGTGTGATCCTGGCACTGATTAAACCTCAGTTTGAATTGGAACGCGCGAATGTCGGGCGTGGCGGAATCGTTTTCGATCCAGAGTTGCATCAAAAGGCGCAAGACAAGATCGTCGAGTTTGTGACTCGTCTGGGTCATATCGTGAGCGGAATCGCTCCATCTGCTATTAAAGGTGCGGACGGTAATCAGGAATTTTTTGCATGCCTCCGAAAACGATCGGTTTAATCGCGCATACCGGCAAGCCAGGCGTGGGCGATCTGGTCAGTGCCATAGTTCAAGAGTTCGATCGTTTTTCGATCAAGATCTTGATCGAAAAAGAAACTGCTGCGATCGCCGGAAAAAGGTCGGATCAATCGATCGCGCAGTTGGGAACCGCGGCGGATCTTTTAGTAGTGGTCGGCGGCGACGGAACAATTCTGCACGTCGTTGGGCAACTCGGCGAGGTCATAAAGCCAATCTTCGGCATTAACGTGGGATCGCTTGGTTTTTTGACCTGTGCGAATTCTTCCGCTTATCGCGAAGCGGTGGAATGCATCGCGAAAGATCGAATCAATTTTAGCCAGAGGACGCTTCTGGAAGCGAGGGTGAAGGTCGGCGAGAAACAAACCAACAAGACGACTGCTCTAAACGATGCAGTTTTGAGCCGAGGCGAACTTTCGCGCCTGGTATTATTGCGAACGCGAGTCAACGGCGAAGCGCTTACTGAATTCAATGCGGACGGTTTGATTGTCGCAACACCGACCGGCTCGACTGCATATTCGCTTTCAGCGGGCGGACCGATTCTCGATCCTGAATCGGGGGTTCTCGTCATTACGCCGATTTGTCCGCACGTCCTCACGAACCGCTCGATTATCGTGGCGGAAACATCGATCATCGAAATTGAAGTGAGCGACCCAGATTACCCGGTTTTTCTGACGTTGGACGGTCGCCAACCAATCCGAGTGAAAAGAGGGTCGACAATCAACATTCGCAAGGCAAAGAAAACCCTGCCACTGGCCGCGTTGCCAGACGTTTCTTTCTTCAACGTCGTTCGGCAGAAACTGAAATGGAGTGGCAGCAATTTGTAGGCTTCCGCAGCGAGGGCGCTTTCCTGCCAGGATTTTAGAAAGGCATAAAACAAACTGTTTTTCTTTGTCCGTTTCTTCGGGACCTGATAGTCAGTGTGGTCCATGAACCTTGTAAGTCTGCCCGATAGCCGCATTGTAAATCTCGATCACCTCACTCACGCAGAGCGAACAGGCGATTACGTGGTTCTGCATGTCGGCGGCGGAAGTGACGGCGGGTCGATTATTAGGGTCAAACAAGGAGAAGGTGCCAGGAGGGTTTGGGCGTACATCGCCGGCAAGTGCACAGTTAAGATTGAGACGCCTCCGCAGCCTTAGCATAGACAAGGGCAAGAGGCGAGGCACGAGGAAGTCAGTCCAAAAAGTCCGCTCACGTCTCGACTGATGTTGTCAATCGGCAACTAACATGTGCCGACTTTATATGACATATATTGTCTGATGTTATAACAACCGTGCGTGTGACAGGGTTTGATTGTCTAAAACGCCACCGTAACGGAGATCCCCCTTAAACCGCTCAGAATGAAGTGATTGTCTGGCAACCTAGGATCCTGTTATCGCCCAACGGTCTACTGAGACGAATTGGATGAAATTTACTTTGATCAGCGTTGGCAGATTTCGCCGGGGCCTTCGAATCAGTACGCAGCAATGCGCACGACGGCTTGGACGGGCAAAGTTTCCCACTTTATGCGTCGTGATGCGCCGGGCCCGGCGGTAGGAGTAGGCCGAATTAATCTAAATCCCCGGAGGGCGATTCAGGGACGCTACATTTGCGGCCACCCCATGCCTGGCAAGGCCAAGGCTCCCAATAGGCCTGAAAAACCAGCGGCTCGGCCTCTCGGGGTTTCAACCAGGTCGCCGTAAACGCTCCCAAAGAAGGCTGGAATTGTTACCGTATGAGCAGCTCTTAGGATAGACGCGAGATTTGTCACCGGCGAATGCAAATGTGCTGTCGCTGGAATCTATCGTAACCTGTTAAGCAACTGATCTAAGGCGTATATTTGTCCGGTGATAACATATAATGTAGTGGGCGCGACTAAGTGCGACCAGTTACCAGAATTCAGGGACTATTTTTCCTTTTTCCCGGTTAACTCGTTTTGCTTCTGGAACAAGGGCCAATTTTGGACGCCCACGTTGCTCTGAAATCGTGGAATCGAACGCAGGCGCGTCTTTCCGATCCTTGACGTCCCTGGCGGGAGTGGTAGCATCGGCGCGGAACTCGACGATTATCTGAAACCAATGAATACCGGCCGCAGCACGTTGATTGTTTATCTCACGTTCAGTCTCCTTTTGGTTCTGGGCCTTGTTGAGCGGGCCCGTGCACAGGAGGCGGAAGCTGGCGTCCAGCAGATGATGACGCCAGAGGAATTTACAGCGGCTGGTCTAAACAAGCTTTCGCCGGAAGAGCGGCAAAAGCTCGATGCCTGGTTACAAGGTTATCGAGAAACTACTGAGAAAACTACTGAGAAGAAAGTCGCTGCGCGAACGGCGCGAACGAAACTCGATACTCTTCTAAGCCGGGTCGATGGTTCGTTTAGCGGCCTTGGCGGCCAAACCGTGATCAAGCTGGAAGACGGGACAGTTTGGAAACAAGCCAACTCTGACGACCACTATGGCGCGAGCCCCATTGAACATCCCGGGGCAATGGTTGTTCATACGCCTTTCGGTTACAAGATTCGAATCCAAGGTGTGCCGGAATTTTACGTCAATCCCGTACGCTAGCTGTAGCTGATCAGCCAAGCGGCCGTATCGCGCTGGCTGCTGGGGCCAGGCTCGCCAGGCCAAATTCTTGGTGTGTTAATTGCGCGGCCCGCTCCAGGTCCTTTTCGTCGATGATGACCGCGATCTTGATTTCCGAGGTGGACACCAGCTGGATGTTGATTCCGGCTTTGCCGAGGCATTCGAACAGACGCGCTGCTACACCTGAGTGCGATCGCATACCGATTCCCACCACGCTCAACTTGGCCATGCCGCTTGCGGTGTTCAGGCGCTTCGCGCCGATCTCGCCGACTACCGGCATCAAGATTTTGCGGGCGTCCTCGAGTTCGTCCTCGTGAATCGTGAATGAAATGTCGGTCGTTCCGCCGATCGACGCATTTTGCACAATCATGTCAACGATGATGTGCGCAGCGGCAATATTCGAAAAAATCCGGCCGGCGATTCCCGGTTCGTCACGCACTCCTGCGATGGTGAGTTTTGCCTGATGGCGGTCGAGACTGATTCCGCGAATTACCACGTCCTCCATGCTGGTGGTCTCTTCCTTCGCGATTGTTCCTCTGCGCCTATTGAAGCTCGACCGGACTTCGAATTGGACACCAAATTTTTTTGCGAATTCAACTGCGCGCGATTGCACTACTTTTGACCCGGCGCCGGCCATCTCGAGCAGCTCGTCATAAGCGATCTCATCGAGTTTTTTTGCAGCGAGAACGGCCTGCGGATCACAGGTAAAGACGCCATCCACATCGGTAAAGATCTGGCACACATCAGCGTTCAAAGCCCCGGCCAGTGCGATTGCGGTCAAGTCGGACCCGCCACGGCCGAGCGTGGTTGTTTCCCCTTCTGGTGTCTGACCCTGGAAACCAGCAACGATCACGATGTAATCATCCGACAACAGCTCATGAATTTGTTTTGGGCTAATATTCGCGATCCGGGCCTTGGTATGTTTGCGATCGGTCAAAATTCCCGCCTGTGCGCCCGTCACGGAAATGGCTCTTCCGCCAAGGGCGTTGACCGCCATGGCGACCAGGGCGGTGGCGGCGTGCTCGCCAGTTGCCAGCAAAATATCCAGTTCGCGCCCGGCCGGATGCTCCGACATCTCATGAGCTAATTTGATTAGCTCATCGGTCGCTCCCGCCATGGCGGAGATCACCGCGACCACGCGGCAACCTTCGCCCTGCGTTTCGACGAGCCGACGCGCTACGTTACGGATTCGCTCAGAAGTCCCGACCGAAGTGCCGCCATATTTTTGAACGATCAGGGGCATGTCAGGAGTAAATTAGTATTGGAACACACGAAGCGAAGTAGAGAACGGATGGTGTTCGCGGAACAAGCGCACTGTCAATTGCAGATGTGCTAGAGCCCAAGGACGCGCCGGACGTCGCTCACGATCGGCGCGATAGGCCTTAGCTCTTCCATCTGTTCATGAATCACATCGGGATCTTTCAATCCATGTCCCGTGACAGTGCAGACGATTCGACTTTCCTTTGGAATTTTTTTGAATGAACACTTCGCTTCTTTTGAATCACAGCACTTGAAAAGTCCGGCAATACTCGCCGCGCTCGCCGGTTCAACAAAAATTCCTTCGTGCCGCGCCAGCCACGTTTGTGCAGCGACAAGCTCTTCATCGGAAACAATATCGATTGCTCCGTGTGATTCATCGATTGCGGCACGCGCCTGTTTCCAGCTCGCCGGATTGCCGATCCGAATAGCGGAGGCAACGGTTTCCGGTTTTTCGATCACCCTGTTGTAAAAAATCGGGGCGGCGCCAACGGCTTGGAAACCGATCATTGCCGGTAACTTTATCGATTTTTGGCGCGCATGATATTCGCGGTACCCGGTCCAATACGCGGTGATGTTTCCGGCATTACCGACCGGGAGCAAATGAAAATCGGGCGCATCCCCTATTCTATCGACAATCTCAAATGCAGCTGTCTTTTGCCCGGCAATTCGATCCGGGTTAATCGAATTCACAATGGCAAAATCATCGCGCTGTCCAAGCTCGCGCACGATCCGAAGTGCGTCGTCGAAGTTCCCTTTAATGGCCACGATTTTTGCTCCGTAGACGAAAGACTGCAGCAATTTGCCGCTTGCAATCTTTCCTGCAGGCAAAATCACGGCGCATGAAATTCCTGCCCGCGCCGCATACGCTGCCGCTGACGCGGATGTATTTCCGGTTGAAGCGCAGACCAGAGTGCTTGCTCCGCGCTCCAGCGCTTTGGAAACAGCCACAGTCATTCCGCGGTCCTTGAACGAACCGGTCGGGTTGACCCCTTCGTTTTTTACGAAAACATCGCAGCCACGACCGACCCGTTTACTTAATTGTGGACAATGAATGAGCGGCGTATCGCCCTCGCCCAGCGAAATAACCGGCGTCGAATCAGACACCGCAAGATATTCGCGGTAATGTTCAATCACTCCCCTGCCCTGCCCCAATTTTTCGTTTATCTCGTGCATCGACATTTTCAATTCGAAACAAATCCGCGCGATTGTCGATCCGCAAGTGCAGTTGTAAGATCAAGCCCGTATGCCTGTG
>Ga0193719_10000283_pt1 | contig 18243 bp, 11 predicted proteins | sample U2a2metaG_FD_160103 | JGI IMG/M metagenome (GOLD analysis project Ga0193719, IMG submission 160103) | Soil microbial communities from a riparian zone of the East river system, Colorado, United States - U2a2 | ecosystem: Environmental > Terrestrial > Soil > Riparian zone | place: USA: East... | reverse complement strand
CGATCCAGCGACCGCCCGACCGTTACGTTCGCCGCCGTGAGACTGGAATAAGCCAGCACTGGTTGTCCCGCCCCGCCAATCCCGGTGAACGCACCAAAGCCTACGGCAAGATCAATATCGCCACCACCCAGCGCACCGGCCGACAATTCATCCTGCCCTGCGGCTGAGCTGGGCGAATCGGGTTGGCCGCGATAGATCGGCACCCGCATTTTCGGGTCGAATTTCGTATTGGGAGCGCCCGCGATAGTCGGGCGCAGATCAAAATGCCAGAGGTCAACCCCAGCCGGCACGCCGCGGATACCACAGACATAGTAATTGCCCAACGAATCGACACGGCTGCTCGGTTCGCCATCGCGGGTCGCAGTCTGCGCTTTCGCCGTCGAGTTCGGCGCGAAAGTCATCCCGCCGCTGAGGTAATTCGCCGTCCTCTGACCCTGGGCAGTCTCTACCGTGATCGTGCCGTGAGGCTGATCAACCCCCGGAGTGTTTGCGAAGTAGACCGCGATGATATTGAAATCTCCCGTCCCGTCGCTGTTCGGAGTGATCACGGTGCTTTCACTTGTACTCGGGACACCGCCTCCCGAACTGCTCACCAGATCACCATCCGAGCCATCCGCATTACGCTTATGGATGTAGAGGTCGTAATCATTACTACCGGAGGTCCACTCAATTTTGACGGCGATGGTCTTGGCGGTGTAATCGCCGGCTGTCACGTGGAGGATAAAAGTATCGCGATTGACGCCTTCAATCGCGCTTGCTTCATCGGTGCCTCCCGTGCCGATGGCGGTGCCATCCCATTCGACAGGCGTGGTTGTGCTCGGATCAATTGTGCCTTCGGGAGGAGTGGCTGCATGCGTAACCGCGATGCTGAAAAGCGAGGCCGCGCAGGCAGCCGCAAGAATGCCAAATAAATTAAGAGAAAGAGCGAATGGGGGTTTCATGAGATTGATGTGGGTTAAAAGCGGGTTTGATGTTTAAAAACAATTCGTGTCAGGAGGCCGGAGTGGTCTGGTCGCAAGCGTATTATTCTGTGTTGGTTAGTAAAACCGGTGGTCTAGGGCTTCGGCCTGTATCAAGTCGTCGCACCGACGACAATACCCAACTTTTGACCGGCAAAAATTTTGGTTGGCTACCCCGCTTGGATTCGAACCAAGAATAACGCCTCCAAAGGGCGCTGTGTTACCGTTACACCACGGGGTATCTCGATTTGCGATTTTAGATCGGCGATTTTCGTTTAAAGCGCAATCCACAAAAGTGCGAAGGCAGCGACTGCATTGGCTGGAGGAAGCTCCAAATGACCGTTCGCAAATCCTCGGGAACAGCTTATATTTATGATTCGCTCTTATGAAGGAATTGAGTGTAGAAAAACTGCATGTGTCCATCGGCGATCAAGAGATCGTTCGCGGACTAAGTCTCCATGTTCCGCGCGGCGAAGTGCACGCGCTCATGGGTCCGAATGGCTCGGGGAAAAGCACCCTGGCCAAGGTTCTTGCGGGTCATCCCGATTATCATGTTTCCTCTGGCAAGGTATTGATGGATGGCGAAAACCTTCTCGAGCTTGACCCGGATGAGCGGGCGCGGCGCGGCCTTTTCCTTGCTTTCCAGTATCCGAGCGAAGTCCCGGGTGTTACTATCGCGAATTTTCTGCGTGCCGCCATGCAGTCGCGTCTCCCCGAGGGCGAAGAGCTGGAAGCAACCGATTATTACGCAAGGCTTTACGAAAAAATGGAGTTGCTCGGGATGGATCGTTCGTTCACCTCCCGGGCGGTCAACGAGGGTTTTTCCGGTGGGGAAAAGAAGCGCACCGAAATTCTGCAACTGGCCATGCTTGAGCCCAAATATGCTGTTCTCGATGAGACCGACAGCGGCCTTGACATCGACGCGCTCAAGACCGTTGCGCACGGCGTAAACTCGTTGCGCGGTCCCGATCTTGGCATATTATTAATCACGCACTATCAGCGCCTCCTGAACTACATCGTTCCCGACTACGTCCATGTGATGGTAGCAGGGCGAATGGTTAGAAGCGGACGGAAAGAGCTCGCTCTCGAGCTCGAAGAAAGAGGGTACGATTGGGCACGAGAGGGAGCCGTTGAACCAGCGTTTACGAGGTGACACCAACAATGAAAACCGAAACCAAAGCAGTCGATATTAATCGAAACATCGGGGATTTCTCTTATCCGGAGGTTCACGTGCGCGATGCGGGCGCCGGACTAAGCGAGCGAACTGTCCGTTACATCTCGGATGTCAAAGAGGACCCGGACTGGGTACGCGAGTATCGTCTGCGTGGTCTCAAGACGTTCCTGGAAAAGCCGCTCCCTACGCACTGGGCGAGCAAGGATCTCGAAGCGATCGACTTCGACAAAATCCGTTACTATCTCTCCCCCGGGACCACGACGAAACGCAGTTGGGATGAGGTGCCGGACGACATCAAGCGTACATTTGAGCGTCTGGGCATTCCTGAACAGGAACGAAAATTTCTCGCCGGCGTGGAAGCGCAGTTCGACAGCGAAGCTGTCTATTCAAACATCAAGAAAGCCGTCGGCGAACAAGGCGTCATTTTCGTTGGCTCGACCGAAGGACTGAAACATTATCCGGAAATTTTCCGCAAATGGTTCGGCAAAGTCATCCCGATCGCCGACAACAAATTTAGCGCGCTGAATTCTGCCGTGTTCAGCGGCGGCTCATTCATTTACGTCCCGCCGGGCGTGAAAGTGAAACATCCGCTTCAAGCTTACTTCCGGATCAACGCCGAGAATTTCGGCCAGTTCGAGCGCACCCTGATCATTGCCGATGAAGGCTCGGAAGTGACTTACATGGAGGGCTGCACCGCGCCGAAATTCAATACGCCTACGTTGCACAGCGCGGTCGTGGAATTGGTCGCTCTAAAGGGTGCCAAGATTCAGTACATCACCGTGCAGAACTGGGCGTCGAATGTCTTTAATCTTGTCACAAAACGCGGCCTCGCCCAGGAGAACGCCGAAGTAAAATGGATCGATTGCAACATCGGCTCGCGCCTTACCATGAAATATCCGAGCGTGATTATGAAGGGCCGAAAAGCGCGCGGCGAAGTTCTTTCCATCGCGCTCGCCAACGACGGCCAGCACCAGGACACCGGTGCGAAGATGATTCACGCAGCGGATGAGACAACTTCGAATATTATCTCCAAATCGATCTCGATTGGAAAAGGACGCGCAACTTACCGCGGCTTGGTTCACGTGCCAAAGCACCTCAAGCATTGCAAGAACAACACCGAGTGCGACGCGCTTCTCATCAACTCGACCTCGCGGACAGATACCTATCCGGCCATCACAGTGCGCGGCACCGGCAACGCGGTGCAACACGAAGCCAGCGTCAGCCAGGTGAGCTCTGATCAGATTTTCTACATGCAACAGCGCGGTCTAACCGAGGCGCAGGCGATGAGCTTGAGCGTCAACGGTTTCGTCAACGATCTCGTCCGCCAATTTCCTATGGAATACAGCGTCGAGCTCAAGCGGCTGATCGAGCTGGAGATGGAAGGTTCGGTTGGGTAAGGTTGGGCCGACAGTTCCAACTGTAGCGGCGGTCTATGACCGCCGTTCTTGTCTAAGATCGATATGTCGTTAGTCGCACACAAAGAAATGCAGCAGGCTGGATCGATCCTTTCCGGACCGGTCGACTCGCGCGATTTTCCCGATTGGTTTCGTGATCAGCAATGCGCAGCCTGGCAACAATTTGAATCGTTGCCGAACCCGACACGGAAGGATCAGGCTTGGCGATTTTCCAATGTCAATCTTCTCGATTTGGCGCCCTTCAAAATCAGTGGGGCACTTTCTGAAGACGACCGCAAAAATGTTCTGAAGTATTCCCGCGGTCTCGAGCAACACGCGAGTCGGATGGTTTTCGCGAACGATCAACTGATCGAGCGCGATGTCATCTCCGAAGACCTAAAGAAACGCGGTGTGATTTTCCAGCCCCTCGAGCGCGCTATTGTGGAACACGCCGATCTCTTCCGAAAATACTTCATGTCCACCGAAGCGACGCTTGGCTCGGCCAAGTTCGCCGCCCTGCATCGGGCGCTCGTTTCATCGGGAACATTTCTCTTCGTGCCGCGCGGCACGGAGATCGAACAACCGATCGAGATTTTCCACTGGTTGCGACATGACAACATGTCGATCTTCCCGCACCTACTCCTGGTCACTGATGAACTGGCGAAGGTCACGGTCATAGAGCATTTCCGCTCGTGTAACCGCACCGCGCCGGGCTTCGCTTGTGGCGTGAACGATCTCATCGCTGGACCCGGCGCGAAGGTGACCTACGTATGCGCCCAAAACTGGGGAGAGAATGTCGTCGCGCTGCAAATGAACTCGACGACGGTCGATCACGATGCCGCGGCCATGAGCCTTAACTTGAATCTGGGTTCGCGATATTCGCGTTTCGAAAGTCTCAGCCGGCTCATCGGCGAAGGCGGGCGGAGCGATCTGCTCGCGGTCTCGGTTGCGAAAGATCAACAGGAATTCGACGCCCGCACATTGCAGGATCACATCTCGCCCCACACTGCGAGCGATCTCCTTTACAAAAACGCGCTCGATGATCGTGCCCGCTGCACATTCGGCGGCCTCATCCGGGTGGAACCGCATGCCCATTTCACCGATGCCTATCAAAAAGTGCGCAATCTTCTCTTAAGCGATGACGCCGAAGCGAACTCGATGCCCGGCCTCGAAATTCTCGCTGACAATGTCCGTTGCACCCACGGCGCAACCTCCGGGCAGATCGATGAAGACGAACTTTTTTATCTGCGCACCCGGGGTATTCCCGTGCCAGTCGCCCAACGCCTCATCGTCACCGGGTTTTTGGACGAAGTAATACAACGACTCGATCACGCGGCGATAGCTGACCATTTAGGCCGGTTGATCGAGGAGAAATTCGCTGCGTAGCTCAATCTTCGTCGCGCACGTGTAGCGGCTAGCGAAGGCTTTCAGAGTCAAAGACGCGAACTATCGATTTCCGGCTCCCTCGTCCGTATTTAACTCGAAATTGATTTTTACGTCGTAGTGATCGCCGTTCCCGAGCCCGGCCGGCGGCGGGTCAACTTGCGTGATGCGTTTTGCAACCGCGCTCACCGATTCATTCACGACGATATTTTCGGATGGCTTGATGATTTCGAAACTGGACACGCGCCCATCTTTCTCGATTCGCACTTTGACTAGTGTCGAAATTTTGGCGCCGGAAGCGATGTTGGTCGTCGGCTGGATCCACGCGCTGTAAAAACGGTCGTGCAGCATATTGCCATACCACCCGAACTCCGATGGGTTGCTCCCGCCCCCGGCGTGGCCACCTTTGCCCGCTGAACCTGTCTTGCCGGACGCCTGAGATGACGATTCGTTTTTCGCTGGAGCGATCTTCGCGATCTTCTTTTTCTGCGCGTTTGGGTCGGGTTTCTTTGCCTCTTCCGCCGATTTCGTCGGACTCGACTTCGGTTTCGGCGATGGTTTGGGAGAAGCTTTTGCTACAAGGGTTTTCTTGAGAGTCGGTTTTGGTGTTGGTCTTGGTGTTGCCTTCGGTTTTGCGGTGAGAGTCGCCGTTGGATTTGGAGTGGATGTTGGTACTGGCGTCGGAGTGGGCAATTCGATTTCGCTCTTTGCGGCAGTCACGAGAGGTGTTTCCTCTGTCGCTTCATCTTTTTCCAGCCGTTCCGATTCAGGCGCCGGGATTGGAGTCATTGCCGGCTGGAGCGAGTCGCTGCTCTTTGGCTCTCCGGCGGCGAGATCCTCTCCACCACTGATCCAAACGATGCTTTGCGCGTTTGAGGAACTCCTGGCTTCGACACTCCAGCGAATTAATCCCAGGACAAGGGCAACGTGCGCGAGCGCAATCAGGGTGACGTTTCGCCAAAAGCGGCTGTCTTTCGGCATCTATTTCGACTCGGCCTTGGTTGCGATGCCGACCTTCGTAATTTGCGCGCGTCGTAACGTGTCCATTAAGGCAATCAATTTTTGCACGGGCAATTCGCGATCGGGCCGAATCACGATCGCCACATCCGGATTGGCCTGCTTCAGCTGAATGAGTTGCGTCGTGAGCGTTTCCAAGTCCACCACTTGATTGTTGAAGCGGATCGTGTCGCTGCGGTCGATCGAGAGCGTTTGCACTTGTGACGAATTGATCGGTGAATTGGTCGCGCCACTGGACGGGATCACCAGGTTCATGCTGTTTTCGAGCAGCGGCGTCGTGATCATGAAAATGATCAGCAGAACGAAAGCGAGATCGAGCAGAGGCGTGATATTGATCTCGCTTAGCGTGGAGAGACTCTGGCGTTGTGAGTAGCGTCTCATCTGCGAAAGGCCGATTCACGTGAGCCATGATCGACGTATTTGTGCTCGAACTCGGAAGCGAGTTCGGCGGCGAAGTTGTCCATTTCGACGATGATTCCGCGAATGCTGGTGACGAGAAAATTGTAACCGAACATGGCCGGGATAGCGACGCAGAGCGCGGTTACTGTGGTGATGAGCGCGCCGGAAACGCCTGGCGCCATCGAAGCAAGGCTAGGCGAACCAGCCTCGGCCACACCGGTAAAAGCGTCCATCACGCCCCAAACTGTGCCGAGCAATCCCAGAAAGGGCGACCCGCTCACCGCGGTGGCGAGTAAAATCATTTGCGATTCGAGGGCAAGCGCCGTTTCGCCTACGGCTCGTTCCATGGCCGCATTTACCGCCCCCATTTGCGCCGGCGAAATTTTGTCAGCGATCTCGAGGCGTGCTCGAAAGGTGTCGTCCACTTCCGGCGAACCGAGAAGGTGAAATGTCATTTCCTCGCATCCGGCGCGGTAGACATTAAATACCGGCGATCCCGGGAATCGTGCGTTCTTTTCAAACAGACGCAACGGTTGCCGGTCTTGCCTAAAAGCCCTAAGGAACCGGGTGTTCTGTTGCCGCGCGAAGCGGATGACGCGCAACTTCGTGATCATAATCGACCAACTGAAGATTGAAACGACGGCGAGAAGAGAGAGGACGAGCTTTCCTGCGATCGTCGCGTGATCGAACGCAAAAAGGAGACCGCCGGCCGCTAGCAATGTCGCAATGAGCATCTCCGCGTCACCGGCATAAGTAATAGCGCCATTTCGCGGAAACGAAAGTGGCTTTCTTGCTACTTCGTCATTTAAGCATTCGGGCTTTTTTCGTCATTCGTGCTTCGTCATTAGCTCATCTTTCTCGGATACGTCGGTCTCATTTTGGCCGCGGCCACAAACGCGACACCGATCGCAATCAAAAAGAACGAAAAGAACTGGCCCCGTGTGAAATGGCCTATCAACGTTGCATCTGGCTCACGGAAGTATTCGATCGCGATCCGAAAAATCGCGTACAGGATAAAGAACAGCCCAGTTAACACTCCGTTGGGTTGACGTGTCCGCGTGCGCACCAGCCACAAAATCGCGAACAAAACGATTCCTTCGAAAAATGCTTCGTAGAGTTGCGATGGATGCCGCGGCGTCAGGATCGGGCGCAAAGCACCCGCGATCTCTGGTTGTCGATGCAGCGCGACTATAATCGCCTCCGGGGTCGTCATCGATGGATCAATTTGCCTGCAGGTCGCGATTGCGCGCTCTGCTTCGGCGGGATGATCGAGCAACTCTTTTGGAAACTGCATTGCCCAGGGAACATTTGTAATGCGCCCGTAAAGTTCGCCGTTGATGAAATTGGCGCAGCGGCCAAAGAACAAACCAAGCGGCGCGGTTACGACAAGATTGTCGCCCAGGTTCAGCCACGAGATTTTGTGCCGATGGGCATAGTAAAACGTGAAAAGCAACACCCCGATCATCCCGCCATGGCTCGACATTCCGCCTTCCCATACCCGCAGGATCGACAGCGGCTCGCGCAGCATTTCCGGTTTGTAGAAGAAAACGTACCCGAGCCGGCCGCCAATGATCACACCGAAAAGCGCGCAGCCCGTGATGAAGTCACCAACCTTTTCCACAGGCAGATCCGCATAACCGGTTTTCGCCAGGACGCGGAGAAGGACGTAGCTGCAAATGAAGGCCAGAACATAAGCCAGTCCGTACCAGCGCGGCCCGACATTATCGTAAATGCGAAAAATGACAGGATCGAGGTTGTGCAAATAGTAAGCGAGCATTGGTGCGGATTGTCACTGAAGTCCGCGACGGCCGCAATGAAAACGCGTGTCATCCTGAGGTCGCCGCGCGCGACCGAGGGACCTCACAGTCGCAGTGAGATGTTCAGGCAAATTGTGTGATCAACGAAGCTGTGTGAGGTCCTTCGCCCCGCTCAGGATTACACGCGCTTATTAATGCGCGCCGAATTCAATACCTTTCGCAGGAACGGCGCGGTGCGACTGACCCGATTCTTCGCGACCTGTTCCGGAGTCCCCACAGCAACGACCTCACCGCCATCGGCACCGGCTTCCGGACCAAGGTCGACAATGTAATCAGCTTCCGCAATCACACTGAGATTGTGTTCGATTACGATCACTGTGTTCCCTTCGTCCACCAGCCGATGCAACACGTTGAGCAGCAGTTCCACATCCGCCATATGCAGCCCGATGGTCGGTTCCTCGAGCAGGTACAGTGTCGATCCTGGCTTGCGCATTTTCCGAATCCGCTCGTTCGCCGCGCGATTGACTCCCCGCTTTAATTGCGTCACCAGCTTGAGGCGTTGTGCTTCGCCGCCGCTCAGGGTCGGGCTCGGCTGCCCAAGTTTGAGATAGCCGAGGCCAGTATCCACCAGCAACGAAAGCGGGCGCGCAATTTTCGGATGCGCCGAAAAAAACTGCGCCGCTTCTTCGATCGTCATCTCCATTACGTCACCGATCGATTTTTCGTTGTAGAGGACTTCGAGCGTTTGCGGATTGTACCGGCGGCCGCGGCAATCTTCGCACGGCACGTAACTGCTCGGCAGAAAATTCATTTCCAGCTTGATCACGCCCTGGCCTTTGCACGTCTCGCAGCGCCCGCCTTCCGCGTTAAATGAGAACCGGCTCGCCGAATACCCGCGAACACGCGAGACCGGCAGTTGCGCGTAAAGATTGCGGATTTCGTCGAAAACTTTGATATAAGTGCCCGGCGTCGAACGCGACGTTTTGCCAATCGGCGATTGGTCGACCTCGTAAACCGCCTCGATTTCCGCCGCGCCGCTGATGAGCTTGAATAAATCGCCGTTACCCGATCGTTTCCTCTTTTCCAACTCGTCGCGAACCGCCGGCCAAAGCACGTCATGCATCAAGGTCGATTTTCCTGAACCGGAAATACCGGTGATCACGCAAAGTCTTCCGATCGGAAAGCGAACACCGATATCTTTCAAATTGTTCGCGCGAGCCCCGCGAACTTCGATCCAGTTTTCGACGTCGCGCAATGCTCGCCGCGATTTTCGGATAGGATGACAAAGCGGCGTTTTTAAACAACGTCCCGTCTCCGAGTTTTTCGAACGTTCGATATCGCGCAGAGTTCCTTGGACGACCACTTCCCCGCCGTGCACGCCTGCGCGCGGCCCAAGATCGACAACGTGGTCGGCGCGGCGCATTGTCTCGTCATCGTGCTCGACAATGACGAGCGAGTTTCCCTTCTTCCGCAGAGCAGCGAGCGTGTCGAGCAGCCGAAAATTATCGCGCGGATGCAACCCGATTGTCGGCTCGTCCAGCACATAGAGAACGCCGCGCAGATTGGAGCCGAGCTGCGCGGCCAGACGAATTCGCTGGGATTCCCCGCCGCTCAATGTTTTCGCCGAACGGCCAAGCGCGAGATAACCGAGACCGACGTTTTCCATGAAACGCAACCGCTGTTGAATTTCTGGAAGCAACTCTCCGGCGATTGTTTTCTGCGCCCCCCGAAACCGCAGCTTTCCCATTCGCTTCCGCGCTTCGCTTGCCGAGAGCGCGGTGAAATCGTTGATCGCATAGCCCTGCACGCGCACATGTCGCGCCACGGCGTTCAGACGCGAACCTCGGCAGCTCGGACACTCGCGCGCGTCATCTTCGTCAATCCATTCAGATTCCCGCTCTACCGCCAGTTCGTTCTCCAGGATTGATTCGCCATTGTCACTCGCGCCGGTTTGCAGATCGCTGTCCCAAATTTCACCGAACCCGCCACATTCCTCGCAAGCGCCATGCGGTGAATTGAAGGAGAACAAACGCGGATCGAGTTCCTCGAAGGCGCGGCCGCAGCCGGGACAACTCATCTCAGTGCTCACGACAATCAGACGATTTTTCGAGTCGAGCAGACGCGCAGTGCCGCGACCAATCTCTAGCGCGCGTTGCGTGAGACTACGCGCTTTCAAAATCCGCTTGGCATCGATCACGCCGACGACGACGTCGATCGTGTGCTCTTTAAAACGCTCGAGCTTTCGAAATTGAGAAACGGGAATCAGCCTTCCATCGACATAAAGCGTATCGAAGCCCTGGCGCTCGGCCCAGTGCGCAACATCGGTATGAAAACCTTTGCGCGCCTTGACGAGTGGCGCGAGCACCCTGAGCACTCCGCGTTTGGCCGCTGATTCTACCTGTTTGACGATCGCAGCGACGCTCTGCTTTTCGACGGGTAAATCGCAATCGGGACAAAATTGTGTTCCGGTTTTCGCGAAGAGCAGCCGCAGAAAATGATAAACCTCTGTAACTGTGGCGACGGTCGATTTGCCGCCGCCGCGCGTGACGCGTTGTTCGATGGCGACGCTCGGCGGCAAACCCTCGACCAGATCGACATCGGGTTTCTCAAGTTGCTCGACAAACTGCCGCGCATACGGCGACATGCTGTCGAGAAAGCGTCGCTGCCCTTCGGCAAACAAGATGTCGAAGGCGAGCGTCGATTTGCCCGAGCCGCTCAAACCAGTGATCACGACCATCTGGTTGCGCGGAATCTTGACGTCGATGTCTTTCAGATTGTGTTCGCGCGCGCCGTGGATCGAGATCGCGCCGTTCCGGCCATTCGCGCGAAATCGCGGAGCCGTTTCCGCGGCTCGCGCTAACTCAACGCTGTCATCCTGAGCGGAAACGAAGGATCTCGTCGGCTCGGCTGTGATTTTGTGAGGTTCCTTGCCGTCTTCGCGGCTCGGGATGACATGCAACGGTTTGAGAGATTTTGAAAAAACCCGTCGTAAGAATTTTCCCGTGTGTGATTTCGCGGCTCGCGCGATCTCTTCCGGCGTGCCCACTGCCACGACTTCACCGCCGTCGTCTCCGGCTTCCGGGCCAAGATCGATAATCCAATCGGCACACTTGATGACTTCGAGATTATGCTCAATCACCACGATGGAATGACCACGATCGACCAGCCGCTGAAATAATCGCAACAGCATTGCGACATCGTCAAAGTGCAGCCCGGTCGTTGGCTCGTCGAAAATGAAGAGATTGCCATTTGCGAGTTGCCCGTCCGTGGGATGTTGCGCGTTATGCATCTCCGCGAGATGCCGGACCAGTTTCAAGCGCTGCGATTCGCCACCGGACAAGGTATTAAGTGGCTGGCCCAACCTCAGATAACCAAGACCGACTTCATCGAGAACCTTGAGCCGCTCGGATAAGTCTTTTTCCTCGCCGATTTGAGCAAAGAACTGAATTGCCTCGCTCACGGTCAGCTCCAACAAATTGTGAATCGATTTGCCACATAGTTTCACCTTCAACACATGCGGCTGAAATCGCCGGCCTTCGCATTCGGAGCAACGCACGTAGAGGTCGCTCAAGAATTGCATCTCGATCTTTTCATAACCTGTGCCCGAGCAGCGCTCGCAACGACCGCTACCGGAGTTAAATGAGAAGGAGCTGGCGGTTAGTCCCTGTGCCATCGCTTCCGGCTGGGACGCGAACAATTCGCGCACCCGATCGTAAAGGCCGATATAAAGAATCGGCGTCGAACGCGGTGTGCGTGCCAGCGGCGCTTGATCGACCATGACGATGTCGCCGATGCGGTGTGCGCCGCTCACCGATTTGCACGCACCCGGTTCCTGATCGGACAATTGGCCTTTCGCGCGCAAAAGATTCCGATACAGCACATCGTGAATGAGCGTGGATTTGCCGGAACCTGAAACGCCGGTGACGCACGCGAAAACGCCGAGCGGAAGATCGACATCGATATTTTTGAGGTTGTGTTCACGTGCCTGGCTGACTTTGATCGAAGCGGTGGACTTCCTGCGCGACCTCGGCGTTGGAATTGATTTGCGACCGCTAAGATAATCACGTGTGAGTGACGGAGGGCACGCATCCTGCGTTCCCCCCCGGTCGCATGGGGCGTCCTGCGCGAGAAATTCGTCGAGCGGTCCGCTCCACACCAGTTCGCCGCCACCCTCGCCACGCCCCGGACCAATGTCGATCAAGTTATCGGCCGCGCGGATGATTTGTTCCTCGTGTTCGACCACGAGCAGCGTATTGCCTTTATCGCGCAAGTTATGCATCACACGCACGAGCCGGCCGACATCGCGCGGATGTAGCCCGATGCTCGGTTCGTCCATGACGAAAAGCGTGTTCACGAGCGAGGCTCCCAGACAGGTGGTTAGATTCACCCGCTGCACTTCCCCGCCACTTAGCGTGCGCGTAGATCGATCTAGCGTGAGATAACCGACTCCCACCTCGCAGAGGTAATTGAGTCGCGCGTAAATCTCGTTGCGCAACATTCGCGCAGTCGAGTCGCTCGGGGCGACGTCAATCTTGCTTAGAAAATCGCGCGCGCCGGAAATAGGGAGCGCAGCGAATTCGGGAAGCGTTAACTGTACCGCCGCTCTAGAAGCAACTTTGTAATTGAGCGCTTCGGGCTGAAAGCGTCCGCCGTTGCAACTCGGGCAGGTCGTGTAAGCGCGATAGCGACTAAGCAAAACGCGCACGTGCATCTTGTAAGTTTTGCTCTCGAGCCAGCGGAAAAAACCGCGAACGCCGTACCAGCGATCGTTTTCGTAATCCTCATCGGTGTAATCGCCCGAGCGCTTCTCGCCTTCGATGACGAAATCCTGATCGGTCTTCGGCAATTCCTCGAAAGGCACATTGATATCGATCTCGTCGCGGGCGCAGGCCTTGAGCAAGTCCTTTTGCGATTCGCCAAACTCGACCCCGCGAAAAACTCGGACTACGCCTTGCTTGATACTCAAACTCCGATCCGGAATCGCTTTGTTAAGATCGATCGCAATGGTGCGGCCAAACCCGCGGCATTCGGGACACGCGCCAAGCGGGTTGTTGAAACTGAAGAGGCCGGGACTTAAAGGACGAATGTCGAGATCGCAATGGGCGCAATGCCAGCCGCTCGAGAATGGGAGGGCTGAAACTGTAGTGGCGGCCGTGTCGGCCGCAAATTTTGATATCGCAGGCGACACGTCTGCCTCTACAGCCAGCGGCACGATATTGACCTTCCCTTTTCCGAAACGAAGCGCCGTTTCGATGGCTTCGACCACACGCGCGCGGTTTTCTTCGCGGATCGCGATACGATCCTGAATGACCTGCACGCGGGCCCCAAGGCTCTTGATTTTTGGCTCGGCATCCACGCGCACAATTTCGTTGTTGACCCACACGCGCAGATAGCCCTGCTGCTGAAGAAAATCGAAGAAGTCGCGCGGTTTGGTTTTTGCGGGGACTGGAATCCAAAAAGTGATGAGAACATTCCTCCCAGCAAACTCGCGGCACGTTTGATCGGCGATTGATTTCGCCGTTTCCAGCCGAATCTCGCGACTGCAACTGGGGCAAAATGCGTGCGCGACCCGCGGCCATAACAATTTTAAGTAATCGTTGATTTCTGTCATCGTGCCGACAGTCGAACGCGATGACTTTACCGGGTTCGATTGTTCGATGGCGATCGCTGGGGGAATGCCGCGGATGTCGTCCACTCGCGGCTTGTCCATACGGTCGAGGAATTGCCGCATGTAAGGACTGAAGGTTTCGACGTAACGACGCTGGCCTTCAGCGTAAATGGTTTCGAAGGCCAGACTCGATTTGCCGCTGCCGCTCGGACCCGTAACAACCGTCAGTTTTCCGAGTGGAAGATTGACATCGATGCGCTTGAGATTGTTTTGGCGCGCACCCCGAATCTCGACGCAGTCCGCCGTGGAGGACGCGGTGACTCGATTTTTTCCAACAACCTTTGAACCCACTGGAGACAGTTCCAGATACGCGCGCAGTTCGCAAATTTCGCGCGTAAAAAACAGAAATATGTAGGGGAAGCAGTTTGCTTCCCTTCGGGCAGTAACAGCGTTCTCTACAGTTTATTCCTTGAACCGGGCGGCCAGTCGTTCGCGCTGTTTCGGTAACGCTTCGGGAACAACGCCCCCGAGAGAATCGAAAAACTTTTTGTGCTCGGCCAGTTCCCTTTGCCATTCCTCATGATCAACGCCGAGAATTTCGACGATGCATTTATGCTCCACCTCGACCTCGTCCAGATCGAGATCGTGCAGCCCGGGCAGCCAACCAATGGGCGATTTCACCGCACCGCCGGTTCCTTCGCAGCGATCAATGATCCATTTCAGCACCCGCATGTTCTCGCCGAAGCCGGGCCAGAGAAATTTCCCGTCCGTGCCTTTGCGAAACCAATTTACATGGAAAACGAGCGGCGGATTGGTGAGCCGTTTTCCGATGTCGAGCCAGTGTTGGAAATAATCGCCGATGTTGTAGCCGCAAAACGGCAACATCGCCATCGGATCGCGGCGTACCTTTCCGACCGCGCCCGCGGCGGCCGCAGTTGTTTCCGAAGCCATCGTCGCGCCGAGGTAAACGCCGTGCTCCCAGTCGAACGCCTGAAACACGAGCGGCATCGTATCGCTGCGGCGGCCGCCGAAGATGATCGCGCTAATCGGGACGCCGTCACCTTTTTCAACATCGATATCGAGCGCGGGATTGTTGCGCATCGGCGTGGCGAACCGGCTGTTTGGATGCGCGGCTTTTTCTTTTGAGTCCGGCGTCCAATCGTTCCCGCGCCAGTCGATGGTGCGCTTCGGCGGTGCGCCGTCTTTTCCTTCCCACCAAACATCCCCGTCGTCAGTCAGCGCAACGTTGGTGTAAAGCGTGTCGTGCTCAATCGATTTCATCGCGTTCGGGTTCGACTTGTAACTCGTGCCAGGCACGACACCGAAATATCCGTTCTCGGGATTCACCGCATACAGTCGCCCATCGCGAATCTGCATCCACGCAATGTCGTCGCCGACGGTGGTCACTTTCCAGCCGTTGAAATGTTTTGGTGGAATGAGCATGGCGAAATTTGTTTTGCCGCACGCGCTTGGGAACGCCGCTACCACATAATGCTTTCGGCCTTCGGGTGATTCGACGCCGAGGATTAACATGTGCTCCGCCATCCAACCCTGTCTTTGCGCCAGATACGAACCGATACGCAAAGCCAGACATTTCTTACTGAGCAAAACATTGCCGCCATAGCCCGAGCCGACCGAAATAATGGCGTTGTCCTGTGGAAAATGGCAGATGAACCGCCGCGCAGGATCGACATCTAACAACGAGTGCACGCCGCGGTTCCATTCCGCGTTCGAATCGTCGCCGAGACGTTTCAAAGCGATTTCGCCCATACGTGTCATAATCCGCATGCTGAGCACGACATACTTTGAATCGGTGATTTCGAAACCTACTTTCGTTAAGGGCGAATCGGGTGGGCCCATGATGTAAGGCACAACGAACATTGTGCGCCCGCGCATCGCATCTTTGAGCAGTCCGCGCAATTTCGAATACGTTTCCGTCGGCTCGGCCCAATTGTTCGTCGGACCCGCTTCCTTTTTGGTCGGTGTGCAAATGAAAGTAAATTGCTCGACCCGGGCGACATCGTTCGGATTCGATCGGTGCAAATAGGAGCGCGGAACTTTTTTCTCGTTCAGCTTGATCAGTACGTTCTGCTTCAGCGATTCCGCGACCAGGAATTCGTTTTCGCGATCAGACCCGTCGCACCAGAAAATGTTTTCCGGGTTGGTGAGCGTTCCGATTTCGTGGACCCAATCGAGCACCGCCTGATTGTCCGGCTTTGCATCGCCGATCCCGTGCGGTGCGAATATGGCAGGTGCAACATTTTTCATGAACCAAAGATGGCAATCTCGGATCCGCCTTCGCAAAGCCTACGACGCGGCAGGCACCAATGAATACGAATTCACGAAGCTATTAAAATGGCGGATATTTTCATTCGTGTCCATTCGTGTTTATTCGCGGTGCGCGCGTCGTTTCGCTTGCGCAGACGCAATGCGCGGGATTAATTGAAAGCATGTTCGGAGTCACTACCTCCGATGATTATCGTCCGGTAACGTGGATGGGACGCTACCCTGTCGACGTCACGACGATGCTGGTTGGGGTGCATGTTGCGGTCGCGATACTCACGGCCATTATCGCGGGCATCCTTGGTACGTTTGGTGCGAATCCGTTGCGGCCATATCTGCAATTTGACAGCGCAGCCGTTTTGGGCGGTGGCCAGGTCTGGCGTCTTTTTACCTACGCATTTGTTCATGATCCACGAGCTCTCCTCTGGTTCGCGATCGAGATGTACATGCTTTTCGTGTTTGGACGGGAGGTGGAACGCTTCATTGGGCGGCGCGCCTATGTAGCCCTTTACCTGACTTTGTTGCTGCTACCCGCGGTCATTTTAAGCCTGTTGAGCTTTTGGACACCGACGACATTCGGCAGCTCGACAGCACTTCATTTCGCCGTCTTTGTAGCCTTCGCGACGATTTACCCAAACATGGAGTTTTTCCTGCGCATCGCGGCGAAGTGGGTTGCCCTGATACTCGTTTCAATCGGGACCCTCAGCGCGCTGGCCATGCGTGATTGGCAGAGCCTCGTCGTGCTCTGGACGAGTATCGGCGCAGCCTTTCTCTTCATTGAATTGCGCGGAGCTGGGCCGGAGCTGGTCTGGTGGAATGACCTGAAAGCGCGATTTGGGCCAAAGCCGAAATTTCACGTCGTGCAGAAAGCGCGCCCGGGACGCGTCGCCGAGCCGGAGGATGTTTATACGTCGATCGATCCGATCCTCGATAAAATCTCGAAATTCGGTATTGGGAGTTTAACCGCGAACGAGCGGCGGCAACTGGATCGGGAACGCGAACGTCTTTTGAAAAAATCGGAGTGATCGAGCGCAGGAAGCGTCGCTTGAGGCAGGGCGACGGCGCAAATAACCTTGTAAGCAAGGGGCGATTGCATCCAGAATTGGGTTCCCAACCCGAGAAAGGAGTTTGCAATGCCATCAGGAATATCGCTGCACATCGGTCTGAATGCCGTTGACCCCAAGCAATACAGCGGCTGGTCTGGCGAGCTTGCGGGATGCGAATTCGACGCCAAAGACATGCGAGCCATTGCGAGAAAACATGGGTTCGCCACCAGGCTTCGACTGACCAAAAGCGCAACGCGCAACAGGATTCTGGGCGATCTGAAGAGGGCCGCGAAAAAACTGAAGAGAAACGATATTTTTTTCCTCACTTATTCGGGGCATGGCGGTCAGGTGCCCAACACTGGCAACGATTTTGAGCCGGACGGGTTCGACGAGACCTGGTGTCTCTACGATGGCGAACTAATTGACGACGAACTTTACACCGCGCTCGGCGGTTTCGCGGCAGGCGTGCGAATATTCGTGCTCTCTGACAGTTGCCATAGCGGCACTGTTTTGCGTGAAGCGAGATTTGCCGCGCTCGGTGTGCGGCCAGCGCGTCCGCGTATGATGCCCCGAGATATCGCGCTGCGCGTTTACATGGAGCACGAACAGTTCTACGACAAATTACAGCAACGGGGCAAGGATCCGCGCACAACAATGCGGGCGACCGGGCTTTTAATTTCAGGGTGTCAGGACAATCAGACCAGCTCGGACGGCGATCGAAATGGATTGTTCACCGAGATGCTGCTGGCTGTATGGAAAAATGGAAAGTTCGAAGGCGATTACCGCGGCTTTCACAAGGCGATCGTCAAGTATATGCCGCCGGTGCAAACGCCGAACTATTTCACCATCGGCCCGGCCAATCACGCGTTTGAAAGGCAAAAGCCCTTCGCCGTATAATGCGTTGAAAATTCTACTAGTTCATGGCGTCGGTCACGCAGAGCGGCCCGACAACCAACCATGGGGCCGGCCTTGGGAGGAAGCGATCACGGCCGGGATCCAATACTTCGATCACGGTTTGACGCCGACCTACGAACATCTCGATTACGACGATTTATTTTCCGGCAAGGTAAATCTGCTGACCGATCTGGAAGCGGCCCGCACGACTTGGGTTTGCTCCGATCGGCGCCGCCATTGGCGAAGCCGCGGATGCCGTCACCGGTTGGTTTCGTCCGAGACGCGGACTGTTCGATTGGACCAAGCCGATCGCAGAAGCGGCCGACGGG
>Ga0193719_10000281_pt1 | contig 18299 bp, 16 predicted proteins | sample U2a2metaG_FD_160103 | JGI IMG/M metagenome (GOLD analysis project Ga0193719, IMG submission 160103) | Soil microbial communities from a riparian zone of the East river system, Colorado, United States - U2a2 | ecosystem: Environmental > Terrestrial > Soil > Riparian zone | place: USA: East... | reverse complement strand
ATGTCAAAGAACCAGCCGTTCATGTACATTTGAGACGACAAAAAAACTCAATCTCGAATCCGACTTGAACTCGGCTGTGCCGCGCCGTGGCAGGTGCGGATGCAGCCGATAAATCATGTCGGGACAAAATTGAGTTTCCAATTTGAAGTCCCCAGATGTACATAGAACGCACTCCCAAACTATAGGAGTCCCGCTTCCAGCGGGGTCTTTAAAATAACAGTAGATCAACGACGGTCAACTGTATTCAGTCAGATTTTCCAGAAAATTCTTCCTCTCCCATTCCGTTCACGCAAAGGCAGTTATGCGGCGACGCTTCCACTGTCGTTCAGCTGGCGCGTAGCGAATTATTGGAAGTCGGATGCTCGAGTGGCTGTCCACTACCATCGCAGAGAACCGGACGACTCGTCGTGCATGGGCGTTAGAGTATGGCCAACTACTTCTGTTGTTTGAGCATAAGGACGGCAATCGTGTTCTCCGAAGTCAACGGAAGCCCTCGTGAAACATTTTGCAAATAGAACCTGGTACCGTCGCGCACCCATGGGCCAGTTTCTTGCGAAAAGATACCCGGTCCGCTCCTGGCAAAGATCGGCCCATCCGGTGCATCGACATGAACTTCAACCCTGCTTGTTGCATACGTCATCCACGACACGGTCGTGCGTCCCTGACCTTGGGAATCGGCAGGGAAAGGATTTGGTTCGGCAGCAATTAATCCCAGGGGTCGAGGACTTATAGTAAGTGCGTTCAAATCATGCGTCCGGAAAACCGGAGCGGTTGGCGGCAGCACATTTTGTGTTTGCATGGGTATCGGATTAGCCGTTTTCTGACAAACCATGTAAACGTGGTAAGACGGGAGTACAGCATTATCGATGAGAAAGTTGTCGAGTGTAATCAGCGCCTGTACCAAAGGCATTATTTCGAGATCGTTCTCATCGAAATTGCCTGCAATTTCGTTAAAGACCAAAAGTAACAACGTGCCGCCAAGGTAACGGAAATGCTTAATTTCGAATCGGCTGGCGATTAACGGTACGATCTCACTCGCACGAATCCCTTCGGAAGGGTCCGAACCGTTCATTGCATCGAGCGAGAAGCGAAAGGCTTCCTCTTTGATGCCTTTCCGCCTTTGTAGCTTGCGATAACGTTCTGGAATCACTTTAAGAAAGATGTCGGCGAGTTCGAGGTCACGCCGCGGGAACTGCATTTGCGAGGGACCGATATACTCGTAAACGACAAACACCCCCCCCAGTTTTAGGGTCTGCTTAATTTGGCCGAGAAGATGTTCAAGGTAAAAAATATGATGGAGCGACGCGTGGGCGTAAACGACGTCATATGCCTCGGCGGGGAACTTGGCCGTGTTCAAGTCGGCGACTTCGTAGGTTATGCCATCCAGGCCTTCCGCTTGCGCTGTTTTCCTCGCGCTCTCGATTGCATTCTCAGCAACATCGACGCCGTGAATAAGTTGACAGAAATCGCGCCTGCGCAACGTCCGTTCAATGATTCCGAAACCGCAACCAACCGACAGCGCCTTAACAGGCTTTGCAAAGGTGGCCAAAAGTCCGGCAGAATGGTTGATCCAATCGATCGCCGGATCTCCGGTGGCGCGGTAGTTCATATTCTCTACGACCCCCGGAACCCGGACCCATTGCGTTTCCGGGGCCTCGCTTTGAGGATCGCTCCACCATTCAGCTGCCTTTTTAGTGGCCTCGCTCATGCCAAATAATGCTTCATTACAGCGGCTCCAAAACGTGGCGGGAAGCTGAATCGCCTTGGAACGAGACACTGCGTTAAAATTCCTGGAATGCGAGTTATCGCGTCGTTCTTGTAACGGCCGCTTTCGCCAGCAGTTCGGTATGATCTGAATTGTAAAGGCGAAACTCATAGTTGGAACCTGTCTTGATCCAATGCGCCGAAACCGAGCCGCGGCGGCCGTCTGCAAAGAGCCGTTCGGGACCGCCGTTCATCGCGACATAAACCTTTCCGATGCTCCCATCGCCGGTGTCCCACGAAACCGTCGTTTCGCCTGGCCGTTCGCCTGCGGAGGCGGGGTTCGGGTTCGCGCCTAACGTAGCTGACCGTTTCTCTAGTAGGCAAAACGCGCGCTCGTCTCTTTCGGCATCCGCCGGAGTAGAGCTCGTTGTATCGCCAATCGTGACATACGAGAGGAGGTTCCATCCTGTACGATCGATCAGCCTCTTTAGACCCTGATCTGAAAACACCCAGAAGTTCGTATCGTCGTTGTTGCACTCTTGTGGCCCGAGGAGGTAGGCCACGGGGTATTGTGACAGCGACTGGCCATCGGCGGTCTGTTTGGCGATCCGCGTACTGATGAAACAGTATCGTGTAATTCGCGAGAGACTCTCCAACACGAAGAACGGGTTCTTTAAATGATAGAGAGTGCCGAGGAAGAAGACGGCATCGTACTTTTTGTCCATGAGGGAGAATTGTGCATCCAAATCGATCGACCGAATGATGACGGAGGATTGTAAGGCTGTCTTGAGAGCCCGTGCTCCATCCAAGCGGTTGAAGTTGGTGTACTCGTTATCGATCGCCTCCACCGACAAGCCCAGTTTCTCCAGGAAAAACGCCAGATCCCCATCCGCAGTTCCGATGTCCGCCACCTTTCCGTATGGACCTCGGCAGAGCTCCAAAAGATTAACCTGCGCCATGGAGCAGAGCTCTTCGAGGATCGCAACATTGCGCAAACCTCGATACGGATACCAAAACGACTCGGCGCGATGAGCCACTTTCGTCTTCCAAAGGAGTTGCTCGGTGGCAATAGCGAGATCACGGAGAGACGAGGTCATGTGGTGTCGATCGATGGCTTGGGAGCCTGCGCTGCCTTTGACAAAACTGTGTTCTGTGAGGCTTCAGTTCGTTGCAGGTTTTGAATGGTCTGGAGTGCTCGTCGATACTGGTCATCAAGAGTAGCAATGTATTGGACACGCTCGGCAAACGCGGCTTCCATTTCGGCCGCTGCAGTAGCTGAAGCTTGAGCTGGCTGCAAACTGTGCTGCACGTCTCGGCTTAATCTCATTGCTTCCTCGATAATCACTGGGTCTGTTGCGGGATCTTCCGATGTAAAATCGGCTGGTACGTTCGAACTGTTGATCCGTTGCGACAGCGGTTCGAGACATTTAGGGGTGTATGGCTCGCCGACAAAATCAAGCAGCGAACGGATAGCGGTCTCCGGTTTGTCCAGCAGCAAGGCATAGTGCAGACGAAAGACAACACTGGGGCCGTAGGCCTGCTCAGCTTTCAAGCAGGCTCGAACCGACCGGAGCCAATATTTGTAAGCTTCTTCTTGATTGGCCACTAAATGCGTGCCGGCGACCCGATGGAAGTTGAGCATCGAGCGCACCACGGACGTAACGTCGCGAACAATATGGATGAATAGGGCGTTTGGAAACAGCTTGCGCAGCCCACAAATATCAAACGAATACTGCGGCGTTTGATCCACCCAGCGGGTCTTGAATTCGGACTGCAAAGCTGCAGTTCGAATCGAATCAAAGAGTTCGGAGTCGAGCAGGTCATTTGCCTTCGAATGATGGTCGTTTTGGTACTGCCGAACCGCTGCATTAGTCGCAGCATCCAGTCTGCCGGTCACTTCACCGAAATAGAGTCCCTCCTCCTTGAGAAGGCGTTGGGCAGCTGCGACGAACCTTGTGTGGTCCAGGTCCGACCGATATTTGAGAATCAACGAACTGATGCTGCGACCGATGTGGGCGAAAAATTCATCACGCGAGATGTCCATTGCGCTTAAAATCGAGAAGATGCCTCGGGCGGCGCCAACTTTATATGCCATGGCAAGATTAACTGCGAAATCTCCCATCCAATTTGACTCCGGCACTGGAAACAAATTTGGATGCTGACCAAGGCACCAGGCAAGCACACTCGTACCTGATCGTGGGGATCCGACTACGAAGATGGGCTTGGCTGGACTCTGTTGCATTTGGTGAGCTTCTTTCACGTTCTTCCGTTATTTGTCACGTCGTTAATGCGCCACGCGCCTTTCGGCGCATCCAGAAGCTACCCCCTCCCCAGGACGGCAGATCCGGAAACACCGATTTAACAGCTTCCTCATGGTAATGACTGAGAAAATAGTTAGCCAATAACACCTCGAACTCGGAATTAAATGTCAGAAAAGCCTGTAGCAGGTACTGCTCTGTCCAAAAGCGAAATTCATCCAGGACCCAATCACGCCGGTACTCGAACGGGAGGAAAATGTCGTGCACATGCACGATTACTCCCGGGCTGAGCCGCGGCAGCACTTCCAAGAATAAATAATTGACGTCACCGCCAATTCTAACCGTATGCGAGCTGTCGATGAACAAGATGTCACCCGACTGCAGCTGCGAGAAGAATTCCAGATCGATTTGCTGCACCTTCTTCTCGATCAAAGTCTGTAATCCCGGAAATCCTTCGCGAAGAAACTCGCGCGGAAATGGCTCGACACAAACGAGCGACGCGCTGCCATTCTTCGCAGCGGCGCGGCCGATGACCAGTGAAGAAAAACCGCTGCCTACTTCGATGATCAAGCGCGGCTCAAAATGACGAACCATGCAGTAAGCCACTAGGGCGTCCGTGCCATCAAAGAGCCTGTTATTAAGATGAAAACCGCCCCCTTCACCTGTTGGTTTGATTGGAATCTGCTCATATTCGTCCCGGAATTTTGGAAAATGCCTTCGAAGCAGATCGAGCTGCCCAGAGTCGTTCATGTCGATGCCCACCAGTTTGCTCGGTCGATCCCACAGCGTTTCGGGCAAGCTCTGCGTGTCGGGGATCGGTTGATAGAAGTGCACCGGCGTCACATGGAAGCCATGCCGTTCCCAGACCGGAAATATCTCGTGAAATTTTCCGCGATGTAGACAATGAGGAATCACCGTTGCGATAAACTGAGATAGTTCTGCCATGTCGACATTTCCGCGCAGCACTTCATCTGCAAGCTCGCGCAGAATCATCGACACGGATTCGAAATCACGTCTGACTTTTACGGAGTCGATGGGGGTATCCGGCTGACTCGCAGCGTAAAGGCGAAAATCGTAGATTGTGGAACCCACAATCCAGGAGATTTCCGTTTGTCCTGATCGTTCCTTGCTTTTGTTGACCAGTTTTTCATCGTCCGTAGAGGTTGAAACGCGCACCTCACCTCCAGCGGGATCATTCGTTTCCCATGAGATCACCACGCAGCCTTGCCCGAAAGGAATCGGATTCGGTTCCGCGTTGACCTTTCCGACGATCGGTCCAGCTGGCTTTGTATTGCTCACTGATTAGAACCAGGACAGCTGTTGGCTGCTAACATGATCTCTATTTGCGGAACTTCTGTGGATCGGACCCAACCTTTCAGATGGTCCTCGCTAAACAAAAATTCCAACTTCTTGCGTGCCGCGTCCGCCGAATACAGGGCACGTGTTTTCCTGATGCCGTTTTCCGAAAGCCGGCTCCAAAGTTTCTCCGATTGGTAAAGGTCGATCAACGCCTGTGCAAAATCTTCAGGCTCGTCTGCGACAAGGATCTCCTCACAATCGCGGAGTTCTGTTCCATCCACAGCAACTGACGTTGCTACTACAGGCACACCAAAACCCATGCTTTGATTGATTTTGCCTTTGACTCCGGCGCCAAATCGTAACGGCGCGATGGATAATTTCACGCTGTCGAAAAATGGACGCGCATCCCGTTGCAATCCCGTAACAATTATCTTCTCATCCGCCAGAGCAACGATTTCAGGCGGCGCGTTATCACCGATGATGTAAAATTTAGCGTCGCGGAGTCGCGGGCTAATCAAGGGGAAAATTTGCTGCGCGAAGAACAGAACCGCATCCACATTGGGTCTGTGTTGAAAACTACCGATGAACAGCCAATCGCGTCGAAGTGCAAACGGCGTCCGAGACCCGGGTACATCGACAATGTTTGAAACCACTTGAATGGATTTGTATGGCCATTTCTCCTTGAGCAATGGCTGCTCACTGCTGCTCACGACCCAAGTCTCATCGGATTGATCGATCAATTCATACTCCAGTTGTTGCGTTTCCCGCGCCTTCCGCTCGAGATTCTGGTCCCCAGTAACGCGTGCCTCGCCTGCTTCGCGAACGAAGTGAAGATCTACTGTATCAAAAATAATCCTGCTCTGCGGAGCGTATCGACGGACGGCTGCAATGTGTTTGCGCGCAAACTGACATCGGCTCAGCACCACGACGTCGAATTCGCAACCGCGTGACATGATGTAATCCCGCACTCTCTTGACGTAAGGATGATGAACAACCTCGATTCCCCGCTTTTGTAGCTCGTTAGTGTAAGGCTGGCGCTTCGCAAGATTATCCGGGATAAAAGTAACGCGATGACCAAGATCGTGAAGGAGCTTGAGGATTTGAAACATTCGTAGCGAACCCGAATCCCGATCCGGGGTTGGGACATTATGATCTATCACTAGGATGTTTTTGCGAGCCGGCGTGGGCTTTTCCAAAGATGCCACATCGCCGTTTGCTGGCTTGGTCGCTAGTTCGTCGGCCCAGCGCGCGGCAAACGTCGAACGGTTAATGTCTTGATGTTGCTTTGTTCCGATTGAGAGATCAGTCCCGCCGGTTGCTCCTTCGTAATGGATAACTTCGCTCAGCGGTTGGTATAAGACCTTGTAGCCAGCCCGCCGAACCTTGAACGCAAGGTCGGTATCCTCGTAATACGCGGGGGCGTACCCCGAATCGAAACCGCCCACGCTCCAGAATAGCGCTTTCGGAATCATCAACGCAGCCCCTGAGCAATAATCTACTGCGCGGAGATAATTGTATTCAGGCTTCTGGGGGTCATCAAACTTGCCGTAATTCCATCCGGAAGCATCCTGCCATATGATTCCGCCGGCTTCCTGCAAACGGCCATCTGGATAAAGAAGTTTCGATCCGACAATGCCTGCCTCTGCTTCTTGTGTGAAAGTGTCGAGTAATGCATTCAACCAGCCCGCCCGAACGAGCGTGTCGTTATTCAGGAAAATGAGATATTTGCCGCGCGCCTTCTCAGCACCGCGGTTGCAGGAAAGAATGAAACCGGAATTGGTCTCGTTGCGCAGATAAACAATCCCTGGCATCCGCGGGATTGCCTCCGCGGTCTCATCTGTAGAACAATCATCCACCACAATAACTTCAAAGCGTTCCGTTCCCTGACGTGCCTGAAGGGAAGCAAGGCAGGCTTGGGTAAAGCGGAACTGGTTGAACACTGGAATGACGATTGAAATTTCAACCTGCTCGTGAATCGGAAACTCAATCGGTCGCGTCGGCTCGGGAGGATCAGCAGGTGCCACTCTCTGCCCAGGGATTGAAAGTACACCTGAAATCAGTGCCTGAATTTCCTGGTCAATCGCAGCGACCTCCGGATGGGCCGTTCGCCACTTCCGGTAAGTCGAGACGATTTTTTCGAGGTGCCCGTAGCCTAACAACTCACGCGACTGCTGCGGAGAAAATTTGGCCTTCAAGGCAGCAATAGGATTTGCCATTTGCCACCGCGTCGAACAGCGAAGTTGAGCTGCGGCGTTACCCGCGTCGTCCAGGAGCCGGCAGAGCTTTTTTGCAGCCTGCAACTGTTTCCGCAGTCGGTTCCGCAGCTCTTCCACCTGCGCTTCGCTTTCGGCAAGAAGCTGATCCTGCCAAGCCAAGTGCTGGCTCAATTGGCGGATCTCATGCTCGAGATGCTCAATGCGTACGATCCTTTCGGGAACGAACGCATCTAATTGGCTCACCGCTCCGGGAAGCAAATCGGGTTCCTCCTGCTTCGGACTTTGCGGCGTCCTTCCTATCTTCCCGTTGGCTTCGTTAATCAAAGCGCGATAGAATTCGATTACTTCGCCGGAGACGCGAGCTTCTACGAGGTCGTCAATACTGAAGCGAGTGTGCCGTTTCCTTCTTGTTACGAGTGCTGCGGCGTTGGCTACCTCCGCGTCGGGCAACCCCATGAAATGTGTAATCCGCCGCAATTCGTTCTCCGGATCGTCAAAAAACAAATCGTAGTGAGTTACAAGCCGCTCTTGCGTATTTGCTGTCTCGGTCACACGCCGGTTGTAGATTTCCCACAGCCGCAAACCAAACGAATAGGAAGTTCCATTTCGTTCCCGCATCGAGTGCGCGACTTCGAGCGGGTTCCGCACCACCACGACTGTTTTCAGCCCAGGCAACAGCTGGTGCCAGAACGGCAGCGTCAAGCTGTTGCGCGGATCTTTCCAGCCCCACGCGCTTGCCGAATCAAATCCTTCGATCAGCAGCCGGGCCTTCATGCGCAATGGATCGAGGCGCGGGTCACTGAAATTCTCTTGGGCGTTCGGCGGCAGGTCCCAGGCGCCGCCGAGTTGATTCAACAATTCATCGTTTACTGCCACGAATCCTAGATGTTCCCAGAACCCCTCGGGATTATCTGCCTGCGGCGGCATCAATGCGCTTTCCGGACCAAGGTAAAGCCCGCAGGCGTGCAATAGCCTGGTGAGCATCGACGTCCCTGAGCGATGCGCGCCGGCGATGCAGATCGCCGTCTGGGTGTGAGCGCTATTTTTCACTCAAAACGCTTAAGCAACGATGAGCCGACCAGTGCGTCAAGCCGATTAGTCAGTACAGGTCATCAGTGATCAGGTGCTTCTGGCGCGCCTCTTCCGCACATTGTAAAATCTTCGTCGCACAAATCCCAGCTCCATCTAAGTTTTCCACTAATGCAGCGAAGTGACGGCCGCGGGCCCGATGAAATCCGACCACTCCATTTCGAGTTGAACGTAGCGCCGCATGCGAGCGGCTCAGTGCTTGTTTCGATGGGTAACACGCGCGTGATCTGCGCGGTCACGATGGAAGAAGCAGTGCCGCGCTGGATGAAAGAGCAGGGTGTGACCGGTGGCTGGCTTACCGCCGAATATTCGATGCTTCCATATTCGACCCAGCCACGCAAAGCTCGCGATATTGCGAAAGGTCGGATGGACGGACGCAGCGTGGAGATTCAACGTTTGATCGGCCGTTCGTTGCGAGCGGGGATGGATCTCGAAAAACTTGGGCCGCGCACGATCTGGGTCGATTGCGACGTGTTACAAGCCGATGGCGGGACGCGCACGGCCGCAATCACCGGCGCCAGCCTGGCGCTGGCCGTAGCCTGCCGAAAATTTGTCCGGGAAAAAAAGCTCGACGCGCCTCCAATGCAAAAGCTGGTCGCTGCAGTGAGCGCCGGCATTCTAGATGGACAGGCGATATTGGATCTTAATTACGAGGAGGACAAGCTCGTCAGCGTTGATTTTAATCTTGTGGCTACCGAAGACGGCGAATTCGTTGAAGTACAGAGCTCCGGTGAAGAAGCGACGTTTGCCGGATCACAGCTGGATGAAATGCTCGCGCTTGGGCGCAAAGGTATCGGCGCGCTCATCGGCGCGCAGCGCGCTGTTTTGGCGCGAATCATGGTGACACCGCCGGAAAGTTAATCGCTGATTTCAGTGGCGTTTCGCGGAAACGCCCTACAATTATGCCGCAAATGAAGCGGGCGTTGATCACCGGCATTACCGGCCAGGACGGAAGTTATCTGGCGGATCTGCTGCTTGAGAAGGGCTATGAAGTCCACGGCATCATTCGCCGAGCCAGCACCTTTAACACTTCGCGTATCGATCATCTTTATGCTGATCCCCACGTGAACGGCGTGCGACTGTTTCTGCATTACGGGGACCTCAGCGACTCGGTAAACCTCGTAAAGCGTCTTTACGAATTGAAGCCGGATGAGATTTATCATCTTGGCGCACAGAGCCACGTGCGCGTGAGCTTCGATATTCCGGAATATACCTCTGACGTTACTGGCGTGGGCACAATCCGCATTCTGGAAGCGAGCCGCGAAGCGGGATTGCGTTCCCGTTTTTTTCAGGCGTCGAGCAGCGAAATGTTTGGGAAGGCACAAGAAGTGCCGCAGACCGAGAAAACGCCATTCTGGCCGCGTAGCCCATACGGCGTAGCCAAGGTTTTTTCATATTGGGCGACCGTCAACTATCGGGAGAGCTATGGTCTTTGCGCCAGCAACGGGATCATGTTTAACCATGAAAGCCCGCGGCGCGGCGAAACTTTCGTCACGCGCAAAATTTCACGGGCGGTTGCTGCGATTAAGCACGGTCTGCAAAAAGAATTGTTCCTCGGCAACCTGGACGCAAAACGTGACTGGGGATATGCGCCCGAATACGTCGAAGGCGCCTGGCGGATTTTGCAACTCGACGAAGGAGACGACTTCGTACTAGCTACCGGCGAAACCCACACCGTCCGTGAGTTTGTCGAAGCCGCCTTCGCTCACGCCGATCTTGATTGGAAGCAATTCGTAAAGCACGACCCGCGTTATGAGCGGCCGGCCGAGGTGGACGTGCTGCTAGGTGACGCTTCAAAGGCGAAAAAAATTCTCGGCTGGGAACCAAAAGTCCGATTTCACCAACTTGTGCAAATCATGGTGGACGCGGACATGGATTTGCTCTCGCGGCAAACGCCGAGAGAACATCTCGGCAAACTGCCGTGAGGCAGGGACGGCGCGCTGCGGTCGCCACGGTGACACATCGCGGCTGCGATGTCCCTACCGGATTGCGAGGGTGCCGTGAGGAACAAAGCCGGGAATAGCCGATGCCAGGGAGCCATCAACGATAGTTACCGCAGCACCGATTCCTACGATGTCGTATAAATTTATGATGTCGCTCGAGCGCATTCGAATGCATCCATAGCTGGCACGCGTGCCGATCAGCCGTTCCTCCGGCGTGCCGTGGATGTAGATATCCCGCGTGAACGCGTTGGCGTTTTGCGGCTCGAGTCCGCGCAACCAGAGAATACGCGTCACTATGGGGTCCCGGCCAGGCGAATCCGGCAGGACAATTTCACCAGTGCGCCGCCGGTCTTTGAATACCGCACCCGGTGGCGCATTATCGCCAATTTTTTCCGCGATCTCCAACTGACCCAGTGGTGTAAACCTGCTGCCACGCCAATCGCCGAGACCGAACTTGGATGTGGAGACGGGATAGATGGTCATAAGATTGCCGCGGTCCAGAACGGCTAACTTTTGCTCGCGTGTGCTGATCACGATTTGATGCCGCGTGTCGGGCGCTGCGCAGGATGCGAGAAATAGCGCGACAAGCAATGTGGCATAGGCTTCCAGCGCATATCTCATCGGCAGGATGCCGATGCCACGTGATTCATTGATTTTCATTTGCGATTAAACCTGAAAAACTTCTCAGCGGTTTCGGTTGTCGCTTCGGCAATTTCTTCCAACGGAACCTGCCGCGCTGACGCAATCGTTTCCGCTACGATGCGCGTGTGCGAAGGCTCGCAACGCTTTCCGCGAAAAGGGACGGGCGCCAGATAGGGGCAATCGGTTTCCACCATGAATTTCCAGAGCGGGATTTGTGCCGCGACTTCTCGCACGGGTGCGCCGTTTTTGAAAGTGACAATCCCAGTAAACGAAACGAGGTGGTCAAGATCGAGAACTTCATTCGCCTGATCGAGCGAGCCGCCAAAACAATGAAAAACGCCGCGCAGTTTGCCCGTGTATGGCTGCATGATTTTCAACGTGTCCTCCCACGCGTCGCGTTGATGGATCACTGCGTTGAGCCCCAGCTCCACGGCGAGGTCGAGTTGTTGTTGAAACAGACTCGCTTGTTTGGATTTGTAAGCGCCGTCGCGAATCTGCGCTTCGATTTCTTCATCGGTCTCAGTGCGCAGTGCAGTCATGACCTGCACCTGCTTTTCTTTCGCCACTTCTTCGCTTGGCAGACGATGATAATCGAGGCCCGTTTCGCCTATTGCCACAACGCGTGGGTGCTTTGCTAGTTCGCGCAACGGAGTAAAAACATCTTCCTCCGCCTTTTGCACGTACGTGGGATGAACGCCGACAGTCGCGTAAACAGCCGGATATCTTTCCGCAAGATCGATCGCGCGCTGGCTGCTCTCGATTGACGTGCCGATGGTAATGACGCGGGTTACGCCCGCCTCGGCCGCGCGACGCAGCACGTCGTCGAGATCATGGGCAAAATCAGGATAATCCAGATGCGCGTGGGTTTCGACTAGCATTGATTGATTGTAGGGCGTTTCTGTGAAACGCCAACTCTGGCGGCGTCTGACACAGACGCCCTACAGTTTCACCATTCGAGTATCGTGCTCGCCCAAGTCAGCCCGCCCCCGAAAACAACCATTAAAACATAGTCGCCGCGCTTGATCCGACCGCTGCGATTGGCTTCGTCGAGCGCGATGGCTACTGCCGCAGCGGACGTATTGCCGTAGCGATCCAGATTCACAAACATTTTGTCGCGCGAAATGCCCAGCCGATCGGCGATGGCCTCAATAATGCGCAGATTTGCCTGGTGCGGAATGACACAGGCGATGTCTTCGATGGAAAGTCCGGCTTGATCGAGGGCTTTTTTCGCTGCGTTAAGCATGGCGATAACGGCATGTTTGTACACTTCTTTGCCGCTCATGTGGATCGTTGCTAAATGCATGTCCGCATTTTCCCGCGTGATTGGGCAACGCGAACCGCCGCCAGGCATGAACAAAATATCGCTGTACTGGCCGTCGCTGCCGATGTGAGTGCTGATGACACCGTGCGCGCTGGCACGATGACGCAAAACGGCAGCGCCAGCGCCATCTCCAAAAAGGACGCAGGAGTTGCGATCGGTCCAGTTCGTGATCGATGTCAATTTCTCGGCCCCGATCACGAGCACCGTGTCATGTGTATGGGAGGTGATGAATTGCTGTGCGATCTCCAAGCCGAACAGGAACCCAGCGCACGCTGCGGAAATGTCGAGGCAAGCAGCGTTGGTGGCCCCGATCTTCTTCTGAACGAAGCAGGCCGTGGCCGGGAAAAGCATGTCGGGAGTGGCCGTTGCCACGATAAGGAGATCGATCTCTTTTGGTGAAATCTTCGCCTGCTCGATCGCCTTGAGCGCTGCCTTGGTCGCCATATCGCTGGTGTTTTCATCCTTTGCGGCAATACGGCGCTCCTTGATGCCGGTGCGCGTGGTGATCCAGTCGTCGCTGGTATCAACCATGCGTGAGAGGTCCGCATTGGTCAGAATCTTTTCGGGCACATAACTCCCTGTGCCGATGATTGAGACCGTGCGCAGCGCTTTAGTGGAGCGCGGGCTCAATCGGGGTTGTCGTTTCATGGTAACGGCGAATCTCCTCGACGATATGCGGGTTCACCTGCTGTTCAATGGACTCGGCCGCCACTCGTAGCGCATTTTTGATCGCCAACGGCGTGCTCGCCCCGTGCGCGATGATGCAAATCCCATTCACACCAAGCAGCGGCATGCCGCCGTACTCTTCGTAATTCGTTTTGTCTTTGATTACGCGAAATGCCTTCCGCGCCAGATAGGCCGCAACCATCTGAATTTTAGAGCGCGTCAATTCCTGTTTAAGCCATTTGAAAATCGCCACTGAAATCGATTCGCACGTTTTCAAAATCACGTTGCCGACAAAACCGTCGCACACTACAACTTCCACAGGGTCTTCGAACAAATGCCGGCCTTCGATATTGCCCCGAAAATTCAGCGAGCTCGCCTTCAACATTTTGAAGGCCTCCTTCGTTAGGTCGTTGCCTTTGACATCTTCTTCGCCTAACGAAATCAAACCGACCCGCGGCCGTGTGTATCGGAGAACATGGCTGGAATAAACCGAGCCCATGATGGCGTATTGCAAAAGATGCTCTGGGCGCGCGTCGATGTTCGCGCCGGCGTCGATCAAAACAAAAACGTTAAACTGCGTAGGCAAGACCGCCGCGATACCGGGCCGGTCGATCCCTTGGAGGGTGCGTAGTTTAATCATGCTCGCAGCGACTGCTGCGCCGGTGTGGCCGGCGCTCACCACCGCGTCCGCATCACCGCGCTTCACAAGATCTACAGCGCGACTGATTGATGAATCTTTCTTGCGTCGAACGGCCGTCCAGGCGCGATCGCTCATCTCCACCACTTGAGTGGAATGCACAATGTCGACGCGTGAATCGTTGCACTGATGTTTGCGCAACTCATTCTCTATCTCGCCGGCGTCTCCGACCAGATAGAGCTTGGTGATCTGCCGGTAATCACGCAGCGCCATAACGGCGCCGGCAACGAGGTTAGGCGGGCCAAAGTCACCGCCCATCGCGTCGAGGGCGATCTTCATCAGTGCGAAACTTTGCGAACTTTAGTCGCCGAATGCAAAGTGAAAATTAGGGCGGCGTTCAAGCGTTCAAACGTTGAAGCGTTTTAGTTTTTGTCGTAACAGTTCAACGGTTCGACGAGTTTAGTCTTACTTGCTTTCGAGCGTCAACACCTGTCTCCCGCGGTAATAGCCGCACGATGGGCAGGCGATATGCGACGGGACGCTGCTTCCACACTGGGGACATTTGTTCAGATGCGCGGCATGCCAACGGTTCGCTGCTTTGTGCATGCGTAACCGCATCTTAGATGTTTTGCGTTTTGGGACTCCCATTGCAAGCGAAGTAGGAAAGCAGGAAATCAGGAAAAGACAATGTGAATCGTGAATCGATGCGGACGTAACGCTCGATTTAACGATTCTGGATTTTCAATTTGTCCAGTGCGCTCCAGTCCGGTCTCCGCTTCGTATCCTGCTCCGCAGTTTTGACCTGTTTCGCCTTGCAAACCCGACGGCCGTCCCTGTCGCAATGCGGATGCGCTGGCAGGTTTAGTAAAATTTCCTCGCGAATAGAGGGGGTAAGATCGACAGTCTCCGGCCCGTGCGGCTCCATGTGCACGGCGAATGCAGGCACTCGAACCTCGTGCCCGAATTTTTCCAGACACGACACGCAACGCAGCTCCACTAGCTGTGACAGCGAGCCATTCGCCCACAGGGCGCCTCCCGCAACGCCAAGATCGATATCGTAATGCAGTCGGCCAGCGCAACGAATTCCCTCTGATTCCAGTTCCTGGATTGGGCAATCCTCTTCCCCTTCCAGATGCAGACCTTGGGCTGGAATTTGTTTTAGGTGCACCTTCATGAGCCAATCCTTTCGCCATATTTATCAACTACATTTCCTCCTCAGCGCCTTAGCCACACACGCTGGAACGAAACTCGAGACATCGCCGCCGAGACGCGCGATTTCTTTTACAATTCGAGAGCTGAGATAAGTGTATTTCTCCTTCGGCATTAAAAAAATCGTTTCTACCGCGGCATCCAGTTTTCGATTCATCAGCGCCATTTGAAATTCGAACTCAAAATCGGAGACCGCGCGTAAACCGCGGATCACTGCTCCGGCTTGTTCCGCCCTGGCAAATTCGACGAGCAACCCTTCGAACTCAGCAATTCGCACATTGTCGATTCTACCGGCGGTCTCTTGCAGCAAGTCGAGGCGTTCTTTTAACGAGAAAAGCGGTTGTTTCTCGTCATTGTGCGCGACAGCGACAACGACTTCATCGAATAGTTTTCGCGCACGCTCAATCACATCCAGGTGACCGTTGGTCACCGGATCGAAGCTGCCGGGATAAATCGCGCGTCGCATCTGCGAAAATTCGCAGAGGAACTTAGAAATGAAAAGCAGATTGGTAAGGCGCGGCCGCCGAGGGCGCGATCTCTGTGTTGCCGAATTTCCCCGGAGCGCGACAGTTCAATGATTCCATGGCTGATCCATCGCCATACAAAAGCATTGCCGTGGCGACGACATTTTCGCCGCGCTTCAGAGAGGTTCTAGCCGAAGCGAAGCGAATCCGGGAACGTTTTCCGGCCGATCTTCATCTGATCTATGTGGGCGAGCGAAATGAAGAAACAGCAGAGAAGTTCAGCCACGCCCTCGCGGCGCTGCATCTTCCGGCCAATTCAGCGATTCATTATGAGCAGGGAGACCCGGCCGAAGCTATTTTGCGCTCGCTCGCTCGTGAGAAGATCGACGTGATTGTGGCCGGCGCGCTGGAAAAGGAGGTCGTGTTGCATCCATTTCTTGGTAATGTCGCGCGCCGCCTCGTGCGAGAAGCGCCCTGTTCGGTTGTGCTCTTCACGAGGCCTGCGGCGAACCCCAAACCGTTGCGCCGGATCGTTTTCGTTGCCGATTATTCCAGTCACGGGCTAAAGGCTTTGAAAATAGCGCTGCCGCTGGCCGCGTCCGAACCGTGCGACCGGCTTTACGTTATTCGCATTATTACCACATTTGATCAGGCCCGCGCGTCGATGGGCGCGGGTGGCAGTAAAGGCAAAGATTCCAGCGCACACGACGCGGAGGAAGAGGCGCTGGAACAATTCGTTCTGTCGGCCGGTGCAACGGATGTACCGATTGAGGTCCGCTGTGTCCGCGGCAATACCGGATTGGCTGCGTCGGACTTCGTTCAATCGGTCAAGGCAGATTTGCTGGTAGTGCCGCTGCAGAAAAAGGGCGGAGCCAATCTGCCGCTTCCCAACAACATCGCCTGGATTACCGATGTTATTCCATGCAATCTGTGGGTGATCCGCTGAGCGGAAGCTCCAAAATCCATCATCCAAGCTTCAGAGAAACTCAACCTTCAGTACCAGCGGTAGCGATTGAATATTATAGCTTGAAACTTCTCTGGATGTTGGAGCTTGGGTGCTGGAGCTTTTGTTCATCGTGATGCAGGACGCGCCTGAATTTCAACCGTACGGTTTGCCGCATCTCACGGTCATCTTTCTCACGATCGTGCTGCCGTTTGCGCTTGCCGCTATCGTGTGGCGCGCAAAATCATCGCGGGTTGAACGCGCGATTATTGCGGTTCTGTCGGCGGTGCTCGTGCTCAATTATGTCGCTTATCTGATTTTTATCCGTAGCCGCGGCGCTGTGGATTGGCGGCAAATGTTGCCGATGCAAATGTGCGACTGGGGCATGGTGGTTGTCATTGTGGCCATGTTGACCGGAAATCAGCGCTGGTTCGAAGTGGCATATTTCTGGGGGATTGGCGGCACGTTGCAAGCCGTGCTCACGCCAAACCTGCGCTTTGGCTTTCCAGATTGGCGTTTCATCAGTTTTTTCACCTCGCATTGCGGCATTATCGTCGGCGTGGCTTTCCTCATGTTGACTCGGCGATACCGGCCATATCCCAGGTCGATCGTGCGCGTGTGGCTGTGGTCGGAGTTTTATTTTGTGGTCACGTTCATAGCCGACGAACTGACTGGCTTTAACTACGGCTTTTTGCTGCACAAACCCGAAGCGTTTTCCATTTTGAGTTTTCTTTCTGATTCGCAACCGCTGTATCTTCTTCAAATGCACGGAGTCGCACTGCTCTTTTTTCTCGGTTTGTATGCGCCGTTTGCAATTTACGATCTTGGGAGGGGAAAATTGCTAAGGAACGCAGGAAAGCAGGAAGCAGCCCTTTAAATTTCCTGCGTTCCTGCTTTTCTTAGAGATTAGTGTGAAGGCAACGCCATTACGCGTCGGCAGAGTCATGATCGGCGGCAAACGTCCGGCGTTCATTCTCGGGCCGTGCGTGATTGAGTCGGAGAAGTTTGTCTGGCGCATGGCGAAGAAGATCACTGAAATCTGCTCTGTCGCAGACGTTGATTTCATTTTCAAGGCCTCGTACGACAAGGCAAATCGGACTTCGGTGCGGTCGTTTCGCGGAATCAGCGTACGCGAAGGCTGCGAGATTCTTTCGGACATCGGGCGTGACTTGAAAATACCAGTGACAACCGATGTTCATTCCCCGAACGAAACGGAGATCGCCGGCGAAAAGATAGATATGCTGCAAATTCCGGCGTTTCTCTGCCGGCAAACGGATCTGCTACGCGCTGCCGCGGAAACGGGTCGCGCGATCAATGTGAAAAAAGGTCAGTTCCTCGCGCCGTGGGACGTGCGTAACATTGCCGAAAAACTGATCGCCTTTGGCAATTCACAATTCTGTTTCACGGAGCGCGGCACCACGTTTGGCTATAACAACCTGGTGGCCGACATGCGCTCGCTTTATTGGATGCGGAAAGCCGGATATCGCGTGATCTTTGACGCGACGCATTCTGTGCAGCGGCCTGGCGGGGCAGGGGACTCCACGTCGGGGGACGGTGTCCTGGCTCCGGCACTGGCCCGGGCCGCGATGGCCACGGGCTGCGACGGAATCTTCATGGAAGTGCACGAAAATCCGGCGCGCGCATTGTCGGATGGGCCGAATCAGGTTCCGCTAAAGGATTTGCCCAAGCACCTGCGCATGTTAAAGGCTATTCATGCTGCCGTCTCGTAGCGGTCGCGCTGGCTATTGGAGCTGGTTGGTTTGCTTATTATCAGTGCTGCTGTCCGTTTTAATATCGGCGCCTCACCTGTCGGGTCAGTCAAAAGGCCACAGGAAGAAGGGTCGCGCGACAGGGACGCCGACTGCGTCTCCGGGCGAACAAAGCTTAACGAACATTCCCCTGCCGATC
>Ga0193719_10000280_pt1 | contig 18420 bp, 14 predicted proteins | sample U2a2metaG_FD_160103 | JGI IMG/M metagenome (GOLD analysis project Ga0193719, IMG submission 160103) | Soil microbial communities from a riparian zone of the East river system, Colorado, United States - U2a2 | ecosystem: Environmental > Terrestrial > Soil > Riparian zone | place: USA: East... | reverse complement strand
AAGATCCGATGGGCGTCTCATCCACGACAACCTGTCCCTCACCGTCGCTCCACCGCGCGCGGAATTTTTCATAGCGGAAGGCAATTGCATAACCAAGCGACCGCAAGATCCGTTCCAATTTCTCGCCATCCGCGATTTTAGTTTCCGTTTCCACTCGAGTCTTGTGCCGAGTCACTTTGCCTTTTGCCTTATGGGTGAGCAGCCATTCGTTCCCGTATTTGCGCAAGCGCAGAACTTCGCCCCGTTTTTGCAAGACCCGGCGGGGGAGATCGTACAAAGTATTCTGCTCCCGGGTGCGGGGCGTTACGGGGCTGAACCCCGCCGCCCGCAACCGGCGCGCCAGAGCGCGCCTGTCGTCTACCCGGAATTTGATCTCGACTTCCTTGTGGGATGCCATGGGAAAAAGTGGGTTCGGACGCCGGCGCTGAGACCTCGGGCGCAGCAAGCGGGCCTGCGATGATCCAATAAGGCCCGAGGCCGCAGCTCCGAACGCCGGATCACGAAAACGTGGGCAGCTTGACCAAATCGTTCCGGGGCACCGACTCCAGCGGATTTCCAGCCTTCCGCCATGCCGCCAGTCCGCCTACGATTACGAACGCGTTGAATCCTTGCTCCCGCAACATATGCGCCACCCGGGCGCTGGTCGCTTCGCGTGCTCAAGTGCAATAGACATAAATGTCCTTATCCTTGGGCAAAATCTTGATCTCTTCTGTGAGGTTGTTCGGTTCCAACCGGATCGATCCCTTGATGCGGGCCGCCCCCGCATCATAGTAGCCGTGGCTGCGGACGTCCATGAGCACGATCTTTTCTCGGTCCTCTGACGCCAGCCTGCGCGCCAGTTCTTCCACCTGCACCCGCGGCACAACCCGGTAAACGGCATGCTTGCCGTAGAGCCAGACCCGATACCCGGCATAACCGATCAGCGCGAACACGGTCACCCATTCGACGGCCCGCCCCGCTGTCTGAAAGCCATGCACCAGGGCAGCTAGAAAATCGCGGAACAAGAAGCCGACTGCGAGGTAGACAACCGCATAGAGCGACGCGCCCGCCAAATCGAACCGCAGGAAAATATCGGGCCGCATTTTCATGCTGCCTGCCAGAGGCGGCGCCATGGTGTTGATCCCGGGGATGAACTTGGCGAATAGCAGGGTGGCCTTGCCCCGCCGATAGAAAGATTCGGCTGAACGCAGAATGCAGGTTTCCGGGTTTACCGACAGTTTGCACAGAAAGCCAAGCAGGGCCCATCCCATATAGCGGCCCAGCACAAACAGCAGCGAGTCTCCCAGCATCATGGCGGCGACAGCCAGAAGAAGTAGCGTGCTGAGGTGCAGGAACCCGGCCGCCACGGCGGCACCCCCCGCCACCAGCGCCAAAGCCGCGGGAACGGGCATTCCCAACGATTCGGCGAGGACAAGGACAAAGACCAGAACGTACCCGTGACGTCCGATTCCTGAGAGTAGTGCTTCCATCAGTTCGCTGTGGTTTCCGGCTGCGTTAGTATAAAGAAAAAGGGCGGCCCGTGCCGCCCTCGGTTGCGACTCCAGTGCGATGGCAACTACTTCGACATGTTGTCCATCTTGTCCATTTTCTCGGCCTTGAGCATCTTTACGCTCATAACGTGAATCTGGCCCTTATCAGCGTACACATGCGCGCTCACTTCGACGTGATGGCCCTCGTGTCCCTTCAGGGTCTCCGGGTTGGCCACGTCCCACGCCTTGCTGTCCTTGTCGGAAACAAAAGTCAACTTGTCGCCGTCAGCCTTCACCGTTCCCTTGATATTCTTCAGTGGGGCTGCGGGTGCGGCCTTGGCCATGTCATTGTCCTTGTCTTTTTCTTTGTCTTGCGCGAAGGCCGCCACGGTGCACATGACGGAAAGAGCCAGGGCGAAAATCAAAATCTTTTTCATAAGTAAATCTCCTTTGTAGGGTTAGGCTTGGTGTTCGACTAAACCGCCTGTGGGATTACGCTTCAGGGGGAGAAACGGATTTCGTCCCTGACCCCAAGGAATTTATTCGAAACCCTAACAACGAGGTTACGCCCGTGTCACCAGAGGGAGCCCACCCATCCCTCATTGTATCAACCTCTCACGCAAAGCGATAATGCCCTTTAGCGATCGTCCTGCGGTGGGCGAGGTGCTTTATATCCCCGGTCGCATCGCCCCTCGGTCCACCGAACACGGCTCCTGAAGCCATTGGCATCGGCGAAGAGGAGTTACGACTGCTCTTCGACGACTTTGAAAGAGTCGCCCGGGTGAAGTTTTAACCGATCAGGCCCGCCTGAAGGGGGACGGTCGGAGAGGATAGGGATGCGATTGGTTGGTGGCGGGGGTTGGTGGTCGTTCTTAGTGGTCGAGATGGTCAGAATTGGGGCACGCGTCCTCAGCGAGGATAGGGTCCGCAGCAACCAGCTCGTGAGCAACGGCCGATTGGCCGGTGACCGGCGGCCGTTTACTTCTCCCGGGCAACTACAAATTCCGGCGCCCACAGCAGCGCTCGCTTGATCTCACTGTCGGGGAAACCGCAAATCGCGTTGCACGCCAGTCCAGCATACTGCATGGCGCGCGCGTTGGCCGCTTCGAGTGAGCCGTAGCGCTCCAGGATCGCGATAATCTCTCTGTGCGTGACGCCGTCGAAAGCACGCTCTCGCAGCACGGTCCCGATGGCCTCCCGTTCCGCCGATGTGCAGCGTTCCAGCGCGTGGATCACGGCCATCGTAACCTTGCCTTCACGCAGATCGCTGGCCACGGGTTTCCCTAAAACGTTTTCTGAAGCGGTCAAGTCAAGCACATCGTCCACGATCTGGAATGCCATCCCCAAGTCTCGGCCATATTGCGCCAGGCTCTCTTCCTGCTCGGGACTGGCTCCGCCCAGAATTCCACCCATCCGCATACACACTGAAAACAGACACGCGGTCTTGCGGAATATAAGATTGAAGTGCTCGTCAAGCGAGATCAGTTGGCCCAGCTTTTCCATCTGCAGGAGTTCGCCCTCGACCATCTGCTGGGTCAATTCGATCAACGTATCGAGAATGCGAAAGTTACGCTCCTGCACCGCGACCTTGAAAGCCTGCATGTAAAGCCAGTCGCCGGCCAGCACACACTTGGAGTTTCCCCATTGCGTGTTGGCGGCCGGCCGCCCGCGGCGGGTCTGGGCCTCGTCAATGATGTCGTCGTGAACCAGGGTCGCGGTATGAATGATCTCTACCACCGCGCCCAATCGGATGGCGCCACGCCCCTGGTAATGGAGCAGCTTTGCGGAAAGCAGCAGGAGAGCCGGACGGATGCGCTTGCCCCCGCCTCCGCGCAGGTATTCTCCGATCTCGGTGATCGCTTCAACGTCAGATACCGTATCGCGCCCGAACTCCCGCTCAATGGCGGCCAGGTCCTCGCGCAGAAGCTCGAAGATCTCTTTTCCGTTGATGGCGGCGGGCGTACTCACTAGTTCGTCCGGTAGTTGGTAAACTGCATGTCAATTCCGAAATCGTTCTGCTTCAGCAGGGCGATGACCGCTTGCAACGAATCGCGGTCCTTGCCGCTTACCCGCACCAAATCTCCCTGAATCGACGCCTGCACCTTGCTTTTTGAGTTCTTGATCAGTTTCACAATATCTTTGGCTTTTTCCATTGGAACTCCTTGCTGCATGGTGATCTTCTGCTTGGCGGCGCCTCCCAGGGACGATTCCACAGGTCCATGAGTCAATCCTTTCAGCGGTACCCCGCGCTTGGCCAGCTTTTGCTGGAGAATGTCGCTAACCGCTCTCAGCTTAAATTCGTCGACCGAGTGCAGGATGATCGCTTCCTTGCCTTCGAGTTCGATGTTGGATTTGGAGTCCTTCAAGTCGAAACGGGTGTGAATTTCCTTCAGCGCATGCTGGATGGCATTGGAAACCTCCTGCACATCGATCTTGCTCACGATGTCGAAACTGTTTTCCGGCATGTTCGTAGCTCGCTGAAAACTGTGGAATGTAACCTCTGAGGGTATCAGAAGAAGAGGTTTTAACGCCGCCGATCTTTGTTTCAGTTAGCTTCCGTAGCCTTCGTTAGATTCCGCCAGCTTGAAAAAGTTGTAGAAGTTGGCTGCTGTCCGGCGGCCGGTTTCTTCGGTCGAGAGGCCCCGGATCTCGCCCAGTTGCCGGGCCACCTCCTTGACAAACGCGGGCTCGTTGCGCTTGCCCCGGTGGGGCACGGGCGCCAGAAAAGGCGAGTCGGTTTCGATCAGTAAGCGCTCCAAAGGTATTTCTTTTGCGGCGTCACGTATGGGCTGTGCCTTGGGGAAGGTAATGTTGCCGGCGAAGGAAATCATGAATCCGAGATCCAGCGCCCGCTGGGCGTGCGACCAGCTCCCGGTGAAGCAATGCAGAACTCCTCCCAGGCCGCTTCCCCGCCAATGCTGTTCTATGAGTTGAAGACAGTCATCCCATGCGTTCTGGCTCTTCTCGGACGGACGGCAATGGATCACGATCGCCAGCTTCGCCGCCCGCGCCAGCTCCATCTGCTTCAGGAAGACCTCTTGCTGCAACCCGCGGGGGGAATGATCATAGAAGTAATCAAGGCCGATCTCGCCCCAGGCAATCACTTTGGGCCGTTTCGACAGCCGTTCCAGCTCCAGAAAGTCGGCGTCGCTGGCCAGCTTGGCTTCGTGCGGATGGATGCCGATGGTGGCGTAAATAAAGTCGTGCTGCTCCGCCAGTTGAATGCCACAGTCGAGCGACCCGGGACCGGTCCCGCTCCCGATCGCGACGATCTTTTCAATGCCAGCCTCCCGCGCCCGGGCAATCATCTGCTCGCGGTCGGCGTCGAACTGTTCCGTCTCGAGATGGGCGTGGGAATCGACGAACATCGCACTTCAGGCCCTGGGGCATCGGACTTCGCAGGTTGGGCTGGAGATTGAGAGTTCGGAGTTCGAATTTCCCAATTCCGCCTTCCGCCGCCTGATTTACTTCAGTCGCGTTCCAATCGGCACGTCTTCCAAGAAGCTGGCTAGAACTGGCTTTCCGCCCTCAGGCGAAGCGGCTACGATCATTCCGTTCGATTCCAGCCCGCGCAATTTTCGTGGCGCCAGATTCACCACCAGCACAACTTTGCGCCCCAGCAGCGTCTCCGGTGCGTAGGCCTCAGCAATTCCGGCCACGACCTGCCGCACTTCGGTCCCGAGATCCACTTCCAGACGCAGCAACTTGTCAGCGCCTTTCACTTTCTCCGCTACCTTTACCTGTCCCACCCGCAGTTCGACCTTGGCGAAATCGTCGATGCTGATCTTGCCTTCGGGAACAGTCGCTGCGGGCTTCGGTGCGGCGGTGATTGCCGGCGGCGCCGGCGCGGCCGTCTGGTCTTGCTCTTCGGCGGCCACCACGGCAGAACCATCGCGCCCCTGCTCTTCCAACTGCTGCATCCTTTCGATGGTGCTCTTATCCGCGCGGGGGAATACCGGCTGTATTTCCCCGAGCTTTGTACCCAGATGGAGTTGTCCCCAGTTCAAACTCGACATCGGGAATTTTCGAATATCCCCCAGTCCCAGCTGGGCCCAAATCTTCGCGGTGGCGTCTGGAACGATGGGATGGGCCAGCGCAGTCACGATACGCAGAGCTTCGGCGCTGGTGTATAGAATGGTCGCCAGTTGCGACCGGCTTTCGTCGTCCTGCTTTTCCCCCAGTGCCCAAGGCTGGTTCTCGACGATATACTTGTCCACCGCTGCGACCAGGCTCCAGGCTACTTCCAGAGCGCGCGAAAACTGGCGCTGTTCGAACCGCGCATGAAATTCAGCGATGGTCTGCCGTGCAGCGTCGGCAATGGCATTTTCTTCCGTGTGCGATCCGGCGCGGGAGGGGTAGGGTACTTCACCCTTGAAATAGCGCGCGATCATGGTCAAAGTACGACTTGCCAGATTGCCCAGTCCGTTGGCCAGATCGGCGTTGTAGCGCTGCACCAGCGCGTCGAAGGAAAAAGACCCGTCCTGCCCGAACACGATTTCCCGCAGCAGAAAGTAACGCAGCGCGTCGCTGCCAAGCACGTCGAGGATGGTCTCCGTTCGCACAATGTTCCCGCGCGACTTCGACATCTTATTTTCTTCGAACAGCAGCCAGCCGTGCGCCATGATCCTGTGCGGCACCGGCAGCCCCGCCGCGATCAAGAGTGCTGGCCAGTAGACGCAGTGAAAGCGCACGATTTCTTTACCGATCATCTGCACATCGGCGGGCCAATACTTGTCGTATTTGGTCGTGTCGTCCGATCCGTAGCCCAGCGCCGTGATGTAATTCGCCAGCGCGTCCAGCCAGACATAGATCACATGCTTGGGATCGTCCGGCACGGGAACGCCCCAGGAAAGCGTGCTGCGACTGACTGACAGATCGCGCAGACCCGAGCGCACAAACGAGATTACTTCATTCCGCCGCGTTTCCGGGCGGATGAAATCCGGCTGACCGTTGTACAAGTCCAGGAGCTTGTCCTGAAATGCCGATAGCTTGAAGAAATAATTTTCTTCGCGCACCGCTTCCGTGGGACGGCCGCATTCGGGGCAGGGAGCGCCGGGCCCCACCGAGTCCACGTAGAGTTCGTCGAAGACGCAATACTGACCGGTGCTTGGCGGATGTGGTGCGGATGAAATCGTCGTAGGTCAGCCCCATCCGGTCCCACAGCCCGCGGAACTCGGCGGAAACTTCGTCGGTGAGTTGCTGCGGAGTTTTCCCCGCGGCCTGCGCGGCGCGTTCAATCTTCTGTCCGTGTTCGTCGGTGCCGGTGAGGAAGTAGGTATCAAAGCCCATCATGCGCTGCCGGCGTGCAATGGCGTCACACGCAATCGTGGTATAGGCATGCCCAATATGCGGGCGCGCATTGACATAATAAATAGGCGTCGTGATGTAAAACTTCTGGTTCATTCTGGTTTCTATTTCCAAGCGGAGTCTATTTCTGGGTGTGTTTCAAATATCCTTGCAACGCTTCCTGCATCACGCTCTTCAGTGGAACATGGTGCTCGACCGCCAACTTCCGGCAATCTTCATATTCCGGCGAGTAGTTTGTAACCGTGCCATTCATGCTGGCAATCTTCAATCGTACATCGCCCCAGCGGGTTGCCACCGTAATCCACCTACGCGCCAGCACTTGACGTTGCTCCTCCCGCCGGCGCACGCCGAGCGTCGTGGTTTCGGTGAAAAGAATCCGGGTCAGCCGGGACGCGTCTTCCGGCCTCGACAGCACCGTCAGCAGCATTCCCGGCCGGTTTTTCTTCATCTGAACCGGCAAAGCGAAAGTGTCGAGCGCTCCTTCTTCAAGCAGCCGGTCCACCACGTAACCGACAACCTGAGGATTCAGATCGTCGAGGTTGGCCTCGAGCACGGAAATCGTCTCACCGGAAACATTTCCGGCAAATTCTGGCGGGGACTCCCCGAGGGTCAAACGAAGCACATTGGCGTGGCCGGAAAAGTCGCGCGTGCCTGCGCCGTAGCCCGATTTCTCTACGGTCATTGCCGGAAATGGCGCGAATCGCTTGGCCAGTGTCTTTACGATCGCAGCACCCGTGGGCGTAACCAGTTCCCGTTGAAGGCCGGACGAGTAAACCGGCGCGCCCCTCAATAATTCCAGGGTTGCCGGAGCCGGCACCGGAAGAACTCCGTGCGCGCATTTCACGGTTCCTCCGCCCAGGTTCAAGGGCGAACACACAATTTCATCAACCGCCAGGGCCTCAGCTCCCACCGCAGCGCAAACGATGTCCACCATGGCGTCGACCGCTCCTACTTCGTGGAAGTGGACACTTTCGATGTCGCTGCTGTGGATTTTGGCTTCGGCGGCGCCCAGCGCCTCGAAAATCGCGATGGCCGTGCTCTTCGCACCGTCGCTGATCGCGGCGTTGCGGATCACCTCGCGAATTTCTTTCAGCCCGCGGCCGTGCTCATGAGCGTGCGGAAGGGGTGCCCCCGCCCGCGCGCCTTCGTTTCGCGTCTGGCCGTAATTGTGTTCCCGTAATTCGACAGGCTCGTGCTCCTGAGGGTGGCCGTGATCGTGATCGTGTTTATGGCCACGCTCGTGATCATGCTCCCGCGCCTGATTTTGCTGCGCCCAGTAGACCTCGCGAGGTAAATCTTTTTCGCCGTGTACATAGACGTCCAGTTTCGTGGCCGCGATCCCGCTCCGATTCACCCGAGAAATCTCCAGACGCGCCCCGATCTTCAAGGCTGCGACGGTTTCTTCCAATAGTCTCGAAGGCACTCGGCATCCACCACTGCGCCCAGAAACATGTCCCCGCTAATGCCGGAAAAGCAGTCGAGGTAAGCGATGCGCATAAGAGTTAGTTGTTGCTGTTGCCCTTCGTCAAAACCTTACTCGCAGCGGTACCACCGGCGAGGAAGCAACGAACGAAGAAGCGCCGACGACGTTTTCATCATAGGGAACGCTTCTGTCCCCGTCAAACCTCGCGCCCACCCGCACTTTGTTACAATCACTCGTTCCTTCAACAGCTTAGGGGAATTCTTGTATCGCAATCTCGAACGCCGTTTGGCGCAACATGTGCGCGACTTCATAAGCCGCACTTACGGGATTGAGCTGCCCAAAATCGTCATCGAGCAGCCACCTAAAGTGGAATTCGGCGAGTATGCCTTACCGCTGGCTTTCGAGCTGGCTAAAAAGCTGCGCAAAGCTCCGCGCAAAATTGCCGAGGAAATGGTTAACGGGATGGGTCCGATTGCCGGGTTTGACAAGTTGGAACTAGCCGGCACGGGCTACCTGAACGCGCGTCTCACACGGGGAGAGCTCGCCGCAGCGCTCGCAGCCGACGAAAATCCACCCGCCGAGATTCCTTCCGGCAAGATTCTGGTCGAGCACTCTAGCATCAATCCCAACAAGGCGGCCCACGTCGGCCACCTGCGCAACGCCATTCTTGGCGATACGTTTGTCCGGTTGTTGAAGTTTGCCGGCAGGGAAGTGGATATTCAGAATTACATCGACAACACCGGGGCGCAGGTAGCCGACGTAGTCGTAGGATTTCTGAACATCGAGAACAAGTCGCAGGCCGAGATCGAGCAGTTAGCCCGCCAGCCACGTTTCGACTATTACTGCTGGGATCTCTACGCCCGAGTCTCGCAGTGGTACGCGCAGGACAAGCAGAAGCTGCAGGTCCGCCACCGGGCGCTTCACGCGATCGAGGAAGGCGGCAACGAAACTGCCGCCATCGCCGACCTGATTGCCGTTGCCGTCTTGCGTCGCCATCTCGAGACCATGGATCGGCTCGATATCGAATACGACTTTCTGCCCCGTGAAAGCGAAATTCTCCATCTTCATTTCTGGGACGCTGCCTTTACCAAGCTGAAGGAGGGCGGAGTCATCTTTTTCGAGAGCGAGGGTAAGAATAAAGGTTGCTGGGTCATGCGCCGGGCCGGAACGTCAAAATCTGAGACCGGCGAGAACGGAGCGAAATCCGCCGAGAGGGCGGGGCAAGACCAGGTCGCGGAGGAAGATCAGAAGGTGATTGTTCGTTCCAACGGCACGGTGGGCTATGTCGGCAAGGACATCGCCTACCACATGTGGAAGTTTGGTCTGCTGGGGCGCGATTTCGGCTATCGAAAATTTTATCGCTATCCCAAGGGGCGCGATTGCTGGATTTCGACCGCCGTGGGGGCTTTAGACCACCCCCATTTCGGGAATGTGGCAGAAATCTACAACGTGATTGACGCCCGTCAGTCGGAAGCGCAGAACACGGTCATCGAAGCTCTGCGCGGGCTGGGATACTCCCAGCAGGCCGACCACTACACGCATTTTTCCTACGAGATGGTTGCGCTCACGCCGCGCTGTGCCGCTGAGCTCGGTTACCAGCTCTCCGATGAAGACAAGAACCGGGTCTATGTTGAAGTCTCCGGCCGCAAAGGTTTTGGGGTGAAGGCAGATGATCTGCTAGACCGACTCATCGCGTCCGCGAAGAACGAAGTGGATTCGCGCCACCCGCAAGTGGCGGAAGCGGAGCGCACGACGATTGCTTCGCAGATCGCGGTCGGCGCGCTGCGCTACTTCATGCTGAAGTTCACCAAGTCGTCGGTGATCGCCTTCGACTTCAAAGATGCGCTCAGCTTTGAAGGGGAGACCGGCCCTTACGCACAGTATGCGGCAGTGCGTGCCGCCAATATTTTCCGCAAGGGTGGTGTGGATCTCGACGAATTTAGCCGGACGCCGGCTGGCCAGCTTTCCGCCGCGGAGCTCGCAAGGAATCTTGCCGGTGAAGCCGGCAACGAAATCTGGGAACTGTGGCTGGCTGCTTCCAAGACCTCCTACATAGTTGACCAGTGTGTGGCCACCACCGAACCGGCCTACTTGGCCAAGCACGCATTCCAATTGGCTCAACTTTTCAATGCCTTCTACCACCGCCATCCCATCCTGACTGAAGCCGACGAGGACCGAAAGAAGTTTCTGCTGGCAACCGTAGCGGTCTTCCGCCGGGAATTGACCCGGGTGTTGGCTGTGATGGGGATCAGCGTCCCGGCGGTAATGTAGCCGACCCGCCGCCTAGGCACTGGCCTGGACTGGCAGCCAACCTGGACGTAACCAACCAGAGGGTAACCGGCGTGGCCCCCAGCCTTTGCCCGGGTATAAGCGCTTCAGGTGCTATCACTTCCGTTGGCCTTCCCCGAGGAGGTAACGACCCAACCATCCACTCGTAACTTTACCGCTCATCGAAACCTTCCTAGACTCTTGCCATGCATTCTTGGGAGGGAGATCCCCGGCCGGAGCCGGTGCAGGAATACGGCACCATACGGCCGAACTCGAGGGTGAAGTTGGACCAGTCCATTGATCCGCGGGCTGGCAGCTGGCGTATTTTGTTCGCCGTGGCGGCGGGGATCCTGCTGGCAGTATTCTTCGCCACCGGCAACGCCCGGGCTGCATTGGAGCAGGTCACCCGGCTCCTTACCCTACAGGGGAAGCCCCAGTCGGCCTCTCCCGCGGTGCTTTCGGAACATGAGGTCGAGGGTCTGGATCACAAGAGTCCGCAGCAGCAGGCCGAGCTTTTGCTAGAGCGTGCAGTGAATCACTACGAGGGTGCGAACAACCAAATCGCCGCGCGCGTCGGCGGCTGGTGGGGAAAGCTGAAGCTGACCCCTCGCTTCAATTCACTGGTCACTACCGCGCTCAACTCTAACGACTTGCGGGTACGGGCAGCGGGCATCGAGTTGGATCTGGCGGCCATGGGCGCAGTCAAGTCGCCAGCGACCGTGGAGCGGCTGGCGCAGCAGGCAGAAAGCGGGCCGCAGTCCCAACGGGTGTTGGCGCTGTGGGAACTGGGTCTGCTGGGCAACCGTGGCGTCGTACCGGAGCGCGTCGACGAGATACTGGTCGGCCAGCTCCGCGACCCCGACGCCGAAGTTCGCCATTGGGCGGTGGAAGGTTTGGCTTATCTGGGGACCAACGAAGCCATTGCTCCACTGCTGCAGACGTTTCACGATGATCCCGCTCCCCTGGTGCGAGAGCGCGCCGCCTGCAGCCTGGCGCAATCCGGCATGCTCACCGAAGAGCAGCGCCACACCGTGATTCCGCACCTTCTCGACTATGCGGATGACGCATCCCTGGACGAGCAGACTCACAACTGGGTCTACCAGGCTCTGCGGGACATCACCGGCAAAGACCTGCCCAATGACTCCAGTTCCTGGCGAACCTGGTACGGCGCCACCGGGGGCTGGAAGGAACGGGGTTAGGGGGCCAAAGGCCAGTTAACCCCGTTCCGGGACCGCTTTTTCCGCCTACTCTGCCATCTTCGCCACATGCAGATCAAAGCCGGTTTTCGGAAGCAAAGAGGTCAGCTCGAACGCCCTGAATCCGTCTCCCGCAATTTCTGTGTGACGGTAGAGTCCGGGCTCGCTGTCCACAGTCTCGTGGCGTCCGTCCATGTGGTTGACAAACTCTTGCGCCCGCCGAACCTCGACTTCGCCGCCTTTCGCTCGGGATACCAGCGCTTCTGCGGCGTACGACCGCGCCAGCTTGGGCCAGTATTTTTCTAGAAGGTTCGTGCTCGCAAAAGTGTCGGCCCACACGATCTGGCCATTGACCGCGACCACCACTCCCACGGCGTTCTGGTTGCGCAGTTGCTGCATCAGGCTCTGGTAGTGGCGCTGGATCGGTTCCGCCACCGAGTCGACCCTTTGTTTTACTTCCTCGTTGTTCATCACGCGCGCGTAGGAACTCGTGCCCCTGATCGCGGGCGCCGCCTCGGCGGCAGTTTCCGCCATGGCTCTGCTTGTCTTCCCGACCTCGGACCACACCTTCTGCTGGTCTTTGTCGGCCATCGCCTTGGCGCGGACATTCGGGGCTGCCATCATCGCTGCGACTGTACCTCCGGCCTTTTCGCCCACTCCAAATCTGTCGCTGCTGCCGACCCAGCGCCCCGGCTCCACGCAGAAAACACCGAGATCCACGGGATCGCTCTCGGCCGGGATAATACGATCTTTGCCGATCACCCGGTCCTGTTTCCCGCCCGTCACAATCTCGCCCGCCAGCAGGATCAGCGGCCGTTTGGAGTTGTTGACCAGCACTAACTGGTTGACCTGTGCGCCGTCCTGCGAGACCCGTGGTCGCCGTCGAATCAAGGTTTGCACGCTGCCGGACTCGGTCACAATCACTTCGCCCGAGCGCAGACCCTCGTCCAATGTAAGGAATTCCCTGGTGTCAAAAGAGTGCGCCGCCACCACCGGGAATACGGTTAGATTGCCGTTCCGGATAGGTGCCAGGACGGTGTAGCCGGATGTGGGGGGCATGCTCCCAGCGGGAGCCCGGCAGGGCAGAAATAGGGCGATTGCGGCAGATAATCCAAGCGCCGGAACTAAGAACAAAAGCTTGAGATTCATGATGTTCCTCCTGTGTAGCGCCGGCGTCCCGCCGGCTGTCTGGGGGGCGTCCTGCCCACCATGCCGGCAGCGTCCCCCCGCGCTTACATGAGGAACGCCAGATTTTCAGGTTCTTGCATCACAAAAATTGATAGCATCCGGGATAGCTCTGCCCGCCATGACCAACCACGTCCAACCCACCACCGAGGCTGTTTCGGAACTGGAATCCGTGATCACCGGGTTGTACGAACAGACTGGGAACATAGGACTCAGTCGCGAACATTTCGTCGCGATCCTGAACCAAATCGCGGCTAAGTATTTGCCGCCCCAAGCTTCACCTCGAGAGACCGCTGAGCTCTACGCCAGCTTGCGGGTGGAAGAATTGGCGCTGGCACGAGCCTGTGCCGCCGGGCAGGAACGCGCCTGGGAAATCTTTATGTCCCGTTACCGCGCGAAACTGTACGACATGGCGGCCTACATCGCCAAGGAGAGTTCCGCAGCGCGTGAACTTGCGGATTCGCTCTATGCCGATCTTTACGGGACCACGACTCGCGAGGGCCAGCGTCTTTCGAAGTTGGCCTCGTACACCGGCCGCGGTTCCTTGGAGGGGTGGCTGCGGACCGTGATGGCGCAGGAATTTGTAAACCGCTATCGCCGTCAGCGGCGACTAGTCAGCCTTGAAGAAGAGAGTGAAGACGGCAAGGAGTTTGCCGCGAAAGAACCTGAGGGTACCGTCGCGGTTGATCCGCGAGTCGAAGCCGCGACCGATGAAATCTTGTCTGCACTGCCCTCGGAAGATCGCTTCATTCTGTCATCTTATTACTTGGATGAACGCACCCTGGCGGAAATCGCGCGCACTCTGGCGGTTCACGAATCCACCATCAGCCGCAAGCTCGATAGGTTGGCGAAGTCCGTGCGCAGGCAAATTCTGGCGGCGTTGGAGCGAAAGGGCATGAGCCGCCGCCTAGCCGAGGAAGCTTTGGAAGTGGATGTCCGTGATCTGCGATTGAATCTCCGCGACCGGATGGCGCAAGAATCGGGTCCGCGGACGTTCCCTGAGAAGAAGGCGGAAAATCGGGCTTCGAGCGTCGGACCTCGGGCTTCGGGCCTCGGTCCTCCGGTCTGAGATATGAAACCGCGGCGTAAAACTGGGCCGGGATGAGCTTGGGGGGGTACGAATATTAGATCGTGCGGGAAGCCCGGAGAAAGACGTCCAGCATTAGGGCTGCGGTTCGCTGGCTTAAACTCGCGGCACAATTTTTCCGCAAGCGGTTAGGCCGAGGAGAGCTGGGGCAAAGAAGAACAGGAATGGAGCGACTTCCCAAAATCGTGCAGCAACGACTGCAGGCGACTGCCAATGCCGGGGTGCATCCCGACCCCGACCTGCTGGCCGCATTCGCCGAGAAGTCGTTGAATGAGCGCGAGCGAGCCCAGCTCCTGCAACATCTGGGGCAATGCACCGATTGCCGAGAGGTTGTGTCGTTGGCGATGCCGGAAATCGCGGCGCTTTCCCCTATTCCTGCCAGATCCCCTTGGCTTACTTGGCCGGTGCTGCGCTGGAGTGCGCTAGCGGCGTGCGCGGTGGTGGTCAGCGCAGCAGTGGCGCTTCACTATGAGCGTCGGCAAGACCTGGCGGATGTGGTCGCGCAAAAGGCTGCCGCACCTTCGTCGCCTGCGAATTCCAAGACAGAAACGCAAGTTTCCAGCCAACCGGCGCCGGAGGTGGCGGAAAAAATCGCGGCGCCGGTCGAGTCGGGTCGCGACTTCGGGGTGGCGGGCAAGCTAGCCAACCAGCGCGAGGACACCCGCGCCAGGCCACCCGCCAGAGCATCTGCCATGAACGGACTTGCCAACGGAGGGCGGGCAAACCATTCGCCGGGAACAGAGGGGAAGGGAAACAATGAGCTCACCGCCAATCGACTCACAAAGCCCGACGCGCTACAGTCCACGGACAAACCTTCGGCGCCGAGGATGGGGCCGGCCGTTGGAGCTGTGGCTGCGCCTGCGCCGGCCGCGAAGTCAAAAGCCGCGGATTCAGAAGTACAAAGGGAAGAGCGGAAGGAGAATCTCGATTACGCCGCGAAGGATAGCAATGAAACGGTGAGGGTCGAGGCCGAATCCAACACGATTGAAACTGCGCAAGCCACGGTGGGCAGGGCGAAGGATGAGTCGGACAAAAAGCTTCGGAGGACGACCCGCGAACAGCCGAAGGAAGTGCCGCCGGCCTCACCCAATATTCAAAATCTAAGCGCCTTGAGCAAGACCATGCCACGCTGGACCTTGTCTCCGGACGGTGCCCTAGAACGCTCTTTTGATTCCGGGAAAACTTGGCAGATAGTTCCGGTGGCGAGCCACGCCGTCTTCCGTAGTCTCGCGGCAAACGATTCCGATGTCTGGGTTGGAGGCACAGCCGGGGTACTGTTTCATTCCTCCGACGCCGGCGAGCACTGGACTCAAGTCAAGCCGGTGGCGGATGGCAAACCTCTCACGACTGACATCATCAGCGTCGAATTCACCGACATCCAACACGGCAGGCTCATCACCGACCGCCGCGAAACCTGGACTACCGGCGATGGCGGAGCCAGTTGGCATCGCTACTGAATACTTCCCAAACCGCTCTTTTAGGTTAACCACAGCCTTTCGCCATCGCGAGCCCGGAGTCATGCCCCTGCATGCTATCGATATGCCTTGCAGCAGTTCGAGTTCGACTTTCAATCGCCAACGTCCGCTCCGGTTGGGTTACTTAGCATTACTTTCGAAACCATTTCGGAGGTGACCGCCAGAGAGGAACAGGTTACCAACGTGACGTTTACAGCAGAGTGGGCTGGGCCTAGTATCCAACTCGTGGTTTGGCAGTTCTGGGGGAGGGCTGCCGAGGCGTCCTGAGCTGAAAAGTTCGGGACGCTTTTTACTTGAGCCGAAGTTGAAGGTGTAAGTCTAAGCCTGTTGATTTGTCCTCGTTAACATTACAAGCGGTTGCTTTCAAGGAAACAGGACACCCATCCACCCCACCCGCCTTTTGCGACTTCTCCGGCTGCGATGCATCCAATACGATGTTACGATACATGCAGCCAGATTGGCTGACCCGGCGTTTTCGAACCTGCAATCGCAGCCGGCGGCGCCATCGGAGGAAAAATGGCAGGCAATGGAATTTTGGAAGTAACCGACGCAAATTTTGACCAGGATGTTCTGAAGTCAGATCAGCCGGTTTTGGTGGATTTCTGGGCGGCCTGGTGTGGACCTTGCCGCGCCCTCGCTCCCATCGTCGACGAACTGGCCAAGGACTATACCGGCAAAATCAAAGTCGGAAAAATGGATGTGGACAGCAACAGTGCCACGCCCATGCGTTACGGCGTCCGTGGTATCCCCACACTTCTGGTGTTCAAGGGCGGACAAGTGAAAGAGCAGATCGTAGGCTACGTGCCGAAAGAGACCATTCAGAAGGCGATTGATAAGCACGTGTAATTCAGCCGTCGGTCCGCTAGTGGTCAGCCAAAAATCAAGCGCCCGGGTTGATCGCCCGGGCGCTGCTGTGTCTGGGATGATTGCTTTCAAGACACCAGGTAAAGACCAGCACCGCGGCGAGGACTAGTTCATTCCCGCGAAATGCTGACAACGGACAACCGAGAGCTGGGGTCAATACTTCCGCAAAACCCCAATCACCTTTCCCTGCACTTCTACCGACGCCGCAGGCACGATGATCGGCTGCATGTCTGCATTGGAAGGTTGCAGGCGGATGGTTTCCCCTTCGCGATAGAAACGTTTGAGCGTGGCATCGGTTCCTTCCACCAGGGCGACTACGATATCGCCGTTGTGGGCTGTCCTGCTCTTCTCAACCATCACATAATCGCCGTTTAGAATGGCCTCATCCTGCATGGAGTCACCTCGGACTTCCAGCACGAACACTTCTTTCGACCGCACAAAATCAGCCAGAGAAATGGTCTCATTGCTCTGAACTGCCTCGATGGGCTGGCCGGCGGCGATGCGCCCCATTAACGGCAGCACCATGGTGGTGTTCACGGACATGGCTTGCTTGAGCCGGCCTTTGGGCGGCAGCAAGTCAATCGAGCGGCTGCGATTGTAGTCGCGCGTGAGCAGTCCTTTTTTTTCCAAGTTCGAAATGTGCTTATGCACGGTGGCCAGGGAACTTAGGTCCAAGCCTTCGCCGATCTCCTCGAACGAAGGAGAGTAACCATTTTTCTGCACGAATTCGGAGATGAAGTCATACACCTGCCGCTGTCGCCGGGTGATCGCCATGGGGTCATTGTAGGCGAACATTAGGCGAAGTCAAGGATGAATAAAGTGGCGAATCGCGAGCGTGGCTAGCCACAGGATTATTAAGGAAAGAACCTCGATCTCTAGGGAGCAGATGCCCGGAACCCAGCGGAGCCGGTTTCGATCGGCCCTCCACGGTTCTCCGTCTGCCGCCTCCGCCAAGCTGTTGCCGCGATCATGAAAAGCTCAAGCCAGGAGGTCCTGGAATCGTGATTATTGCGAAGTCACCGCTTTCAGGAACCGATAGTAAAAATCCACCGCACGATAAAAGGAATCCACCCGGATGCGCTCGTCCTTGCCATGGGCGCGGATATCGTCGCGATCAACGGCCTCGCCGGAGACACAATAGGTCGGCAGCCCGGCCGCGTTGGTGTAAACGCCGTCCGAGGCCCCGGTTGCCATGTCGGGAATAACAGGCAATCCCGGCCACATGCTCTCGACAATCTTTTCCAGCGGTTGGAATACGTCAGGGCGCAACGCCGGGGGAGCGAAGGACTGCCGGTTCGTAATGCCTCCGATTCCGCCCACCTCGCGCACCGAAATCTTGGGGTCTGCTAGCACCTTCTCCAGGGCCTGCCGGATTTCTTCGGTGGAGTGGCCGGGTACGATACGGCAGTTCACATTGGCCTGCGCGGTTTGCGGCAGTGCGTTGTTGGCGTGCCCGGCGCTGAGGCGCGTGGCCACGCAAGTGGTGTGCATGATCGAATTGTCGATTGGATCCTGCGCCAAGCGCTCCACCGCTGCCATGTCCGGAGGATTTTTCAGACTCGCTTGCATGTCCGCGGCCCGCTGTCCAGTCGCGATTTTCGACATGCGCTCGTAATAAGCGCGGGTGATCCTGGTCAGCTCAAATGGAAACCGGTAGTGCTCCAGTCGCGCCAGCCCGTCCGCGAGATGGTAGATGGCGTTGTCGGGCACAGGCAGCGAACTGTGTCCACCGGGATTGGTCACGGTGAGCTGGTAATCCGAGTACAACTTTTCCGACGCGTCCACCGACATGAACTGCGGCTTGCCGTGTTCTGACAAAATTCCCCCGCCGTCGTGGTTTAGCACGAACTCAGCGTCGATCAGTTCGGGGTTGTTCCTGAGGAGCCAGTCCACGCCGTTTGACGTACCGCCTTCTTCATCAGCGGTCAGCGCCAGGATAATGTCGCGGTCGGGCGCGTAGCCTTCCTTCTTGAACCGGAGCAGGGTCGTGACCATGATCGCGTCGCCGTCTTTCATGTCCTGTGTGCCGCGACCGTAGTAGTAGCCGTCTTTTTCCACGAACTGAAACGGGTCGGTGGTCCAGTCTTCGCGCCGGGCTTCGACTACATCTAGATGGCCGATGAGCAGCACCGGCTTCTGTTTGCCG
>Ga0193719_10000279_pt1 | contig 18429 bp, 17 predicted proteins | sample U2a2metaG_FD_160103 | JGI IMG/M metagenome (GOLD analysis project Ga0193719, IMG submission 160103) | Soil microbial communities from a riparian zone of the East river system, Colorado, United States - U2a2 | ecosystem: Environmental > Terrestrial > Soil > Riparian zone | place: USA: East... | reverse complement strand
GTTGCGCAGCATGATGGAGTAGATTTCGATATAACGGCGCATTAGCTCTTCCTGTCATTTACTTATAAGTGCATCAACGACCACTCGCATGAAACGTTTTTTCCCGTGGTTCGTCCTTATCGTGAGCCTGCTAATTATCGCGTTCATTGTCAGGCAATGCCGAACAGGAGGCGCCGCAAATTATCAGACCGCTACGGTGACGCGCGGTCCAATCACCCAGGCGGTTACTGCGACGGGAACGCTTAATCCGGTGGTTAACGTGCAGGTGGGCAGTCAGGTTTCGGGGAACATCGCGAAATTATTCGCAGATTTTAATTCGCAGGTGAAAGCCGGACAAGTCGTAGCACAAATCGACCCCGCAATATTCCAAGCCACTGTCACTCAGGCGGAAGGCGATTTGGCTAGCGCGAAGGCTGCACTCGAGCTTGCCAAAGTCACAGCATCGCGCACGCAGGAGTTATTTGCCCGGAAAACGTCCTCGCAAGCCGATGTCGATCAAGCGATGGCAACCCTCCATCAAGCCGAAGCCAATGTGAAGATCAAGGAAGGAGCACTCGATAAAGCGAAGGCCGATCTCGACCATTGCACGATCACCTCGCCGATCGACGGCGTTGTGATTTCGCGCAGTGTCGATGTGGGGCAGACGGTCGCAGCCAGTTTGCAAGCCCCGGTCATCTTCGCGATTGCGAATGATCTGACCAAAATGCAAATCGATTCGAATGTTGCGGAAGCGGACGTCGGCGTCGTAAAAATCGATCAGAACGTCGATTTTACAGTGGACGCTTTTCCGATGCAGACGTTTCACGGAAAGGTTGTGCAAGTGCGCAATGCGCCCATCACTGTGCAAAATGTGGTGACTTACGACACCGTCATAGGAGTAAGCAATCCGGACTTGAAACTGAAACCAGGGATGACAGCGAACGTTTCAATCGTTGTCGCGCATCGGGATGACGTCTTGCAGATCAAAAATGCGGCGTTGCGCTATCGCCCGCCGGATGCCACGCCGGTTGAGACGAGACGAACGAGTGCGACGCGCGGAGGACGGCCTGGCGGCGGACGGAGCAGCGCGCAAGAAGGGCGCGCTGACCGAACCGTTTATTTGTTGCCAGCTGGCGCCAGCCGTCCGCAGTCGGCGCAGATTAAAACTGGGATCAGCGACGGGATTATGACCGAAGTGCTCGATGGCCTGAAAGAAGGCGATCGCGTTGTGACCGCGGAACTAACTTCAACCAGCGCCGCGCCGTCGCCTCCGACAAATCCGTTCGGTGGCGCCCCGCGCCGCTTCTGATCTTCGGATGGAAACACCCGCTTCGGAAGGATCGACAGGAAACAACGGCGAAGTCGTCAGGCTAGTCGCTGTCCACAAAACATATCGCACTGGAGAAATGGAAGTGCACGCCGTGCGCGGCGTTTCTCTTGAGATTCGGCGTGCTGAATTCGTGGCGCTCATGGGTGCGAGCGGTTCCGGCAAATCGACACTCATGAATATCCTCGGCTGCCTCGATCGGCCTACTTCGGGTCGTTATGTCCTGGATGACGCGGATGTTTCCGGACTTGATCGGGATCGACTCGCCGATATTCGCAATCGCAAAATCGGTTTTGTTTTCCAAAATTTTAACCTACTCCCGCGCACATCGGCTCGGGAGAATGTCGAGTTGCCTTTGCTTTATAGTGCGCAGCACCTCACAAATGCGCAGCTTCGCGAAAAGGCTGATCGCGTACTTGCGTCGGTCGGGCTTGGCGGCCGGGAAGATCATCATCCGAGCCAGCTTTCGGGCGGTCAGCAACAGCGCGTGGCGATCGCCCGCGCGTTGATTAACGATCCCGAGATACTGCTTGCGGATGAGCCGACCGGAAATCTCGACAGCCGGACGAGCATTGAGATCATAGCGATTTTTCAACAGCTGAACGAGCGCGGCATTACCATTATTATGGTGACGCACGAGCAGGACATTGCCGCATATGCGCGACGAAATGTGGTAATGCGCGATGGAATTTTGCTTAGCGACAAAGTCGTCACGCAACGAACTGCTGCTGCTGAATTGGATAAACTGACAGCGTCGACAAGCAATTCAGAGGAGTAGGTTCGTAATGATCTGATTCAACGGTTTAACATTCTAACGTTTCAGCGAACAAGATGAGAGTGGGATCGACATTTAACGTTGCGCTGCGGGCCTTGCGGCGAAACAAAATGCGTTCGGTACTGACCGCGCTGGGAATCATCATTGGTGTGGGCGCGGTTATTGCGATGGTTGGGATCGGGAACGGCGCGAAAGCACAAGTAGAGGCGCAGATCGCCAGTCTCGGCCAAAATGTGATTTTGATATTTTCGGGGAGCACTACTTCGAGCGGCATTCGCACAGGCTGGGGTGGCGCGGGTACTTTAAAGGTAGAAGACGCGGAGGCGATTCGACGCGAAGTGCCTGGTGTCATTGGGGTGAGTGAAGAAGTTGTCTCAACCACACAAGTCGCCGCCGGGAACCAAAATTGGTTTACCCGTATCTATGGTGAATCGGCAGATTATTTTGATATTCGGCAGTGGCCGCTGGCGGACGGCGCACCCTTTACTCCACAGGACGTACGCAGCGCCAACAAAGTCTGTGTCATTGGTCGGACGACCGCGACCCAGATATATGGAAATGAAGACCCGGTTGGCCAGATTCTGCGTGTCAAAGAGGTCCCATTCACGATCACCGGCGTGCTGACGCCAAAGGGCTTGAGCACGCAGGGTGTCGATCAGGACGACATTGTGATCATGCCGTATACGAGTGCGATGAAACGCGTGATAGGCGGTACGAATTTACGCAACATCAACGTGCAAATCGGCGACGCGGGACAGCTCGAAGCAGCCCAGCAACAAATTATCTCACTGCTTCGACAACGGCATAACATTCGGCCCGGCCGTGACGACGATTTCACGGTGCGCAACCAACAGGAAATCGCCGAAGCAGCCACGGCAACTTCGCGCGTGATGACGCTTTTGCTCGGCGCAATTGCCGGTGTCTCGCTGGTGGTCGGCGGTATCGGAATCATGAACATCATGCTTGTGAGCGTGACCGAGCGAACACGCGAGATCGGCGTGCGCATGGCGGTTGGCGCGCACGGCAACGATATTCTCATGCAGTTTTTAATTGAAGCTGTGACGCTCAGTTCTGTCGGTGGCGTGATTGGGATCGTCTGTGGCATCGGCGCATCAAGGATTTTGTCGGCCTATGCGCACTGGCCGACTCTGATCTCTCTTAGCTCGATCCTGATTGCGTTTTCGTTCAGCGCTGCGGTGGGAGTATTTTTTGGATTTTATCCCGCGCGACAGGCAGCCCGACTCGACCCGATCGAAGCCTTGCGCTACGAATGATTGGTAGGGACGCATCGCCGGGGCGTCCGTCGATTCTTATTTGAAATGCCAGAACACACTCGTTTTGAAAAACTTGTCGCGGACGCGAAAAAGCACATCACAGAGATTTCACCGCAAGATGCAGCGGCGAAATCGCAAAGCGGCGACGCGGTGATTGTCGATGTCCGGGAGAAAGATGAATGGGACGAAGAACACATTCCGGATGCAACGCATCTGAGCCGTGGCACGATCGAGTTGGATATCGAAGAAAAAATTCCTGATTTAAACCAAACAATCATCACCCATTGCGGCGGAGGCGGACGCTCCGCGCTCGCTGCCGCGAGCCTGCAGAAGATGGGCTACAAAAACGTCCGCTCGATGGCTGGCGGCTTTAAAGCGTGGAAAGCTGCTGGCTTACCGACAGAAAAGTAGCTAACCACCGACGGCCTGATAATGGCCGAGGCCGCGTTTCCACATTGCGCGCGCGGCGGCCCAAGTCAGCAAGAGCCAACCTGTTTGAATCGCGAGCGCCTGAGCGAGCGCTGCGCCTTGAAGCCGCCCAAGGAAAATGGCGACCGGGCAAAACAACTCGTAATAAAACGGCAACCATTTCATTACGGCCTGGACGCCGACGGGCATGATGTCGATCGGAAACATTTGGCCGCCTAGAAAATATTCGAACGAATAAACAATGAAAACGATGGTCGAGATTTCAAGGATCCAGAAGGCCATCATGGCCAGGCTGTAGGTGATGAAGAATTGCATTAGCGCCGCCATCAACATCGAGATGGATGCATAGACATAAGTCAGCGCATGATCGGGCAGCGCGATGTAGTGCCGGAAATAAATAAAGATGAGCGCGATCGGCGGGAGCGTGACGAAGGTGTAAACTAGCCGCCCACTCATAAAAATGCTGAACCGATACGCGAGATAGCTCATCGGTTTCGTCAGCAACGAATTGATCTGTCCCTCGCGAATGTCGGCGGCGATCTGCCATTCGTCTTCCGTGGGCGTGACTAGATTACTTACCAGAATCGTCAGTAAATAGTAATAAATCATCGAGCCGTAATCGTAGCCGTGGAGGCCGCCGCCGCGTTCTTTGAAAATGGCGCGCCAGAGAAAAATGGTCCCCGCCAGCGGAATCAGCGCGAAGAGGGCGCGCAGAAAATAATTCCAGCGATAAACAAACGTATTTTGCAGCCCAAGATTGAAGACACTGATGTACTTATCGATCTTTGCCGTCATTTAGGTTGCGCAAGTTCAACGGCGAGCCTGATTGCAGCAATCATGCTGTCACAGCGCGCGATTCCTTTGCCCGCGATAGCAAACGCGGTGCCGTGATCGGGGCTTGTTCGGGTAAAGGGCAGGCCGAGGGTCACGTTCACGCCGCTGTGGAAGGCGTGCAGTTTCAGCGGAATCAAACCTTGATCATGATACATGCAGACTGCGGCATCGAATTCGCCTTCGACAAGACGATGAAACAAGGTGTCAGGGGAAATTGGGCCGACTATTTTCGATTTCGGATTTCGGATTTCGGATTTGAGCACAGCAACAGCCGGGCTAATGATCTCGATTTCTTCCCGCCCAAGTTTACCCGATTCGCCGGCGTGCGGATTTAATCCTGCGACTGCGACCCGCGGCGGATTGTTAGATCGAGACTGGAGAAAATCGACAAGAAGCAACCCAACCCGAACGATCTCGGATTGCTTCAGTGCATGCGAAACTTCGCTTAACGGAATGTGTGTGGTGACTAGTACGACTGTGATTTTTCCGCCGGTCAAGCACATTGCGAAATTCTTCGCTCCGCAACGATCGGCAAAAAACTCCGTTTGCCCGGGGAACTTAAAGCCGGCTTGATACATTCGGGCCTTGTGAACCGGCCCCGTTACGACGGCATCGAGTTTGCCGCGGCGCGCGAGCGTGACCGTTTCTTCAAGTGCGGCCGCAGCGGCGCGGCTGGTTTCGATCGTTGGTTCGCCCAACGAACAATCGGGAGATTTGCCGATGATGACATACTTGGCAGTGGTCGGTAGAGTGTTTGATGCGAGCGCGGCTCGAACAACTTCAGGTCCAATGCCGGCGCAATCACCGAGCGTGATACCGATGCGTTTCAAGGTGGCGCAACCTTCCAAGTTGGGGAACAAAGATTCGCAGGCTGGAAGCCAGCGCCACTAAAAAGTCCGGATGTAAGCTTTTGAGCGCAAACTGGCGAGCCAGCGTTCCTGAAGGCTTTGCGCTTCCAGCTGGATCAGTTTCTTCTCGATTTCGGGCCGGACTTCAGCAAGGGATCGCGTTACACCGCCGCGCTTGTCCTCGACCTTGAGGATGTAATAATTACCGGCGTAGTCGATGAGGTTGCTAATTCTCCCGACTGGCACTTTAAAGGCGATGTTTTCGAGCGGGGGCGCGAGTGTTTTGCGTTCGATCCAGCCCCAATCGCCGCCCAGATCGCGCGTGCTGTCCTCGGAATAAACCTGTGCCATGCGCTCGAACTCGGCACCGCTTGCCAGTTTGCCGAGCACTTCTTCGGCCATCGCTTTTTGTGCTGCGGAATTCCCGGTATCGGCATGACTGGGAATCATGATCATGCGCAACTTGATTTGCTCCTTGGTAGTGAATTCGTCGCGATGTTTTTTGTAGTACTCTTCTATCTTGGGCGGTGAAATGATCAGGTCCCTCTTGACATTCTTACCGCGCATCCCCTGTACGATCATTCGCTCCAGCTCCTTTTCTTTGAACTCGCCCAGGGTATAGTTCTGCGCTTCCAGCGTTTTAATAAACGTATTACGGTCGCCACCGAATGATTCCCGGATAATCTCGTGCATCCGCTGATCCACCAAATGATCCGGGATTTGATAATTCTCTTTTTTAAACGCCTGGATAATCAACCGTCGATCGACCAGGTCTTTTAGAGCCGCTTCTCGCAATTGCTTCAGTTGCTTTTCGAGCTCCTCGCCAGTGTATTGAGAACGTAGCAACTTTTCCCGTGGCGCGGACAGCATGCGTACTTGCGAGTATGTGATCACGTCCCGGTTCACTACCGCAGCGATGCCGTCAACGACTCCTGCCTCGGCGGCGAATGCGGCGCGGCAAAGTGGCGGCATAACGAATCCGAGCGCCACAAGGAACGCGATAGCAAACTGACGGACGATATATCTCATAATTTCTTGATTAGCTCGAGAACTTCCCCCAGGCGCTGTTCGATTTCGGGTGCAACTAAACGGGGGAATTTGCCCGCGACAAGTATAAAATCCCCGTGCCGGGTCAACATTAATTTGCGTTCCCGCACTTCGACACGGCTGACGCCGGATCTTGCCGCGGCCAACTTGATTTTGGTGAGCAAGAACAAATTGTCCACTGCGGACGGGAAGGATCCAAAGCGATCACGCCAGTCGCGCATCAAACGTTCCAGTTGGTCACCTGTGGTGATTTCCGCGATATCGCGATAGGCTCGGATGCGCAAACTCGCATCGGCGATAAAACTGGTCGGCACAAAAGCGGCCACGCGGGCCTGCGGCCCGAGATGAACGAATTCCGCTTCATTCGTAGCAACGAAGTCAAACCGGAGATCGACATCGAGCCGGACCCGCAATTTTTCACCTTTGAGCTGTGCGACCGCCTGCTTGAGCAACTGGCAGTACAAATCGAAACCGACCGCCATGATGTGGCCGCTTTGTGCTGTACCAAGAATACTGCCCGCACCCCGAATCTCCAGGTCGCGCATGGCGATGCGAAAACCAGCGCCTAGCGAGCTGTATTGTTTAATCGCATTGATCCGTTTGCGCGCGGCGCCAATTGCCATCATCTGACGCGGAAGAAGGAGATAAGCGTACGCTTTGTGCTCGGCGCGCCCGACGCGCCCGCGAAGTTGGTAGAGATCGGCAAGACCGAACCGATCCGCACGATCGATGATGATGGTGTTGGCGTTCGGAATATCGAGTCCGCTCTCGATGATCGTGGTGCAAACGAGCACGTCGACTTTCCCGCTGATGAATCGCGCCATGACGGCCTCGAGTTCGTCCGAATCCATCTGGCCGTGGCCGACCTCAATCCTTGCCTGCGGGCAAAGGTCGACAATACGATCGCGCACGCGGTCGATCGTCTGGACGCGGTTATGCAAAAAGAAAATCTGACCCTGCCGCTCGAGTTCGCGCGTGATCGCGTCGCGAATGAGCCGTTCATCATACCCGGACACTACCGTTTCCACTGGCAAGCGATTGGGTGGCGGGGTCTCAATCGTGGACATGTCTTTTACGCCGACGAGCGAAAGGTAAAGGGTGCGTGGGATTGGCGTGGCGGAGAGCGTTAGGACATCGACGAGTTTGAAAAGCTCTTTGAATTTTTCTTTGTGCAAAACGCCGAAGCGCTGCTCCTCGTCGATTACGACGAGGCCGAGATCTTTGAAGGCAACATCGCCGGAGATGAGCCGATGCGTGCCGATCACGATATCGACACCGCCTTCGCGCAACAGTTGCAAGACTTTCTTCTGTTCCGATTGTGAACGGAAACGGCTGAGCATTTCAATGCGCACGGGATAATCGAGCATGCGCTGTCGAAACACTTCGAAATGCTGTTGAGCGAGAACGGTGGTTGGTGCGAGTACCGCGACCTGTTTGCCATCCATAACCGCTTTGAACGCGGCGCGAATCGCGACCTCGGTCTTGCCAAAACCGACATCGCCGCAAATCAAGCGGTCCATCGGCTGCGAGCACTCCATGTCTATCTTTGTGTCGATAATCGCTTTCAATTGATCAGGCGTTTCGCGGAACGGGAATGAATGTTCAAATTCGGTCTGCCATTTGCTGTCGGGAGCAAATGCGTGGCCTGCATGGGTCTGCCGCTCGGCCTGAAGCGCGAGCATTTTGCCGGCATAGTCGAAAATGGATGCTGCGGCATTTTTCTTGGCACGTGCCCACTTCGCGTCTCCAAGCGAGCTGAGCGGCGGCGATTTTTTTCCGACGCCAACATAGCGGGACACCAGATACGCTTGCTCAAGTGGGACATAAACCTTCGCTTCATCCGCAAACTCGATCGAAAGCACTTCGTCTTTACCGACTCTTTGCAATCCCCAAAACCGTCCGATGCCATGCTCGAGATGCACGACAAAGTCACCTTCTGTTAGCTCACTGAAATCGATCTGGGCGCGATGGCGTTCGATGCGTCGTAACCGCCGACGGCCATGTGCGGCCAACCTCCCGAATAATTCTGCTGCCGAAAGCACGACGAGATTAGCTGCGGGAAAACAAAATCCGCGGGCAAGCGTACCCTCTACAAGATCGACACCCTTGAGCGTTTCCTTCTCGTCCATGATCTCGCGAAAGCGCTCGATCTCGCCCTCGGTCTGAAAATAAATGACGATCTTTGCCTTATTCGCGCGCCATTCCCTTAAGCGTGCGGCAAATTGTGCGCGTTTTGCTTCGGCCAGCATGAGATCGCCGATCGCGAATTCACCGATTTCGCAATCGTGAAATGCGCCGCTAAAATCTTCCGGTCCCCGCTCAGTCCAGCCTGCGCTAATTTGGATGTCCGTGCTGAAACGCTCGTCCGGTTCGATTGCGATCTTGAGATGATCGTGGCCAATATAATCGCGGACGGTGGCGCCCTGATCGTCTGCCGCCCCGAGCAGAATATCGGCGAATCTCAGATCACGCACCGAAGTCTGACTGTCGATATCGAACTCACGCAACGATTCGATTCGGTCGCCAAAAAATTCCAAGCGTGTTGGTAGCGGCGCATGCCACGAATAAAGGTCGACAATTCCGCCGCGGACTGCGAATTGTCCGCGCATTGTGACTTGAGCGACGCGTTCATAACCGGCTCCGGTGAGCCGTTCGAGGATGCGTTCCATCTTCTCATTTGTCCCGTGCCGGAGCTGAACACGGGCGGTTTGGAGCGCGCCGCGTCTCGGAGCAGCTTGATCGAGACTTGCGCGTGTGGCGACGATTAGCCGAGGAGCCTGCTCACGCTCAAGTTGCGTGAGCAACCCAAGTCGCTCCGCCGCGATTTCGGGGTCCGGCAAGATATTTTCGAGCGCGGCGAATTCCGCCTCCGGCAAAAAAAGCGCGTCCGGCTGCCAGTTCAGCAAACTTTCATAGAGCAATTCCTGGGAATGGACGCTGGGGCAAAGGACCCAAACCGTGTTCTCGATCTTGGACGCGACGGTAGCGACCAGAAATGCCTGTGCCGGCTCGATCACGTGTGAAAACTGGACTGGCCATCGCGCCCTTTCGATTGCTCGAAGTTTGCGCGCAATCGGCTCGCTCCTCGCGACGATTTCTAGGAGATCTGTGGGTCCCGGTTTCTGCACCGGTTAGCTCTCGCCGAAAAGAGGTGGAAGTTCAAAATTGCTCGCGGGAGCAACTTTGAGTCGAGCAGTTAGAGTTTCCTGCCAATGGCTGCGGCCACGGCCCGGAGGCGCGGAACAAGGTCGGCGAAAATTTCCGGCGTGAGTGCTTGATCGCCATCGCTCTTGGCCAACTCGGGGGAATCGTGGACTTCGATCATGAGCGCGTCTGCTCCGGCTGCGAGCGCAGCAAGAGACATCTGCGGAACAAATTCGCGCAGGCCGATTGCGTGCGTTGGATCGACAATTACTGGCAGATGGGTTTTGGATTTCAAGAGCGGAACTGCGCCAAGGTCAAGGGTGTAGCGTGTCGCCGTCTCAAATGTACGAATCCCGCGCTCGCAGAGAATCACGTTCCTGTTGCCCTCGCTCAAGACATATTCCGCACTCATAATCAGGTCATTGACTGTAGCGCTGAATCCGCGCTTGAGTAGGACCGGTAATCTACTGCGGCCGACTTCCTTCAAGAGAGAAAAATTCTGCATGTTGCGTGTACCCACTTGAAGACAGTCCGCGTATTTTTCGACCACGGACAAATCGCGGGGATCCATAATTTCGGTAATCACGGGCAGGCCCGTTTCCGCACGCGCTTCAGCGAGAAAGCGAAGCCCGTCTTCGCGTAAACCCTGAAAGCTATATGGCGAGGTGCGCGGTTTAAATGCGCCGCCGCGCAAAATTTTTGCACCCGATTTTTTGACGATTTCTCCGATTGAGAAAATCTGCTCTCTGCTTTCGACTGAACATGGACCAGAAATTAGAACAACATCCTCATTTCCACCAATGGGAACGCCACCAATTGATACCGACGAGGCTCCGCGGGATTCGCGCGAAGCGAGCTTGTACGGCTTTAGCACCGGAACGATTGCTTCGACACCAGGCATGGCCGCGAGCGGTTTTTCGCGAAGGAGAGCTTCAGGCCCAATCACACCGATGATCACGCGTGATGCGCCCCGGCTGATTTGCGCGTCAAGGCCGAATTCACGGACGCGGGTGACGAGCCGCTGGATTTGTTCCTCAGTGGCGTTCGGTTGCGTGATGATGATCATATTTCGACCGGCAGAATGATGAGAATGCCGCCGGCACGAATTTTCTGCAAGCCCAGATGCCGACCCCAGAGGAACCTAATTTGTGATCGTAACAGGGGTCCCGGTCGATACGGACTTGAAAAAGTTTTCCGCCATAAATTCAGGCATCCGAATGCATCCGTGAGAAGCCGGGTAACCTGGCAAATAACCGGCATGCATTCCTGTCCCGGAAACGATGCGCATAAAATAAGGCATCGGCGTGCCCCTAAAATGAGCGCCGGGCGGTTTCGGATCCTTCGTTACGTCAACGTTGGGCACAACTACATTGCCGGCCGAATCGACGTAATCTCCAAATAAGCTCGAGACATGGTCCTTATCCTTCTGAATAATCGAGAAATGCCCATAGGGAGTGTTTAACCCTTCGCGGCCAGTCGAGAGTTGGGAAACACCGACGAGCACGCCGCTCTTGTAAAAGTAGGCGCGTTGCTCCCGGAGACTGATAGTGATGGAAGGCTTCCCCTCGATCCCATCACCATCCCAGTACGAGACAGAGTCCCGTGGTGCCCCAGCTGGAGCGTTCCCGTAACCCCCTCCGAGATATTGGGTCTGAGCTGAGTAACGCGGATCTTCAGCACAACCAGCCGCAAAGAGAAGAAGAGCGGCGGAAAATGCCACCAGCAAAGTGCCATAAAATGAACGAAGCATAAGAATTTGGGACAGACTTTCTATGCGCAAGCAATGCAAAATGTCAAGCAACAGGCGGTCGTTCGCAGCTTAAGAAATATAAGTAAAAAGCTGGACTGACATGAAGGGCGACGGCTTGAATTGTGCGCGGTTTAATGCAGACTTCCGGCCATCTCCCCGGCCGCTGATTCCAAAGATTATGCCCACCTACGACTATTCGTGTCAAAAGTGCGGACAGAATTTTGAGGCATTTCAGTCAATGCGCAATGAGCCATTTCGTGAATGCCCAAAGAACCTGTGTCGGCTTCCGAAATGGGGACATGGAAAGGTGAAGCGTCTGCTCGGCACGGGGGCCGGTCTTATTTTCAAAGGCTCCGGCTTTTACATTACGGATTATCGAAGTGACTCGTATAAAGCGGCCGCCAAAAAAGAAGCGCCTTCCACATCAACTGCCGCGGAAAAATCAACGACGCCGAAAGAAACCGGCGGCAAGGCTGTGGCGACAACGCCAACAAAGACACCTGAAAAAAAGTCGCCAAAAGAACCGAGCGGGTGAGCTCGAAGAGGCTCGGAAGCGATCCCCTTTCGTTCTTAGGTTGATGAGGCCGTAATAGGACACCGGCGGCTCGCCCTTTACACCCTTGCGAGTCCGCCGGTCAACCAACCGAAGGATCGACAATCTAACGCCGACACACCTACGGCCGGTATTACCGGAACTTAGTAGCGATCAGTCATGCCGTACTCGCGCTGATTTTGGCTGCGTTCGTATGCCCGAATCGCGCGTCGCGTCTCTGGACCCATGAGTCCATCAATAGCGCCATGGTAGTATCCCGCGCTAGCCAGCCGGCGTTGCAGCTGCGCAACCGAGGACTCTCCGCGGTGACGATCACTGTAGCCGTACCCCTGATCGCCGTAACCGGCGTCGCCGTAAGAATTCCCGTAATTATAATCGTACCCGTATCCGTATGGGTAACCATAACCATAGTCGTATCCGTATGGGTAACCGTAGCCGTAAGATCCGTACGGATATCCCCACCCCCAGCCCCAGTACGGAAAGCCGAAGCTGCCTATGAAGATGACGTCATTATTATTATGATGGTGATGGCGCCAATTGCCGTTCCAATTGCCTCCGCCCCAGCGCTGCCCACTCCAATTCCCGCCGTTCCAATTGCGACCGCTCCAAGTGCCACCCCCCCAACGCTGGCCACTCCATGTGCCCATTCCGCTGCGAGTAAACGTGTGCCCGCCACGCGCTGGCATCGAAGCGAAGTGCCCGCCACCGTGGCCGCCGTGCGGAGCAGCGCTTACTGCGGATGCAGTCAACGTAGCCGCGGTGAAGCAACTTAAGAAAAGTATAGATTTTGAATTCATAGATTATTTCCGTGTCTACGAATTATACACTCCAAAACGGGGAGAGTCTCGGTATTTTTCCGTCGACCAATGAAAAATCACTCTGCAGTTCGTGCTCGCCGGCTCATCTCGTACTCGATTATTATCCGCCAGCCACCCGATGAAGACTACCTGTCGCGCTATTTGCATGTTGATATTGCCGGCCTTTATTTTCCAATCGCTCCGCGCGGCGCCATTAGCACGCAGCGTAAGTCCTTCACGGCAATTCATCATCTATGCCCCCAATGTGGCCCTGCGCGGAGCGGTCTCTGAGCTTGCCGAGCAGACCAAGGCCAATTTGCTCGCGCTGTTACGACAGCCCGATAGGTGGAAAACGCCGATAGTCGTCAATTTGCAGTCTGCACAGGCAAATCTGCCCGAAATTCCCCCGGCCGCGTTGCGTTTTAGCCAGACTGGTTTTGGCCTAAAGCTCCAGCTCGATTTGACCATCGGCGAAAGCATCGACGCCGCACTGATCGAGCGTGAACTACTGCGCGCAATTCTATTGGAAATGATTTACCGAAGCAAACCGGACGTTGCTCCTGGTACTGCCTTCGTCGAGCCCCCGGATTGGCTACTGGACAGCGTGCTTGCGATCACGCCGGGGCGGGACTCTGGGCCGCTTGTGGAAGCGCTTTCGGTGTCGGCCAAAGAGATGTCGCTTGAAGAATTTCTTCGGCAACGCCCAGCGCTTCTCGATTCACCCGGCCGCCTGCTTTATCGCGCCTACTCGCTTTCGCTCCTGGGACTGCTTGTCGACGGAACCGACGGGCATTCGCGACTAGCGCGGTACGTCGACAATTTATCGCATTCCTCAAACGATCCATTTGCTGATCTGAAGGCGCAGTTTCCCACGCTGGGCGACGATGTGGAAAAAACCTGGCAATCGGCCCTGGCGCGACCAAGTAGCGGGCAAAATTATCAGTTGCTCACTTTCGCCGAAAGCGAGCAACGCCTTGACGAATTTCTGCGCGTTAAGATCTCAGATGCTGGAAATTCATCCAAGCAAGTGGAGCTTAGCGAACTCTCCCAGAGAAAGCCTTCTGGGGTGGAGAAAATCGCTCTCAATGAACTGAGCGAGAATTTAGGCTTGTTCACAATCCGGGCGAATCCGGTCATGCGTCCGATTGTGCGGGAATATCAGCAAATCGCCGCGCTGCTCGCGCGTGGAAAAAGGAAGAGAGTGGCTGAGCGTCTCGTGCGTGTGCAGGCGACGCGCACAACGCTTGCGGCACGCATGAGCGACATCGATGACTACATGAACTGGTTCGAAGCGACCCAATCAAAGACTGGCAGCGGAGTGTTCGTCGATTATCTCAGAGCCGTGGGTGAATCGCAAATACCTGCGCCGCGGCGGCGCGACGCGCTTTCGGTCTATCTCGATTCGGTCGCGGAACAACTCGATGATTAGTCGTATCCACGAATCACTCAGTCACACGAGCGATTACATCGAGATGGCTGGCGGCTTTTTACTTCGGAAAAAACTGCGGGCGTCGAGGCGGGGAGTCTTATCGTTTCCTATCTTCCGGAACTGGAAAAAATCCCGACTCAGCTCAAGTAACCCGGCGAAGAGATCACGCGCGAGGCTTTTGAATTTACCGGCGGGTGGCGCTTTCATTTTCGCGAACTCGGCGGCGAGTTCGCCCTGTGTCCGATAAATAGCAATTGCCGATCTTTCCTGCAGTTGCTCATTCAACGGTTGCTGATTAAGATAGGTGGCGCGATGAAACCGCGCCTTTTTCATTCTCATGCAAAAAATTGGCTTTGCCGAAGCTCTTGATTCGATTGTTGCGAGTGACCCGCGTTATCAGCGAGACGCGTACGTGTTTCTGCGCGACGCGCTCGATTTTACGACCAAGCGGCAGAAGAAAATCAAGGGCGCCACGGTGCGTCATGTGGCCGGACCGGAATTGCTCGACGGCGTGCGACAATACGCGCTCAAGGAATTCGGACCGATGGTGATAACGGTATTTTCCTGCTGGGGGATTCATTGCTGCGAAGATATCGGGCACATGGTTTTCAATTTGATCGAAGCGGGAATTTTCGGGAAGACAGAGGAAGATTCCCTGGAAGATTTCAAGAACGTCTATGATTTTGAGGAAGCTTTTGTAAAACCGTTCGCGCCAGCGAAACCGACGGCCGTGAGGCCTTCGCCAGAATTGCCAGTGCCAAAATCCGTATGATCCGATTTGCGCCGGGCTTGGCGCTTGTCGTCGCGAGTATGTTTAGTTCTGCCAATCTGAAAGCAGCACCGACCAACGATTCGACGATGATCACTTTTCCGCCGAGCACCGCCCAAAAGTGGGTCCTGGCAAATGGCCTCACAGTAATCGTGCAGGAAGATCACAGCGCCCCGGTGGCAAGTGTGCAGGCGTGGTGCGCCACGGGCAGCATCGACGAGGACGAACATCTCGGTGCCGGCTTGTCTCACATTCTCGAGCACATGCTCTTCAAAGGCACAAAGACGCGATCGACCAATGTGATTGCGCAAAAAATACAGGATGTCGGCGGTTACATCAACGCTTACACATCATTCGATCGCACGGTTTTTTGGATCGACGTGCCGAAGGACGGCGTCGCTACTGCGCTCGACGTCTTGGCTGATGCGATGATGAACTCAACTCTGCCGCCGGAGGAGTACATGAAAGAACAGGAAGTGATTCGGCGCGAGTTCGCCATGGGTTTAGATGACCCCGACCGCGTGACCGGGCTGCTTCTTTTTGCCACGGCTTACCAGCGACATCCGTACCACTTTCCGGTGATCGGCGACATAGAAATTTACAACCAGCTCACCCAGGACCAGGTGATGCAGTATTACAAAACGCGCTACGTTCCGAATAATCTCACCTTTGTTGTGGTCGGAGATGTCGATGTAGCCAAAGTGCGTCAGCAGTTCACCGAATTTTTCAAGGCGTATCCGGAGAAATCACTCAAGCCGATCTTCATTCCTGAGGAACCGCCGCAATTGGGCCGCCGGGAAGTTGACCGGGAATTTGCCACTGAACTGACGCACCTCTCGCTCGCCTGGCACATCCCGGAGGTGACGAATCCAGACGTCCCCGCACTCGATCTTCTCTCGACCATTCTAGGCGATGGGCGCAGTTCACGCTTGTACCGGCGCGTGCGGGAAGAGGCGGGTCTGGCCTACCGGATATCGGCATTCTCCTACACGCCCGGCGATCCGGGCTTGTTTGGCATCGATGCCACTCTCGATCCAAAGAAACGCGAAGCAGCGGAGCAATTGGTGTTGCATATTCTCGACCAGGTGAAGCAGGCCGGTATCACGGCAGAGGAATTGAAAAAGGCAAAAAAAATATCGCTCAGTCATCATCTCGGCGCGCTTACGACGATGCGCGGCCAGGCTTCGGATATCGGCTCGAATTGGTTGCTCACGCGCAATCTCAATTTCAGCCGGGATTACCTCGACGCCGTCCAGAAGGTGACGCTCGATGACATTAAGCGAGTCGCAGCCCATTACCTGACGAACGAAAACCTCACCGTCATATCGTTGAATCCCAAAGGTTCGCTGCTGCCAAAAGCCGGGACCGCGAAGCCAATTAGCGCGGGCGAAGTTCAGAAATTCGAGCTATCAAACGGATTGCGACTTCTGGTGCGGGAAGATGCGCGTCTGCCGCTGGTCGCGGTGGGCGCAGTTTTTCGCAGCGGCCTTCTCGCGGAGACGCCGCAAACAAATGGCGTTACGCGCTTAATGGCGAAAGCGCTGTTGAAAGGAACCACAACACGCACAGCGGAGCAGATTGCGAACGAGATTGAGGCGGTCGGCGGCTCCATGTCGAGCGAGGCCAGTAACAATACCTTCAACGTTTCCCTCGAAGTGACCAAGCCCGATGTCAAGTTAGCCGTCGAGTTGCTCTCCGATGTGTTGCTCAACGCGATCATGCCGGAAAAAGCGATTGCGCGGGAAAAAGAAATCCAGCTCGCCGCGATCAAACAGGAGGAAGAGCAGATGACAACTGTGGCGCGAAACATTTTGCGGCAGGCGCTCTTCACCCAGCATCCGTACGCGTTGCGGGCAAACGGTTCGATTGATTCGGTCCAGCGATTGACCCAGAAAGATCTACTCGAATTTCGAGATCGTTATGTGGTCGCGAAAAACGGCGTCATTTTCGTGTTTGGCGATGTCAAGGCGGCGGAGGTGAGGCAGCTTTTCGAGAAGGCGCTCGGTGGCATGAGACCCGGCGCGCTCGCCTTGACGGACGCGCATCCCGCGGCACCACTCAGCAAAACCGAGTCGGTCGAAAGCCGAAAGGACAAAGCGCAAGGCATAATCATGGTCGGATATCGCGGCGCAGATATTTTCAGTCCGGACCGATACGTGCTGCAATTAATCGATGAGGCAAGTAGCGATCTCGGCTCGCGCTTTTTCATTCGTATTCGCGAACAGATGGGGCTCGCCTACTACGTTGGCGCCAGCCAGATGGAGGGGCTGGTGCCGGGACTTTTTGCATTTTATCTCGGAACCGATCCGCAAAAAATCGAGCCGGTAAAAACAGCATTACTCGATGAAATCCGCAAACTCGCGACCGACGGTCTCACGAATGAGGAACTGGCTCGGGCGAAAAAGAAATTGATCGGACAGCAGGAGATCGCGAACCAGAGCAACGATTCGTTCGGTTATCAGTGCGCGCTGGATGAGCTCTACGGACTTGGGTTCAATTATTACAAATCGCTTCAACACAACCTCGAAGCAGTCTCGCTCGACGATATAAAGCGCGTGGCTGCGAAATATTTTCGCGATCAACCTTACGTTCTTGCGACGGTGCGACCGCCAGATGGCTCGCCAGCCGCGAAACAGAAGTGAGCCATGGCTGAAGTTCAGACCAGCGTACAGAGCGGCGAGCTTTCGCAACGCTTCATTGAGTTTGTCATGATGCATGCGCAAAATGCAGCTCTGTTTCTCGGCCAGATTCCAAATCCAAAAACCGGCGAAGGTGAAGTGAATCTGGAACTGGCAAAAATGTTCATCGATCAGTTGGCCATGATACAGGAAAAAACGCGGGGAAATCTGACGGGCGAAGAGTCCACAGTGCTACGCAACGCGCTTTCCAATTTGCAGATGGCGTATGTCGAAGTTGCGCGGGAAGCGCCCAAAGGCGTCTCGGAAGCGCAGCCGGAGCAAGCTGCAGCGCCACCCAAACCCGCGGAACAAACATCGCCGACTAAGCCTGAGCCATCAGCGCCGGTTAGTTCGACCGAATCTGAGTCGGAGTCGAAGAAGAAGTTCACGAAAAGCTACGGGCCTTGATCTGTTGCGACCCCGAAAACATTCGGGCTCGCACTAATTCAATCGACGGCCATAGACCGTCACTACACTTTCGACTCGCGAATTCAATTGCATGAACGCTTCGGCAAAGAACGTTGGCAAAGAGAAGAGAAAGATTGTCGATCCTAAGAATGGCACCGATCCAATCGAAACTGCTGAGGAGGCTGGATTGCGCTACATCAGCGAGAATCAGCCGGGTTACACACGCAAGGTTAAGAGCGACGACTTCGAGTATCTCGATACGGAGGGCAAAGCAGTCCGCGATGAGCAACGGCTGTTGCGAATCAAGCGGCTCGCCATTCCGCCAGCATGGACAGACGTTTGGATTTCCCCGTCAGCAAACGGCCACATTCAGGCGACTGGGCGCGAT
>Ga0193719_10000278_pt1 | contig 18455 bp, 13 predicted proteins | sample U2a2metaG_FD_160103 | JGI IMG/M metagenome (GOLD analysis project Ga0193719, IMG submission 160103) | Soil microbial communities from a riparian zone of the East river system, Colorado, United States - U2a2 | ecosystem: Environmental > Terrestrial > Soil > Riparian zone | place: USA: East... | reverse complement strand
GATTGATTGAGGTGCGCCATTTCTGCCGGAGCAAAAACAAGATCGCGGAAATGAGGGTGCCGGCGTGTCCGATGCCGATCCAAAAAACGAAGTTCGTGATGTCCCAGGCCCACCCGTCCGGAATGTTATTCCCCCAAGTGCCAACCCCGGTAGAAATCTGGTAGCCAAGACAAAACAGACCGAAGGTCGCCACGCTTGCGGTGATGGTAAAAGTTACCCACCACCAGCGCGGCGCGGGATTTTCGACGACCCCCGAAATTCGCTCCGTCAGCCAGCTGAAGTTGCGTCTGTTCAAGACGAGCGGCATCCGCACAAGCGGCCGCCCGACCGAAGCCGCTGCTTCGCCGTTTACTCCCGGTGCTGTCGGTGTGGTTTCCATGGATGAAATTAAAAGATCGACATCCTCATCCTGACGTCTCCTCGATGCTTGCGACTCCGATGTTTTCCGCGTCCGGCATTTTCGGATTCGGGTTGCGAATGCGCGCGAGGTAACTCGTCCGCGTATTCACGTTCAAATATTCGAGCAACCGGTAATTACGGTCCTGCTTTTTGATTTTTGAGACGCGGCTTTCGGGATCCTTGATATCACCAAAAACAATCGCTTCGGTAGGACAAGCTTGGGCGCACGCCGTTGTAAACGAATCGCGCGGGATCAGTGTATCGGCCGAACCACCTGCGCGCACATGAGCGGCGATTTTTGCCTCCTCAATCCGCTGCACGCAAAAGGTGCATTTTTCCATCACCCCGCGCATCCGCACAGTGACGTTGGGATTTTTTTGCAACTTCACAATGTCCGGCGCGCCTTTAGTCGTGAGCGGCGCGAAATATTCTTCGTAGATGCTCAACGCGCCGGCGATCTTCTTCTTGCCAACTGGTCGCTGAGTGTAATCGAAATAATTGAAGCGGCGCACTTTGAACGGGCAGTTGTTTGAGCAATATCGGGTGCCGATGCAGCGGTTGTAGGCCATGACGTTGAGGCCATCCTCGCTGTGGACGGTTGCGTTCACCGGGCAAACCGTCTCGCACGGCGCGTTTTCACAGTGCTGGCACATCATCGGCTCGTGCACGATCTCCGGATCCTCCGGCCAATCGCCGCGGTCCTGGTTGAATGGCTTCTTGCTCGCGTAATACCGGTCGATTCGAATCCAATGCATCGCTCGGCCATGGCTCACTTGCAGCTTGCCTACGATCGGGATGTTGTTCTCGCTCTGGCAGGCGATCACACAGGCGCTGCATCCCGTGCAAACGTTCAGATCCACGCTCATGCCCCACTGCTGTGGCGCGTCGAGAGGTGGATGAGTATAGATGCTGGGCAACTGGTGTGGCAGGTCTTCCTCGCCTGGCAGTTTCTTAGCGAAATCATTGTCGGTCCGGTAGCGTTCAAGAGTTGCTTCCCGGACGAGACCCCGGCCCTCAATGCTGAAATGATCCTGAGTAATCGATAGCGGATAAGTGCGACCGACCTTCGTCACCTTCACACTCTCGATTCCGGGTGCGCCGGCGACGACGAAATGCGGATTTGCCGCCGTGCGCAACAGGTAGGCGTTGAAACCACTCTGTTCCGCTATGCCGGGTTCTTCTTTAAGCGCTCCGCCTGCGTACGGCAACGCACTAAACTCTGGCATTTTCCGCGAGTAACCCAACGGGACCGTCACCGAATTGTCGGCATGGCCAGGCGATACGAGCGCAGCAACCACCAACTCACGTTTGATTGGTTGCGGATGAACGCCCTTCTCCGTGATTGCGATCTGAACCAGATCACCCGTTTGCACACCGAGCCTTTTCGCGAAAGCAGGGCTCATGAGCGCGGCGTTGTCCCAAGTCAGCTTGGTGATTGGGTCTGGCAATTCCTGGAGCCAGCCATTGTTAGCGTAGCGTCCGTCGTCCATCGCGTAACTACCGACGAGCACAATTTCCGGTGAATTTTCTGTGGGCATTGGCGGGAGCATCCAGGATTTTTGCGCAAGTGCACCTGCCGCGTTTGCGTTGAAAGAAGGCGACTGATCACGGGGTTGAACATGGGACGCAAATCCATCGCGGAGAAAGCCGGACCAGGCTGTTTGAAAATCTCCGGGCGGATTTGTCGCGCGAAAAGTTTCTTCCACCAGCTCGGGTCCCTCCGTTTTCGGCTTACCGAGCAACCCATTGAGCAGCTCGATTTCCGAGAGACCGCCGAAAAGCGGCAAAATCATTGGTTGGATCGACAAGTACGCGCCATCGGACGTCAGCGCGTCACCCCAGGATTCGAGATAATGCGCGGCTGGAACGTGCCAGTTGCTTAGTGCCGAGGTGGCATCCTCGTGATACCCGAGACGCACAATCTCCGGAACCTTTTTTTGCAGATCGCCCCAATCAAGTGGCAACTTGGTCTCCCGGTCCTCTGCCAAGCCGCGCTGCGCATTATAGACCGGATCGCCTCCGAGAATAAACAGTTGCTTGATCCGCCCATCGTTTATGTCCGCCGCCAGTTGTAAAACGTCGATCATTCGCGAATTGCGCGGCACCTGGCGGCTAACCAGTGTCTGGCCGAGATTTTTGAGTGCTGCGTTGATTGCATAAACGAGCAATTGCACTGCGACCGGTTGATTTGGACCCGCCACTACCAAACTCGCTCCTGGTTTTGCCATGAGATCATTCGCGGCCTCGCTGAACCATTGCTCATCGAAAGTGCTAGCACCGGCGGGCACTTGCAGGCTTCCAAATACAGAGCCAAGGCCGGCGTCCTTGGTCGCAGCCAGGATCTTTCCAGCGAGCGCGTGCGCGAAGAGCGCAATCTGGCTCGCGGGACAGCGAAGGCGATGGTCCGCCATCGCACCCGTCAGCGTGAAGTGGTTCTCGACCACGTAAAGCCGGTTCATGGTGTCCTTCGCCGCGCTCACCCTGCGTCGTGAAGTGAACGCGCGTACCGATGCGAGATCGCCCTGGCCGCAGTCGAGAAAATCGCTGTCGAGCGCGAGGATTACATCGGTGCGATCGAGTCTCGGCAGCAGCCGCGAATTTTCGCCGAAAGCGCCTTGCGCGGCAACCTGCTGCGATTGACTTAGGAGCGGCTCGTAAACGCACCAGCGCAGGCCCGAGAAAGTCTTTTCCATCTCAGTCCGCAAGCGTTCGCGCGTGGGCGAATGGGTTTCTGTGACCAGAAATGCCAGCCCTTCGCCGTGCTGGGCGAGAAGCGTGCTGCGAAGCTCTCCCATGTAGGCATCAAACGCTGCGCGATCGCTTTTTTTTCCTTTGTGAACGAACCGTTGCGAGCGGGATGGATCATAAAGATCAAGAATTGACGCTTGTGCGAAGGTGTCGGTCGCGCCCCCACTTGCCGGGTGCAGCGGATTTCCTTCGAGCTTGATCGGTCGTCCATCAACAGTCGTTGCGATGAGCGGAATTGCCCCAGAGCGCCGAGGCATCGCCGTCGCGTAGTAGAGGAATTTCCCGGGGATTGTCCACTCCGCACTCTTCGTAAATGGAACCAGATGCGCTTCCGGTCGCCGGCAACCGTTCAGGCCAAAACCAGCCAATGCCATCGATGCGCCCATTAATTTCACAAAACTGCGTCGCGACCATTGCACGCCATTCAATTCCGCCGCGCCCGCGGGAAATTCCCGTTCCAGCCATTCGCGAAATTCGGGCGTATTGCTCAATTCGCCAAGGCTGCGCCAGTAATGCTTTCCGGTTAGCGGCTCCGGTGGATGTTGGAACACGCGTTTCATCGGTGACAACCCTGACAATTAGTGGGCGGATTAATATTCCAGCGCTCCTTCAACGTCTGGCCGATCTCGGTTTGAGTAAGTTTTTTCTTCTTCGATAAATCTTCCCTCGCATCCTGCAGTTGCCCATATTTCGCCACGAACTCCACCGGTTTCACGTCGTCCGGCTTCCAATCGAGATTAAAGACCTGGTCCTCCGGCCGCAAAAAATTTTCCGGGTGCCGGTGACATTCAAGGCACCACGCCATGCTTTGCGGCTTCGCGTGATAAACAACCGGCATGTGGTTGACCGGACCGTGACAGCTAAAACAACTGATGCCGCGATTGACGTGCGCGCTGTGATTGTAAAAAACATAATCGGGAGTGCGGTGGATCTGCACCCACTCGATCGGATTGCCCGTTTTCCAGCTCATGCGCACCGGTTCGAGCTTCGGATTGTCTTTCTGCACCTGGGTGTGGCAGTTCATACATGTCTGTGTATTGGGCAAATTCGAGTGCGCTGCCATCTCAACAAAACTGTGGCAATAACGGCAATCCATTCCCAGTTGGGATACGTGAACATCATGCGGAAACGGCACCGGTTGGATCGGTTCATATCTCACGCGCGTGTATTTTGGTGTCACGTAATACCATGTGCCGGCGGTCAACCCGCAAACGATTAACACGGCGCAGATCACGATTTTGAGCGGCAGCCAATTCGTCCAGCGTGGAAAGAAATTCGCCATGGGTAACTAGCCGGTATGCGCGCCGCTCAACGCAACGCGCAAAGCTAAAAACGAATTAAAGTTGAGATAAGGATGTGCTTCGTTCAGACGTTGCAAAGTTTGAGATTGGTTGCTCGTCTGAGGGGAAGCCAAGATTCTATGAATCCGTTCGGCGGGGGCAAAATAAAATTCGTCTTTCGATCTCATATCGATAAAAACAACGCCGTCCTCTTTCCGATACGGAAAAGCGAACAATCGGCAAAACTGATAACGTCAAAACTTCGCCAGACCGTCAAGTGAAAGCGCAGACTTCTCGCAAAATCCGGATGCGTTATCGCCGGCGGCTCGGATGCGTCGGTCGAGCGCGGCGAACCAATGATCGAATTTTTCGCCGCCGTTGCGCGTAAAACCGTGAAAGGAGTTTCGGTCGAAGGCTGGCATCCCGAGCAAGTTGCGCCATGACCGTCATCGGCGGCGAAATCGAGTTTGAAGATCGTGGATTTTATTGAGGCATTAAACCTGACCTATGCCAACGCAGATTCTGTCTGCCTTACCGTGACCGCGCGCACAATATGCGAGGAGAAAGGCGAACTCGCCCCACGCAATCTCAAAGATGCTGAGTGCCAGGTCTTTTACGCCTTGGCACGCGTCTCCGATTAGGAATACAAATACTCGTCGTGATACTCGCGCTGCGGGGCGAATTGCACGGTGTGATCGCCACCCGTCTCGGGATATTCGAAGATTTTTCCTTCGTAATTGCGGATCACGATCTTTTCGTTGTCGTGATACAAAACGTAGCCGGGATTGATTGGCACCTTGCCGCCACCGCCGGGAGCGTCGATCACGTACTGCGGCACCGCATAACCGGTGGTGTGCCCGCGCAAACCTTCGATGATCTCGATCCCCTTCGCGACCGAGGTGCGTAAATGCGAGGAGCCATTAATCAGGTCGCACTGGTAAAGGTAATACGGGCGCACCCGGCACATGAGGAGCTTATGCACAAGCGTTTTCATCGTTTCAAGATCGTCGTTTACGCCTTTGAGCAGCACGCTCTGGTTGCCAAGCGGAATGCCGACATTCGCGAGCCGTTCGAGCGCTTCCTTCACTTCAATCGTAAGCTCACGCGGGTGATTGACGTGCACGCTTAGCCAGAGCGGATGATATTTCGCGAGCATTGCACAAAGCTCGGGCGTGATGCGTTGCGGGAGAAAGATGGGGATGCGCGTGCCGATGCGGAGGAACTCGATGTGTTTGATCGCGCGCAAACGGCGCAGCATTTTTTCCAGTTTCTCATCGCTGAAAAGCAAGGCATCGCCGCCGCTCAAAAGCACATCGCGCACTTCGGTGTGTTGTTCGAGATAACGGAAGGCCTCTTCGAAATTGGTGTGCAGTTCCTGTTCGCCGACGCCGCTGACGACGCGCGCCCGCGTGCAATATCGACAGTAACTGGCGCAGCGATCGGTCACGAGAAACAGGACGCGGTCTGGATATCGATGCACCAGACCCGGCACCGGCATGTGCGAATCCTCGCCACAGGGATCGGCCATATCGTAAGGCGAGGTCCACGTCTCTTCGATCCGCGGAATGACCTGGCTCCGCATCGGATCGCCCGGATCTTTTTCTCGCGGGATCATGTTGAAAAAGTGCGGTGTGACGGCGAGGGCTAGTTTGTCACCGGAAAGCAGAACTCCGCTGCGTTCCTCTTCGCTAAGATCGACATGCTGCTCGAGTTGAGCGAGCGAAGTAACCCGATTCTTGAGCTGCCATTTCCAATCGTTCCAGAGTTCCGTCGCGATATCGGGCCAATAGCCCGGCGCGTGCGAGACGAACTCTTTTCCATCGCCCTTTTTTGTCGCAAAAGTGATCATTTTGAGTTGTGAAGAAAAACGTTAAGATCGTTAATAATCGTGTCAACGCAGGCACCGGAAAGTGCGCCACGAACGTCCTCCTACGCGACACCGCGCATGAATTCTGTTTGCGCACTTCTGCTATTCTCGCGAGACACCGAGCTATAGTCACTGGACGGTGACGAGCGTGCCGATCGGAATTTCGGAGAAGAACTTGCGTGCCGCTTCTGAAGGCAGCCGGATACAACCGTGCGATGCCGGATAATTGGGCACCATTCCTGCATGCATACCGAAATCGAGGCAACTCAGACGCATGAAGTACGGCATGTCCACATGGTAGATCGTGGAGCGATGGTTTCGTTCCTTATTGGTGATCACAAATTCGCCCCTTTTCGTCGAATAACCTGATCGGCCAGTCGAACACTGCGTGCGGTATATCGGTACGCCGTTCTTAACGAGCGCGACCCGTTGCAAACCAAGAGAAATTTCAAGGCGCAACTGGTCCGGGGACGGTCCACCGCCGAGAAGAATTTGTGCGGCGCGCCAGTGACCGGTCTCTGCGGCAATATCCAACGCAGACATCTTGTTCCGGTTCGTCAGTCGATTTCGGTTGGCACCAGCATCGAGCAGAGCGCGCAGGTAGTCGTCCTGTCCAAGCCCCGCGGCAAGCATTGCGACGGTTAGGTTCCTGTCTTCATCCACGTAGCTGCGAAGCGCCTTCGATGAGAGCATCGCCAGAAAATCTTTGTCACATTGGGAGGGGAGAACAGTGTTAGCATCGGCTCCACAAGCCAGGAGCGTGCTGAAAAGAGAGGAGTTGTTGCTCGCTATGGCATAGGCAAGAAACGGCACCTTCTTGCCCTCAGGCGTCGGAGGCGATGGATGTTTGCCAAGAAGCAATCGGATTTGCTCCTTCTTCCCGGCTTGCAACGCTGCGGTTAGAGCGCGGCGCGTACTGGTTGTCCATTGCGGCATCGGCGGCAAGCGCTCCGTCACGGCGTTGACGATCTCCGAATTACCGCCATCGATTGCCATTCCCAAAAGATCCCGGCCGTCCGTGCACGGCACTTCGACGTGAAGATTGACTGAATGTGCCAGAAGCGAATGAAACATTTCGAGGTTGCCGTGCATTGCCGCTGCCATCAGTGGCGTGAACCCGTTTTTATCAGCAGGATCGACGAGTGCGCCAGCATTGATGAGCCGCTGCGCTGTCTTCCAATCCGGTTGCGACGCCGCGATTAGCAACGGTGTCCGCCCTTGCGCATCGCGCCCGTTTGGATCGACATGTTCGATCAGGCAGAGATCAATAAGAGACGCGCGACCAATGGTCACCGCTCGGACCAGATCGGAAGGCGTAATTGAGATGTGCGTACCGGGTTCGGGCGCAATCGCTGTCGCCCAAAGGAGTATCAAAATTACGATCCCGCACTGGCTTCGCCTTTTGGATGCGCGCATATGCAAGACCCGGTCGCAAACTATATACGCCGTTTCGAGCAGTTTAACAGGGGTAGGATCGAACTGCGAGCGCACCTTCGCACAAGCTGGGATTGGACGGGTCCAGTTGAACATTGCATGTTCACTGCTGTCCAAATTCCAACCAATGCGTTTATCCATTTTGATTACATGCGTGGCAATTAGTACATCGTTTGCGGCGCAACCCGAGGTCGTTCCGACGCCTACGGTTCCTGCCGCGGCGGCGGAAGCAGGCAAGGACGTCGTTCATCAATTGAACAACGCATTCGCGAAGGTCTTCGAAATCGTGGCACCAAGCGTCGTCATTATTGAGATTTCAAAGAAAAACGACGGCGGCGAGAGTTCGCCATTCGACGATCTATTCTTCCAGGGACCGCCTGATGAAAGCAATCAGCGCCGTAACCCGAATGGAGTCCAGCCGATCCAAAGTGAAGGCTCCGGTTTCATCGTTCGGCCTGACGGTTATATCTTTACGAACTTTCACGTGGTCGAGGCCGCTGACAAAATCGACGTGAAATTGAGAGATGGCCGGGAATTCCCGGCCAGAGTCGTGGGCACTGATGAGAAGACCGATATCGCCGTAATTAAAATCGACGCGAAAGATTTGCCCGTCGTTCAGCTCGGCGACAGCGACCGCGTACGCGTAGGCCAATTTGCCTTCGCGATCGGAGCGCCGTTCAAGCTCGATTACACGTTCACCTATGGCGTGGTGAGCGGCAAAGGCCGGAACAAATTGCTCGCCACCGGCGCCTATTCCATCTCCGACTATTTGCAGACTGACGCGTCGATTAATCCAGGCAACAGCGGCGGACCACTCTGCGACATCGACGGTAAAGTAATCGGCATGAACACGCTCATCAACGGGATGAACCGTGGGCTGGGTTTCGCTATCCCGGTCAACATGGCCAAAGAGATCGGCGCCGAGCTTATCGCCGGCCACAAAATCGTCCGACCCTGGCTTGGCATTCGCATCGAGACGCTCGGCGACGATCCCTCAATCCGCGATTTGCTCAAAGGCGCTGACAAGGGCGTGGTCGTGCGCACAGTTGAAGCCGACGCGCCCGCTTACAAAAGTAATTTGCGGCCCTTCGATGTGATTACGCAAGTTGATGGAACACCGGTCGATACCGACTCACAACTCCAGCACGAGGTTTTGAAAAAGAAGATCGGCCAAAATGTTGAGCTGACCGTTTGGCGCAAAGGGCAGATGATAAAAGTACCGGTAAGGACGGGTGAACTTCCTAACGAGATGGCACGGGCTTCAAATGAGCCAATCCAACCTGTTCAACCGAAACAAGAAGATGCCGGCAAATTCGGATTGCAGGTGCAGGAAATAACCAAAGAAGTTGCTGAACGCCTTCGGCTCAGCGTTCAGCAGGGTGTCATCGTCACCGATGTTGCGGACAACAGCCTTGCCGCCCAGCAGGATGTTCAGCGCGAGGACATCATTACTGAAGTGGACGGCAAACCGATCACCAATGTGCAATCATTTCGCGAAGCTCTTAACAAAGCCGACCCCAGACGCGGCGTCCTACTCTATCTCGATCGCAAAGGGAACAAAACTTTTGCTGTATTAAAAGCCGGCACCAGTTAGGGCGACTAGGCGCCTCGGCTGCCGACGATCACCAGCACAACTCCGCCGACGAGACAAATTCCGCTTGCGATCGGCGGAAAAGCGATTCCGTGACTCTCCTTGTGAGTGATTTCAAGGGGACCGAGTTGCGCGTCTTTTTTTTCTGTCGTCCAACCCAGACCGCCATAAGCAAAGCCGATGATGCCGATGACGATGAGAACGATGCCGACAATCACGGCCGGTTTCATTGATGCAAAGTTTACAGGGGACGCCGACCTTGAATCAGATTGATAATCAGCACGACAATGGCGATCACGAGCAGGATGTGAATGAATCCGCCCAAGGTGTAGGAGCTGACTAATCCAAGCAGCCAAAGCACGAGCAGGATCACAAAGATTGTCCAGAGCATAAGGGTCCTTTCGGTTGAGTCTTACTTCTGCTTCGCGCCGCGCGCAAATCTTGCGCTTATCGACAGCAAAAATCGTGACTTAAGATTTTCGGCTAATCTTCAGCAACTCGCATAAAATACGCCAATTCATCTGTCGATCTTGTCGACAACGGCGCGCAGATTCCAGTCGTTCGCTTCAAGTTGTTGGCGCGCAGAATCGTAATCCGACCCCGACAATTGAGCGACCAGGCGGATCGCGCGGTCACGCAGTTTCGAATTCGACGCGTTTAGATCAATCATCAAATTGCCACGCACTTTGCCGAGAGCGACCATAGCGCCCGTGCTGATAATGTTGAGAGCGACTTTCGTGGCCGTGCCTGCTTTTAGCCTTGTCGACCCGGTGAGAACTTCCGGTCCAACGGCGAGATTAATTGCAAGATCGATAGTGACCCTTGGCGAACCTGACGGATTGCAGGTTAGCAAAATAGCCTTTGCGCCTATCGACTTCGACCGGGCAAGCGCGCCGAGGACAAAAGGCGTTCGCCCACTGGCTGTGATACCAATCACAATATCAATGCCTTTAACGCCGCGCTCATCCAAGGCCAACGCGCCGCCACCCTCCTCGTCTTCCGCACCTTCGACGGATCGGTAGAGCGCAGTTACCCCGCCAGCGATCACTGCCTGCACCAGATCGGTCGGCGCGCCAAAGGTCGGCGGGATTTCGCTTGCATCGAGCACCCCAATACGCCCACTGCTGCCGGCGCCGACATAAAACAGGCGGCCGCCATTTCGCAACGAGTCGGTAACGATTTCGATGGCGCGCGCAAGATCGGCAATTGCGCCTTGCAGGGCATCCTGCACAGATTTTTCCTCTTCGACAAAGAGCTCGACTAAAGCGCGCGGACTTAGTTCTTCCAGATTCTCCGAGCGCGGATTTCGCTGTTCGGTTAGCGCGGCAGCCAGAGTGTCAATTTCGCTTTCGGGAAGCTTCGATTGGAAAATGACGTGATCATTCAACTCTGCCGCCAACCACGCCGCGCCAAGCTCGGGCGAACGCTCCGCGGATGCCACCCGAGCATCGGGAAGATTCTTCTTCAGTCTGCGCCGAAATGCGTGCGTGTAGATCGAGTCGCGATGAAACAATCCGCCGAGGAGCATGACTTTCGGCGCAAGCAGATGAAGCCTGGAAGCGACTGCCTCCGTGTATTCGCTCAGAACCCGGGCGCCATTTTCTATAATTTCCGTCATGCGTGCATCGCCGCTAGCTGCGGCTTCAAAAACAACCGGCGCGAGCATCGCGATCTCCATTTTATCCGCCGTCTGGGCCCAGCGGACGACTTCATCAAGATTATTCAACGAAAGCGCGTGCAAGACTTTCGCAGCGAATTGCATCTCGCCGCGATGCAAATCGTATTCACGCAAGAGGAGGCGCAGCGCCTGAATGGAAAGAAAATAACCACCGCCGGTGTCGCCGAGGATGTGTCCCCAGCCGCCGGCATTCTCGATTTTGTCGCCCCGCCGTCCTGTAACCGAGGAGCCACTTCCGGCACTGACCACTATTCCGTCGCCATGTCCGAGGGCAGCCGCAAGGCCAGATTCACGATCACTGCCAGTGACGATTCTGGCGTTTGGCCAGATTTCGGCGCAGAGCCGGGAAAGCGATTGTCGATCTTCGGCATTCCCGCAGCCGGCAAGAAAGATCCCAGCACGATCGATCTCACTCGGAAGTTCGCCGAAGATCGCTCTCAGGCGATCTGGTGTTTCCAGCCGGAAGTTTGAGGAAGGTAGTCCTCCTTGATCGAGAATGCGCAGTTGCGAGCCGGAGTCGGCGCCCCCTGTTCCAGTTCGCTCGACCAAAACCCAGGCAGTTTTAGTGCCGCCGCCTTCGACGCCGAGAATTTTTTCGCGGCCGTTCATTGTCGATGTTTCCGCTACTTGTATCATGCTTCATGGCGAAAGACGAGACTCAAGCGGCAAAACGTCTCGCGGAGCTCCGACGTGAGATCGAGAAGCATAATCGACTCTACTACGAGGAGGCCGCGCCCATAATCAGCGACCGCGAGTACGACCGGCTTTACGCCAAACTTGTCGATCTTGAAAAACGTTTCCCCGATCTTGTCACACCTGATTCACCGACACAACAGGTCGGCGGCAAGCCGCTCGAGGCCTTTGCGCAAATCGCGCATCGAGTCCCGATGCTGAGCCTGGATAACACTTACTCCGAAAAAGAAGTGGCGAGTTTTTATGCGCGAATCACGCGCCTTTTACCGAACGAAAGGATTCCGGTTGTGATCGAGCCGAAAGTGGATGGGGTCGCCGTTTCACTGCTTTATGAAAACGGGCGGCTTCGTCATGCGGCCACGCGCGGGGATGGCGCGGTGGGCGACGATATCACGCAAAATATTAAAACCATTCGTTCCATTCCTGGGCGCTTGCGCGGTGCACAACCGAACGTTTTCGAAGTGCGCGGTGAAGTTTTCATGGATAAGCGCGGCTTCGCGAAATTGAACGAAGAACGGAGCAAGGCAGGCTTGCCCCTGTTCGCGAACCCGAGGAACGCAGCGGCAGGATCCCTCAAGCAACTCGATCCAGCGATCGTTGCCAAACGACCGCTTGGCATTGTGTTTTACGGCACCGGCGCGGTGGAAGGTATCGATCTTGAGAAACATTCCGAACTCTTTCCCCTTCTTAAAAAGTTCGACTTGCCCACGAGCACGCGTTGGTGGCTGGCCGATTCGGTGGAGAAAATTTTGAACGCGATCCGCGAACTGGACAAAATTAGAGGCGATTTTGCGTATCAAACCGATGGCGCGGTCGTGAAAGTAGACGCGTTTGCGCAGCGCGAGCGGCTCGGGTTCACGGCCAAATCGCCGCGCTGGGCGATCGCATATAAATACGAAGCGGAGCGCGTGGAGACGCGTTTGATCGACATCCTGGTTCAGGTCGGGCGCACCGGCGTGCTTACGCCAGTAGCGATGCTCGATCCAGTGACGGTGAGCGGCAGCCGGGTTTCGCGTGCGACCCTCCACAATGAGGACGAAATCAAACGCAAAGACATTCGCATCGGCGATACAGTTGTGATCGAGAAAGCCGGTGAAGTGATCCCAGCGGTGATCGGGGTAGTGAAATCGAAGCGGCTGCGCAGCGCCAAGCCGTTCGATTTCTTCAGACACATTCACGGCAAGTGCCCTGTCTGTAGCGGCCCGGCGCGACGCGATCCGCAATTTGTCGCCTGGCGCTGCGAAAATATTCAGTGCCCAGCGCAGACGACGCGGCGAGTGGAATTTTTTGCGGCGCGCGGCGCCCTCGACATCGAAAGCATCGGTGGAATCGTTGCCGACAAATTAGTCGAGCGCGGCCTCGTCCGCGAACCGCTGGATTTATTCGAACTAAAGCTTGAGCAGCTCGCCAAATTGAACCTCGGCACGGAAGAAGCGCCGCGAATTTTCGGGGAGAAAAATGCGACCAAAGCCATTCATGCGATCGAGCGGGCGAAAACTTTGCCGCTTTCGCACTGGCTTTTTGCCCTGGCCATTCCTGATGTCGGGAAAACGACAGCGATGCAGTTAGCGCGCTTCCATGAAACGATCGAGGATATCGCGGGCTCACAATTGCTACGGGACGTTCTGACCTATCACGAAAGGAGCGACCAGGATCGCAAGCAAATCGCCAATCGTTTGATCGCGGCGGGTTTTGCTGAGAAGTCGAAAAGCAAAGCTGAAAAGGACGGGATTGTGACCGAGGTTGGACCAGTCGTCGCGAAAAGCGTTCTTGCCTTCTTTGAGTCGGAAGCCGGCAGCAAGGTTTTGCGCCGAATGAAACAGCTGCACATTTCTCCCAAGAGCGAAAAGATTTCAGCGAAAAAAGCGGCAGAGCTACCGCTGGCTGAGAAAATTTTTGTTCTTACCGGTACTCTGCCGGCGATGTCGCGTGAGGAAGCGACGACAAAGATCGAAGCGCTCGGCGGCCAAGTTAGCAGCAGCGTGAGCAAGAAAACTAATTACGTTCTGGCGGGCGCGGAGCCTGGCAGCAAATTCGAGAAAGCAAAACAACTCGCTATTCGCATTCTCAGCGAGGCGGAATTTCGGAAAATGCTCGCGCGCTAATCGCGGGACTCGGCCTCAAGGCGTGCGCCGCACCTCAGAATCGAGCTTGAGCGGAATCGCCTGATTCATCATCGTCGGCGCAGCAATTAGCGGCGGATGCTGACTGGCTGGGTGAATCTCAGCCTGCACGTTGAACGTCAGCTTCTCGTTGCCCCGGATCACTGTGATCGGAACGGTGTCTCCAGCCGTGATGAAGAACGAAGCATCCAGCACGTCTTCCGGTTCGTGGACTTTTTTCCGCCCCACTTGCAAGAGAATGTCGCCGGACTTGATCCCGGAACCGGCCGCCGGGGTGCCATCCATGATCTGCGTCATTTCCGCACGGGAACCTTCCATCGGCGCGGCCGCCTCGGAAACATTAATCCCGATCCAACCATGCCTGGCTTCGCCGAAGCGGACAAAATCGGCGCGGATTTTCTCGGCCGCTTCGATTGGCACCGCATAACACGAAGAGTTGTTTTCGAGGCTGCTGACCAGGATGCCGACAACCTCGCCTTTCATGTTCAAGAGCGGCGCGCCAGCCTCTCCCCGCTGTGTAGGAAGATTGACCCGCAGGTGCGTGGTCGAAAAATAACGGCCGAGGTATTTCCGATCAAATCCTGCGACCATTCCGAAATTCGGTGTTTCCGGCAAATCCAATGGAAAACCAATCGTGACGACGGGGGTTGCCACTCCCAGCTCCTCGGATTTCCCAATCGGCAGCGCGGGCGTTGCGACATCTGTCTTCAATATGGCCATGCCGCTGCGGACATCGGCCAAAACCTGGCGCGCGGGATATTGTTTGCCATTAAACTCAACGCTGAAATTTCCCGCTTCACCTCCGACTGTATACGCGGTGTAAAGGGTTCCCGTCGGATCGATAAAAAATCCGGTACCCGAAATTTCGCAGTGCTCGTCAACACCGTGAATCTTGACCACAGCTTTGGCGGCGCGTTCAAAGATCTCCTTCACCTGACGGCTGACTGCCGTGGCGGATTCTTCCTGAGCATTAACGATGGAAATCGCCGCAAATAGACTTAGCGCAACGGCGAGTCTGCGGACGGGGGCAAAATGAAACCGGAAAAGAAATTCCGGCGCGCGGCTAAAATCTGAAGGTCGACTCATAACTCACAGGGACGCTATCAAGCACGTAGCGCGGCGGGGCGGCCCGGTGAGTGTGGGCGCTTTCATTCAAACTACGGAGCGGCTGCGTCCTGAAGATCCGCGTGGCCACTGGGGATGCGAGCGTCCATTCCCCTTCCGCCTTCACGGCTGTGGATAGCGCTGGCTCGTTCTGGAGGGCGGCGACAGTGGCAGTCCCCGGTTCCTGATAAATTTTCAACGAAATGACTGCCGCACAAACCAACACCGCGGCGATGGCCGCTGGGTAGGAGGTGAGGGAATGAACATTCAACCGGAACGTGAAGTCCTGAGCGCGTTCCAGAAGAATCCGCCAGAGCGGTTCACGGAGCAATTCATCGCGCTGCCGGCGATGAAACTCGTGCAGGAAATTTTCGAAATAGCCAGGCGGCGGTTGCTCGAAGCGCTTCAACCGAAGGAGTCTTGCAATTTCGTTATCGTTAAATTCGTCCATTGCAGCAAGGGCTAAGAAACAGGATTTTTTCGAAATTCGTCCAGGTAATTTTGGAGTTGCCGATTCGCGTAGAAGAGCCTCGAACGTACTGTTCCCTCCGAAACACGCAAGATCTTACTGATCTCCGCGTGAGGCATCCCCTGGATATGGAACATGGTGACCACGGCTCTGTGTTCATCAGACAATTTCATCATAGCCTCGTTCAATCTTCGCTGCAGTTCAGAAAGGTCTGCTTCTCGCACCGGACTGCTCGTCGCGGTCAGTTCGAGAAACTCTTTGTCATTTTGGATACTGGCATCGACATCGTCCAGACTAAGATGAAAACGGCGGCCGCGTTTTTTGAGAAAATTCAGTGTCATGTTGACCGCGATCGAGTGGATCCAAGTGTAAAACGAGGACTTGCCACGGAATCCGCGGATCGCTTTGTACGCTTTGGAGAAAATGTCTTGCAATAGGTCGTTGGTGTCCTCGTGGTTCGAGGTCATGTTGTAGACCAGACCGTAAAGGCGCGGTGTGTACTTAACCACGAGTTGATCGAACGCGCCGGCATCTCCCGATTGCGTGCGCGCCACCAGCTGCTGGTCTTCATCCGTTTTTGGCTTCTCCATCGCGTCGCGCTTAGATTTAGCACGAGCATCGAGACCGGACGATAACAAATCGGAAATCCGGCGAGCAGGTTCGCCGGAGTCAATCCGTCCGATGGCGGACAATGCGATAGACGGATTCATCTTCAAACGTCGCCGTGCGAATCAATCAACGCCGGTCGCGCACGGAAAGGAGCCAGAGCAGGTTACCTAACGCCGCGATGAACGCCGCCACGTAGGTGAGCGCAGCCGCATTGAGAACTTTGTTTACACCGGCAACCTCGTCGCCCGGCTGCACGATGCCCATTTGTTGCAGAATGATTTTCGCACGCCGTGAGGCGTCAAACTCGACCGGCAACGTGATCAATTGGAAGACCAGCAAAATCAGATAGCAATAAATCCCGAGTGTAATCAGGCCAGTGATGTGAAAGAAGAGTCCGCCAAAGATCACAAACGGCAGCAGGCGCGACGCAAGCATCGTGGCCGGGACGATGGCCATCCGCGCCTTGAGCGGCGCATATGCTTTGGCATGCTGAATGGCGTGACCCGTTTCGTGTGCCGCGATGCCAAGTGCGGCAACCGAAGGCGTGTTGTAAACATTGCTCGAAAGACAAAGTTTCTTGCTCGTGGGATCGTAATGATCGCCGAGAAAGTCATTCGTCTCGACAACATCGACATCGTGAATTTGCGCCGCTGCCAGAATTTCGCGCGCACACTCTGCACCGGTGATGTTCGAACTGGCGCGGACCTCACCCCACTTTCGAAACGCGCTGCTCACCCGAAATTGCGCCCAAAGCGCAATGATCAGCGGCACGCCGATGTAAAAGAGCCAATGAGATCCAAAACCGAAACCGTAAGGATAGAACATGCCTGTCTTAAGTGTAACTGGTTAAATTAGACGCTCAAGCGCAGTCAACGTTCATTTCGGCGATGGAGGCCCCCGGTAGGGCGATCCACGTCAGACCTCCAGTTGCTTTGGAAAACGCGAAAGCATGCGACAACTGTTTTTTGTGACCACGACTACGTCTTCCAGGCGCACGCCACCCAGTCCGGGGTAGTACAATCCGGGCTCAACCGTCAGTACTTGTCGGTCTTTCAACGTAACCTTTTGCAGCCGCGGATGCTCGTGAATCTCCAGCCCGAGGCCGTGACCGGTCCCATGAAAGAATCCAACTCGCCGGCCTTTCCGAACCTCGGTCGGAAAACCGCGCTCGGCGAAGAGTTCCTGGATTGCTTTGTGAATCGTCACGCCATCGACTCCCGCCTTAATTTTCTTCAAAGCGAGCGCTTGCCCCGCTTTCACGGTGTCCCAAAGGTTGCGCTGCGCCTCGCCTGCGCGCCCGCGCAAAACCGTTCGGGTCAGGTCGCCAAAATAGCCTGTCTTCGCGTCGCGCGGGAAGACGTCGAGAATAATCAGCGAGTTCGCGTAGAGCGGACCAAAGCCGCGCTCGTGAGGATCGCAGGCCTGGTCGCCGCCCGCGACGATCGTGCCGGTCGGGATTCCGCCGGCGCGCAGAATCGCAGAATCAATTTCCGCACGAAGCATTTCCGAGGTCAGCGTTTTGCCGCTCCAACGTAATCGTTTTCCGGCGCCAGGTTTCGACGCTTTCAAAACCTCAATCGCGCGTTTCAGTCCCGTTTCCGTAATTCGCAACGCGCGACCAATCATTTCGATTTCCTTGTCGGATTTCGCTTCGCGTTCTGGCCAGAAAAGCCCGTTTGTCGCCTGAACATGGATCTTATTTGCCGCGAGTTCCTGCGCATAACCGAGCGGAAAATTCGATGGAACGACTGCCGATCTTATGCCGCGTTTTCGGAGAAAATGCGCAAGGACTTTTTCGTAGGGCGGTGCCTTCTTCGATTTTCCCTGCACTTCATGCTCCAGCCGGCTGAAGATGACGAATTCGTCCGCTTTGGCTTGCTTGCGCCCGCGATCGATTTCCAGATCGCTCAAAACAAGTGTGCGCTTGCCGTTCCGTTCTAAAAAAATGAATGGGTCGGGCGCCCAAAACTTGGTCGCGTAAAGCATGTCCGGGTCCGTCTCGCTAGCGGCGACGATCAGTCGGGTCGCTTTGTTCTTTGTTTTTCTCATTCGGTGTTCGCTGTCCATTTACGCTCACCTTTCATGCTTGTCATCCCGATTACAGCGGTACCCTCATATTAGCTCTAGCTCGCGTCTATTCTTGCTAGTCAGCCGTGCGATTTAAAGGACGCGCCTCTCTTTCGTTCTCTTTCGGCAAGAAATTGCTCGATTACGCTCCGAATGACAAACGCGAACGCACGTCGATCTGTGAGCCGCTTAGCTTCTTCGCACTTCCAGTTGTCTTCGCAAAATCCAATGGAGCAGGGCGAGCAATCCGAGCGTCGATCCAATCAAAACGACCGTGTTGAAGACGAAGACACTGATCTTAATCCCGAAATGACGTTTTTGTGCGCCGAAGAAGACGTTCGGCCGGTTGCCCCGGCGATAATCGCTTTGTTCCATCTCGGCGTTTGAGATCAG
>Ga0193719_10000277_pt1 | contig 18460 bp, 25 predicted proteins | sample U2a2metaG_FD_160103 | JGI IMG/M metagenome (GOLD analysis project Ga0193719, IMG submission 160103) | Soil microbial communities from a riparian zone of the East river system, Colorado, United States - U2a2 | ecosystem: Environmental > Terrestrial > Soil > Riparian zone | place: USA: East... | reverse complement strand
AAACGAGGTCGTTTTCTGGTCTTGGACCTCCTTGTTGAGAACGTCGATGCGGTCGGTCAGATCCTTAGCCAGTGCCGTGGCGAGATCACTGGCTAACTGGCTGATATCGTTTAGGAGGTTGGCGTCGGCCGTCGCGGCTATGAAGCGGCTCTTCAGATTCGTGAGTTTTTCGCGGAGCGCGGGCAGGTTGGGAATGGGCCTCTTGATCTGTTCGAAGCGGCGGCGGAGATTCACCCACACGCGGAAGACGGCGACCTTCCCATCGATCTCCTTCAGCAGCGCGTCGGTAGCGGTCGCGCTAGCGGCCTGCGTGCCGCGCTCCCATTCGTCATAGAGCACGGCGAGCCGCTTCGAGAATGAGAACAGGACTTCGCGCTCGTCAGCCGTGGCGTCCTTGACTTCACCGAAGAGAGCCTCAGTGTCGTCGTTGCGCTGGGCGAGCTGGCGCTGGGCGGCAAGGCGGGGACGGTTCTTGATCGCCCAGGAACGCAACCACCAGGAGGCGAACACGCCCAACGCGATCAGCAGTGCCGCGATCCACCAGGCTTGCCGGACGTAGATGGTGAAGGCGGCCTCCTGCGGGGCGAGATCCTTTAGGCCTACGGAGAACGTTCCGGTGTATTCGCCGGGCTCGAGGCCGGCGATCTTCACGCGGATCTCGCGGGGGGTTCGGCCGTCGAGTTGCAATGGATGGGCCGCGTCCAGGTCCCCATCGCGGCCGGCCTGTTTGAAGGAGATGGAACTGAAGTCGGCCCTGGTGAGGACCTTGTCGCCCTCCTTGCGGGACAGAGCGACGATGGCGGGGAGGTCGAGCGCCAGCGGCTGCGAGCGGGTCCCCTGAAGAATCACGCGGATCGTGGCGGAGTTGAACAGCGAAGGAGCGGTGTCGGCACGGACGGCCTCGATGGGACGGATCGTGAGGGGCACGGCGGTGTCGGCGCGCTTGATGGTGAACGGCAGGGTCTGCCGCTTGGACGCGTACGAAAGGTCGACAGCGCCGTTGAACGTGCCGGTCTGCGGCAGTTCGGCGGTGAAGGTGAGCGGGGCCTCGCCGGTGGCGGGAACGTCGACGGTCCCGTCAGCGCCGGGCTTGCCTCCGATGGTGACGGTGGGGGTGACGCGGCGGCCATCAGGGCCGATCAGATCGTGAACCTGGACGCGCACGCCCGGTACGGCGCGCAGCGCGTTGCTGGTTATTCCGGTTGTGACCGTGAAGGTGGACGATTCGGCGCCGAACTCCTTGTCGAAACCGCGAATCGAGAGCGCGTCGTCGCCGGCGCGGACGACGGAGAATTTGAAGGAGTCGCGCGCCTGATTGTAGATGAGGTCGAGCGTGCCGGAGTAGGTGTCGGGTTCGGGCAGGGAGGCGGTGATGCGGCAGACCGCCTGCTTGAGACCGGGCACGTCCAAGGTGGTGCAGGCCGTGCCTTTCGCGCATTTGGCCCGGTCTTCTGGAGTGGACCAGCATTGCCATTGCGGCTGCACCCACCGTTGCTTCGTGCCGACCAGCGGGCTGACGAGGACCTCGACGCCTTTGGCGTCTAAGGGGTTCATGGAATCGATGCGTAACTGCTGATCGAGGTTGGCGGAGTCGATCTGGATCTTGACGGCCTTGGCTTCCGAGCCCGCGATATTCAGGGTCGGCTTTTGAGGATCGGCGGCAGCGGCGACCACCTGTAGAATCGCCATTGCTAGTCCGAGTCGTACAGGCAAATTCATGTCCATATCGTACCTAAAGCGGCTGACTTGGAAAAGATAGGCAATATCGAGAGCAGGAGAGATGGCTTTCCGATGCGCTTCTCTCGCCATTTTGGTGTCTGCTTTGTTGTGCGGCGGCGGACTCAGCACGCATGAGCCGTGTCGGAACCGAGTTCCTTTCCCTTTGAAAAAACGGCTCTGTGCAGGAATCTGAATAACTCTTCGATTACCGGGGTTTTGGAGGGGGGAATTTTTCAGTACGCTCGGGAGGATGAGCGAGAGCGAATGGACAAAGATACTGGGATGGCCGGGGTACCGGGTCTATCGCAGCGAGATCAACGAAGCAGGCAAGACTCTGCGTCTGTGGGTGCGCCGCAAGCGCGGGAACCGCAAACTGGAGTGTTCCGGCTGTGGTCGGAAGATCAACAAAATTGCCGAGGTCTACGAGCGCGAGGTACGCGATCTGCCGTGGTCAGAATATCGCACGACGGTGGTGATCGAGCTGTATCGAGTGCGCTGTCCGGACTGCGGGATCAAGGCCGAGAAAGTAGCGCTGCTGCCCAGCAAGGCGCCCTTCAGCAAGCGCTTTGAGGAGGCGGTGGGGCAAGCCTGTGAGAGCGCGGCGGTGCGACGAGTGGCCCGGCAGTTTGCTCTGGCGGCGAGCGCGGTGCGCGCGATCGATTTGCGGTATCTCGAGCGCTGGGCCCAGGGGCGACGCCGACCCGCCTTGCGGCAGATGGGAGTAGATGAGATCTATCTGGGGAAGAGCCAGAAGTTTCTGACGGTCGTGACCAACCTGGAGACGGGAGAACCGCTGTGGTTTGGACGGGAGCGTAAGAAAGAAACGCTGGACGAGTTTTTCGAGAAGCACCTGAGTGCGTTTCAACGAAGTGTGATTCGAGCGGCTTGTGTGGACATGGGGGAACCGTTCCGGCAAAGCCTGGAGCAGTGGGTGCCAGAGTGCCGGATCGTGTACGACAAGTTTCACATTCTGCAGCATGCGAACCAAGCGGTGGACGAAGTGCGGCGAGCTGAGTTCTTCCGCAAAGGAGGTGCGGCGCGAGATCTGGTACGGGGGAAGCGCTGGCTGCTATTGACCCGCTGGCTCAACCTGAATCGTGGGAAGCGACAGCAACTGAACGAACTGTTTGCCCTGAACCGGCGCATTCTCAAAGCTTATCTCCTCAAGGAGAGCCTCTCGCACTTGTGGAATTACACCTATGACGGGGCCATGTTGCGTTATCTGCAGAGCTGGATCGATCAGTGCGCTGGCAGCGGCTGAAGCCGATGGAGAAACTGGCGCGCATGTTACTGGATCACTTGCAGGGCATCCTGAACTACTGCCGGGTGAAGGTACCGCTGGGAGTGGTCGAAGCGGTCAACGGCAACATCAAAGCCCTGCTCCGGCGCGGCCGTGGCTATCGCGACATCAACTACCTGCTCCTGAAGGCGCAGCGCTTGGCGGCTACCAAGATTCAATTCCTTGTTCTTCAGAAAGCCGCGTAGTATGCGCATTTTTCCAGATTCTTGTTCAGACCCAGAAAAAATGATCACAATTAAGCAACTGAACAATGATTTGGTCGCTATGGAACAGCAAGGCTTCATCAAGAAGGCTGGCTATAAGTACAACAGCGCCGGAGATCCTGAGCAGCGATACGAACTGACGGAGGCCGGGAACGAGAAGTTCTGGGCGTTTGAACTGGAACATCTCTCGGACGCAGATAGAACGACGTTGGAACGATGTGGGTCGGCGTCACAGCGGAAGGACTGAAGCTTTACATCGAAGAAACCCAGCCGTGAAGACGCGCGATGTATTAGAACAGGCCCAGCGGGCCACGCGCGCCCGCCAGCAGAAGGAGCGCGACCGCCAGCTAAAGGTGCTGCTGAACCTGTTGGCGAAGATGCAGAGCTGGGGAGAAAAGTTAAGATCTATGCAGTCAATAGCTAAGTTTCTCTAGTGTGACGTCGAGCTGATTAGCTTTTTGGCAAGGCAATGGGATGCACCACCAACCGTCACTACCGCCATTCTTTGGGTAATACTCGCCTCTATCTTGCCGATAGAGGCCGCTGACTTTTGTCTCGACGAGCTCAGAATTCCCAAACTCTTTCTCTGTCAAGTTTTGGTCGTAAAGTACAAGCCTTTTTCGTCCCCTCACCGTGAACCATTGCCCCGGCGAAAGTTCTCGAAGACTATCGGGAACGTTTGGAGAGCCATACAGATTCTCAAAAATAGAGAATTCGCGACTTTGAGGATCCTTGAAGTCGAGCGAAATCGTACTCACCCGATATCTGTAAGAAGAGTGCGCATCGGCAGGCTCTAAGTCGCCCGAATGCGGCGTCCAAGGCACTATGATCGTCTTTTTGCCACTGTTCAGGACTTTGATCTCAAAGGTCACCTCTTCTCCAATCCGATATCGGATTTTGTCGAGTGAGACAACCGTGACGGTCACTTCGGACTGAGATTGTTGAGCGTGAGGGCTGCTGCCACAGCCCCCACCGTTTCGCTGTGCTGGGCGGGAGCGTTCTCGAAAAACATTGTCGGTTAGATCGATATACCCGATCTCCTGTGCACGTACGAACAATGGAATCAATGAAAGCAAGATCATCCCAGCTGCGATTGGCAGAGACTTCATAAAGCACCGTAGACGAACCACTGGCTAATCGTGCGCCTACATTCGCCGAATGTCTTCGTCCATTTGATGATCAGTCACGATTCGCTATTCGAGTCAGCAGTAAGACCTGCTGATTATAAAGCATTTGCGTCATTGGAATCTGGTATTTAGGTCTTATTAAGACTGTTTGTCCCGCCTTGCGTACGCAATTAATTCGTTCCTGCAATGTGTCTACACTGCCCGGAGTGCCCTTTGAATCGTGTTGATGGAGATTCCCATCTTCTTTGCGATGCCCCGCAAGCCTAAGCCGTCGGCCTGTAGTTTACGAGCGGCCTTCACATCGACTTGCACAACCCTACGTCCAAGACGCTTACCTGCCCGACGCGCACGTTGCAGGCCCGCCTTGGTGCGCTCAGACAACGTGATGCGCTCCTGCTTAGCTACAGCGGCCAGCACGCTCAGCACGATGCCGTTAGTCATCTCGTTGCCAGTATCGAGAAAAGGTTGTTTGTAGCTGCGCCAGCCGCAGCCCCACGTGCGCAACGGTTCAAGGTACCCGAGCGTCTTGACGATGCCCTCACGGCTGAGCCTGTCCAAAGCCCAGAACAACAGCAGGTCAAACTTCCGTTGTGAGGCAGCCAGCATCACGGCGTCAAATTGCGGGCGCGTGCGCCTACCAGAACCGCTTGCGGTGTCCTTATACTCGGTGACGATCTCCCAGCTTTGCTTACTGGCGAATTCTCGTAGCTGCTCCAGCTGGTTTGCGTTGTCTTGTTTGTCGGTGCTGACGCGGGCGTAAATGGCAACTTTCATCGTGCGAACGTATCATGTAACGGACGATTGGTTACACAAGTATTTGAGAGAATAGCGCAGTGAAAAGACGCAACTTACTAAGTCAGAATCAGAAACGTTTGTTGATACACCAGTATCTATACAGTCGGCTGGCCTAGTAGCAGAGTATCTACTGAATCGGGAGTCGATGGTGGGCGCGTCTCGACTACTAAACGAAGCGGCGGAAGGCGGATCGAAAACCAAATAAATACGACGTGCTCTACAGTTTGCCTATGGTGGACATGAAAGCAGAGTAAAACGAGGGTGACTTGTTCTCTCGTCTATTTTCCAGTCAAATTTAGCGTTAAACCATAATTCCATCTCGCCCATTAGCCGAACCTGCATTGTTCCTCGTATCGGAATCAGGTCACTGCTGAAGGATGGTTTTTGCATCTCCGACGTTCTAGGATTCGCAAATCCGCTCCAATACTCGCTGTACCTAACTGCGAGCCACAACTTTTTTGTAACCCCCACCGGAATGTCCACAATCCCGTACTCTTCATCTAGCCAAGGGGCGGGGCCACAAGTAGGGCCGGGTATCCCTGAGTCGTACTCCCAAAGAATTTGTGCTCTTAGTCCAAGAGCTGGAACTCCCTTACCGTCTGGGTACGGATCATTTCTGAAGACGAACAAGAGCCCCTTTGGTGGCGTCTGCGGAACCCACTTTTCTCTCCAAACCTCGGTGTCATCGCGCTGGACATCCAGGTATTGAGATCCAGACAAGATCAAGTTTGGTTTGCGGCTTGGTTCCTTCGGATCGGCCCACGGAACTGATCCCCCGAACAAGCTGCTATCCTCGAACTCTTCTTCGTCCTTGTCTTTTTGTTTGTGGGCAGCGATTAAGATCCCTATTCCGACGACCCCAGCGATTATCCCACCGATAGGCCCTCCAAAGACCCACGAGATTGGAACCGCCGATATAAGAAACCCGTATCCAAAGAGTGTTTCTTTAGACACATATGCTCCCTGTCTTGACACGGAGAAGGCTATCGGAACGCAGTCCCTAGGTCAAAATGTGATTTAGACTCTGTTAACACCGTTGCTCGACTTGATGCCGGGGCCGTTTGGAGTCGCAAATGAACAGTGTTCTGGGGTATTGGCATTACATCTGGTTATTGCCGCCCGGTATATGTGTGCTCTTTCTTGGTGTTGAGGCTCTCGCCATTACACTTTTGCCGCCGGAATCGCTGCAAAAAGCGTGGGTGAAGATTCCCGCGGTTGTGGTGTGTTTTCTGCTTGCGTTCGGGGAAATCTCTGTAGTCAGGCACGATCGACAAGAATCCTACGATCAACACAAACAGGATATGCAGGAAAGTTTTAGGCGGTTCGGCAGTCTTCACCAAGACATGCTTGCGTTGCAGAGCAATGCGCCCGCGACTTTGCAGACTCGATCTCTTCCCGCTGACAATCTAAAGAGGAGTGCCCTTGATCTGTCAAACGAGATATTGAAATTTCTAATCAGCCGCGAAATTCCGCCCGAGGGCTATGGACAAGGAGGCTATGGCGAGGGGCCGTTTGGCGGGGGCAAACCGTCGGATAGCAAAGCTTACTATACCGAGACAATCAGTACTTTTGTGAATGCCTTCGAGCCCCGCGTTCTTGCCATTCACGATGAATTCAAGAGGAAGGGATTTACTGATAAAGAGCTTGAAGTTGAATACGTACGGCCTGCTAACAGATATTCAGTTAGAGTGATCGCAGAACGCATTGCAGCGCTGGCGTCGAGACTGCCAAGCTAGCGCCTGTTACAATTCCGCCCGAGGGGGGCCTCAAACAATGGCAACCGTGTCTTCAATAATGAAGCAGTTGAAACAGGAAAGAGATCGCGTAGAGAGGAAGTTGACGGGTCTGAATGCGGCACTTACGGCGTTTGCGAATGTCTACAGCGGGAGTGCTACCAACCGGAAACGTCAAATCAGCGCCGCTGGTAGGAAGAGGATCGCAGCCGCTCAGAGAGCACGCTGGGCTAAGGTTAGGGGCAAGGCAGATGTCGTAACACCTAGAAGAACCATGTCAGCATCATCTCGGCGCAAGATCGCAGCCGCACAGAGAGTGCGTTGGGCTAAGGTCAGGAAGGCCACAAAATCGTAGCTTTGAGAGGACAGTAGTGAGTGGCAAGTGGTTCGCCAATAGGGGCCAAATCTTTCAGACGGTGATAGCAGCGGTCAGCGCCTGCGTTGGACTCGTTGCGCTCTACTTCGTCCTGAAGAGCAATAACTCTCTGCCCAGAGTGTCGGCGGTTATGTATGTTTCGGGCGGAATCTTCCTTTTGCTGATCGGCATTTTCATTGGCAGACGGCTGGGACCTCCCCTGCCTGATCTGAGCAAAGCAACAGGAGCTGCCCGCTCTACCACTGCTGTGGATTCGGACCCACGCATTTACTTAATCGCAATTAGAGATGGGCAGGATCTGGTTCCTCCCAGTACTCCGTTCGTGGTAAAGAATCGTGGCAAGCATGTCGCGCACCACATTCATATCGCGAAGGGACAGTTACAATTAGGCTATCGCACGGTTGGATTTATTCCCTTAGACAATCTCGGGGCTGAGGATGGGGCGGAGATACTGCCATGGACAGGAGATTCAGCTAGGAATAAGCACAACATTTTTCGGTTCTGAGCGAGAATCTGGAGAAACGTACGATTGGCGTGGGTTTAGCAGTTTGTCGGAACTTGACAGCCGCAGTCGCCGTCGCTGTGGAAATGTGGAAACCCGCGTCCTTTGCGGGTTTCCAAGCTCCGAGAGCGGGCAGAACCGTTGTAGCTGACGTTCCATCATTCCGCCCTCGGAGCGCCATTTCCACAGCGAGACCCCGGTTTATCGGCCATTCTGGCGAGAATCTGTTGCTTGGCTGCCGGGGAGAGGAGATAGGTGCCCTTGAGAAACCCGCGTAGAATGCACGTTTCTCCAGATTCTCGCTCAGAGCCCATTTTTCATGTGTTGATGGAGGATGTCGAGGCTAGGGCCAAAGCTAAGGAGACTCTGAATAAGGTCTCCCTTTCCACAGGAATATAGAGTAAGTTGCGCCACATGAGATCGACGAACAAACAACAAAGGAGTCTGGCAACGATGAATGGTTTTGAGCGGTACACAAAAAAGACACGGCGACAGATATTTCTGGAAGAAATGGAACGGGTGGTCCCGTGGCGCGAGTTGTGCGCACTGGTTGAGCCTCATTATCCCAAGCCGGGGAATGGGCGCCCGCCGGTGGGAGTGGAACGTATGCTGCGGATTTATTTTCTGCAGCAGTGGTTCAACCTGTCGGACCCGGCAGTGGAAGAGGCGCTGTACGACTCGGCGGTGATGCGGCAGTTCGTGGGCATTGATTTGGGCCATGAACCGGTGCCCGACGAAACCACGGCTTGTAAGTTTCGTCACTTGCTGGAGGAACATCAACTTGGGGAACAGATCCTGGGCACAGTGAACCTGCACTTGCAAGCCCAGGGAGTGCGCATCACCACGGGCACGATCGTGGACGCGACCATCCTGCACGCGCCCTCGTCGACGAAGAACCGGGAGCAACAGCGCGATCCGGAGATGCACCAGACCAAGAAAGGCAATGCCTGGTATTTCGGCATGAAGGCCCATGTGGGAGTGGATAGTAAGACCAAGATCATCCACACCGCGGTGGCTACGGCGGCGAACGTTGCCGATTCTACGGTGCTTTCCGATCTGCTGCATGGGGAAGAAACCCGGGTTTGGGGTGATCAGGCTTATAAGGGACAAAGCCATGTAATTAAGGAGTGCGCACCTGGCGCGCAAGACCACACTCATCGTCGCTACCGGTACAAGAATGAGATTGACGAACTCGAGCGGGCGATGGGTGCGCTTAATGCCCCGACAAAAAGACTGGCGGCAGATCGCCGAAATTTTTGCCCGGTCGTGATCCTGATCCCTGCACTAAGTATCGTATACGCTCGGGTACTTCACACTGCGCACCTGCCATTCACCTGCCATTACGACTGCCTTACACCGCCTAAACCGTCCAAAAACGCCGTCCGCTGCTCTGTATGTTGTTGAAGTTACGTTTACGCGGGGATTCGAGTCCTACCTGAGGCGCCATTCTTTTTAGACACTTACACCAGCCCTCGAAGTGAACTTGGAACCGTTTGGAACCGTTGTGTTCGGAGGTTTGAGAGAATTGGGCCTCCGCTGGTAAAAAACCGGGTTGTCCAGTTGGCTCGAATCTCGATTACGCTGGTTGAAAATTGCCCGCGTCCTCGAGTTAATCGCGGCCCTTACGCTTGCCTGAATTTCCTGCATGTAGACGTCGGCTGTCGTCTTGATGCTCGCATGCCTTAGGATTTGCTGCGCATCCTTCATCGTCCCGTGACCCTGTCTGTACCGAGCGTTCGGCGCATCACCTGAAAAGTCACGAGCTTCCTCGGGATACTCAGCTTGTCGGCGATAGGATGGATTCTCCATTTAAGGAAATTCCGTCCCTGCCGGGGCACCACTTGTCCGGCCCGTTGACCTCGGCCGAAGGTAGGAAACATCAACGCATCGGGCGAAGTGTTCAGAGCGACCATAACCGGATGGACTGGTTTCGGGGGTTGCTAGCCGAGAAGGCCCGTAGTTTTCAGATCGTCGTCTTCACGTGTCGACCTAGCGACTATCTTGCCGCGACGTCAATGGTGCCGGCTGGATCGGGCTTTCATACAGACACAGATAATGGGTTCATCCGAGGCATTGATCTTGAGCGGGCACGGCCACGAAAGTAGCCAACTGAAGGGACTCTGTCGGCATGCCAACGAATGAACCCCGAAATTTCGATTTGAATATCGAAAAGATTCTTCAAGGGTGAGAGGTAAAGCATTTAATTCGGGAGGTGCGTATTCCCTATAAAGGATCGCGGTTTAATCCCCCGTCCCGGCTCCCGCACCGACTGCCAAGCTTTCCACCAGAGCTGGTAAAACATGTTGGTACACGGATGACGAGAATCGGCGCGCATATTCCAGGAGCTTGGGCCTATTGACGTTGGTGAAGTCAAGCTCGTCGAGAGCGGGCGCCGTTCCGTTGCGAATGCCAAGATAAATCCAGTCGAGGATTGTCTTTTCTGGCTCTGCTATCAGATAGCTGCCGTATCGAGTTGTCTTTCGCACGAAACCCCAATACAGACGCGGACTGATACTGCGGTAGCTGATTGTGATGGTTCTTGACCTGAATTCGTCTGGGCGTTCTGTAGTCACACAAGTGAGCGTGTGAGGAGACTGGGTGCTAATACCGTAATCGCGGAGAGCGGACTCAAGTGAGATATACGCATCACCACGCAAAACATTCACGAGATCACGTGGCGATCCATCCGGCGCTAGCCAGTTGTAGTAGGTCTTGTCGTTGACATGCTCGACGAAGCCTTTTCGCTCCAAGCGCGAGAGCGCCTGCGTGACAGACGGCGGACCAATGTCATACTTACGCGCCAGTTCATCCGTGCGAAGGATAGAACTGGTCTGTGCTTCTTTACGAATTGTGGTTACCCAATCCATTATTAGTCCTCCAACCAGCGCCGGTACAACTCATGAAGTGCGTCGCGCAGAGGGCGGAATTGTTCTCGTGCCAGTGCATCGAATACTGTTGGGGGCAATAGAGAGCGCAGCTCACTCAGACAACGCTTCTCGTCAACTTGAGCAGTTCTCCTAGAGATATCTTCTGCTTCAATTTCATGGTTCATCAGAGTGTCGTGCAAATGATTCTCTAGCTGCTCGTTGAGAACGACGCCCACCTGTCTCAACCGATAAATGTCAAAGGCATCACGCACTTTCATGATTCGCCTCAACAGAAAACACTCAGCCTTCTGGAGCAGGAGGAAGTCGCGAGAAGCGGCCTTCACGGTGGCGATATTCTCTTCATCAATTTCAACCGCGTGCTCCTCAACCTCACTTTCGAGTACGGACCCGAGCCGAGTGATGTCTACCTTGAACAAAAGGCTGCTGTCGCGCTTCTTGACTAGAACATGGTCGCCGGAAGCCTCCACTCGAAGCGGGCCTAGGTCTAGAGCCTCCGCCGCCGAGGCGAGTCCGGTCGTGAGCGAGGCACAAAGATCCGCCACTGTTGGTAGCTCTTCCGCCCTCCCTAGCAAGTCCAAGTCGGCGGAGTGACGAAGGCTGTCGTGAAAAAGCAGCAACGTTGCGCCGCCGAACAGCAAGAAGGATTCTGGGAAATCTCGAAAGAGAACGCCAGAAGCGACTCGCATTAATGCGATGACTTCGGCCTGCTCGCCGGTGAATCCCTTGTCTGTGTACGCGGCGATCTGAGCTGCCAAGTTCATGACTAGAATATAGCATATTTGCTACATATAGGACATGGATATTAATACATGAAACCTATATGATGCATATTCGCTACAAATGGGTCTCAATTATCAAATGGGGCGAACGAAAGGCGCAAGCCAAAGCTGGCGTAGAACCATGCTTCCATTTCTCGCCTCTCTACAGCAATTTGCGGACAAGCCTTTTATCAAAAGGGGAAATCGATTGAGCCAGGATGCCGGCTTTCCACGTCGAAATCCATCGGGCAACCCGAGCAGAACTGGCCAGCCGGAGAAGCCGTACGGTCAACAATGCACGCAGATCCACGTATTTTGTTCCTGACACGGAGTCATATCGCGGCTTGAGACGCGCTTTGTATCGAACTGGAACATCATCATATTTCCGGATTCTCTCAATCAGCTTTACGACAGTCGCGAGCTCATTGCGCATTAAGCGGGAAGCAGATCCGCGGACTGCTCGGAACTCCGATACCCCATAACTCGCATACACAATTTCTGAGCAGGAATGTGTAACACCTCCTGATTTAATGGGCATTTTGATTTTGGGGAACTCTAGTTACACTCGGCAGGATGAGAGAGGCGGACTGGACCAAAGTGCTGGGGTGGCCGGGGTATCGGGTTTACCGACACGAAATTGAGGAGCAGGCAAAAACTCTGAAGCTGTGGGTTCGGCGCAAGCGCGGAAACCAGAAACTGGTTTGCTCGGGCTGTGGGCGGAAGTTGAGCGACGCCTATGACAGCTACGAGCGAGAGGTACGAGATCTGCCCTGTTTCGAGTTTCGGACGACGGTGGTGGGGGAATTGTATCGAGTGCGCTGTCCGGACTGCGGGGTCAAAACGGAGAAAGTGCCGCAGTTGCCGAGCAAGGCGCCGTTCAGCAAGCGCTTCGAAGAGGCCGTGGGGTTGGCCTGTGAAAGCGCAGCGGTGCGACGTGTGGCGCGACAGTTTGGACTGTCCAGCAGCACGGTCCGAGCTCTTGATCTGCGCTATCTGAAGCGCTGGGCGGAGGGGCGAAGGAAGCCGGCGTTGCGGCAGATGGGAGTAGACGAAATCTATCTGGGGAAGAAGCAGAAGTTCCTGACGGTGGTAAGCAATCTGGAAACGGGTGAGCCGCTGTGGTTCGGGCGGGAACGGAAGAAAGAAACGCTGGATGAGTTCTTTCAGAAGGAGTTGAGTGCTTTCAACGGAGCGCCATCCGTGCCGCTTGCGTGGACATGCATGAGGCCTATGGTTTGAGCCTGCAGCAGTGGGTTCCGCAGTGTCTGATCTACGACAAGTTCCACGTCATGAAGCACGCCAACGAAGCCGTTGCCGAGGTTCGGCGCGCGGAATTCTTCCGCAAGGGTGGGGCGGCACGGGAGTTGATCAAGGGCAAGCACTGGCTGTTGTTGACCCGCTGGGTTCATCTGAACCCCCACAAGAAACGGCAGCTCAACGAACTGTTCGCGCTCAACCGCCGGGTGATGAAGGCTTATCTGTTGAAGGAGAGCTTGGATCGACTCTGGAACTATACCTATGAAGGAGCCATGCTGCGTTATCTCCAAAGCTGGATTGACCAGCTGCGCTGGCAGCGGCTCAAGCCGATGGAGAAGCTGGCGCGGATGTTGCTGAACCATCTGGAAGGAATCCTGAACTATTGCAAAATCAAGGACCGATGGGGGTAGTGGAAGCCGTCAATGGAAACATCAAAGCGCTGTTGCGCCGTGGTCGGGGCTACCGTGATCTTGATTACTTGCTGCTGAAGGCGCAGCGGTTGGCAGCCACCAAGACCGAATTCGTCGCTTTCCAGAAAGCCGCGTAGTATGCGCATTTTTCCAGATTCTTGTTCAGAGCCCTTTTTTCCAGCCATTGCATGTTGATTGGTTTGAGCCGGGTCCGTGTTGAATAACGTCCCTTTGTCGACATCACAAACAGCTTGGGCCAGGACGTCAGCTTCCTGTTCACTGTAGTGAGCCATTGGCGCGGCGTTTTTGTAATCTCCATATGCTTCTTGCAACTTGGTTCAGATCAGTCAGTCGACTTCGGGTAAGCGTGACAAGGAGACGAGAAAGAGGGTGGCGCAGCCTGCCCGGGCGGATGGTAACGATTCCGGCTTTGGGGCCGAGCGATGTTTCAGGAACCAGGGTCGCTCAAGGGTGGTTGGGATCCATGCGCAGGTAAGCAAACAGAAGCGACCGGCCGCTGGGCTTTTGGCTGCCTCCATTCGGCTCAACCGTGACGAAGACCGCATCGATGTTGTCGAGCGTCTTGGGATCGTCGAATCTTAACACCCAGCGCTTCTTGGAAGCGTTGTCTTCGTAGAAAACTCCGAGATTAAGCGCCTGCTGTCGATCCGGTCCGCGCCGCCCCCAGGCCTGAAACGTGCTGGCCGTCTTGACTTCAGCCCGGTGATCGAGATCGTAAGCGTAGAAGACCAGCGACTTCCCCTTGGTGTAGAACACACGCCCGAACGTCTTTTGGGTTTTCCCATCCCGACCTACGTCATACACTTCCGCGATGTAGAGATCGCGGGCACCCATCAGCTCGCGAATATCCCGGTCGTGGGCGAGAAACTCCTCCTGCTCGTCAATCGCCGTTTCGCGATCGCGCAGTAAACGGTTAAGGTCGCCGACTTTGGCTTCGAGCGCAGTGGCTTTTTCGTTGTCCTGGGACGACTGTTGCCCGAGCGAGTTGAGCTTGTCCTGCAATCCCTGAGTTTGAGCCTGCGCCAGTTCGAATTTCTGTCCCAGATCCGTCCGCTCTTGAACCAGAGCTTGCTTGTCGGCCTGTTCGCGGCGAAGGGCATCGTCCAGTCGTTGCGCGGCCACTTTGATTCGGGCCATTTCGGCCGATTGGTGTTTCAACTGGTCGCGGAGGTCGGCAATGGACTGGTCGCGTTGCCGCATCTCGGCACGCAGGGCTTCCTGGTCGTGTCCGGCGTCTCTGGCCTGCTGCTGCAACCCGGCTGGATTCGTCTGGTTGAGAACCGGCGCGAGAGAGGCAGAACTCGTGCCGCGCTGGATGGCAACCTGGTAGGCTGAAACGGCAAGAGCGATGAAAAGCAGAACGCCGGCCGCGTAGAGCGTCCACACATTGCGCCACGTGGTCTGGATGACTGACAAAGCGACCCTGCCAGGACGTTTCGAGGCAAAATCACCATCGCTATCCCCGCGATCCCAGCCGAGTTCTTCCTCGAGCGTCAGCCGTTGGAAAAAGGACGCTTCCGCCTGCTCTTGCGCCCAGGACGGATCGGATTCGCCGCTCTCTGAGGCCGGAGTCAGGCCGGAAATCGTTTCGCTGACGACTGCCTCGTACTGCTTCATGGACACCCGGCAAGTGGGGCAGCCAGCCAGATGCTTCTGTAGCCGGCTCCGTTCTTCCGTGGTCAGCTCACCCGAGGTTGAGATGGCACAGAGTTCGAGGAATTCGTCATGGAGCGATTGCGACAATGCCCCAACTCCTAGTCTGCGAGTCACTTTCTACCATGTCCGTCACGCCCCGGCGATTTGCCGGGGAACATCTGTTTACGCAGCTTTTCCAGGCCTCGATAGTAGTGGTTCCGTATGTTGCCCAATGATTGATCCAGCTTCACGGCAATTTCGGCGAAGGTATAGCCCTCGTAGAAATGTAGGCTCAGAGTGTTACGTTGGTCTTGGGTAAGGGTGTCAAGCAGTCCCTGGATGGTCGGATTTCCGGCCAGCCCACCCGCAAAAGTTTTAGCGCCTAGACCTTCCGAACGTGGATCGGGTATCTCCGTTGCTCCGTCGAGATCGACTTGCGTGTAGAAATGACGCGACTGGAGGTGACGGCGCCGGTCGATGGCGCGATGGTAGGTCATCTGTACGATCCAGGATCGCGCTGAACTTTTCGTGTTATCGAATACATCGCTAGTCCGGTTAATGAAGAGGAAGACCTCTTGAAGCAGATCGTCGGCTTCGCAGCGATCGCGCAGAATCCGGAACGCCACACCACGCACCAAGCGAGCATAGCGCCCGAAAAGTATCCCCAGTGATTCCCTACTCCCCTTGCAAATCTGAGCCAGCAGAACTTCGTCGGAAGGATCGGTTTCTGTGATCGGCGACCCAGTTGCCACGGCAGTTGTCCGCCCTTGTCCCCCTGATACAACAAGAGTTGAGAGCCGATTCTTGATGGAAGCATCCATTGAGACGTGGAGCCCCAGAGATGAGTTAACGTGTCGCTTGCCGGAATTGGATGGTCCCTTAAGCATCCTGATTCTTGCTTTAGGACCGCTGGATACACCACTATCGTATCACACAATATAATGTGGCAGTTTATCGTGTGTAGACATTACGGCGGCAACGTTTTTCCATCGCATCCGTGCGAAAAACGAGTCCCCGGATTGTCTTCGGAAAGCGATTGCGTGAACTGCGCCTGGAGAGGGGCATTTCCCAGGAGAAACTCGCTGAAATGGCGGACCTCCACCGGAACTATGTCGGCGTCTTGGAGCGGGGCGGACAAAGCGCATCGCTGGACGCGATCTGCAAGCTAGCGTCGGCCCTGGAAGTGAAGGCGTCCGAGCTACTGGCTAACCTGCCTTAGAGTGGTGGCATAGCTACTTTCCGTCGCAAAAATGCGGTTTCCAAGCCGCTTCCGGTCATGTACGGTCAAGAGTTAAATCGCTTGTGGTGTTCACTTTTGTCCCGCTCGGCTCAAGCAGAAGAGGCGAGCGGCCAGCCGGCCACCTGATCGTTGTTAGTGATGCGGAAAATGGGGAAAATGAGAGGTCAAACGCGCTAGGGTACGCGCTTTCGACAAGTCGAAAGGGCCCATTCCCATTATATCTAAGCGAAATAGGCACTCTTGCAAAGCGAGCCCATCGCCTCGATATTTTGGTTGACTGTCTGGACTATGGGAGTTTTTTTAAGCCTAATGTGCACCAGACCGTTCATGACATTGTCTGTGAAGTCGCCAAGACAATAGAGGTGCGGATACTCGTCTGCGGGGAGGTGCCCCAACCGCTTACTGAACCAAGCGGCAGGTCCCTTAGCAAAGATGAGTTGGACACTTATTGTGCGGCACTGAGGGAAGATAAAGGGTTCAGTCGATTCCTTGAGGAATTAGCGTTTCCCGAAAACGTCACGTTCAAGACATTCGAAACGACCTGGTTCAAGACACCGCCGCCGAGTGGGAGTCTGGATGCCTGCCGTCGGGTGTGTTCACCCGGTTCGACGAGTCTCACCGCCGGTGCAGAGGATAGACGGATACTCGAAACGTTACTCCAGATCAGACAGCTCTGGTTTGCCAGACAGCTACGACACGCCGGCGTCTTGATCTATGCCGATCCCCAAGGCGGATGAGCCGGTCTTGATGGTTTGCTAGTTTGCGGTTGCAGTCAGAGCGCTTGGGTTTCAGTAGCGGGTCGCAGAGAGAATGGTCGTGGGGCGGTGCATCGGAGAGTCTGGAGCGCACAACCATACTGCATTCTGAGGAATGCGAGACACAGAACCAATGTGCGCGCCGAAGCACGAGCGAGATTCGAGGCTGGGGATGTGGATTCATGTCGTGCACGGGCTGGGATGAGGCGGCGATCGGAGGAGGAGTTGCGCGGTGGAGAGACGCTCGACAACCTGCATGTTTCCGCCGCATAGCGGACAATTCCATGGTGAGTGAGTGGGGAGCGTGGTCGGCGAGGCGGTGCCTGCTGCGGGCTGATCGGAATTGTTGGAGCAATCGGAAACAGAGCGGAAGGAATTTTGCTCGCTGCCAGTTAGCGAGGAAGCCGAAGTTGCGGATGCGCATAAGGCCGCGCGGCAACAGGTGAAGCAGGAAGCGGCGCAAGAACTCTTCGATCGGCAGGGTCATGAGCCGCTTCTTGTTGCCGTGTGCGGAGTCGCGCCAACGGAAGGTGACGTGGCCGTTGGCAAGAGCAACTACCGGCTGTTGGCAATGGCGACGCGATGAGTGTAAGCGCCGAGATAGCGCAGCACATGTTCTGGCCCGCCGAAAGGCGGTTTGGAGTAGACAACCCAGTCGTGACGGAACAGAACCCGCAGCCACGAGGTAAAGGTGCGACGCTCCTGGGGAACTTTGATACGTTCCCCAGACTCTCTGAAACATCTAGAGATGGGCCTTAGAGATCGGGTACGACCTGGTTGCGGCTAGGACCGAAAAAGCAGGCGATCAAGCGTCGTGGCTTAGTCTCCCGCCATGGCCGCTGGCACCGCGTGATGCGGGGCAAGAGCGATCTCCTTCGATGCCCTCTGCTGCTCGTTCTTCGTCTTTGCGCCGAAACCGAGCGTGGCGGTCCAGAGTGCGGCCGCGCTGGTCCAATAAACAGCATCTGCCCTGCCGAGGCCGCAGTAAACGACAATGCCACCTATTGTCATCACGAGGGCGCAGAATACTGCCGCCAGGCCATTCACCAGGTAAACAAGGCGCGTTGACGACGGTCCATTGCCTTGGGTCGATGATATTAAGTTGCGCAATAGATCTTTCATATCTATACCTCCGTTTGTACCACCGGCCGCTCGTAAGCTGTCTGCGTTTGACGTGATTGCAAATGGTGTGCCACAACCAGCGGCGTAGCAGACCGACTATAGTGTTTGCTGCAAGTTGATGATTTTGTTAATTGGATACCCCTCGCGTTACCAGAGCGAAGTCCAGGATCATTTGGGCGGGGTTACCCTTGCTAACCGAACGGTTAACAAACGCCTTTAATCGGGTTAATCCAACCAGGCGTGCGGTCAGGGCACCAAACTCTAAAGGGAGGGGGAGCCTAATGCCAGTGGAATTTACTACGCCTCTTCGTTACCGCTTTGCGTCTCTTGGCATTTGTTTGCGACGGGCGTTATTTCTTCAAGCGTATGCCGTGACAGTGAAGGAGTTTCAAGCCCTTCTCGAAGGACGAGACCCATATCCGTGGCAACCGCACGAAGACAGGTGGCCGCTATCGTGTTCGCATCAGCCAGTCGTTGGCCAACCAGCTAAAACGTCGGGCAGTCCAGCGTTCCCCGGAACGTATGTAAAGTGGCGTGAGGAATTGAACGCCCTGTTGGATAAGGCAGGTGTGAAGATGACTCCCCACGGGTTCCGGCACTTCCGGATCAGCGAGTGGTT
>Ga0193719_10000276_pt1 | contig 18465 bp, 15 predicted proteins | sample U2a2metaG_FD_160103 | JGI IMG/M metagenome (GOLD analysis project Ga0193719, IMG submission 160103) | Soil microbial communities from a riparian zone of the East river system, Colorado, United States - U2a2 | ecosystem: Environmental > Terrestrial > Soil > Riparian zone | place: USA: East... | reverse complement strand
TTTCGTCCTCCGGCAAAGCACTTGAATGACGCGCTCAATCTCATTGCGGCGACCAATCACCGGATCGAGTTCATCTTTTTTTGCAAGATCGGTGAGATCGCGGCCAAATGCGCGGAGCGCGGGAGTCTTGATGTCTTTTTTTGTCGGCTCCCCGCTTTCCTGGTCTGATTCGGGCGGCGTGAAATTTGGATCGAGCTCTTTAAGAATTTCGTTGCGGGTGCGTTCGATATCCAGTTCAAGACTCTTGAGCACGCGCGCCGCGACGCCCTCTCCTTCCCGCAAAAGCCCGAGTAAAATGTGTTCCGTGCCGACGTAGGAATGGTTGAGGGCCTTGGCTTCCTTGCCTGCAAGCGCCAGCACTTTTTTGACACGCGGGGTATAAGGAACATTGCCGACCATCTTGGTTTCCGGGCCAGAGCCGACCTGTTTCTCCACCTCCATGCGCACGGTCTCGAGGTCGAGACCCATCTTTTGCAGAACGTTCACAGCCACCCCCTGCCCCAGTTTAATGAGTCCCAAAAGAAGGTGTTCGGTGCCGACGTAATTGTGATTAAAGCGGTCGGCCTCCTTGCGAGCAAGCGCCAGAACTTGTTGAGCGCGCGGCGTGAAATTATTCATTACTCGATGGCCCGGCAGTCGAGCCATTGCCCGATTCCCTCGCCATCTTACTAATATCAGGTTTGGGGAAGAGTTTCAAACGTTCCCGAATAATTTGGGCGCGCAAGTGATCACGCTCTTCCGCATTTAATTTCTGCTGAGAGCTTTTCTGTAAATGCGCTGGCTGTATGTCGATGAACAATTCGTCGATTGGCAGACGTCGATCTTCCGGAAATGCGCCCAGATCCACGCCAAGTTTGATGATGGACAATAAATTGAGCGCTTCCTTTGAAGCCATCGCGTGAGCATAGGTCAAGACGCCGTAGGCGCGGCCGATCTGGTCCCAAAGCGTATTTGATTTTTTCTGGAGCAAAACCTGGCGCGCATCGTGTTCTTTCTCAATGATCGTCTCAATCACTTTGCTCAGACGATTGATGATCTCGTCTTCCTTTTCCCCGAGGGTTGTCTGATTTGAAATCTGGAAAAGGTTGCCCATCGCCTCGGTCCCTTCGCCGTAAAGACCGCGGACGGCGAGACCGATTTTGCTCACAGCTTGAATGACCTGGTTAATGAGTTCACTCAGCACGAGGCCCGGCAAATGCAACATGGCAGACGCGCGCATGCCAGTGCCCACATTCGTAGGGCACGCGGTCAGGTATCCGAGGCGCGGATCGTAGGCAAATTCCAGCTTGCTCTCGAGTGCGCTGTCGATCTTGTCGACGAGCTTAAATGCCTGCTTCAGCTGCAAACCAGAGCGAATTGATTGCATGCGCAAATGATCCTCCTCGTTGATCATGATACTGAGTGTTTGCCGCCGATTCATCACCACCGCGCTGCCAACGCCCTTGGCAGCGTGCTCCCGGCTGATCAGATGGCGCTCGACAAGGACTTGCCGCTCGAGCGCGGAAAGTTCCTGTAGACTTTCGGAAAATGAATCTTGCATCTCGGCCAGCTCTTCCACGCGCGGTCTGATCAGATCGAGGATAGATGTACGTTCCGCTTTCTTGGCCCAACCGGGAAAAGCGCGGTCGCGCAAATTGCGCGCGAGCCGCACCCGACTGCTGACGACGATTTGGTGATGAGGCCCCTCACCGCGGAGCCATTCTCCAGCAGTGGCCATGACGTTGGAAAATTTCATGGCTAACTCGCGAGCTCGCTTTCGAGTTGTTTGATCTGATCGCGCAACGAAGCGGCCGTTTCATAATTTTCCGCCGCGACCGCCTTCTGCAAGTTCTCAGCCAAAGCGCGCATTCGATTGTTAAGCTCCATGGCGCGATGCGCGTGTTGCGGAAATTTGCCCACGTGCTCCGTGCCTTTGTGCATTGCTTTCAACAGAGTGTTCAATCCTTCCGCGAATGTAATATAGCATGCGCTGCACCCAAGCCGCCCGGTTTTCTTAAAATCCGACTGGCTAAATCCGCACACCGGACATTTTTGTGTCGATGCTCCCTTTTCGATTTCCTCCGCGGCGCCGATGCCAAGAAGCAAATCGGCGAGTGCGAAACCCGTGGGATCCTGGACGCCTTTTTCCTTCGAGCAAGCATCGCAGAGATTCACCTTCTGCATTTTGCCTTCGAGTATTTGCGTCAGGAAGACTGTCGCATCATTGCATTTGCAAACGTCGCACAACATTTCTTTTAATTAGACCGTGAATTATTGGAAAAATTCAACCTCGAATTTTCCCGAGCCACCTTCTGCGCCGAACTGGATCCGCTCAATTCAAACGAAAATCGGCGTACCCGTCTCGCGCGTCATTTCACGGAACCGCGCGATTGTGCGTGCCGTGATCGGTCCCGGCTTTCCGTTTCCGATCGATCGTCCGTCAGCTTTGACAACCGGAATGATTTCCGCCGCCGTCCCCGTGAGGAAGCATTCGTCCGCGACGAAAACATCATGGCGGGTGATATCGGCCTCCATGATCTTGATGCCGAGTTCCGACGCGATCTCAAACACAATCGAGCGCGTAATCCCTCGCAACGCGCCAGCCGTAATCGGCGGCGTAAAAATCTGACCGCGCTTGATGATAAAAACGTTATCGGCGGTGCATTCGGCGACGTTTCCCGCATCGTTCAACATGAGCGCTTCATCCGCGCCAGCCAGATTCGCTTCAATTCTCGCCATCACATTGTTCAAATAATTAAGGGATTTGACTGCGGGATTAAGCGCAGCGGGATTGCTGCGACGCGTTGCGCACGTCACGATCGTTAATCCTTTTCGATAAAAATTCTCGTGATAAAGGGCGATCGTCGCTGCAATGATAATCACGCTCGGGTATTTACATTGCGTTGGATTCAAACCGAGGTTGCCAATCCCTCGTGTGACCAAGAGCCGAATGTAGCCGTCGCGCAAATGATTTTGGCGGATGGTTTCGAGTACCGCTTCCGTCATATCGCGCATCGACATCGGAATTTCGAGACAGATCGAGTGCGCTGAATCCCAAAGTCGCGCGAGATGTTCCTCGAGCCGAAAGACACGCCCGTGATAAAAGCGAATACCCTCAAAAATTCCATCGCCGTAAAGCAGACCGTGATCTAAGACAGAAATCTTTGCGTTCGCTTCTGTATAAAATTTTCCGTCGATGTAGATTTTCGCTTCCTTAACGCCCGTGGTCGCGTGAGGGCGAGCTTCAACCGCCGGTTCTACTACTGCCTCAGCAGTGGGCTCGTGAGTTTTCGGATCGTCTATTACCAATGCGTCACTGGTTTTCATATTATAAAAAAATCTCGGTGTTTCATCCCGCAATTCAAGCAGAGAATCGAAGAATGGGGTATTGGAGTAATGGTCTACGCAGATTCACATCACTCCATTAGGCCACCGCACTATTACTCCACGTTATTGCAGCACGCCGTCCCTAATGTGCAATTGGCGGTCGCCGCGCGCGGCCAGCCGGGCATCATGGGTCACGACAAGCAACGTTTTGTTTCCCTCGTGCACCAGATTTAAGAGAAGATCGATAATTTCGTCTCCAGTTTTAGAATCGAGATTGCCGGTCGGTTCGTCGGCGAAAACGATGGCCGGGTTGTTCGTCAGCGCGCGAGCAATGGCAACACGCTGCTGTTCGCCCCCGGAAAGTTCCGCCGGCAAATGTTGCATGCGGTCGCTTAGACCTACGGCGGCCAAACTCTCTTCGGCGTCTGTTTTTAACGCTTTGCGCCCGATCATTCCCGGCAGCAGCACATTTTCCAAGGCGGTGAGTTCCGGTAACAAAAAGTAACCTTGGAAAACGAAGCCCATTTTTGTATTCCGCAGACGCGCTTGTACAGTCGAACCGCCGTTGTAGAGCCGTCGTCCTTCAAATTCAACGGTTCCCGATTCTGGCCGTTCCAGTCCGGCAAGAGTGTAAAGCAACGTCGTCTTACCCGCGCCAGATGCACCCGAGAGAAAGACCGCTTCGCCATGAGAGATTTCCATCGAAATACCTCGTAAGACTTCTATGCGGCGCGAGCCCATGCGGAAGGACTGGAAAAGATCGCGGGCAATCAACTGGGGAGTTTTGGACATCATCGCTGATATTTCTAGCTTCTTATCTGCCGTAAACCTGATGTGAGCACAAGAGAGTGTCCCTCGCAGTGGCGGCACATCAGCATCTTCGTACGCCAAAAAGCCGCCGTCGAAATCATTCCCGCGGCGGCTTTTCGGTAATAGGAGTAGGAGTTCTCGTTATGTCATTCCCAGGGATGCCAACGTCGGCCGATCGATCGCGGACGTCATGTACAGCCCGTGGTCGCGTTGGTAATCTGCGATCGCGGCGCGAGTAAGCGGCCCGAGCAGACCATCCACTTCGCCCTGATAATAGCCCTGCTGTTGCAGCGCGGCCTGCACGTTGGCGGTCACCTGATCAGGTGGCAAATCATTATAACCATAGATAGGGCCATCATATGCATAATACGCGTTGGAATCGTAACCCCAAGCCGGGTACCAATATCCCGCATTCCAAGCATACCACCCACCGTATACGAAAACGACCCGATTATAATGGTTTCTCCACCAGTTCCTGTCGTGCCATTCTGACGAATAGTTTCGAAAGACCGTATAATTTGAACCTTGCCAGATTTGGCTCCCCTGAATATGTCTGTTTTGGTGAAATGTTACGCCTGTGACCGTTGCCGGACGCGTCTTGGTCTGGAGATTGAAATGCTTGGCCTTGTACGTCTTGGCGCTTGACTGAAACGCGGCGGTAGAGGTCGCGCTCCCTTTCGATTTCTTTGTCTTCTGCGCGTCGTAATAAGTGCTCTGCTGTGATCGCTTCGTTTTCCCTTTCGTCTTAGTGCTCGACTGAAACGTGGCGGCGTTGGTTGCGCTCTCTTTCTTTAACTTCTGGCCGTGCGCTGCACCGCCCGCTGCCTGCCCGCCCTGCGTAGCGATCTGTTGTGAACCTTTTGCCTTTTTCGTCTTCTGTGCTCCAGCGCTCGCTGTAGTCACCTGCTGTGAACCTTTCGCCTTTTTCGTCTTCTGCGCTCCAGACGGCGCCGAATATCCCCCCGACGCAGTGGCATATTGCGACCCCTTCGCCTTCCCCTTGGTCTTTTGTCCTCCCCCGCTCACCGGAGTTCCCCCAATCTTCGTTCCGTGCTGTGACCCCTTTGTCTTCTGCGGTCCGCCGCCTGGAGCGGCTGCATGCTGCGTCGATTGGGTCTGACTTTTCTTCGGGGCTGCCTTCTTAGATTTGTTTTTTTCCTGCGCACCGCCTGCGGCACAAGCGAGCGCAAGAGTGCAAATTAAAGCGAGAAACGTTCTCATAATTTTTGTCCTTCTGCGTTGTTAGATGTTTTGCTGTCTCTAGTTATTCAACGTCGGAGCGAGGCCTTTAGTTGCGATCCTGACGTTAAACAGAAATGACCAAACATCTCTTCGGTATCCAAAAAAGCCGCCGTCAAGATTAGCCTGCGGCGGCTTCTTGGTAATCGAATCCAGTTACGACATTCCCAACGATTCCAGCGTTGGTTGATCGATCGCGGCTGTTTCTGCCAGCCCGGTGGCGCGCTGGTAATCCGCTACTGCCGCACGCGTTTGCGGCCCGAGCAGGCCATCCACTTCACCTTGATAGTAACCTTGTTGTTGCAATGCGCTCTGGACATTTGCGATCACCTGATCGGGCGGCAAATTGTTATATCCGTAGATCGGCCCATCATAAGCGTAATACGCATTGGGAGCGTAGCCCCAAGCCGGAATCCAGTATCCCGCATTCCAGGCATACCATCCGCCATATACGAAAACTACGCGGTTGTTGTAATGGCCTCTCCACCAACCCTGGTCGTGCCACTCAGATTTGTAATTTCGGAAAACCTGATAATTTGAGCCTTGCCAGTTTTGGCTCCCTTCGATGTGTCTGCCTTGCTGGAAGTTTACGGCTGCAAATTTTGTCGGAGTCGTCTTCGTTGCCAGATTGAAATGCTGGGCCTTGAACGGTTTGCCCGTTGCTGTTGCCTTGCCGGTTGCCGTGAGTTTGCCGGCTGTCGTCGCGGTAGTAACCTGCCCTGGCTTGCCTGCTCCCGTTACTTTTCCGCCCTTTGCTGCCTTGCCTGTTTGTCCTTCATAAGCTCCCATTGAGGTTTGACCCTTCTTGCCCTTCTGTCCCTCATAAGCTCCCATTGAAGTTTGACCCTTCTTGCCCTTCTGTCCCTCATAAGCTCCCATTGAAGTTTGACCCTTCTTGCCCTTCTGCCCTTCATAATTTCCCATTGAGGTTTGGCCTTTCTTGCCCTGATAGGCTCCCATTGACGTTTTCTTGGGACCCGCTCCAGCGCCCGTCGCATGTCCCGTCGTCCGCGGAGGCGCGTGCTGCACCGGTTGGGGCTGCTTTTTCTTTTGCGGTTTGTTTTCTTCTTGCGCACCGCCTGCGGCACACGCCAGCGCAAGACTGCAAATTAAAACAAGAAACGTTCTCATAAGCTTTTCCTTCTGGGTTGTTGGACACGGTCGTGTCCTCATTTATTCAACGTTCTGTCATCACTTTTTGGATGCCTTCGCTGGCACCAAACGCAGACGTTGACTCTCTAGACTGCCACTCCTCAGCACTGTTGTCGTACCGCTTCAAACAGCACAATTGCAACTGCGTTGGCGAGGTTAAGGCTGCGAGTCTTCTGCATCGGAATGGTAATGCAGGTGTCGATGTTTTTCGCGAGCAAATTCTCCGGTAATCCCTTCGTTTCCCTTCCAAAAACGAGAAAATCACGATCATGAAACTTCACATCGTAATAGGCACGCCCGGACTTTGTTGTTAGAAAAAAATAACGGGGGCTTAATGATTGCGCGCGCTTCAATTCGGCAAACGAATCCCATGTGCGCACATCTACTTCGTCCCAATAGTCTAGGCCGGCGCGCTTTAAATGCCGATCTTCCAACGAAAAGCCGAGCGGCTTGACCAAATGCAATCTCGAACCGGTTGCCAGACAAAGCCGCCCGACGTTGCCTGTGTTCGGTGGAATCTCTGGCTCTACTAAGACAACGTTAAACAAAAAAAAGTGAACAGGCCTCAACGTGCAGGATCCGGAACAGATTGCATTCAGCGAACACAGCGACTGAAATCTGAAACCTGAATCCTTTAGCCTAACTTGTTCGCCACGAATTTTTCCAACTTCACCACATCCGCGGCAAACTTCCGAATTCCTTCGCCCGTTTTCTCGTAGGCCATCGCGTTGTCGTTCAGCATCCAGCGGAACTTCTTCTCGTCGAGCTCCAGCTTCTCGACCTGCGCCGACTTCGCTTTCTCCGGAGTGAGCTTCCGCTCGACTGGCTCGTTCGATTTCGAAAGCTCTTCCATCAATTCGGGACTAATCGTTAGGCAATCGCATCCCGCCAGTTCCAGAATCTGTCCAACGTTCCGAAAACTCGCGCCCATCACCTCGGTCGGATAACCGAACTTTTTATAATAAGTGTAAATTTCCTCGACCGATTGCACACCAGGATCTTCCGGACCAGCGTAATCGCGTTTGTTTTCTTTCTTGTACCAATCGTAAATCCGCCCGACAAACGGCGAGATGAGCTGCGCTTTCGCTTCCGCCGCGCGCACTGCCTGGGGCAGCGAGAACATCAACGTCAGATTGCACCGGATCCCTTCCTTTTGCAGTTGCTCGGCGGCGTTCAAGCCTTCCCAAGTCGACGCGATTTTGATCAAGACCCGTTCGCGCGCAATTTTTCGTTCTTCATAAAGCTGGATCAACCGCCGCGCCTTGTTGATTGAACCTTCGACATCAAACGACAAGCGCGCGTCGGTTTCGGTCGAAACGCGTCCCGGAACAATCTCGAGAATATCGCAACCAAATTGGACTAGCAGGTGATCGCAAATGTCTTCGATCTGATCGTGACCGCTCAGACCTGATTTCTTGCGATCAGCCAGCACCTCTTCTACCACATGCGCGTACTGTGGTTTTTGCGTGGCGGCATAAACCAGGCTCGGGTTCGTCGTCGCGTCCTGCGGCTTGAAATCCTTGATCGATTCAAAGTCGGCCGTGTCGGCCACGACCTTGGTGAACTTCTTTAGCTGATCGAGTTGATTCAGCTTTGCCTGGCTTTTCTTCGGTTCGACAACTGCAGTGCTCATGATTTACCTCCGGTTTTATTCGCGTTGGAAAGACCCTTCGCGCGCACCTAAACCGTACGCCTGGCGCGGACATCGCACAACCCGAATTCGACGGTGTAGTGGGCCGCGGTATCCGTGAGAGGTCTAAACCGAAACGGGCCGGCTCGGTGCGACAGCTCTCTTCGAGGCAAGCGCTGCTTTAACGAAATTATTTCCAAGCTCCCACATTGGCCCCGGAAATTTGCGGCATTGCGTTAGCACGTCATCCAATGCGTTAACGAACATGTCGATCTCGCGCTCACCAATGATCAATGGCGGAAGGATTTTCATCACGTCCATGGCATGCCCGGCCACTTGCGTGAGAACACGATGCTTGCTCAACATTTGGGTCACGATCATTTGCGCGAAGAGAACCTTGTCGATCTTGTGCAACAACTTCCACGCCATTTTGAGTTTGAACTCCTGCGGCTCATGGAATTCGATCCCGATCATCAGGCCTTTGCCACGCACTTCCTTGATAAAGGAATGTTCCCCGCGTAACGCATCGATCTTCTCCGTGAGCAGTGCACCCATTTTAGCGGCGTTTTCGATTAAATTTTCCTGATCGATAATCTCCAACGCCGCGAGCCCGCAAGCCATCGCCAGGTTATTTCGTCCGAACGTTGTCGAGTGCACCACACAACGATCCATCCGCGAAAAAGTTTTCTGGTAAATCTCGCGTCGCGCCACGATGGCGCCGCACGGCACGTAGCCACCGCTCAAAGTTTTCGCCAGCGTGATGATGTCCGGCTCCAAATTCCAATGCTGGAAGCCAAACATTTTCCCGGTGCGGCCAAGCCCGGTCTGGACTTCATCGGAAATTAAAAGTGTTCCGTATTTGCGACAAAGTTCCTGTGCGCGAACGAAGAAATCCGTCTTGGATGTTTGGCAGCCTTTTCCCTGCACAGTCTCAATGACGAACGCGGCGACATCATGCGAGCGCAGTTGTCGATCTAATGCTTCAAGGTCATCGATCGGCACACGCGCATCGAAACCTTCCATCAGCGGCCCGAAGCTTTCGGTGAAACTTTCGCATCCCATCAACGAGAGCGCACCGAGACTCAACCCATGAAACGCGCTCGCCAACGAGACAGCGCGTTTCCGCCCCGTTGCAGCGCGCGCAAACTTCAGCGCGCCTTCCATTGCCTCGGTGCCGGAGTTGCAAAAGAAAACCGCGTCGAGATGCTGCGGGGTTCGCTTTGTGAGCGCCTCTGCCAGTAACCCACTCAAAAGCGAACAATCCATCTGCACCATGTTGGGCAGATCGAGATCGAGCACGTCACGAATCACCTGCTTCACCACCGGATGATTCCGCCCGATGTTAAACACGCTGTAACCGCTCAGAAAATCCAGATACGGCTGGTTATCCATATCGTAGAGATACGCGCCCTCGGCGCGCGCATAGACTTTGTCGAACCCGATTACCCGCTGCGCCGCCACTAATGTACGATTCACATGTCGCTCGTGGAGCTGGTAATTTTCACCCAGCCGCGCCGCTACGATTTCCTTTAGGTCAAAAGCCATTGTGCAATGTTCTGCGATGTCCGTACGGAACGCAACTGCTACGGCTTCCAATCCTGATAAGCTTGATAGGCGCCCATCTCCAGATTGGTCTTCCCTGGTGAATATCGTTCCAATTGCGTCGCGAGCCATTGGAACCATTCAAAAGTTTTCTGTGAGCCGCTGCGACGGCGTTCTTCTTCGACATAGGGCCCCACTTTACGCCAGGCCAGACGAACGGTGCCGCCCATTAAGTCGGCAACTACATGCAAGGGAACAATCCGCGCATAAACAGAATAGCCAAGCCCTTCGAGAATTACGCCCACCGCTTGCACCGCAGCCAATACATGCGTGTCCCCTTCGATCGCCGACGCGGTCGATCCATCCAGAATACTGTGCACTACGATCATCGACTTCATCCATTCTGGCGTGAGAATTGCCTGAACAGCGGCAAAGGCCGCGCGTTCCTGTCGCGCTCGTCGTGACCGCTGTGCTTCGACCAAGCCGAAAGCAACGCCGGCAATAAGAGTGAGTGCAGTCGCGACATTCGCGATCGTCGCAAGATCCATTGATTTATCAATATCAGTGCTGATGGCGGTGTCGAAGCCGAAACTCCTGACGAAAAAAAGCCGCAGGATCCCGCTGGAACCCTGCGGCTTTGAGCTTGCGAATTATTTTCGCTTAATCTTCGTCCACGACTACATGATCGACCACGCGCGTTTCGCCCGCGCCTGTGTAGTAAACATGCACACGCTGACCCGGTTTGAGCGCTGACTTAACGACATGACCGGCGCCGTTCACGATTCGCGCGGCCGTGCCGAGAGCGAAGCTGACCGGACCTTCGTCGCTCTTAACCACAATCGTCTTGCTGGGCTCATAGGTGGTCACCGTGCCGGCAGTGTAAGTTGTGGTTGTTTGTGTTGTCGTTGTTGGTTCTGTAGTTTTCGTTTGCTCAGTCGTTGTCGTGCTGGTTTGCGCAAAAGCCAAGGGCGCAACGAGCGCGCAGACGAGAGCAATAATTATTTTCTTCACTCTAATGCCTCCTGTTTATGTTGATGTTTACCCCCCAGCTTCGTAGCTCGGGGACTTGACGGACGCTTCCATAGTGTCGGGCGCCCGTCTTCTATTTGACCAGCTACGTGGCGTCGCTATTCGAACTAATTTCCAATTTGCGTAATTGAGCTGGGCCGCGGATTCGCTAACGTGACGTGCCGATGACGAGCCAAGCGCCGATTGTCGATCCGATTGTGACACCGGAGGTCGTGGCACAACACGGCCTTACACCGGAGGAATTCGAGCGCATCAAAAAAATCCTCCGCCGTGAACCAAACTTCACAGAGCTCGGCATTTTCTCGGTTATGTGGAGTGAGCACTGCTCGTACAAAAATTCGAGAAAAGAACTCAGGAAATTTCCCACGACCGGGCCGAACATTTTGGTGAAAGCCGGCGAAGAAAATGCCGGAGTTGTCGATATCGGCGACGGCTGGGCGATCGCGTTCAAAATCGAGAGCCACAATCACCCAAGCGCAATCGAACCGTTCCAAGGTGCCGCCACCGGCGTTGGGGGAATTATTCGCGACATCTTTACCATGGGCGCACGCCCTGAGTTTTGTTTAAACTCGCTCCGGTTCGGGCCAATTGTAGCGCATGCCTCTGGCTTGCGATCCGATGAACATCGGCAGCGAGACGCTCGCGCCATTCTGGCCAATCGCCGCCTTTTCACCGGCGTCGTCTCCGGCATCGCGCATTACGGTAATTGCATCGGCGTCCCCACCATAGGCGGCGAAATCTATTTTGACGAAAGTTTTGAAGGTAATCCGCTCGTAAATGTTTTCTGTCTCGGCGTGCTGGAGCACGAACAACTCGCACGCGGTGCAGCGCGCGGCGTGGGCAATCCAGTTTTTTATGTCGGCGCGGAGACCGGGCGTGATGGCCTTGCGGGCGCAGCATTCGCATCGCGTGAATTAACCGAACAATCGCGCGAGGATCGTCCGGCCGTGCAGGTCGGCGATCCATTCAAGGAAAAATTATTGCTTGAAGCGTGCCTGGAACTGCTCGCGTGCGACGCCGTCGCCGGAATTCAAGACATGGGTGCGGCCGGCCTAACTTGTTCGACCTGCGAGACGGCCAGCCGCGGCGGAAGCGGAATCGAGATCGATTTAGCGAAAGTCCCAAAGCGCGAGCCTGGCATGACGCCATACGAGATTTTACTGAGCGAATCGCAGGAGCGAATGCTGATTATCGCCAAGCGCGGAAAAGAAAATCTTGTGCGTAAGGTGTTCGAAAAGTGGGACGTGTCTTGCGCAGAGATCGGCCGGGTCACTGGCGACGGTATCATGCGCGTGCGAAACAACAGCGCGATTGCCGCGGAGATCCCGGCCAAAGCGCTTGCCGAAGAAGCGCCCCTCTACTCGCGCGAAGCGAAGGCGCCTTCTTCTTCTGTAGCGGCGGTCTATGACCGCCGTATCGAAGATCTCCCTAAGATCGACAATCGCGAAGCGCTGCGCCAGTTGCTCGGTGATCCGACAATCGCGTCAAAAAATTGGGTGTATCGTCAATACGATCACACCGTGCGGACTGGCACAGTTGTAAAACCAGGATCAGATGCCGCCGTATTTTTCGTCCGTTACGCGAATAAAATCCTGGCCGCGACCACCGATTGCAATTCACTCTATTGCGCGCTTGATCCGCGTGAGGGTGGCAAAATCGCCGTCGCAGAAGCCGCGCGCAATCTTACCTGCTCCGGCGCAAAGCCGCTTGCCGTGACTGACAATCTGAATTTTGGCAATCCTTATAAGCCGGAGAACTTCTGGCAATTGCGCGAAGCGGTTGAGGGCATCGCTGAAGCCTGCCGCGTATTTGGCACGCCCGTTACAGGCGGAAATGTTTCATTATATAATGAGAGCCCTGCCGGAGTTGTCGATCCAACCCCCACCATCGCGATGGTCGGCTTGATTGATGACGAAAAGCACATCACGACGCAGTGGTTCAAAGACGCTGGCGACGCAATCATTCTCGTCGGCACTGTAGCCGGGGTCGGTGCTGTAGCCGGGGTCGGTGACCCCGGCAGGAGGGAGCTTGGGCTCGCGACTCCGGCCGGGATCAGCGATCCCAGGCACAACCTTGGTGGCTCCCATTATATGAAAGTCTGCTACGGGATGAAAATCGGCCCGCCACCACATGTCGAGCTTGAACTTGAAGTTAAGGTGCAAAGTGTTGTTCGCGATTTAATCCGCGGAGCTCTCGTAAAAAGCGCACACGATTGCTCCGAAGGCGGTCTCGCGGTCGCGCTTGCGGAATGCTGTTTCAATCCGGCTGGTTTATTAGGTGCCGATGTTAACCTTGAAAACTGTGGTGGCAGCCGTGTCGGCTGCGCAGGCGACACGCCTGCCTCTACAGAAGCGGCACTCTTTAACGAATCGCAGTCGCGCATTGTGATTTCAGTCGCGCCAACCAACCTTAGGAGAGCGATGTCCTTCTTGCGCGAGCGGAGCGTTCCATTTGAACAACTCGGCAAAGTCGGCGGTGACGAGTTATGCATCCAGGTAAACGACGAAACGTTCCGCTGGCTAGTCGCCGATCTTTACGACGACTGGTGGAACGCCATTCGGCGGGCAGTCGAGAGCGATTCTGCGGCCGAACGCATCCCGAGTTTGTGATTTTTGAAACGCGCAATTGAACACAGCGCCATTTGGTGGATTATTTGGTGTGGTCTCTCCAGACAAGATCGACATCGACGAGGTGCCAGACTCCGACGCGTTTCCGCAGCACGAATGCGGCCTCTTCGGAGTATTTGGGCATCCGAACGCGGCGGCGCTGACTTACTACGGTTTGTTTGCGCTGCAGCACCGCGGCCAGGAGAGCGCGGGCATCGTCACGAGCAATGGTCCGGGTGCGAGCTTTCTGACGCATAAAGACATGGGTCTTGTCTCGCAGGTGTTTGGCCAGGAAGAACTGGCCAAGCTCAAAGGCACACGTGCGATCGGACACACGCGCTACTCGACGACGGGGACGAGCACGATCAAAAATGCGCAACCTTTTGTGGTTGACTGCGTGCGCGGCCAGATGGCGATCGCGCACAATGGCAATTTGATTAATGCCGATCTTTTGCGAGACGAACTGGAACGGAAAGGCTCGATCTTCCAAACGACCGCTGACAGCGAGATCATCTTACATCTACTCGCACAGCCCTCGGAGAACGGAGGTAATATTCTAGCCGCGTTGCGCCGGATTCAAGGCGCGTTTTCGCTCCTGATCATGAGTGAGCGTGAGCTCATCGCGGTGCGCGATCCGTTCGGTTGGCGACCGCTTGCGCTCGGTAAACTCGACGGCGCTTATATCGTCGCTTCCGAAACCTGCGCTCTCGACCTCATTCACGCGGAGTTTATCCGCGAAATTGAGCCGGGCGAAGTGCTGATTATCGACGAAAACGGATTGCGCTCGGAACGGCCATTCCCAGAAGAGCGGCCGGCGTTTTGCATGTTCGAATATGTCTATTTTGCGCGCCCAGATAGCATGATCGGCGGGGTAAACGTAGGCAAAGTGCGAATGGAAATGGGACGCGAACTCGCGCGCAGGTTTCCCGTCGAAGCAGACATCGTGGTGCCGGTGCCTGACTCCGGAAATTATGCGGCTCTCGGTTTCGCTCAGGAACTCAAAATACCGTATGCGCATGCATTTGTTCGCAATCACTATATTGGCCGTACATTCTTGCAGCCGAGCCAGCTCATCCGCGACTTCGATGTCCGGGTAAAATTGAATTTGATCAAGGAAATGGTCGCCGGAAAACGCGTCGTTGTGGTGGACGACTCAATCGTGCGTGGCACGACTGCGCGTGCGCGTGTTGTGAATTTGCGCGAGGCTGGCGCCAAGGAAGTGCACATGCGGGTCAGCTGCCCGCCGCACCGGTTCGCCTGCCATTACGGCATCGATTTTCCCGATCCGGAAAAGCTCATCGCCAATCAAATGTCGATGGAAGATATCTGCAAGTATCTTGGCGTGGACAGTCTTGGGTATCTCGATGTGGAAGGAATGGTGCGGGCGACCGGAAGGCCGTTGAGCACATTTTGCCTGGCCTGTTTCACCGGCGATTATCCGCTGCCGGTCGATCCGGCATTGGATAAGTTCATCATGGAAAAACGCGAACAACGGGCGAAAGCCCTGGCAGCCGAGGAAGCGCATCCGACATTGTTCGCGGATTTGAAGTAAGCGCGTTTTTTGCTGTCATGTCGAGCGGAGTCGAGACATCTCTTACTGTTCTAAATTGAGAGATTCCTCGACTTCGCTCGGAATGACAAAGAAGCAAAAGGCCTACGCGCGCGCGGGCGTGGATGTCGCTCTTGGTAATCGACTGAAACGCCACATTCAGTCGCTGGCGAAGCAAACGCACGGGCTGCAGGTGCTCGGCAAGGTCGGTGGATTCGGTGGATTGTTTCGCGCGAACTTTTCGGGAATGCGCGAGCCGGTTCTCGTTGCAAGCATCGATGGCGTCGGGACAAAATTGAAAATCGCGTTTGCGATGAACAAACACGACACCGTAGGCGCCGACCTTGTAAACCACTGTGTAAACGACATTGCGGTGCTTGGAGCGGAACCGCTTTTCTTTCTCGATTACATCGGCTGCGAGAAGCTTGACCCGCGCGTGTTCGATGACCTGCTGCGCGGATTTTCGCGCGCATGTCGGTCTGCCGGCTGTGCCCTGATCGGCGGGGAAACCGCACAAATGCCGGGAATGTATCGCGAAGGCGAATACGATCTGGCTGGTTGCATCGTCGGCGTGGTTGATCGCGCCAAAATCGTTGACGGCAGCAAAATCAGACCAGGCGATGCCATCCTCGGCCTCGAGTCAAACGGCTTGCACACAAATGGCTATTCACTTGCCCGAAGAATTTTGTTCGAGAAAATGAGATTGAAGGTCGGTTCGCGTCTCCCAGGATCGACAACAACCGTTGGCCATGAATTGCTGCGAGTGCACAAGAATTATCATCCGATCGTCGGAAATGCTCCAAGCGGCATGATCAAAGGTCTCGCGCACATCACCGGCGGCGGTCTGATCGATAATTTGCCGCGAATTCTACCGAAGGATTGCGACGCCGTGATTGAGACAAAAAGCTGGCGTGTGCCACGCATTTTTCAAATCTTGCAGCAAAACGGGGTCGTCGAAAATAGGGAGATGTATGAAGTTTTTAACATGGGGATCGGCATGGTGGCAGCCGTTTCGGAGCGGAATGCGAAGCGCGCGATGTCGCTGTTACGCGCGAAACGAATTGGCCGAATCGAGCGCGGTACGGGCAAGACGCGCTTGGTCCTGTAGAACGTTTGCTAAACGCTGTTACCCCGGGTGGCTTTCCCGCTATTATCGCCGCTCGGAAAGCAAACTGACATGTTGCTCTCCGTCTTGAGCGTTCACGGCTCCGCGACCGGTTATCAAAACGCCCCGCATAACTCTTACAATTGAGAGCGAGACAATCTGCGATGAGCGACGCGCGATGGCCGCGGGATTTTCGAATTATATGATGAATAAACCGCGAAGCGCGGAAGTCGAACGCCTCAACAGCTTCTTTCACAAATATGAAAAAAATACTTTTTGCGTTAACGATGCTCGCGTTTGTCTTGCCTGCCTTGCCGCATGCGCGGGCAGACGATATGTCGGTTGATTTCTTCTACAACAATCTTTCCGGAGGAAACTGGATTGAAGTTGCAGACTACGGCTACGGGTGGCAACCCGATCTGGCGGTGAACGATCCGAATTGGCGTCCTTATGCCGATGGCTATTGGGCCTACACGGATGACGGATGGACATGGATTTCGTACGAGGATTTCGGCTGGGCCACTTACCATTATGGGCGCTGGGCGCGCCTGGCCGATTACGGCTGGGTCTGGTTCCCCGGCAGCGATCTGGACTGGGGCCCAGCGTGGGTTTCGTGGCGGACAGGTGGCGACCATGTCGGTTGGGCGCCGTTGCCACCGCGTGGCCCGGGCGTTGTTTACGAGGGACAGCCGATTGGCGCACAGGCGGATATCGAATTTGATATCGGTCCCGAGTATTACAACTTCATCGACATTCGTTTTATCGGTGAGCCGGTTTTGCGCGATCGCATCTTCGCACCGTCGCAAAACGTGACCTACATCAACAACACGGTGAACGTGACCAACATTTCCGTTAAGAACAATGTCGTATATAATTATGGGCCTGACTACAACGTGCTGAGCGCGCATTCCAGCCGGCCCATTCAGCGCCTGAGCATCACGCGGCAGCCAGCGACCAACTTGTCCGCGGCGGCGAAATCCGGCGCGCTGACGAAAGTCCAAGGCGGCAACCTTGTAGTGGCTGCTCCTCAAAGACTGAGTAAATCAGCTCCGGGCGCTGCACCTCCGAGCGTAAAAGCGAAAGTCGCCAAGCCAAAAATCGAGAAAGGCTGGGCCGGTGTTCCCAACGAAGCGCAGCTAAAGCAGAAAATTAAAACTGAGAATCCAAAGAATATTCCGCCGCCAACCGGCGCCGCGGCGGGACGAGCGCCGGCTGGTGCTTCGCCGGCTGCTACTGCACCCACCGCGGGCGGGAGTCCAATGACTTCACCGGCCGTTACAGGATCGCCATTGGAAAAAGGCAGGCATGGTCGGCCGGGTGGACGAGTTCAACCGGGCGCCACGGGCACACCGGGCGTTACTGGAAGTCCAATGGATTCTCCGGCCACAACAGGAGCGCCGTTTGAAAGAGGCAAACGGAAGGGCCGACCCGGGGAACAGCCCCAACCGAGTCTGACTGGTACACCAGCGAGATCACCAGCGAGATCACCGGCGGGTACAGCTTCTCCAAGCATTCAAGGTTCTCCGGCTGGAGGAGAACACGACAGGCCGGGGAGGGGCAGATTCGAAACGAGTCCGACCCCCGCGCACGGGCCGCCGCCACACAAGTCGCCGCCCGGGCAACCCGGTGCGGCCCCGGTTCCGCCTGAGGCAACCCAACCACCTAGCAAGAACAGAGGACAATTTGAACGCAGCGTTGCCAGTCCGAGTCCGAAGCAACCTGGCGGCACTACAAACGAGGCGCAGGGAAGATTTAGAGGCCGCGGGCCTGAACAAACCGGAACGGCGCCTGCTACCACAAAGGGCGTGGCTCCTCACGAGAGCCCCGTCGGCGGAGGACAGCGAGGGCAGGGTGCCTATGGTCAGCGCGGCGGAGCTTCCGCTGGGCGGTCTTCTCCTGGCGGCGCGCCTGATCGCGAAAAACCACAAGGTGGAAAAAAGAAAGGCAAGGAAACATCTCCTACTCCTGGCCCTCAATAACACGAAGTTAATTTGAGATTAACGGCGGCCCCGGGGTGATCCGGGGCCCGCTTTGCGTACATCGACAGCACCTCTTGCTCTTACTGGTTGCGCGCGGCTTACAGAGGCCATGGTTCTACAACAACTCCGCAATTTGCACCGCGTTCAACGCAGCGCCTTTGAGCAGTTGATCGCCTGACACCCAAAAGGAAAGCCCGTTCTCAAGAGCGCAATCGATCCGGATGCGGCCCACCTGACAATTGTCTTTTCCGGCGACGCTTAGCGGCATGGGATAACGATTGCTCTCTGGCTCGTCAACCAGTTCCAGTCCCGGCGCTTTGGCCAAAACCTCGCGCGCTTGCTTTACCGATGCCGGACGTTCGAATTCGGCGCTTACCGCGACTGAGTGCGCGCGATAAACGGGCACGCGAACGCATGTTGCCGAGGCGCGAAATTCCGGAAGGTGCATGATCTTGCGTCCTTCATTTTGCATTTTCATTTCTTCCTTGGTGTAACCACTCTCGAGAAATGAATCGACA